>ERZ650310.119-NODE-119-length-22929-cov-28.793565_pt1 | contig 22929 bp, 34 predicted proteins | sample MGYA00376246_ERZ650310 | MGnify/ENA primary metagenome ERZ650310 (study PRJEB26733, sample SAMN07839286) | wastewater metagenome | biome: small river; feature: stream; material: water | place: USA: North Carolina | collected 2016-03-01 ...
GCAGCATCTTTAGCAGCTTTGTCGGCAGCATCTTTAGCAGCTTTGTCGGCAGCATCTTTAGCAGCTTTGTCGGCAGCATCTTTAGCAGCTTTGTCGGCAGCATCTTTAGCAGCTTTGTCGGCAGCATCTTTAGCAGCTTTGTCGGCAGCATCTTTAGCAGCTTTGTCGGCAGCATCCTTAGCGTCAGCATCTGCTTGCGCTTGGGCGTCTGCTCTTGATACGGCATCTGCTTGGGCTTGGGCTAGGGCATCTGCATCTGCTTGGGCTTTCGCATCTGCGAGCCCAGTATCGGTAGTGTCCGCAGTAGTGTCAGCAGTAGTGTCAGCAGTAGTGTCAGCAGTAGTGTCAGCAGTATCCGCACCATCCCCGCCATCACTACCGCCATCAGCGCGATATACCCGACCAAGCAGCTTGTATTTGTACTCTAGGATATTCATAGCTTCATTCCTACCACTTGGTATTTAGCCTTAAAGCCGAGTCTTCGGGCCAGCCTCACCATTGAAGGTCGAACGCCCGCTTCAATTGCAGTTGCGCCATTTTTACTAAAGATAGCTTTTACTTGATCCCAAGCGTTGGTAAATGAGATAGCATTACCACCCAAGGTGAAAATATAGGCTACACGGTCATTCATTCTGGTTTGATATTGCATAGCCATTGCACCAATAATAATACCATCTTGCTCCATAGTCAGCAGTGCCCAGCGGTTCATAAAAACTTCAGTTCTCATCTGCTCTAACGAGTAACTTTGCGTTGAATGAACCGCAACCATTGCGAAAAACTTCTCCACTTTCGGCCACGTTTGGTGTACCAATTGTGCGGGTACTTGCGATACAACTATCATTGCGTTGTTAGGTCATAGAAGGAAAGCGCACCCCAAGCGTCACCTGTTGGTGTAGCGTCTAGGGTTCGGATTGCCAAAGTGTACACATCGCTCACACCCGCAATGGTGGAACCTAGCTGCAAGTCCCAGTTATAACCCGAATCTACCCGTGCTGCACTACGCCCTTGGGATGTAGATGTAACGTAGTCTTGGGCCACGATAACCCCGCCTGTCAATGCAGTAGCAGTCTCGTCGTAGTCTACGTTGGAAGATACCGATGTTGCCCAAGATGCACCGGTAAGTGTAGCGTTTTTAAGCACCACCACTTCGTAGTTCTGTGTGACGGTAGGTAATGCTTGCCCTTGCTTTACAAGAACCACTGCGCCAGATCGCCCTGATGCAAGCCGAATTGAGATTAGCGGAATAAACGTGGTGCTGAACCCCGTTGCTTTCGTAGTCCTCCGCGCCGTGTAATCAGCCGACTGGGCATCGTAGCCGCCTTCGGACATAACCGACGAGCAGATTTGTTTCAGCGTAGCAGCCACCGCAGAGGTCGAGGTGATTTCATACCGCACCGGCAAGATAGCCGTGGTCATGTACGTGGCTGTAATCTCATTGGCGTTGGTGAACGTGTGGCAAACGATGTACTCGCCATTGATGATGAACCCGCAGCGAACTGAGCCTACGCCAAGCCACTCAAAGTCCATCCATAGAATCTGGGATTTGGCCGAATCTAGGGTATACCCTGATGCGCCTGTCCCATCTAGCTTGTCGCCATTCCATGAAGACTGGGGAATAGACCGTGCATCACTAACGGCACCCGTTATATAAGACCGCAGCACAAATGAGTTCGTGCCGTCAATCCGCTGGAAGAACACGCCGTTCTGCGTGTTGAAGTATCCTACCCGCTGGGTCAGGTTCAAACTGCTGCTGCCGTCCATACAGAACGTAGCCAGCACCAACAAACTCTTACCCGGCTGATACGGGAAACTGCGATAGGTCTGCCGGATTACCGACCCCACACCACCGGCAGTTACTGAAAGATTGATAGCGGATTCGTTTACCTGATAGGCCGTAGCCCCAGTACCAGTCAAAGCGGTGTCGTACTGCGTATCGGCAGCGTAGCGGTTCTGGCTATCAAACAGTGTGTAAGGCTGGCTAACTCGAACGCGCCCAAAAGCATCTACGTTGGTGCCGCCGATGGATACGGGTATGGTGTCGGTAGTTGCCACAAGCTGCCCTATGATGTTATCTAGCTGGTTAAAGTACAGCCGAAGAATGTTGTTTAGCTGGTCAATATAGCGCTGATCGTACTCTCTTGGGGCACTTGGTAACCGTGGTGCTACCGTATGTTGCACCTCATAGGTAGATGTGACGATGAGTGTCATAGTTACCTACGTCCGTCAAGCCGCAAATCAATTCTGGAAGAGCCAAGCTGCCACTGTGTTCCAAGCGCAGATGTTCCAGTAGATTCCAATTTGATTGACATTTGCCTAGCTCGAATGCGAATGTAGACCTGTCCAGTGTATTGATCTACCTGAACATTTGTTACAGGCGGTGTTGTGCCTGCGGTTTGTGCGACGGTTGCAGTAGCATTAGCGGCTACTCCACCTACAGATGGCGGAGTTGTATATCCAGAGCCGGAATTCTTAAGTGGCTGCAAAGACATGGTAACAGATGGCGCGGTAGAAGTAGACCCGCGAAAAGTTAAATCTGGCAATAGCCGCCACACAAAAGCAAAGTTGTGCCCGTCGCCAATGTCGAACTGAGAGCTTGTGATGTATGAAGTAATCGCAATGGGCGTTACTGGCTCACCATCGTCTACACCGTACTCATGATTAACAAGCACTTGGCTGTACGTTGCTGCTACTGGATAGTCTCGCAAGGAGGTATCAATCCAAGCAGTACGGGCCATCGAACCAAAATACCATACATTCTCTACGTAGTTGTAGATGACATATTTGTCAATTGTAGTGCTACTAGCGGAGCAGTAAAACCACCATACCTCATTAAAACCTTCATTGGTGCCTGCAAAAAATTGCGCCGACTGTGTTTTGTTTATATTGCCGTATACGTATTGACGTAAATCACAATTCAGCGTCTGAACATTACCATCATATTTGTAAAACTTATCAGCCCCCATCCAGTATGCAACGCCACTAGCGTAAGCCATGCTATTCATACTAGCAACAGAGATATTATCGGAGAGAAGCTGCGTCGCCCACGTATCCGGCAACCCTAAATACTGTAAAGAATAGATCGCGGCATCGGTCCAAACCAAGATTTCTTGCCGAGCTTGCAGCGCTCCAACGATGAGTGACCCATGTGACAGACGAATGCTACGCGATTGGTTTGTAAGGGATGGTTGCCATTCAGTGACGCTTTCCCGGTTAGACCACCTAATAAGCATGGGATCGTATACGGTGCTTAAATATTCGTTTGTACCAAACAGCATCGTAAAACGACCAGCATCTGAGACCAACATCGTGTATTGACTCAAAGGAACTTGATTAGCACCCGTCAAAGATGATACGGGTACCGCCCTAATAGAGATTGTGTGAGCGCCTGAACCCGCAGTGGTGGTGTTAACTTCCGCCCCGCCAGATGTAAGCGCTAAGTTAAAAGTCGTATCTGTCAGGTATTTTGTATAGTAAATTGTCTGCGGAACCAACGGTACTGGCAAAGCTCCTGTTGTATTAAACATAATCGGCGTAGCATCTGGAATGGGGTACCCAGAATTGGACGTTAGCGTAACAAGGGCTGGAGTGCCATTAGAGATAGTGCAAGTCGTAGGCGCAGCTAAGTTTGGTACGTATCCTGCCTGCCAGTAGTAAAGCGCGCCTTGTTTGGGGCCAAAAACTAAATCCTGACCGAAGTTATATTGCGACCAAACGCTAAGAGTTGTTGTTGCGGATGCCCCAAGTCCACCCCATGTTCCAGAACCCCAAGCTCCAGAGCCCCATGCGGAAGGCGCAATTGATACACCGGCTCCAAGACGAAGTTGGTAGGCTGCATATGCAACAGTGCCCCCGCCAGAACCATTTGCAGTAGCATTACCAGAGGCGGTAATGGTGTACGTTGTGCTTGTCAATACGGTTTGAATTAAATATTCGCCGTTTAGGTTAAGCCCGTTAAGCGGATTTGTCACCCCATAAAAAGTAACGTAGTCCCCTGCGGCAAATCCGCCAACAAGATCAGTTACCGTAACAGTAGGGGACAGATTTACCGTAGTAAACGGGTTTGTCCCAAGCAAAATAGTGGACCGAATTGGTGTAATGTCGTAGTAAGAGCCACCTTGCTCAATGTAAAACTTTTTGTCTGTCCCAACTCCCATCAAGTTAGCGCCAGCCAAAGTCACCCAATTCCATAGTGAACGGCAGTTTCCAAGGTAGGTGTTGTTGGAAATTCGACTCCAGCCACCAATTTTCTCGGGTGTTCCTTGGCGAAAGCGAACTTTTTCAGATTCGTAATATCCGCCCTCATTGGTGTACCGGGTGTTTTCACGGTTTACACCGGGCTTGAGGGTGATTTTTTGTAGCGGCACGGGTTCACCTCATGCGGTCATGGCGAGGGCTTCGGTGTTTACACCAGCTACTCGGGTACTCCACCCCTTGCCAAATGTTGCGAATGTCGGCAGAGACTCAAGGAACGCTTGCCTTTTGGCATTGTACGCTTTGACGAGTTCATCTGTCGGTTTATTGTTTACGGCAGTCAACGTCATTGGGCCAATAGAACCATCGGCTTTTACGCCAACCAACTCCTGAAGAAACTTAGCAGCCCGTCCCGGACCTGAGTTCACAGCAAGGTCAAAAACAGCGTAGTCCAAACCGTCTGGCAGGTTGTCTCCCTGAATCTTGTCCCAGTATTTGCGCCGGTACAGCGGAGCTACCATCTCAGGCGTCAATGAGCGCATCTCTTTCTCGCTGGACTCACGGCCAACCCACTCTTCCCATACTGCCTTAGTCACGCCAAGGTTAGTCATGCCACCGGGATCAAGTTTGTGGTGAACGTAACCGCCCTCCGAAATTAAAACATGGGCTAGAGCGGGGTGAAAGTTCTCTTTCATTGGTTTGCCCTTGCCATCTCAGCCAGCTTGTCCGTCTTGTCTTGGCTCGATTTGCTGGTGCCGTAAAAGAAATTCAAAATTGTTGCCACGACTGTCCCCAGCAAGAAACCCAAAATGGTATCGGCAAAGCGGATGTTCTGCACCGGGATGGTGGCAAAGGTAATGGCTGCAATGTAAGCCACCGAGCAAAGTGACCAGAATGAGGCGAAGTAGTACACGAACCGCTTGGAGAAAATGTCCGACTGATTGAGCGCGTTGTTCTGCATGTCCCGCGCACTCTTGACATTCTCAAGGTGCATCTTGGCGTATTCCATGTCTAGTTCACGCAGCTTCTTTCCTGCTTCCGGGTCACCAACGATGGCGTTTGCCACGGCTGCAACGGTGTCTTCCACCCCAAATTTCTTTGAGATCATCGACACAATCGCACCGCCAGCAGGCCCCAGAGCGGCAGTAGCTAGGGTCGGGGCAAAGCCTTTGAGTAGGTTAAGGAGTTGATCCATTTTTATTTCCTACGCAAACTTGCCAAATACGCAGCAATCACCTCTGGCGTCCATGCAGCATTGCAGATTGCGGTCACTGTTGGCGGATGCCCAGTCAGGTCTTCACCCGGCGCAAGGGATGTTCGGTGATACGTTTTCGCCAAAATAACGCCGTCTTCCACGAGGCGTGTGACAGCGCGATACAAACAGATCCCGTTTTCAGTAATCGTGATTTGGTCGATTGCAGTTTCTTTATCGATAGCCATGTGAATGTCTCCTATCAAGCTGTGATGTACGTACCCGTTAGCGTAAATGCAGACGTATTGAGCAAGTTGGTGTCTTGAGCAATATCCACTGCGGTGCTGGCAAGTGACCCGTTGCACAAGTACATGCTCGTGCTGTTGTTAAGCGCCTGCGCGTAAACGTGCGCGGTAACACTGGACATTGCCGAGTAGTCCGCCGCTCCAAAGTATGCGTACCCGTTGGCGACGCTGTTGGTCGTAAAAGGCAACGCAGTAATGATTACGTCTCCCGTAAGAGAACCTTTGCTAGACAACTGGATGTTCAGGCTTATGTAGACGATCCGTCCGACCTTCACATAGGACGCGCTTCGGGCTGTGTACGTTATGCCTGTTGTTAGGCCGCTAATGGTCAACGTCGGTGTCCATGTACCTTCCTCGTAGTCGTCAAGGGTGTTGGCATCAGTTGAGGCGCTTTGAGTTGCTGGAAAGGATATCCCTGAGCCGCTTGCGGAAGCCGTTGCGCCACCAACTCCAATGGTCGTTCCAAAAGACGGCAGCGAGGACAGTACGTTATTCCCGGTACCCGTCGAAGACGTAACCCCGGTACCACCATTGGCAACAGGAAGTGTGCCCGTAATACCAGTTGTCAACGGAAGCCCTGTGGCATTGGTCAATGTACCAGACGACGGAGTTCCAAGCACGCCGCCATTTACTACAGGCGCACCCGCCGTGCCTACGTTTACCGCAAGCGCCGTGGCAACACCAGTACCCAAGCCAGATACGCCAGTGCCAATAGGTAGCCCTGTGGCATTGGTCAGCGTACCGGAAGTCGGCGTACCCAAGATTGGCGTAACCAAGGTAGGACTTGTAGATAAAACTACGTTGCCTGATCCCGTCGAAGATGTAACCCCTGTACCGCCGTTGGCGACAGGAAGCGTACCTGTAACGCCGGTAGTCAGCGGGAGACCAGTAGCATTGGTCAAAGTGCCGGAGGTTGGAGTTCCCAAGATTGGCGTAACTAGGGTAGGGCTGGTAGCCAGAACTACGTTGCCAGTTCCTGTAGAAGTAGAGGCGTTAATTACATTGGTTCCGTCGCAGTACAGCGCCATACGAACGCCTACAGGCACAGAAATACCAGTACCCAAAGCCGTTTTTAGTGTTACTGCTACGTTAGTATTGTTCGTAACATAGTACAGTTTTGAGCCAACACCACTACCTCCGGGGCAAGTAACCGTAGCTGCTCCACCGGGAGTTCCTGTAAACGTCAAGAACATCTGCCGTGATTCATCGGTTGCACCACTAGCGACAGTCAAGGTATATGTCGTACCAGTGAGAGCAATGGACGCTGTTCCGGAAATTGCCGAATCAACAAGGCTTGTAACCCCTGTGTTTACAGTGTTACCCCAAGACGCTGCTAACTCCCCTTGAACTGGAAGGGTAAAGCGAAGGTTGGTCGTGTATGAACTTGCCATTTGTTACTCCTAGACAGTCGGAATTTGCTGCCAATTTGGTGTTTGAGCGTCGTCAATTGCGCTCCATGCAGGTACAGGCTCACCGATTATAGGTGTCCATCCGGGTGTTTGGGGGTTGTTTATACCAGACCAGCTTAAGACTTGAGTGTTGTTTATATCTACCCAGTTTGCCGTTTCTGTGTCGTCAATTGGCTCCCAAACGCGAGGCCGTATAGTTGCTGACTGGCCGACAACAGAGTACGCCCCCATTGCGGCCAAAATTTTGCGAGTACGTTGGATGTTTGCAGCTTGTCCGGCGACTGAATATGCGCCATTATTTGCGGAAACAACACGACTTTTAGCTATTGTTGCGGCTCTGCCGGTTACTGCATACGTGCCGTTGTTAGCAATTAAGATTCGGCCTTTTACTATTTCTGCTATCTGTCCTGTAACTGCATATGCGCCGTTGCTGGCAAGTAATACTCTTCCTTTTATAAGAGATGCTGCTTGCCCCGTAACAACATAACTACCAAAATCGGCTACAAGACGCTTGCCTTTAGTTAGTATTGCAGCTTGTCCAGTTACACTGTAAGTTCCATTGCTTGCTGTAAGAAGCGTGCTTCTAAGAAGAGCCGCAGATTGACCAGTAACTGTGTAATTGCCGTTACTTGAGACAAGATTCCTGCCAAATTTAACAGCGGCTATTTGCCCTGTAACGGTATAAGTTCCGTTGCTTGCTACAAGACTTCTGCCGAGTGTTAGGCTGGCATTTTTTCCAGTTACTGCGTATGTGCCGTTGTTTGCGGCAACGACTTTGGACTTTTGAAGTGTTGCTGACTGGCCGGTTACGGCGTAGGTGCCAAAGTCTGCGATCAGGTAGTGCTGATGCGACAGAGTGGCCGATTGTCCGGTAACTGTGTAAGTGCCGTTGTTGGCAGTAACAACTTTGGACTTCAGTATTGAAGCTGCTTTCCCGGTTACGCTATAACTTCCGGGTAGACCATCAAGTACATAAGCGCCAACAGGCGTGTAAATAATGTCGGCTAATTGACCTGTAACAGAATATGTTCCATTACTCGCTGCAACAACCCGCGATTTTTTGAGGATTGCCGCCTGCCCGGTTACGGTGTATGTACCGTAGTTGGCATTAAGATAGTGCTGATGAGTTAGTGTGGCAGATTGCCCTGTAACGGCGTATGTACCGTTGTTTGCAGTGACTAGCTTTGACTTTAGTACAGCCGCAGCTTGGCCGTTTACTGCATAAGTGCCAAAGTTGGCAGCAAGAACACGATTACGGTAGACCCCTGCGGCTTGCCCAATTACTGCATATGTGCCGTTATTAGCTGCAACAACCTTTGATTTTTTTAGCGTTGCAGCTTGGCCTGTTACCGCATACGTGCCATTATTAGCTGTAAGCGTGTACGCATTTCCACCACTAACTAATGGCTGGGCCGCAATGGGCCTCGCAGAGATGGGGTAGCCGCTGATCATAGTTTTACCAGCAGGTAATGATGACTAAACCCGGACCACCATTCCCACCTCGCCCTGCCACACCCCCGGTTAATACCGCGCCGCCGCCACCGCCACCCGAGCCGTAGCCACCGTCACCGCCATTACCGCCCAAAACGCTAAGTGCTCCGCTATTTGCTGATCCCGCTCCACCAGAACCACCGGAATTAACCATACGTTTGTCGTTTGTGTACTGCCAACGATACCCAGCATTGCCGTTAAAAGTATCCGCAGTAGTAGCAACGCCTCCGTTAATTTGAGCAATACCCCAAAAATTTGATAACCCTACCGAACCACCTGCAAGGCCGGTTCCTGCTAGTCCAACCGAAGCACCACCAGCACCACCGGATATACATAAGCCGGTAGTTGGGTAAACAATAGCTGTCCCCACAGTGCCGGAAGCATTTCCACCTGCTGCGCCAGCTTGACCAGCAAGGTTAATTGCCGCTGTAACTAAACCGCCAAGAAGCATATAAGGTGCTGTTGCAATAGCTGTACCGGCACCTGCACCGCCTGCTGTGGCAGCGCCTGTTGCAGCGCCAACAGAGCCAAAACTACCACCAGCCGCAACAGCCAACAAATTAGGCACTGCGGTAGGATAAGCTAAATATATTTGTGTTGTTTGTCCAGCCCCACCATTGCCATTAACTACCGCCTGACCTCCGCGACCAACAGAAATAAATAACACATCAGGCAGCGCCCACAATGGAAAAGTCATGCTTAATTGGGCGCCACTACCACCGCCACTACCACCACCTGCTGCTCCGGAAGCCCCAATAAAACCAGAGCCTCCACCGCCACCAGCACCAACCATAAAGATATGGCACATGGACGCGCCGCGGGGTTTGTACCAAGGAATTGGATCGTTTGCACTTTGTGCTTGCCCATAGAACACATCTTGGGTGCTAACACCGTCATTACCGGGAACGTGGAATAGGTCAAGCATGATTTACCAACAAGTGATGATAACCAATCCGGGGCCACCATTTCCACCTCGACCACCGACACCGCCAGTTAAACAAGCGCCGCCTCCACCCCCGCCACAACCATATCCACCATCACCACCGTTGCCACCTGATGTAGCCGAATTAAAAGCAGAGCCTGCACCGCCACTACCACCACTGTTTACCACCATACCGTTGTTGAGATAAGGCCAGCGATACCCTGCATTTCCGTTACCACCCGCGCCTGCGGTAGCAATACCACCCGCAACGGCTGGGGTATTTAGCACGGCACTAGCACCAACAGCGCCTCCTGCGCCACCATTTGCCGTAGTTCCAATGGCGCCGCCTCCCGCGCCACCTGAAACAATTAACCCTGTAACGGGATATGTAATGGCTGTTCCTGCGCCAGCCCCGGTGGCTAAACCACCCGTACCACCAGCTTGGCCTACTAAATTAACGTTAGTTGTCATTAAACCGTGCAGCATAGAAACCGGGGCATTGGCAATTGATGTAACAATACCAACAGTTCCCGCTCCCGCATTTCCAGTAGCAGAACCCCCACCCCCAGCACCCCCAGCAGCATTAGCTATAAAAAGTATGTTAGTAGGAATAGTTGAGGAAATTTGACTTAGTGTTCCAAGAGATCCAGTCGTTCCACTGGCACCGCCCGTACCGCCATTGCCAACTGTAACTAGCATTGAATCTGGCAAAGCCCAAAGCGGCAACGTTAAACTTGTTTGCGCTCCGCTACCGCCACCACCGCCACCCCCGGCAGCACTTGCCGCACCAACAAACCCACCGCCCCCACCACTACCGCCGCCAAGCATAAAAATGCGGCACATCCGCTTACCGCGAGGCTTAAACCACGGCGCATAACCCGCTCCGGTACTGTGAAAAATATCATGGGTAGCATTACCAATCTCGCCTACGCCGGGGATAAAGTTAAGGTCAAGCATGGTGTTACCAGCAGGTAATAATGATTAAACCGGGGCCACCGTTGCCGCCTCTGCCTGCTACTCCGCCTGTTAGACAGGCTCCACCGCCTCCGCCACCACACCCATAACCACCATCACCGCCGTTACCGCCCGAGGTAGCCGAATTAAAGGCTGACCCTGCACCGCCAGAGCCACCTGCACACCATAGCATTTTTGCAATATTAGGCCATTGATAGCCTGCATTACCCTTACCACCCGCACCAGCACTGGCAATGCCACCAGCCACAAGCGGTAATTGTCCGCCTGTGGGAATAGCGCCACCAGCCCCGCCATTTCCAGTTGTCCCTATGGCCCCACCACCAGCGCCTCCAGTAACTACTAGACCCGTGGTTGGTAAGGTGATAGCGCCGCCAGCACCGGCTGTGGTAGCAGTGCCGCCTGCTGCGCCTGCTTGACCAGCCAAGTTAATATTAGTAGTCATTAAGCCATGCAACATTGGAAATGGGCTTAATGAAATTGTTGCGGTTGCTGCTCCAGAACCACCCCCCGCAGCGCCAGTTGCCGCCCCTGCGGCACCACCAGACGCGGCTTGATTTACAGAAACAAGTGGTTGATTTACTGTGTTTTGAAAAATAATACTTGCATTTCCAGTCCCACCAGCAATCCCACCAGACCCCCCAGCGCCACCGCTGCCAGCTTGAATGCCTACTACATTTGGCAACGCCCACAAAGGCAAAATCACACTTGTTTGCGCTCCAGACCCTCCGCCAGCACCGCCCCCGGCTGCACTTGCCGCACCAACAAATCCACCGCCGCCACCGCCTCCACCATCCAGCATAAAAATGTGGCAGGTTGATTTACCACGCGGTTTTACCCACCTAAATTGATTTGCATTGCCCCCGTATATACTGCCAACAAACACATCTTGGGTTGTATTCCCAATGTGTCCGACGCCGGGTACATGGTAAAGATCAAGCATCAGAGGCCCGGTAACTAGCCCCCTTGTCGCTCATATCAGTACCATCATCAAGCAGCACTGCTGTAACTTCATGGGTTTCATCGTCCACTCGCTGGATGCCGGTCATGCCAGCATACTCAGCCGGGGCCAAGAAAGTGATTGGCATATCCATCAGTAGTTACCCCCCACTGCCATAACTTTCCATGCCGTATTTGCTGCCGGTGCGGCATGGTTTGTCACCAGAATGCTGTAACCCGGTGGCACGGGGATATTCAGAGGGTAGATCACCGGGTAGGTGGCACTCGTGGTTTGGTCGGCCGTTTGCGATGCCAACGCCAATTCAGCAATCAGGTGAGTATTGGAACTGGTGGTTGTGCCGGTACTTTGCGTTGACAGAAAGATTCTGGCTACTGTCGCTGTGGTTGCCGTTGCCGCAACGCTGGCTGTCGCGCTCATCCGCACTTCACGCACAAAGGACCCATTGGTGGCATCAGCAATAAAGATATTGAAAATGTCCGTGCCGATGGTTCCGCCGCCCTGTGACGAGGTGTTGGCTGCGGTAATTGCTAAAGGAGTGCCAAGCGCACCGACTTTGGAATAAATGGGATCGTTATTTGCTGCCATGATGTACCTTTAAGCCCAAGCCTGTCCACGGGAATTAGCCACTTGAAATCCAATATTGGCGTTGTCAATAATTTCTGAACTGGCTGTGCAGAACACATCTTTATTGCCAGCGGAGAAGTTCACCAAGTTATTACTGTTGCTGCTGGATCGCACCGATTCACGGGTTAAGCCGGTGGTGCCGTTAAACACGCCCTTGCCGACTTCCCACTCGCCGGTTGCACCTGCAATGCAATACTGCACTGTGCAAGATGCACTGCCAAGAGCGGTCGCAAAAGTGCGGTAGCCGGTAGGTGGTGTACCCGCCAGCGTAATCGCACCGGTTCCAGTGGATGTGGTTACATCCTGCACCCGATCAGCAAAATATGGCATATTACGTGGCTTGGAAGACGCCGTTGGTCGGGTCCAGAGTTACTGTGACAGTCTCGCCAGCAGCAACTGCTTGGGATGCGCCGTAGTCCCAATATGCTACTGGTACGCTTGTAGTCGAGTCCCACAGGATAGCGTACCGGAAAGTAAACCCAGCGCCAGTAGCAGTCCATACAGATGGGCTGTTTAGCACCAATTTGAACGTGCCGCCAGTTTGAGTAGATGTTGAAGTCGTTGCTGCATTGCCACCAGCCGTGTAGCCATTAGCTGTTGCAAGGTCTGTCGTACCTGCTACAAACGTAGTATCTGCCGAGTTAATGGTGTTGCTCAAGGCAACCTTCCACGCATCCGTGCCTGCGTTCATTGCTTCAAGCATTGGCTCGATAGCAGCGGTGTATTTGTTGTAGGTTGCCATATTAAACTCCTATGTAACTGATCTGATTAGTGCGCTACTAGCTGTATTGCTAGGCATCGTGACCACAAATGTAGTCTTAGATGTTTTGTTTGCCCCAAAGTCTAGGACCGCAATAGACTTGTTGCTCTTGCTCGAATTGTAAATTAACGCGCCCCGAGCGGTCAAAGAACTTGTCCATGAGGCATTTGCAAAACTTACATACGTTGTGTTTGCCGATGTAGTAGATGCTGTTTGGATAGTAACACCAGTCAAAACTACGCCACCAGCCGTGTATCCAGATGCCACAACTTCATTGGTTGTGCTATAAACCGTAGTGCTTTGAGCAAGCGACGCACTGTCTGTGTACAAAGCAATCTTAATAACATCTGTTAGCAAATTGTGTACACCTTGGTACAGTTCCGCCTTAAAACTATTAGTCTGACCTTGCGTTAGGCTCATTACAGCACCTGCGTTCTAGGTTGCCCACTTCGGTAGGCGTCTTGCCGCAACTTACCGTCACCCAAATTCTTGAGCAGCGCAATGGCCTGCAAGTACATATCTTGGTACAGCTTTACCATATCTTGCTCGCCCTTCATAAACCGAATGGCTTCTACCAAGGTTCCATTAAGAAGGGCCGAGTCAAAATTATCCCCAAGCCATGTTGTCCCAGCAGTCACAATACTTTCTGGATAGAAGTAGTAATGCAACTCCGCAGCATATGCAACATCTGGCGTAGGCCCAACAATAAAACTTAGTTCCGTGGCAAGGTCTGACCGTGGCCCAAACACGGCGTAATACTTTGGGGCGCCAGTGTCTGCCGGGGTTGGGTACGCTTCCCGGATAAAGTTTACATCCTTGTTTAACAAGTATGTATATGCATTTGTTGTTGGGTTAATTACCGCGAGTGAGAACGACGACAAGAAATCTAGCGGTGCTGAAAGGTACTTATTCCCGCTCGTCAATGCGCCAGTAACATTTTTCCGTAGGGACGGAAGCTGAACTGTGTTGTAAATACGCTGCTCGGTCTGCTGTGTAAACAGCTTATACTCATCCGCTGTGAACTGGTTCTCACAGATGTCAGCAACATTTGTACACAGGTCAGCGTAGTTCATGCCATCGGACCCCTAGACATCACGCCTTTGGTGGCAGCGCCAGCACCGCGCATCTTGATTCCGCTGGTCTTTACACCATCGTAATCTTTGTTGCGGTACATGCCAACTGATACGCTGTCATCGCTCAGTTTGGCTTGGTCTCCGCCGTCATAGCCAGCGCTTTTAATGCTGACTTTGCCACCACTCATTGTGTGCGGCTTGGCGTAAACGGCGGCAGAACCCACTTCTTTACCCATGAGTTTTTGACTGAACTTAGCCATTATTTGCTCCGTTTCTGGTTCACGACCTTAGCCATGTTGCGACCATACTTCAGCATGTCTTCGTTGGTTTTGCCGCCATTACCACCCTTGCCGCCTTTTTGGACGGGGACAGTTTTGCCTTGAGTAGCCATAAGATTCTCCTTACGTTAAAACGATTGTAACTTGTCCAACTACTGCTTGGCTAACTAGATTGTTAGGTGTTAATGCAGCGTCAAACTCTCGGGACCCACCTACGGGGTTCCATCCCCACTGAATATCTCTGTTTTCTACATAACCAGCAAAGTCAGGCCGTGGGTTACGTACTGCCTGTGGGTCACTGACGGGGTACATACCCAACTGCAACTGCGGATGGTCCTGCTCCCAGCAAGTACGACATACCTTGACATTGATCTGCTTTGTCTTTAAGACAAGCTCTTTCAGTTCTTTCAGCTTGTACCGAAAGCCGCACCTATCGCACTCGGCGATGGCTTTTGCGCCAACGGTAAACCTATTCGCCATACTAGCTCACAAACATCTGGCGCGGGACGAATCGCACAGCCGCCTTATCCCGATCTTCGTCAGCAGCCAAGGCCCACGCCTCATCGTACTGCGCTTTAAGTACCTGCATGCGCTCAATAGCGCCGGGAATTTTCACGGACAAGTAATAAGCTAACCCAGCCACCAAACACGGCAAGAACCGGAATGGTACATCCATTGTATTTACGCCATTACCTGCGTCCTGAATGCGCCGCAAGCGCCAATACACAAATGAATACGATTGCGACCCATCTGGGATAGGCCATAACGTAACTGTTGGAATGTCTTCTTGCCGATTGATGTAAACCTGAATAGGTCTAGCCTGCGTCAGCTTGTTGGGGATCGTGGAGTACGTAGAGACACTGATCCGCGTAATGGTCAAATCGGCTTGCGTAGATACACTACCTGCCCCAGTGCGGATAACATGCTCAAGCAGGTCTACCGTGTAATCAGGGAGGTTGTAAGTAGCCGTGCCCTGCACCAATGGAATAGAGCCCTGCTCTACTGTCCACAAGTTGATCCCGCGGTTAGCCCAATCAGCAAACATCAAGTTCATCGACCTACGAGCTGTCCTGAGATCGTAACCAGTACGCAACTCCGCACCGCAGCGCTCAAACGCCTCCTCAACAATCTCACTGAGATCGAGGTTAAAAGCTGTGGTGCCTGAAGTTGCCATTACTTAGCCTTTTTGCGTTTCACCTTGCCGCCGCGCTTAAACATCTCAACCTCGTTAGGGTTATCCTTACGGCGGATTGTTTTGGACTTTGGCATTTTGGAGGGGGCAATATCCCCCATGCCACGGCTGGGCCTCATACGATCTTAGCCGCCCGCGAGCCGCGAGCTTGGCCCCAGCCTTTGACACCGCCGCCTTTAGCAAAGGATTCACCACCGCGCATCTTCGGTTTGTAATCAGTGCCCATGCCCTTGTACGGACCTTTTAGATCAGCACTAGCAACGCTTGTAACGCTGCGGGGCTCTTTGACAGACTTGCTTGTGCCATACATGCCAACACCGGACTCTTTGCGCTTTGCCGCGTACTCTCCAGCCCGATCTTGCAGCGATTGATACTTGGGCTTTGCCGCCACCTCTTTGCCGCGCCCCTCAGTTGAGTACGCTTTCTCTGTTGAGGATGGTGCTGGTTTTGGAGTAGACGCAGCTTCGCTGGCTACGGCAGTGGAATACTTCTTTCCGTTCCACTCAAAGGTCTTGTCGCCAGAGGCACGCGCATCTGCAAAGGCGGACTTAAACCCTTTTGGCTTTGCCGCAACAGCAGAGATAGAGCCTTTACCCGCAGGCTTGCCAAAATCTACGCTTCCCGCCTCTACTTTGGACTCCGGGGAGTTCTGACTTTCAAAGTCAGCTACACCGCCAATCGGGTCTTCGTCTACAGACGTTCCACCGCCCTCGCTAAATTTGCGTTTTTTCATATCAAGTCCTCAACACTTACCGCCACCCATCATGGTAACCATCTTGCCCTTGGTTTTACCCTTGGACTCAATGCCGCCACCGCGAGCGTATTTAGCGGGCTTTTCCGACTTTTCCGACTTTTCACCCTTAGCATATTGCATGGGGGTAATCTTGCCGGACTTGATAGCCTTAGCCTCAGCAAGTTCTTCCTTCATGGATTCCTTGCCTTTGAACAGATTCTTCGTAGCCATATCACCACCTTTTGTAAATTTACGGCCTTTGTCAGCCGCTGTGAAGTCTTTGCCCACACTCTGAGGAACGCCAGCTTTCTTGGCAAATGACGGTGAGTGTGCAATAGCCGCCATGAAATTGTGTTGAGATTTTGATGAAGAAGGCATTATTTACTCCACCAGTGAACAACTTGCATAAAACCAGCCCCGGCAGCAGCACTTACACCGCCTGCCAACATTAAAACCTTCCAGCCACCCCTAGCTTCCGCCAGCGTAGCGCTAATACTTGCAAGAGTCTTTTTAATTTCTTCTACATCTGCGGCCATTTTATCCACGTCTGACTGCAAGTGTGCAATGTCAGAAGCATGTGTGGCTAGTTCACGAGCTGTTTGTATCGCGTCATCCATGTCAGCATTTCCATCTAGCGAGAGAAGCCGCCTTCCGCGTTGGTTGGCCCTTCTCATCTTTCATTGGTCCCGGCATACCCGACATTCTGGCGCAAAAGGAATCCTTTCGCTTGCCGCCTTGGGGCTGGGGTGCCTTCAGGTTGCTACCTGTGGCCGCATTGTATTTGGCACGACCCTTGGCGGTCAGGCCGGCACCCTTTGATGCTGGGAGCTTTTCGCCTCGGCCTACAGCCAATGACGGGTTTTTAGCCATAGCACACGGTAACACCCAGCGGTGCCGTAGCAACAGTGGTGTACCAAACTCCATTGGGAAACAGAATTCCTTCGCCGGGAAGGATCACATTGGTCATGTTTGAGTTTGCGCCCGTATCCAGTTCTAGCAAAATGTTTCCGCTAGAAGCGTCCAAAAACCTAGCCATACCCGCAGTAGCCGCGCCAGTAATAATCACCGACTTGACTCGGACACGGCCAGAGATAAGCGCTTGGTTGGTCTGTGCGCCAATCGAATGTACGGACTTTATATCTGTTTGCATTGACATAATCAATCTCCTAAAAAGTAGGGGCCGAAGCCCCTGAGATCAATTAGGCAGAGACGGGGTTAGCAATAGCAGTGGTGCCGCTAACCACCTTCTGCGCGTAGTTCACCGTCACGATAAACCGGCCTGCACCCAGAGTTGCGGTGCCAACTACGTCACGAATGTAAACCACGGTATCTGCCGCAGTAGAGGTTTGCCATGCCAATTGAGTGGCGGCAGTCGTAGTGCCTGTAAACCGGCCACCAGCAGTAGTGGCTACAGCGGCGGACAACTCAGCACCACCAGAAGTCGTGCCCACAGAAACCGTCGTAGTGCCAGTGGTAGCTGCGACAACTTGGTCGATCACGATATTGATGATCTGCGAACCAGCCGGAAGAATCATGGCGGCTACATCGTAGTTACCAGTCGTTACCCCAGCCAAGCTGCCCGAGTCATAGGACTGGGTAAGCACAGTCAAACCCGTGTTGCGGCCAGCGCCTTCTTTGACGGTGCCAGAACGAAGTGGGCCGGAGAAAGTTGTAAAACTCATGATGGTTTCCTTACATACAAGATAAGCGCATCAATCGGTATGTCGTCTGCCGGGACAGTTTGATGCACCGGAAAGCCCGGAGTAGCTGCAATATATCAGGTTTTTACCCCTCAAGCAACAGCTTATTGGATTTAGCCAAATTGTCGTCTTGCGTAATCACTCGCAAGTTCCAAGGCACATGTAACCCGCACACAGTCTCTCCATTTAGTGGAACGATATGGTCAACAACATACCGCTCCCCCGTGGTGCGACTCATGGTTATTGCAATTTTGTACAGCTCTCGCATCTCAGTTTTTTGGCGATGCGTGAGCCATACCGGCGTCGCGTCACGAAACCTACGACGGCGAAAACTTGTCAGCGCCTTGTACAGTTCAGGATTGCTCTTTTTATACAAAGCCTTGTAGGCGCGTTTCTCTTCAGTGGGCCTTGCTTGCGCCCTCGCGATTACAGTCTCCCGGTTTTTTGTGTAGTAAGTCTGCTTTGCCTCCTGCCCAGCTTCCGACTTGTTGTAAGCCTTGAAGTAGTCCGCACGGGTTTCAGTTGCTTTTTTCCATTCGTCCTTTAGGCAATCTACGCAGGAACCTTTGGTCTTGCGTGGCGCAATGTGCCCATGCTTACAGGGCTCCCCGGTAAAGTAGTGTGTTGCCTTAGCCGCCATTGCTTCGGCACGGGTTTTAGGCAGGTTCTGTATGTCCATTTGCGCTCCTTGTTACGACACAGGTAATGTACCATAAGCGCGTAATCGCGGGTAGGTGGCGTAAAAAAGGCCCCCGAAGGAGCCTTTTTAGAACAAAAACAGTCGTTTTCGTTATGCGCCGGGGCTGCCGAACACTCCGAGGGGGTCCGAAACGCCGAAACTGTAACGCTCGCGTGCTTTGTAGCGCTGGTTGCCGGTATCGAAATCCCCATCCATTGACGTAGCCAGAGGCATACGAACAAAGTGCTTCAAGCCGTTTGGAATGTCCGTGGTCAGGAACCAAGCGTTCGTGTCGGTCAAGAAGTGGTTGATGGTGTAGCCACCGGGGATCGAACCATTGCTCTTCAGCGCGTTGATATCGTTATCGGTTGTGCCGACACGCAACGAGGTTTCCAGCAGTCGGGTTGCGACGAACTGGAGAGCCGGAGGAACAATCAGCTTTTTGGGCTTTGCAGCAATCAGCAGACCGCGCTCATCCGTCCAAGCAGCGATCTGGATCACAGCCGCTTCAAGGGAGGTTTCGTTCAGGTCAGCGCCAGTGGTGGGGCGGTTGCTGTTCACGCCGCCATTCACCAGAGGGTGAGCAGTGGAGAACAGAACTTGGCCGTCACCGTAGGTGGGGTTGCCCGAGCCGGTGAAACCGGTGTTCAGGATGGCCGCAGCTTTGATCTGCTTGGTGTATGCCATAGCCCGTGCGAGGGACTTGGTGTAGCGAGCAGACAGGCTGTCGTACAGGTTGTCTTCCATTGCCTCTTCGGTAATGGAGAAGCCCATAGCGATGGTCTCGTGGTTGTAACGAGCAGTCCATGCTTCCTGCGCGTTGTCATACGCGATGGCTTGGCCCTCGTTCTTCACCGGAGCGGCATTGAAGCCAGCCAGCTTGGTCTCTTCCTCGAACGAACGCTCAGACGACTCTTGCTCATAAATCTCTTTATGCTCTTCGCCGTAACGAGCGTACTCCATGCCAAACAAAGCGTTCAGGCCGGGGAGCAGTTCTTTAAGTAGTTGTGCGCGTGAAATTGCCATGATTTAGCTCCTTACAGACCAACTGCGTTGGTATAGGTGTGATACCCGGGGTTGATCTTCACCAGAATGTCGGTGGCTGCGTCCCCGGGGGTGGAGACAAAACCAATGACACGGAAGGCGGCGGTAGTGGTCACGGCAGAGGCACCAGCCACGACAGAAGCCGTAGAATTACCAGTAGTAACCGAGCCAGTCGCAACAGCGCCAGTCGTGAAGAACACATTTGCACCAACGGCGTTTTGTGCAACCGAGCCAGCGGACTGGACTTGGAACACGGCGTCGTAGTCATCAACCACCTGAGCAGTCACCACGCCGGTAACGCCGGTGGGGTAGTACTGCGACCAGATCTGCTGACCTTGTGCATTGACATAAGAGCAGCCAGTGAACACACCAACAATGCCGGTGTTAGCGGTGCCAACGGGGAAACCGTTAGTGCCTGCATCTGCGCCGGTAGCAGTTGCCACAGCCAGATAGCCGTTAGCATTGATGTACACGGGAGAGCCGTTGTAGATACTCGAAGCAGTACCAGCCGGATCAATAAGATACGTGCGGGTGCTACCAGCATACGGTTGACCACCGATCAGGTTTACGGGCTTTAGACCGTAGGGAGCGGGAGATGCTGCCATTTAAGGACTCCTTAGTTAAGTACCGCGTCCGAAAGACACCTTCGACTGTCGCTCCCGGAAGAGCGGCATGCGGGGATCGTTCTCGCGCATAAAGTTGTTGTCAACTGAATTCATCTGCCCTTCGGACTGTTTCTGATAGAAATCATCCCGTTGTTGGACAAACTCAGTGGGTGTTTTGCAAAGGATCAAGCCGCCGATTTCAATGCTGTCCGGGATGCTAGTTTTAGCGCCCATTAGCTGAATCTCAGGATGCTCTGAAGCCTTTACTGGTTCCCAACCCTCACGCATCTTCGAGGAAATGTTCATGGGGTCAGCGTTACCAAGCGTACTGGCGCGAATCCAACGAAAAGCGTAGCCTGCTTCCGGGTTAGGGTCAGGCAAAAGCTGCGGAGGCATCCATTGTTTCGGGCGCTCCATCGTTGAACGAACTTCAATATCACGAGTTGTACGGGGTCCAGTCATTTTCATTTCCTCATTTCATTAGCAACCTGTCGGGCATACAGTTCCAGTGGAACTCCAAGCCTTTTGGCGATATTCACTTGTGTTTGCGTAAGAACGACTTTTCGGGGCGCAGTGCTTCGCGTGGCCGGTGCAACCACATTCTGTTTATTAGTGCGCTGAGTAGGAGCATCAGCGGTTTCCTCAGAGTCGAATTTCTCTGGAAACACTTTCCGCACACGAGAATTAACTCGTTCGTAATATTCGTCTGACCGAGGATCAACTCCTTCCTTGACCAACTTATTATGTAGGCCAAGCGCAAAGCTAGTCATCTCATCATCGGAACCAAACCAGTCGTTATCTCGTTGCCACGCTTCCGCTTTTTTATCAACGGGGGCAGCTTGTGGTGTTTGTACCACAGGTTTATCTTCTTGTAAAGGCGCGGGCTTGAAATTATTTACTCTCTCAGCCTTCAGCTTTACTGAAGTCATTTTCTCTTGCGCGGCGACCAAAGCGTCTGCATCGCCGGACTCATACGCGTTCTTATATTCGCGCTTAACGGCTTCAAGTTCGTTTGCGACTACCTTCTTGGCTTGCTCGAGCAACGCTTGCTGGCCTTGATTCAGAGAGCCTTTGAGTTTTCGGTTCTCTTCAGCAATAGCCTGAGCGGCATGTACGGCTTCTTCACGTTCGCGCAAGGCTGCTTCTTTGGCCCGACGTTCCTCGTGATAGCCTTTGGTGAAGTGCTTGATTCGCTTCTTGGCGCTTTCAGAATACGCCTCAAGCTCTTCGTCGGTAGGGTCTACCGGTGCTTCAGTCATTGGTTTGCGGTTGCGATCTGCGGCGGGTGTATCGTCGATAATCTCAACTTCAGGCTCAGGAGTTACAACGCGCCCACCTTCACGGGGGTTTTTTGCTTCAACTTCGTCTGGAAACTCAAACGTGGTTTTTTCGATTTCAGCCATGATTACTCCTTAAACCCGTTGAATACCACGGGGGTCTTCAATAGTTGCTTCAACGGAGTCGTCGTTAATAATCCGCCATTCGGTCCCGTGAATTTTCATTCGCGTACCGGAGTTTGGTCGAACGATTACAAAGTCTCCTACTTTGCAGCTTGGTCCACTAGGGAATCGCTTTTCGTCTTTGAAAGCATCTGGCCCAATCTTTGCCACGAACAGCACGGGGGATAGAAGCTCCTCGTACATCATGGTTTGACCAGCCTTAACCAGCCCGCCTTCGTACTCTTCCTTGGCTTCCGGCAACATACACAGCAAATGGTATGTCTGCGGGTCAGGGATTTGGCTGGCCTTTTCCGTTTGTGTTTTACCAAGAACCCCCGAAAGGTCCACGGCAGATACATCAAATTCAGTCATCTTGAGATTTCTCCAATTTTCGTCGCAGGTCTTCTAACTCAGTTTTTGCAAGGTTCAGACCGTGAATAACCCCGCAAATTCTTTGGTACTCACCAAAGTCCTTACAGTTACCGCGTGTCAACGCAGTAACGTAGTGTTGCTCGTGCTCGTTGAACTTCTTCTCAATCAGGTCAAGTTCAGTCATCTTTTGCTAACGGTTTGTTGCTTTGCAGCATTTTCAAGTGCGCTTGCTGTTGCTGATGTGCGAGCTTCTGCTGATGCACTTGCCCGCCGTGTGCCATGCCCTGAGCATGCTGTTGCTGGCCTTGCTGTAGCTCCTGAGCGTGTTTCTGCTGCATCATCCGCATCTGGGCCTGCTGCTGCGCCATTTCCTGCTGATGCCGAGCCGCGATCATCTCTGGGGTTTCGCCGCCTTTCATAGCCAACTCGTCCCGCTTCAACTCCAGTTCAGCCTGCTTGATCGCCAAGTCACCATCAACCTTCTTGGCCTTAGTTTGGGCTTCTTGGGTCTTGATCTGCAACTCAGCCTGCTGAATCTGCACCAGCGGGTCTTGCGCAGCCTGTTGAGCCTGCTGCTGCATGGCCTGACCCTTGCTCTGCGCCAGAACCTGCGCTGCGGCCTGTGCCACGATCTTGGACAACTGCACCTCGATTTCTGGGGGCAAGTCCTCATCCGGGGGCGGCATGGGCACGCCAAGCTGCTCTTCGACCTTCTTGCGATACGAGAACGCCAAATGCTCCGATACGTGCGCCATGATCTCGGCTTGCATCTTCTGCGCTTGCGGGCTCTGGCCGATCTGAGCCATCAGAAGCGGGTCTTGCATCATCGACGTATGCACAGCGATGTGCGCGTCGTGGTCCTGCACCATAAACGCCTTGGTAGGCTTGCCCGTCAAGAACGCCATGTTCTCCGAAACCGGGTCCCGTGGCTTCATGTCGTCCTCGATTGGGACGAGTTTTTCCGCGTTTTTGATGCCCAGAACCTCG
>ERZ650310.120-NODE-120-length-22720-cov-7.835959_pt1 | contig 22720 bp, 27 predicted proteins | sample MGYA00376246_ERZ650310 | MGnify/ENA primary metagenome ERZ650310 (study PRJEB26733, sample SAMN07839286) | wastewater metagenome | biome: small river; feature: stream; material: water | place: USA: North Carolina | collected 2016-03-01 ...
TGTTTTGCTATGAATAGGAGCTGCTGATGAATCTGAAAATTAATAGCCGTCATGTCGAAGTTACTCCAGCTATGCGTTCCCACCTCGAGGCTGGGTTAGCCAAAATTCGCAAGCACTTTGATCACGTCTTAGATGCCTCCGCATTTTTGATTGTCGATAACGCTAAAGAAAAAAATCTCCGTCAAGCAGCTGAAATCACTATTCACCTTAAAGGTAAGGATCTTTTTGCTGAAGCGCATAACGCTGATCTTTACCACGCCATGGATGCGGTAGTTGATAAACTTGAGCGTCAAGTAGTCAAGCACAAAGAAAAAATCCAAGATCACCACCACGAAAAGCACTTTGAGTGATCTGAAGTGTCGGGACACCTATAATCAATCCACATGACTGCCCTGACCGATCTTTTTGCCTTAGACCGCATTGCCTTAAATAGCCCCTCTAAAAATCGGGCTGAGGCATTTGCGGCCGTTGGGCAACTATTTGCCAAACAAGCAGGACTAGAAGCAGAAGCAATTGTTGGCTTCTTAAATGCCCGCGAAGACTTAGGCTCTACCGCACTAGGTGCGGGCGTTGCCATCCCACACGGTCGTGTAAAGGGGCTAAAGCATCCGATTGCTGCATTTGTAAAATTAAAAGAGCCCATTGAATTTGCCGCACCAGATGGTGAAGCTGTCTCTATTTTGATTTTTCTGCTTGTTCCAGAAAAAGCTACCCAGCAACATCTAGAAATTCTGTCCTCGATTGCACAACTTCTCTCCGACCAAGATGCTCGTAAGCTGCTTGCCTCGGAAGATAATCCAGAGAAGGTGTGCCAGCTGTTACAAACGTGGGGCTCGGCTTGACTACCCAGCCTCTACTCCTAGAGGGAGTAACCGCCCAACAAATCTTTGATGACAATGTCTCGGACTTGAAGCTATCTTGGATTGGCGGTCTAGAAGGCGCGGACCGTACATTTCCGCTAGAGGCTGTTAAAGCTGCTGCAGCCAGCTCCGACCTAGTGGGTCACTTAAACCTCATTCACCCAAGCCGGATTCAGATTTTTGGCGAACAAGAGGTTGACTACCACGCCGAACTAGAACCAAAGCAAAGACAGGACCAGATCTCCAGCTTAATTTCCAAAACGCCACCTTGCGTCATTGTGGCCGATGGCAAAACAGCTGACGCTGATCTTCAACTTTTTTGCCAAAGATCCTCTACCCCACTCTTTACAACGGCCATATCAGCCGCTGAGGTAATTGACCACCTGCGTACTTATCTCACTAAGATTGGCGCCCCCCAGATCACCATGCATGGTGTATTCATGGATATCCTGGGCTTAGGCGTCTTAATCATGGGAGAGTCTGGTTTAGGCAAAAGCGAGTTAGGCCTAGAGTTGATTTCTCGCGGCCATGGTTTGGTCGCTGATGATGCGGTAGATTTTGCTCGCCTTGGACCTGACTATGTCGAGGGTCGCTGCCCTGTAATCTTGCGCAATCTCTTGGAGGTTCGTGGGCTAGGCTTACTGGATATCCGCACCATCTTTGGTGAAACCGCTGTGCGTCGTAAATTGAAATTACGTTTGATAGTGCAGCTGGTCCGCCGTAATGATGGTGAATTCGAGCGCCTCCCCCTAGAAGCGCAACATATTGATGTACTAGGAATCCCCATTAGAACCGTAAAAATTCAAGTGGCCGCAGGGCGCAACTTAGCAGTTCTCGTAGAAGCGGCAGTGCGCAATACTATTTTGCAACTGCGGGGTATCGATACCTTAAAAGAGTTTATGGAGCGCCAGCGTTTGCAAATGAATGCGGAGGCAGAGTCTTCAAAATCACAAGGCCGACTCATTTAATATGCAAATCAATCTGATTACCGGCATCTCCGGCTCAGGTAAATCAGTTGCGCTGAGAGCCTTTGAGGATGCGGGCTACGACTGTGTAGATAATCTACCGGTTACCCTCCTAGAAAATCTCATCACTACACTAGAAAGCGAAAAGAGTGAGCGCGTTGCGGTGGCCATAGATGCACGCCGTGGTCAGTCCATTGCAGATCTGCCTCACATCCTAGAAAACCTACGACGCAACCATCAGGTACGAATTGTTTTCTTAAATGCTGACACTAATACGTTGATCCAGCGCTTCTCTGAAACTCGCAGACGTCACCCGCTGTCTGGAAAAACTCACCAGACTCAAGCAGCCACCCTGATCGAGGCAATTGACAAGGAGCGTAGCCTCTTAGAGCCACTGCGTTCTCAAGCACACAGCATTGATACCAGTAACATTCCTGCCCATGCACTACGCTCGTGGATACAGGATCTTCTCAAAGATAAGCCACAAGGGCTCACTGTGATTTTTGAATCGTTTGGATTTAAAAAAGGTTTGCCAAGTGAAGCGGATCTCGTGTTTGATGTTCGCTGCCTACCTAACCCACACTATGACAAAGTCTTGCGCCCTCTATCTGGCAAAGACCAGCCAGTTTGCGAGTTCTTGGAAAAGATCCCTGAAGTAGTTAGCATGGAAAATGACATTATTCAATTTATCGAAAAATGGTTACCCCACTACATTGCAGATGGTCGTAGTTACCTTACTGTTGCTATCGGCTGTACCGGTGGTCAACATCGTTCGGTCTATCTGGTGAGTCGCATCATTGCCCATTTTCTGCCACAAAAAGATTTGGCAGCGCTCCAAATCAATTTCTTAAGTCGTCACCGCGAACTAGACTCAATCCCTGCAACAGCAATTTAATGGGTTGGAGTAGGCCATATTTTCCGAGCTGACGCAAAGGAACCCACTTCAAGTCAACGCCAGAGAATTTCACAGCATCACTTAATGCCACACTCCAGATCTGCATCCATAACCGTCGATGGGTAAAGACATGTTTAATCTCCAATCCCCGCTCAATTGATTTGTAACTCTTTACGGCGATAGAGGTCTTTTCCTCTGGCATTACCAGATTCAATAACTCCTTCAGAGTCAAACTAACTGCATCGCTAGCTAGAGACTTGGGGTCTTTTTCTTTAATTCTCCAAGCGGATTCAGGCAAAGACCAAAGTCCGCCCCAGATGGCTTTATCTGGACGCCTTTGCAGTAAGACTGAATCACCATGCCGAAGTAACAACATATCGCAATTAAATTCAGGAGATTTAGCTTTCGCCACCTTGCGGGGCAATAGCAAGACTTGATCGCTCAAATTAGCCTGACATTCTTTTGCAAATGGGCATATCTTCGCCCCACTCACACACACGGGTTTACGGGAGGTGCACCACGTTGCCCCAAAATCCATGAGGGCCTGGGTGTACACCGGCATGTCTGTAGGTTTTTTAGGGAGCAGTGTTTTGGCGAGGAGCCATAGTTCATCGTTCACTGCTTTTTCTTGAATCGCGCCCCCTATACCAAACAGTCTTGCCAAAATTCGTTTCACATTGGCATCTAAAATTGGTGCCTGCTCATGAAATGCAAAAGCGGCAATAGCTCCTGCGGTGGATCTACCAATGCCCTTGAGTTGCTCAAGCAATACCGGATTCTCTGGAAACTTCCCACCAAAGTCTTCCATGACCTGCTTAGCGCAGGCATGAAGATTGCGCGCGCGCGTATAGTAGCCAAGGCCTGCCCACTCCGCTAAAACATCATCCAATGGAGCAGCTGCTAATTTCTCGACGGTCGGAAAACGTTTCATGAAGCGGGGATATCGCTCCAGAACAGTGGCCACCTGAGTTTGTTGCAACATGATTTCAGAAACCCATACCGCGTAGGGATCTCGAATACTTTGCCACGGCAAACCTTGACGCCCATCCTTGCCATGCCAGGCAATCAGTTTGCCGGCGAAGTGCTGAATTAACGCTTCTGACATTGGGGACAAAAGTAAGTGGAGCGTTGACCTTGCACTATTTGCTTAATCGGTGTTTTGCATACCTTGCAAGGCTGGCCTTTGCGATCGTAGACCTTGGTTTGCACCATAAAGTGTCCGGGGTCACCCTCGCTATTCACAAAATCTTTTAAAGTGCTGCCACCCGCAGCAATCGCTTTTTTCAAAATCAATCTCACTGCGGTAGCGAGTCGCGAACATTGTGGACGCGTTAACTTTCCAGCAGCCTTTGATGGATGAATGCCCGCCTCAAATAAACTTTCTGAGCAATAGATATTGCCAACACCTACTACCGCTTGCCCTGCTAGTAAAAACTGCTTTACCGCAACGCTACGCTTACGCGAGCACTGATATAAAACATCTGCACCAAGCTCACCCGCAAAGTCTGGCGAAAAGGGTTCAACCCCGAGTTTTTGTAAGAGCGCATGATTTTCAATCGCTCCTTTAGATTTTGGATGCCATAAAACAGCGCCAAACTTTCGGGGATCATGCAAACGCAAACTGAGCTTGTCAAACTCGAAGGTCACTCGATCATGTAACTTGAGGGGGTCGCCACTAGGGAGCACCCGCAAAGTTCCTGTCATACCTAGGTGTAGCAATAGATAACCCGCGTCAAATTCCATTAATAGATATTTACCGCGGCGCTCAATGCCCAACACTTTCTGACCAAAAAGGAGCTTATTCAAATTGCTCGGTACTGGCCAACGCAAACGGCCATCAATAATTTTGACCGCGCTCACCCTGCGCCCCTCTAAATGAGGCTGGATACCCAATCGGGTTACTTCGACTTCTGGGAGTTCTGGCATAAATGGATTGTAGATTCGCGGATTAGAATGTGCTCATGACCAAATTTTCACTCAAGCCTCTTTTCAGGGTCTTATTGCTCACCATAGGAATTGGCTTCAGCCTTTCCTGTAACCACGCCATTGCTAGAACTAGTAGCATTGAAAGCGGTGAGGCCATATTTGAGGTATTGGCCTCAGAAATCGCCTTGCAACGAGGAGAAGCCGGCCTAGCATACGCAACCTACTTAGAGCTTGCTCGCCAACTGGATGACCCCCGTTTAGCCCAAAGGGCTATGGAGATTGCCATTACGGCAGGTGCGCCAGATTTAGCCCTACAAGCCGCCCAAACCTGGGATGGTCTGGCTGGCTCAAAAGACACCAAACCTAAAGAAGTACTCATTACGCTCTTGATCTTGAATCAACGCTGGTCAGATGCAGTTAAACCCGCCATCTCCCTATTGAATCAGCAGACCCTGGCACAGCGAGAAAATACTTTACTGCAGATTCAGGCACTACTGGCCAAAGCTACTAATGAATCAGAAGCCTTAAGGGCTTTCTACGACATTGTGTCGACCTTGAAGCCAGAACCAAAAGATCCTGGGCTTCTCTACACCTACGCCATGTCTGCTGAAAAGTCTGGGCATATTGATGTGATGGAAAAAACTCTGCGCGAAATCTTGCGCAAAAACCCGAATGATGTGAATAGCCTAAATGCACTTGGTTACTCACTAGCTGATCGCAATCAAAAATTACCAGAAGCATTTAAGCTGATTAGTAAAGCGCACCAACTCTCGCCGAAAGATGGTTTTATTTTGGACAGTCTTGGTTGGGTAAACTTTCGCATGGGCAAAAATGCACTGGCGCTTGAACAACTGCAACAAGCGTTTAGCATGAAGCCTGAGGCGGATATTGCTGCGCATATCGGTGAAGTCTTATGGGTCATGAATCGCCCAATCGAGGCAGAAGATATGTGGCGTCAAGGGCAACAACTGGATGCCAACAACCCCACTCTTAAAGAAACGTTGAAGCGTTTGAAGCCTGATTGGTCAGTAGCTGATACCGCCCTCAAAGGCTCATGGGATGGTCGTTTCGCGGTGAAGGTCACCGGCTTAACCGAAAGCAGAAATCAGGGTGGTTCAGGTGGATTTACCTTAACTCAAGATGCACTAACTGATGTTTTGGAAATTCGTAATCCCGTTGGTGGATCGATTGCCAAAATTACGATTAAGCCAGGAGAGGCTTCACTGGAGCGTGATGGTCAAGTAACTACTGCAATTGATGCTGATGCCCTACTTCAAAATGCATTAGGACTGCCGCTGCCTGCTCGTGGTTTGTCTGACTGGTTGCGCGGACAGACGCGTCCTGGTAGCAATGCAAGTGTTGAGCGCAATGCAAAAGGGCAAGTAAGCAAGATTACACAAGATGGTTGGACCTTAAATTATTACTGGAGCAATGCTCAGCGCTTAGAAAAACTCACAATGACTCGTAGCTCTAATATCGGGTCAATTGATATCCGCTTGGTATTTGATACTCCGAATGAGTAATGCGATTGAACTGCTTTGTCCCGCAAAGCTCAATCTTTTTCTACATATTGTTGGACGTCGTGAAGATGGTTATCACCTCTTGCAATCTGTTTTTCAATTGATTGATTGGTGCGATGTCCTCACCTTAAAACCTATTCCAGAAAATAAGATTCGTCGGATTGATCCCATTCCAGGGCTTCCCCCAGAACAAGATTTGGTAGTTCGCGCCGCCCAACTCTTAAAAGATTTCTGTAAGACCGATCAGGGTGTTGAAATCAGCCTAGAGAAAAATATCCCCATGGGAGCTGGCCTCGGCGGCGGATCCTCGGATGCAGCATCTACCCTGATTGGCCTGAATACGCTTTGGGGCCTCCATCTGGATACACCCACACTTTGCCAACTTGGCCTAAAGCTGGGGGCCGATGTGCCATTTTTCATCTTTGGTCAGAATGCCTTTGTAGAGGGTGTGGGAGAGAAATTAGAGGTAATTTCCCTGGAATCCCAAGACTTTGTAGTCATCTTTCCGAATCGGGGAATTGCTACAGCTCAGATTTTTCAAGACCCTGAATTGACCCGAGATCATGCACCGATTACAATAGATCGCTTTCTTGCATCGCCAAGGTCATATCAGTCGAATGATTGTCAGGCAGTAGCGGCGCAGAATTGTCCTGAAGTGAAGCTAGCATTAGATTGGATTTACAAGGCAGTGCCAAGCTCGGCGCCTTGCATGTCTGGATCCGGAAGTAGCGTATTTGCCGCCTTAGACCCTAAGACGGACACAGCGAATCTGGAAATTCTTCTGCAAAAGCTTCCAAAAGGATGGATAGGTCGAATTGTTCGGGGGCTAAATAAAAATCCCGCTTACAATTTGATTTCTTCAGATTGACCTGTAGGGGAATCGCCAAGCTGGTTAAGGCACTGGATTTTGATTCCAGCATGCGAAGGTTCGAATCCTTCTTCCCCTGCCAACTACTGTAGATACGACCAAAAGACATCCATTCGACCCCTACCAAAATTCCAAAATCACCTATGTCCGCCCCAATGAACGCTGATTTACTGACTCTTTTCACAGGCAATGCAAATCCGGTTTTGGCCCATGCAGTAGCCAAAGAGCTCAATCTCCCGATGGGAAAAGCATTTGTTGGTCGCTTCTCTGATGGTGAAATTCAGGTAGAAATTCAAGAAAACGTCCGCGGTAAGAACGTTGTAGTAATCCAATCAACTTGCGCTCCAACAAACGATAGTTTGATGGAGCTCATGATCATGATTGATGCCCTAAAACGAGCATCAGCAAGCCGCATAACCGCAGTGATCCCTTACTTCGGTTACGCCAGACAAGATCGTCGCCCACGCTCAGCTCGGGTTGCTATCTCCGCCAGGATCGTTGCCAATATGCTCCAGTCCGTTGCTGGCGTTGAGCGGGTACTGACCATGGATCTCCATGCTGACCAAATTCAGGGCTTCTTTGATATTCCAGTAGATAACATCTACGCTTCCCCAGTCCTGCTGGCGGATTTAGAAGCTCAAAAGACTAAAAAAGACCTGATTATTGTTTCGCCTGATATTGGCGGGGTTGTTCGCGCACGCGCAATGGCTAAGCAATTAGGCACAGATTTGGCAATTATTGATAAACGCCGCCCTAAGGCAAACGTATCAGAAGTAATGCACTTAATCGGTGAAGTAGAAGGCCGCCATTGCGTCATCATGGATGACATCATCGATACTGGCGGAACGCTCTGTAAAGCCGCTGAAGCGCTTAAAGAGCGTGGTGCCAAGGGTGTTACCGCCTACTGTACTCATGCCGTACTTTCTGGCGGTGCCGTTGCCCGTATTGCCGCCTCTGAATTAGATGAATTGGTTGTAACCGACACCATTCCATTGACTCCAGAGGCAATGAAAGTAGCCAAAATTCGCCAATTAAGCGTTGCCCCCATCCTAGCTGAGACCCTTTCCCGCATTAGCAAGGGTGATTCAGTGATGTCGATGTTCGCCGAATAAGCCAAAAATAGCGTTTCTAACCCTGTTTTTGGTAGTTTTGAGCCTTTTCTAGGCCAAAACCACGATTCCCAAGATATAATCAAAGGCTTTTCTGTTTGGTCGCGAACGGAAATTAACCTTAATTTAGGAATTCGATATGAAAGTAGTAGCCTTTGAAAGAAGCGTACAGGGAACGGGTGCGAGCCGCCGTCTGCGCAACTCCGGTAAAACTCCGGGCATCATCTACGGCGGTAAAGACGCCGCAACTGTAATTGAGTTGGATCACAACGCACTGTTTCATGCTCTCCGCAAGGAAGCATTCCACTCATCTATCCTTGATCTCGAAATCGGCGGAAAAGCACAAAAAGTGTTGTTACGTGATTACCAGATGCATCCATTTAAGCCGTTGGTTCTGCACATCGACTTCCAGCGCGTTTCAGCGACTGAGAAAGTTCACATGCGCGTTCCATTGCACTTCATCAATGCTGACACTTCAGCTGCAGTGAAATTGCAAGGCGCTGTAATCAGCCATATTTCAACTGAATTGGAAGTGTCTTGCTTGCCAGCAGACTTACCAGAGTTCATTGAAGTGGACTTGAGCAAAATTGAAGTTGGTCACGGTATTCATGCCAAAGATCTCACATTACCAAAAGGCGTTTCCTTGGTATTGCATGTTGAGCAAGAAAATCCAGTATTAGCTAACGCACGTATCCCAGCAGTGAAATCTGCCGATACTGAAGCTGCTCCTGCAGCTGCTGCGGCTCCTGCTGCTGAAGCACCAAAGGATAAAGCTTAATATTTAGGCGCTATCTTTGCGACAGAGGAAGCCCGCTAGCAAGCGGGTTTTCTTTTTTGTAGAAATGCTTTTATCCTTAAGCACTCATCATGACTAAATTAATTGTTGGCCTCGGCAACCCGGGCGAAGAACATATTGAAGATCGGCACAATGCTGGCTTCTGGTTTCTGGACGCCCTAGCTAAACAATTCAATACCCGCTTTGAAACTGAAAAACGTTTTCATGGAAAAGTAGCGAAGGCTAAATGGGAAAATGAAGATCTCTTCTTGCTCAAGCCAACTACCTACATGAATCTCAGCGGTCAAGCCGTAGGGGCGCTCTGCCGCTTTCATAAAATTACCCCCAAAGATGTGCTGGTGGTCCAGGACGAGCTTGATTTGAAGCCTGGTACCGCACGTATCAAACTTGGTGGAGGCACTGGCGGGCACAACGGCTTAAAAGACATCCAAGCCCACCTTGGAAGCCCTGATTACTGGCGCTTGCGCCTGGGTATTGGTCACCCACGCGACCTTGCTGCAGAAGGTGCGCGAGTAATGGATGTAGCCGATTATGTACTGAGAAGGCCTTTACAAGCAGAGCAAAAACAAATTGATGCCAGCATTGAAAATGGTTTGCAAATTCTGCCCTTATTCCTCAAAGGGGATACCCAAGCAGCCATGCTGGAATTGCACTCTAAGACCAACTAAAAGAGACTGACGCGCCCGCGTTAATCGCTTATTTAGCGAGGGCTTTTTTGGCAGCAGTTAAAGCTTGATACTTCGCCATTAACTGTGTTTTATTTTCTGGAAACGCGGGGTTCAGTGGAATGCAATCCACTGGACAGACCTGCTGACACTGTGGCGCATCATAGTGGCCAACACATTCAGTGCACTTATTGGGATCAATCTCATAGATCTCTAGACCCATATAGATTGCATCGTTTGGACATTCTGGTTCACATACATCGCAATTGATGCATTCGTCCGTAATCAATAAAGCCATCTTGTTTGTCTGCTAGCCTTACTCTTTACTTTGATTGGCAGCTGAAATCTTGTTGACTAGCCACTTTTCTACAGAGGGGAAGACAAACTTGCTAACGTCTCCACCCATAGACGCAATCTCACGAACAAAGGTTCCAGAGATAAATTGGTATTGATCGGATGGTGTAAGGAATAGCGTTTCAACATCAGGCAATAAATAGCGGTTCATACCGGCCATCTGAAACTCGTACTCAAAATCAGAGACTGCGCGCAAGCCACGCACAATCACGCGTGCATTGTGTTCGCGGGCAAAATCCTTTAACAAGCCTGTAAAACCAACAATCTTCACATTGGAATAATGGCCAAGAACTTCTTTAGCAATCTCAATGCGCTCTTCTAAGTTGAAGAAAGGGCGCTTGCTACGACTATCAGCAACGCCAACAATGAGTTCGCCAAAAATACTTGAGGCGCGACGCACTAAGTCCTCGTGACCACGAGTAAAGGGATCAAATGTTCCAGGGTATACGGCAACAGTCATAACTCTCCTAAGGCTTTTTCAGCTACACGCAAGAGTTTAGTCCCTCTTAGAGCGAAATAGACAAGCTTTTACTTGCCCGGCCTCTAAGTACTTTCCACAATGCCAATCTGGCACTAGAGCCTCAATCTCCTCGCGGGAGCGACTAGCAGGAAACTCCACATAAATGCCCCCACCCGCACTATCATCACAAACACGAGCAGCCTCTATCAGCGCCTGATTTAATAAACCCTCCTCCTGAAAGGGCGGGTCTATAAAGATCAAATTGCTAGAGCGATCGGCTTGTTGCTTTAAAAACTCCAAACTATCTCTGTGCAAAATCTGTACTTCTCCAGGAGCGGGGGATGACTGTAGCGATGCAAAATTAGCCAAGAGCTTGGCATATGCCTTCTTATCTTTTTCTAATAGAGTCACTACATTAGCATGTCGTGAAGCAGCCTCAAAACCCAAGGCACCAGTTCCAGCAAACAAATCTAAGCAACTCAAGCCCACCAGATCCTGCCCAAGCCAATTAAATAAGGTCTCACGAACGCGATCGGTGCTGGGGCGCAGGCCCGGTAAATCCAACACACTGAGTAAACGACTGCGCCACACACCACCAATAATGCGAATTTTCTGTGGGAGCTCCGCATGCTTTCCCGTCTTTACTGGCTTATTGATTTTTAGCCCCCAAAACCACAATCTTCATTCGATCCATGGCTAAGTATTTTTGGAATTTTGCCTTTACTTGCTCCAAGCTCACCGCTTCCACTTGCTTAGTCCATACCTCCATCGTATCAAGGGGTAAATTATTCCAAGCAATGGATGACACGTTATCGAGCAACTTACGGTTGTTATCAATTCTCAAAGGGTAGCCATTCACTAAATTGGATTTGGCTGCATCAAGCTCAGATTGTGTAGGTCCATCAGCAATAAATTGTGCAATGGTCGAGCTCATCACTTCTAGCGCCAAAGCAGCCTGATCATTCTTGGTTTGCAGACCCGCCTGAAATATCCCCGCATCCTTACCCGGTGCGAAGTAGCTAAATACACTATAGGCAAGGCCACGCTTTTCACGAACCTCTGACATCAGACGCGATACAAAGCCGCCGCCGCCCAAAACATAATTCCCCACTAGCAATGGAAAATAATCGGGGTTGCTACGACTTACCGCAGTCATTCCCATAGCAATATGCGCTTGCTGAGAATCAAATGGAATGCTCACTTCGCGTTGACTTAAAGGCTCTACTGGTGAACGCTCGAACTCCGGTAGCTTTGCAATAGTAGAGCCAGACTGAGGCACTCTTTGCAATAAACCCTGAACGATCTCCGCAGCCTCGACTTTACTGACATCGCCCACGATGCTGACAATCATTCGATCACCACGGTAAAACTGTTTATGAAACTGCTGCAAATCTAGTGCACTGATACTTGCAATACTTTGCACTGTTGGTGAATTGGCTAATGGATAGTTTCCATAAACTGATTTTCTAAAACGGCGATCCAAAACTGGCTCGGGCTTAGTCTCCGACTCTAGTAATGCAGTAGTCATTCTTTGCTTCTCACGCGTCAAGATTTTGGCATCGTAAGTTGGTGCGCTCAACATAGCTGACGCCAATTGAACGGCGCGATCACGCAAATCTTTTCGACTTAAAGTCCGAATACGCATAACAGCACGCTCACCGCTAACAGAAACACCGAGGTTTGCACCTAAGTCGGCAATCTCATCCGCAATCTGCGCCTCAGTCAACAAACCCTTCTCGGACTTGGCGCCGTAGTTCATGAGTTGGCCAGCCATAGTTGCTAAGCCACTCTTCACCGCCGGATCATAACGATCGCCTGCATCAATGCTGATCTCAATATCTACCATGGGTAGCGCTTTGGTTTGAACTAGATAAGCTTGTGCGCCCTTGAAAGAGTCCAACTTTTCAATTGGTAATATCGCATGGGCGGTTGGTAGCAATCCAATCACCAATGTCATCGCAAGACCAGCTTGCTTGATGAGTTTATTTAGTAACACTATTGCTCCCTTGCTTATTCTCACTCGACTGACGTGCTTGCGGATCTAGCACTGCAATTGTCAAACCCTCATCGACTAAATATTTTTTTGCAACGGCTTGGACTTGTGCGGGAGTAATTGTTTGCATCTTCTCCAACATGACATCAATATCTCGCCAAGAGAATCCTGCCATCTCCGTACTGCCGATTTCCATTGCCTGGCCAAAGATCGAATCGCGCTTATAAATTTGATCAGACAGAATACGTACCTTAATGCGCTTGAGCTCTGACTCCAGAACGCCCTTATTGGCAATTTGCTTTAAAGCCTTCCGAATACTGTTCTCAGCCTGCTCTACTGTTTTACCTTTAGCCATGCTGACACTAATGAGAAATAGTTCCGGCCCTCTAGAGACCATGTCGTAACCGACGCCCACATCATTGACTACACGTTCTTGCTTCACCAAGGTGCGACTCAAGCGAGCATTGTCATAGCCATCGAGTACTGCGGCCAATAGTTCTAAAGCATACGGCTCATCATCATCCAGCTTCCCCACTTGAAGTTTGGGAACCTTCCATGCCATGGCTAGCTGTGCACTATCTGCAGGCGCTTTTACCTGAACCTGTTTAATGCCTTTTTGTGGAGGCTCGATCTGAGGTTTACGCACGGGCAACTCTCTTGCGGAAGCAGCTCCATAATATTTTTCGACTGCCCTCAAAATAACTTGAGGATCAACATCACCTGCGACAACAACCGTTGCGTTATTTGGTTTATACCAACTGCGATACCAATCACGTGCATCTGCAGCTTTCATATTAGCTAAGTCATTCATCCAACCGACTACTGGATGACGATAAGGAGAGCTCATGTAGGCAGTCGCCATGAGGGATTCGTTTAGCAAGCTACTAGGATTGTCTTCAGTGCGTAAACGACGTTCTTCCATCACCACCTGAATTTCTTTCAAAAACTCCGCATCATCAAAGTTGAGATTAGACATACGGTCCGCTTCTAGCTTCATGACTTGATCTAGCTTGGACTTCTCAACTTGCTGAAAATACGCTGTGTAATCACGAGAGGTGAACGCATTTTCTCGCCCTCCCACTGCTGCAACCAAGCGAGAAAATTCGCCTGACTTTACTTTGTCGGTACCCTTAAACATCATGTGTTCCAACACATGAGCCACCCCAGTCTTACCGTTGACCTCATCCATGGAGCCGGCCCGGTACCAAACCATGTGCGCAACCGTAGGTGCTCGATGATCCTCACGAACAATCAGCTTGAGACCATTAGAGAGTTGAAACTCGTGGGTATTAGCTTGGCCTGACTCCGTTGCCGCCCAAGCGGTAGGACAACAGAGCATCAAATAGAAAGAAAAACATAATAAAGTGGAGCGCATCTGTAAGATCACCTATCCCAAGAATTAAATTGATAAGATGCAAGGATTAAATTGTATCGATTATGTTCGGCCTACGTAAAACCCTCGGATCCCTATTCAAATCCAATCAGACTGATGAAGCCTGGTTTGATGCCCTAGAAGAATCTCTCATTCTGAGCGATGTGGGTCTGCCTACGACCGAACAACTGATTAGCAAACTTCGTAAAGCCGCTAAATCAGAAAAAGCGAATAGTCCAGAAGATCTTAAGCAGCTACTCATCCAAGAAGTGGCAAGCTTATTAAAGCCTTTGGAGCCCGTCCCCAATCCCTTATATGTGCATGAGCAAAAGACCATGCCAGAGGTATGGCTAGTGATTGGCGTTAATGGCGCGGGCAAGACCACCACGATAGGCAAGCTCTGCAAACTCTTTCAGTCACAAGGTAAGTCCGTCTTACTGGCAGCTGGCGATACCTTCCGAGCAGCAGCTCGCAACCAGCTGCTTGAATGGGGCGGTCGCAATCAGGTCGATGTCATCATGCAAGAGAGCGGAGATGCGGCAGCAGTTGCCCACGATGCCATTCATGCGGCGATTTCTCGTAAGAGCGATATTTTGATTATTGATACAGCTGGAAGACTGGCTACTCAAGACCACCTTATGGAAGAGTTAAAGAAGGTCAAAAGAGTGATCGGGAAGGCCCTTCCTGGGGCGCCTCACCAGACTTTGCTAGTTCTTGATGGGAATACTGGTCAAAACGGTTTAAGCCAAGTAAAAGCCTTTCATGCCGCTTTAGGGCTTTCTGCCTTAATCGTGACTAAATTAGATGGCACCGCTAAAGGCGGGGTGATTTGCGCACTCGCCCACACTCTTAATGACCCCACAAAACCAGCTGTTTTAGCACTAGGTAAAGGAGAGGGAATTGATGATTTAGCCCCCTTCACGGCTACCCAGTACTCCTCTGAATTATTCAATTAAATCAAAGACTTATAGTAATAAAAAACCATTAGCACTCTCTTGACAAGAGTGCTAAAATGAAGACTTGTTAATACCTAAAAATATATAAAAAGAAAATGGTTCAAAAGAAAGCATACAAACCGCAATCGCAAGCAAGGCAAACATTGCCAGCAGCGCAGACTGCTGCGGCTTCGCTTGCCTTTCCGATGCTGCCTTCCCTTGGGGTTGGCACGCTCGACTCTTATATCTCGTACGTCAATCGCGTACCCATGCTCAGCGCTGCCGAGGAACTTCACCTCGCGCAAGAATTTCGTCGCACTGAAAATGTAGATGCTGCGAAAACTTTAGTTCTCTCACACCTCCGCTTGGTAGTGTCTGTCGCTCGCCAGTATTTAGGTTATGGCATTCCACATGCCGACTTAATTCAAGAAGGCAATATTGGCTTAATGAAAGCCGTTAAGCGCTATGACCCAAACCAAGGTGCACGCTTAGTCTCTTATGCAATCCACTGGATTAAGGCGGAGATTCATGAGTACATTCTCAAGAATTGGCGTTTAGTCAAAGTAGCTACAACTAAAGCGCAACGCAAGTTGTTCTTTAATCTACGTAGCAACAAGCCCACTCTAGCTGCCCTAACACCAAATGAGGTTGAGGCTTTAGCAAAGGCCTTGGATGTCAAAGGTTCTGACGTTAAAGAAATGGAGATGCGTCTTGCTGGTGGCGACGTTGCCTTAGAGGGTGACGACAATGACGATGAGTCAGCCTATGCACCGATTCAATGGCTAGCCGATAACAGTCAAGAGCCTACTGAGATGATGGCTGCCGCTGCGACTGATGCATTACATGGTCCTCAACTAGATCAAGCGCTCATGGCTTTAGATGAGCGTAGTCGCAATATTGTGCAATCACGTTGGTTGGCAATGGATGCGGAAGGCAATGGTACAAAAACATTGCATGATCTCGCAAGTGAATACGGCATCTCTGCAGAGCGAGTTCGCCAAATTGAGACTGCTGCTCTCAAAAAGATGCGCGGCCTCTTACAAGCTTAAGCTGCTTAAGTCGCCTCGCCTTTCATCACGTTTTTACTTCAGCAGTTCTTTCAAGTCTTGCGCCAGGGTCTCAGGACCTTGCGCATGCTTGATATAAAGGCGTAAACGTCCCTCAGGATCGAAGGCATAGCTTCCTGCTGTGTGATCCATGGTGTATGAACCTGGACTCGTGCCAGGTACTTTCTTGTAATAAATCTTAAAGTCCTTGGTCACTTTTTCTAATGCTGCTTCATCAGCTGGACGTAAACCCAAAAAACGTGCGTCAAATGCAGGAACATACTGCTTCAAGATGCTTGCACTATCTCGCTCAGGATCGACTGTCACAAACAGCACTTGCACTTTATCGGCCTGAGGGCCCAGTAAGGTCATCACCTGCTGCATCTCCGTCAGGGTTGTAGGGCAAATATCAGGGCACTGTGTATAGCCAAAGAACATCACAACTGCTTTGCCTTTAAAGTCAGCTAGCGTTCTTACTTTCCCATCTGGATCTAGCAAACTAAAGTCAGTGCCGAATGCCTTGCTGCCAGTAATATCCACATTCTTAAAGCTCTGCTTGGGGCTACAAGCTACCAAAACTAAACCAATCAGCGACAACATGAAGATGCGCGCAATACGAATGGAAAATGTTGATAAATTCATATTCGTCTCAAATGAAGTAGTGATCAATTAATAGCGCTGCAAACAGCAGAGATAAATACGTAATCGAAAAACGGAAAGTCTTTTTCGCCAGCGCATCGCTATAAGAAACAAACAAAGCAATCACATAAGCGAGAAACATTAAACCTAAAATCATGGCAGAGATTAAATACACTATGCCACTCATGCCATAGATATAGGGAAGCAAAGTCGCAGCAATCAAAATTAAGGTATACAACAAAATATTCAGTAACGTAAATCGCTCACCATGTGTAACCGGTAGCATTGGCAAACCACTTTGCACATAGTCATCGCGACGATAGAGCGCCAGAGCCCAAAAGTGTGGCGGGGTCCAAACAAAAATGATCAGCACTAAGAGCCAAGCCTCTGCAGACAAGCCATTGGTGACTGCTGCCCAACCTAAGGCCGGCGGCATAGCACCAGAAAGTCCACCAATCACAATATTTTGTGGTGTCGCTGGCTTGAGCAACCAGGTGTAAATCACAGCGTAACCCACAAAAGTTGCTACGGTGAGCCACATAGTCAATGGATTGCAGAAGTTCCATAAGATGACCATTCCCAAACTACCGAGAACAATCGAAAAAATAGTAATGTGAAAAGGCGTCACTTCACCAGTCGCGGAAGGCCGCCAAGCAGTACGTTTCATCTTGGCATCAACAGCTTGCTCAATCAAACAATTCATTGCAAAGGCAGCACCCGCTAACAACCAAATACCAACAATGCCACCAATCAGAACGGGATAAGGAACCATGCCAGGGGTAGCCAAGAACATACCAATCACCGCGCAGAAAACTGCTAGCTGGGTGACGCGGGGCTTAGTGAGAACCCAATATTGACGCCAACGCGGCATCGCTACGGGAGCGGAAGAGGTAGGGCTACTCATAATGATTTAACTATCTTAAGATGAATGGGAGCGCTCCAAGAAGACCATTGAGCCAGACGAACCAAACAGAACACTAATGCAGCGGAACCCGCTGTATGCATTAAAGCGGCAAAGAGTGGCCACTGAAAGACCACATTGGAAATACCTGTCAGCGCTTGAAGAATTAATAAGCCCAACAATAACCTCGCAATCCTATCCATTCCTGACAATGTGGAATTACTCAACTGGAGAGCGCTGATTCCTAAGAGGCCTAAGGCTGCTATAGCAATCACCGCAAATAAGCGATGCGCCCAATGAATTGTTTGTAAGGCTATAGGTGAAATCGATTCGCCTTGAGCATTTAGACCTAGACCGCGCCATAGAGTAAAGCCCTCTTGCCAAGCCATTTCTGGCAGAAACGATCCCATGCAAGTTGGAAAATCGGGGCAAGCTAATACAGCGTAATTCGTACTCACCCATGCACCCAAAAAGATTTGGGTGCATAAGGCCACTGAAGCAAGCAGGAGTAATTTCGCAGAAAGAGGTTTGACCTGAAAGCGAAGAATGGAGGTATCTTTTTCTTCCCACTCTTGCTGCGCATAAGTTGTAAGGCAAGCCAGCAAAACTAAAGCAAGCATTAAGTGGATGGTCACAATGATCGGTTGCAATTTGAGCGTTACTGTCCAAGCGCCAAACGCCCCCTGAATACAAACCAAAACCAATAAGCCGAGACTGCCCAACAAAGGCTTTTTACCTAAGCTCTTTACTTTACTGAATGCAAGGCCCACTTGAATCAAAATTAATGCGCCGACTGTCATTGCTAAATAACGATGAATCATTTCAATCCAAGCCTTGATAACCGTAACTGGGCCAGTGGGCATATTGGCTTCAGCTAGCTGGATTTCTCCAATCGCATGCCATGGGTTCGATGTACCGTAGCAACCAGGCCAATCAGGGCAACCTAAACCAGAGTCCGTTAAACGAGTAAAGGCACCAAAGACAATCAAATCGAAAGTCATGAAGACCAAAACCCAATTGAGTTTTTGGAAAAAGTTATAGCCAGGTCTAGTCCAGAGATAGGCCAAAGGCAAACCTGCAAAGACAATTGCGATTGCAGCTAACTCCGCAAGCAATAACAAACTGCTCATTGCAAGTTCTCGCCTTTACGATTAAGACGTAGTAGCTTCTCAAGATCTTTCTTGATGCTGCCAAACTCTTTAGGTGAGTTGGTCACTGGAAAGACCATCATCTTGGCTGGGCTTGGATCAATCAGCTGAATTTTCTGACCAGCACCATCGCGATTAAGCCAAGCATCAAACTCGGCTTTCAACTTTGGATCGGTAGGCAAACTCAGAACTTGAAAACCAGCCGTCTTCTGATCGTAGGCTAACAATACTTCTGGATCTACTGGCTTGCCATCGGTATTGACCCATACCAACTGAACGCGACCACTTTCACGACCAACAGCAATACGCAACTGACGCATTAAAAATAAAGCCTCAAGGCAGGATTCATTTTTAATAGTGCATTCACCAGCTGGTCTAGCTACCAGTAAAGTCCACTTCCCATTAAAGGGAATATCGAACCAAGCAGGATTCACCTCTTGCACAGGCTGAACTAAGGTTCCAAAATTAGTTTTGCCACCCTCTGGCTTAAAGACGTAATAGGCTAAATAAGAGGCGATTACGGGTGCTGCGCACGCAAGCAATAAAAAAAGCATCTGCAAACGGCCACGGCGAGTCTGCGCATTAATCGCTGCGGAATCCATTTGCGAAGCTGGGATCAATAATTCTTTATCACTCACACTCTATCTCCATTCACAGCAAGCTCTCGCCGATATTTCATGAGCCCATTAATGAGCCAAAATAAAAATCCAGCCAATGCCAATGCAAACCACTGGAAGGCATAAGCATAATGGCGATCGACTCCATTTGTTGGGGAGGGCCAATTTCTTACTAAACCATCATTTTTGTCTGAATTAGATTCTCGAACGATGAACGGCAATTGCTGCCACCCATGACTTTGAGCCTCAAGCGCTAAATCAAAATTTTGCTCAATTCTAGGGGCTACTTTCGCATCGCCCTTTTGCCCCAACTCATAAACCCTTCCCGGATGGGGGAATGCAACTCCCTCAATAGTTAATACTTCATCGACAGTCTTCACTGGGGGGAGATCAATACGATTTTCGTTATTGCGGGGAGCCCAACCTCGATTAACCCAAAGTACAGACTCCTGGCCATCCAATTTCAGAGGCATCATCAGATAAAAGCCGGATTGCCCCGCACTGCCAGCACCACCCTCTGGAATAGGGCGAGGACGATTATCTAGCCAAATTGCCTCATTTTGAATGAAGCGCCCGCGGGCAACGATCCGGCGCTCTGTAGCCTGCTCCAAGGTCAAACTATCGGCATTGGCATTTAATACGGGCAATTGCAATTTGGCAGCCAGGGATTCACCTAGACGAATTTTTTGATCCGCCCGATTTAATTGCCAAACGCCTGCTCCACAGCCCACCAAAACTACTAGTAGGGCTGATAAAGTAGCGACAATACGACTAGTAATCAAGCTAGAAAACATATTCACAGGAGTATTTTGAGATGAAATGGATTATTCCAGTTGCACTGCTAATGATTGTAGGAAGCTTAGGCTCTGCTCTCTACTTCATGATGAAGGATAAGGGCGGCAGCTCAAGAATGGTTCAGTCTCTCATGCTGCGTATTGGACTTTCAATAATTCTGTTTCTAGGTATCTTAATTGCCCACTACTTTGGCTACATTGAAGCTACCGGAGTTCGGGTGGGTACAAACTAAGCAAAATTCAGCAGCACTCCAAAACAAATCGGGGCTTAACGCCCCGATTTTTTATTTCCTTACATCCAGTAAACAGCGATGTAGAGACCTAGCCAGACTACGTCAACGAAGTGCCAGTACCAAGCCGCACCCTCAAACGCAAAGTGATTTTCAGCTGTAAAGTCACCGCGGATCATACGGCGCAACACAATCGCTAGCATCAAGCCGCCGAGGAATACGTGGAAGCCGTGGAAGCCAGTCAACATAAAGAATGTTGAGCCATAAACACCTGAAGTTAACTTCAAGTTCAGTGCATGGTAAGCGTGGTAATACTCGTAGCCTTGGAAGCATAAGAATACAAAGCCTAAGCCAACCGTTGCCGCCAAGCCCATGATCGCTTGCTTCATGTGATTTTCACGAAGCGCGTGGTGGGCATAAGTAACAGTGACACCTGAACTCAAGAGCAATAAAGTATTGATGGTCGGAATTGGCCATGGACCCATGGTCGTAAATTTCTCTACCAAACCTGCAGGGCCGTCATTTGGCCAAACCGCTGTGAAGTTAGGCCAAAGTAATTTACTCTCCACATCACCCATCCAAGGCATCGCAATATTGCGCGCATAGAACAATGCCGCAAAAAAGGCGCCAAAGAACATGATCTCCGAGAAGATGAACCAAGCCATCGACCAGCGATAAGAAATGTCAACGTTCAAGCCGTTTTTGCCTGCATTAGACTCGGCAATAGTGTCCCCAAACCAGTTGTAGAGAACAAATAAAACCCAGAGTACGCCAACTGCAGTTACTGGGCCGCCCCAAGCTGCATGGTTTACCCAGCCAGACATACCAGCGCCAAACGCTAGCAAGCCTAGGGCTGCTGAGGCTGGATGACTGGATAGTCCAGGAACGAAATAGTAAGGGGTTGAATTGGATGACATCTTATTCTCTCTATTCAATCAAAAAATAATCAATGGGACACAACTGCTTTAACTATCAAGAGGAGTATGCCCATAAAAATCAAGGCACCAACTACTCCCGCAATAATAATGTGGACAAAACTTAATGAAGCTACATCTTCCTGCAATCCTGATTTTTTACGCACACCCAAAAAAGCCCACAACACAGCGATCATGGATTGCATAAAAGTACTTTTCTTACTCATGACACCGATTTCGATTTAGGGGTTGTTGAGCCTGCTGGCTGCTGACCAACGCCTAACTCAAAGAAGGTATACGACAAGGTAATGGTTTTCACATCAGCGGGAAGTCCCGCATCAATTACAAACACTACCGGCATCTTTTTCATTTCATGAGCTGCTAGAGTTTGTTGCTGAAAACAAAAACACTCTAATTTAGTAAAGAACTCCATAGCACTCTTAGGCGCATAACTTGGAATTGCTTGAGCCTCTACAGGGCGATTCAAGTTGTTAGTTACTTCATAAACAATTTCTGTCATCTCGCCAGGATGCACTTCTAAAAAGTTCTTTACTGGACGAAACGTAAAAGGGCCACGACTATTCGAATCAAACTCAATAGTTACCTTGCGAGAGTAATCCACTTGAGTATTGCCAACCTTGTTAGCGCTATAAGCTCGAATGCCATAGTCATTCTTGCTGGTGACCACATTGATGCCAGTAACCTCACACAATGCCTTGTACATCGGCACCAGTGCGTAACCAAAACCAAACATCATTACTGAAGCGATCAATAGCTTGAGTAAGATTTGGCGGTTAATAGAGGCAATAGCAGACATATTGATGAAGGGTCTTAACCCAGTAGGCTCCGCTTAAGCAAAATACCGACAAAGAACACAACGGCAACGCTCAAAAGGATAAAGCCCAATCTGCGATTACTGGCAGATTGGGATTTTTGGATTACTGATTTAGATTCCTGCGGCATTTAACTCTGCAGCGTTAGGAGGAGTTTCAAATGTATGGTGTGGCGCTGGTGAAGGCACTGTCCACTCCAAACCTTTAGCGCCATCCCATGGCTTCATTGGCGCTTTTTCGCCTTTACCGTTGTAAGCCGGTAAGACAACAAAGAGCAAGAAATACACTTGGGCTAAACCAAAGCCGAGTGCGCCAATAGAGGCAACCATATTGAAATCAGCAAACTGAGTTGGGTAATCAGCGTAACGACGCGGCATACCTGCTAAGCCTAAGAAATGCATTGGGAAGAACGTGATGTTGAAGAAAATCATGGAAGTCCAGAAATGGATCTTGCCACGAGTTTCACTGGCCATGTAGCCAGTCCACTTTGGACACCAGTAGTAGAAGCCAGCAAACATTGCGAACAATGATCCCGCTACCAATACATAGTGGAAGTGAGCAACAACATAATAGGTATCTTGCACGCCAATATCAATTGGCGCCATCGCCAAGATCAAGCCTGTAAAGCCACCCATTGTGAATACGAAAATAAAACCAACTGCCCACAACATTGGAGTTTCGAAAGTCATCGAACCTTTCCACATAGTTGCAACCCAGTTAAAAATCTTCACGCCCGTTGGAACAGCGATCAACATTGTGGCGTACATGAAGAACAACTGACCAGTTACAGGCATACCAGTTGCAAACATGTGGTGAGCCCAAACGATGAATGACAAGATCGCAATAGATGCGGTTGCATAAACCATTGAGCTGTAACCGA
>ERZ650310.121-NODE-121-length-22696-cov-9.680800_pt1 | contig 22696 bp, 15 predicted proteins | sample MGYA00376246_ERZ650310 | MGnify/ENA primary metagenome ERZ650310 (study PRJEB26733, sample SAMN07839286) | wastewater metagenome | biome: small river; feature: stream; material: water | place: USA: North Carolina | collected 2016-03-01 ...
CCCATCCGGCAACGGACGGCGGTTTTTTCATTGCGGAAGCGAAAGCATGAGCGGAAACGCGACGGAACTGACCCAAGAGGAACAAGCAGACGCGGACTTTGCCGCTGGCTTCGATGACAACACTCCCGCAGCGCCCACGGTGACGCCGGCAGCGCGGGACGAGAGCACCGAACAGCAGCACCAAGAGCCCGCCGAACCGGCGCCGCCCGAGTACGCCCAATTTACCAAGGCAGAACGCGACGAACTGATGGCCCTGCGCGAGCAGGCTCAAAAGCAGTTCGGCACGGCCTTCGGGAAGATAGGCGGCATCGAGCGCACGCTGCAGCAACTCAACAGCGCCGCACAGGTGGAGATTTCCCAAGAGGACATCGACACGCTGCGCAACGATGGGTTTGAGCCCTTGGCCGCGGCGCTTGAGAAGGTGCGCAGCCTGCGCGCACTCCCTGGCGCCGCGGTGGATCAGGAGCAGATCGACGCCTTGGTGAGCCAGCGGGTATCGGCGGTGGAGCAGAAGTTTGAGCTTCGCTTGCTGGCCCAGGCGCACCCCGACTGGAAGCAGATCGACGCAGACCCGGCCTTTGCGGCATGGGTGGCAGCGCAGCCCGAGGAATTCAAGCAAGGACTGGTGAAAGCCAGCGCCGAGTTTGATTCCGCCGTGGTGAGCGATGCCATGTCGAAGTTCAAGCAATCGCGCAAGGCCGCGCCGGCAACCCCGGCCGCAGACCCTGCAACCGCACGAAGAAGCCGCATGAGCGCGGCTGTGACTCCACGCGGTGTCGGCGGTCCCGCCGCACCCAACGCAACCGAAGACCTGATGGCCGGCTTCAACGAGTAGCCGCCCGGGTTCTTTCATCAAGGAACCATCATGACCATGCAGACGTTTGGCCTGAGCGCAGGCCGAATCAACAAGTTCAAGGGCCAAATCCTGAAGCACGCCGTGCCTCTGGAATGCCTGGCGCGAGCCGGCCGGCAAGTGAACTTCCCCGAGAACAACAGCGACACCTACGTGGCCCGCCGCTGGCTGCCCTACGGCGCGACCGCATCGGCGCCCAACACCTTCTTCGGCACCACCACCGCCGTTGATCGCGGCAACCTGATCGTGCAGGCGCATCAGACGGCCGAAGGCGTCACCCCGACGCCCGACAACATCACGCCGCAGGACACCAGCGTCATCATGAAGCAGTACTCCTGCCTCTATGGCTGGACCGACAAGACCGCCGGCCTCTACGAGGACGACATCCCTGCTGCCATGAAGGAGCAGATTGGCGAGCGCGTTGCGCTGGTCAACGAGATGATCGTCTTCGGCGAACTGAAGGCCAGCACCAACCAGTTCTACGGCGGCACCGGCACCAGCCGGGCAACTGTGAACGGGGGCATCACGCTGCCGCTGGTGCGCAAGATGGCCAAGAGCCTGATGGCCAGCCACGGCAAGATGGTCACGTCCGTGCTGAAGCCCAGCGCGCTGTACGGCACCGACCCGGTGGCCGGCGGCTACCTCGTCTACTGCTCCACCGACTTGGAGCCGGACATCCGCGACCTGCCGAACTTCGTCCCGGCAGAGAAGTACGCCAGCGGCCAACCGATGGCCAACGAGCTGGGCAAGTGCGAGCGCTTCCGCTTCATCACCAGCCCCGAGTTCGTGCCGATCCTGGACGGCGGCGCGGCGGTGGGCTCGACTGGCCTGCAGTCGAACCTGGGCACCAGCGTGGACGTGTACCAGTTCGTGGTGACGGCCGACAACGCCTGGAGCCAGATCGCGGTGCGCGGCCTGTCCAACCTGTCGCCGACCTTCCTGCCGACCGGCATGAAGTCCAAGAGCGACCCACACGGCCAGCGCGGCTATGCGGGCACGACGTGGTGGAAAGCGGTGATGCGTGAGAACGAAGGCTGGATGGCCATCGGGAACGTTGGCGCCAAGAGCCTGTGATCGGCCTGAGCCGGCAGCAGTAGGGCCGGCTCAACCCCACAAACAAGGACACCACCATGCAAAACACCGTACTGCAATGCCTGCAGCTTGTCGGGTCTGGAAGCGACCGGCGAGCACTGAGCCAACTGCTGGAGCCGGTGGTCGGCACGCTCAACACCCAGGCGCTGACCACGGCCGGCCTGGTCATCAAGGCGGGTACATCGACCTTGGCGAAGACCGGCTCTGCCGCGTTCTACGCCTTGGTGGGTGGCCGCTTGCTGACCATCGCCGGCTCAACCGACATGCCGGCGCTGACCGGGCTGACCATCACGGCCAACTCGTTCAACGTGGCGTGCTTCTTTGTCAACGCGTCGGGCACTGTCTCGGTGAAGTTCGGCACTGAAGGAACGTCGCTGGGCCGCGTGAAGTTTCCGGACTTCCCGCTTGGCCAGGCGCTTGTCGGCTTTCTCATCATCACGCACTCGTCCACGTTCACGGGCGGCACCACCGCCCTGGACACGGCAACCACGGTCTACGTGTCGCCGCTGGGCGCCGTCGATCCCACCATCCTGTTTTCCTGAACCCAACTGAAAAGGAGTCCTCAACATGGACGCTCTCCAAGCTATCCCGCTGACCATGTGCGTCAGCAAGGCCACCCTGGCGGCATCTGGCGCCGCAACCACCTGGAGCACGACCGGCGCGACGCTGTACTCCATCAAGGGCAAGGCGTACACCACGTCTGCCGCTGCCAGCGCTGCTTCGCCCACCAGCGATGCCGCGCTCGGCACCACATTTGCGTCCAACACCTTGGCCGCGAACCAAGGCACCGTGTTCGTCTGGTGCTACGACGGGTCCAGCACCACGGCAGCGACGGCCATCAAGGTGTGCCAGGGCAGCGAGGAATCGCTGGATGTTTCCGGCAACTTCCTGAAGGCCCCCGACTTCCCGGGCATTCCCGACACGCTTTGCCCCTTCGCCTACACCATCGTGAAGAACGGCAGCACCGGCAGCGCCTGGACGTTCGGCACCTCGAACTGGAACGCGACCGGCATCACGCTGGCGCATCAGGACGTGATGACCCTGCCGGGCCGCCCGCAAGTCTCCTGACAGTTGCCCCGCAAGGGGCGCTACCACTGCAGTGAACGCCCCAGGCATGGGGCACCCGCCCACCGCGTCGAAAGGCTCGGTGGGCTTTTTCATGGGAACTCAACATGACCCGCCAGACAGCCGAAGGCAGCACCGACGCCATCAACAACCCCGTCAAGCGCCAATACAACCGGCGCGAAGTACACAGCGATGACTTGCCGCTGCGCGATGTCCCGTCGATTGACCTCGACGACCGCGAGCCGGAAGTCATCGTGGCATCGGCAGACATGCTCAGTAGCAGCTACGCCGCCGAGCTGGCCTTCATGGAGGAATACGTCGAAATCTACCTGAACCGCGGGCGCGAGAAGCACTCGGCGCTGTTTGAGCAGGTCGGCGTGAACGGCCAGATGATTTGGGTCATCGTCGAAAAGCCGGTGCGGATCAAGCGCAAGTTTGTCGAAGTCCTGGCGCGATCCATGCCGATGGACATCACCACGAAAAGCGGTGAGGTGGACGGAGACGCGATCACCTACAACAAGGCAGACCGCAGCCTGTCGGCCAACTTCAGCTTCTCGGTGCTGCGCGACAACAACCCGCGCGGCGCGGAATGGCTGGCCAAGGTGCGGCGCGAGAACTGATCGGGCCTGCCGGTGAACTACCTCGAAATTGTGCAGCGGGTACACCGCGAGTCGGGCCGCAGCACAGCGGCGCCGACGAGCGTGACCGGCGCCAATGAGCGGGCCGCGCGCCTGTTCGATTGGGTGGCCGATGCCTGGCGCAACCTGCAGACAGAGCGCGAGTGGAGGTGGATGCGGGTGACGCTGGACGTTGCGCTGACTGTCGGCCAGCAGACCTACACCGGGACCGAGCTTGGCGCGGCGCGGTTTGGGCGGTGGCGCCTTGACGACGAGACGTACAACCCATACCTCTACATCAGCGGTTCAACGAATTCGCTGTGGCGGCTGGCGTACTACAACCTTGACGACTTCCGCTCGATGTACGCCTATCGGACTTGGGGTAACTCAACGCCCGTGGGATGGTCATTCGACGAGAGCAACAACCTACTGCTTGGCCCGCCGCCGGCCCTGGCCTACAAGCTGCGGCAGGAATACTGGATGGAGCCGTCCGAGCTTGCCGACGACACGGACACGCCGGACATGCCAAGCCGGTTCCACATGCTGCTGGTGTGGCGTGCGCTGCAGGAGGTGGCCAAGTTTGACGCGGCCCCCGAGGTGCTGGCGCGGGCAGAGAAGAATCATGCAGACCTGAAGCAGCGGCTGCTGCTGGACCAAGCCAGGTTGCCGTACCTATGAAGGGCATGCCGGCAGTCAAGGTCATCCCCGACTCGGCGGTGGTCGGTGGCGGGATGGACCTCGTTGTGTCGCCCATGTTTGCCAAGCCTGGCACGGCGAGGCTGGCCTACAACTACGAGTTCAGCATCAACGGCGGTGTTGACCGAATCCGGGGAATCGAGCCCTTTGACGGGCGGCCTGCGCCGAGTGATGCGGCCTACGTCTACCTGCAATGCACGGCCGCGATCACTGGCATTGCGGTTGGCGACACAGTGACTGGCGCAACGTCAGCCGCGACGGGCAAAGCGATCTACGTGAGCGGCGCCTACCTTGCGATGACGCGAGTGACCGGCACGTTCGCCGTCGAAGGGCTGCAGGTTGCCGCGGTGACTGTGGCAACGGTTTCGACCCTGACGCCATCGGTTGATGGGTTCTTGGACAACACGCTCGCCAAACTCGCCGCCGACGAGTACCAAGCCGACATCACCAAGGTGCCCGGCGAAGGCCCGGGGCGCGGCTTCAAGATTCTGAACGATGTTGTCTACGCCTGGCGAGACAACGTGGGCCAGACGGCGATGGTGATCTACAAGTCAACGGGTAGCGGCTGGTCGGCGGTGGCGATGTTCCACCAGGTCAGTTTCACCCTTGGCACCGCAGCCTACGCCGAGGGTTCGACCCTGACCCAGGGCGGCAACAGCGCGACGGTCAAGCGGGTGGTGCTGGAGTCCGGCACCTGGGCCGGCGGCACTGCGGCGGGCCGGCTCATCATCACTGCTCCAGCCCCGGGCGTATTCAGCGCGGGGGCGGCTGCCGGTGGCGGGGCCTGCACCCTGTCTGGCGCATCAGCGCTGATTACGCTGGCGCCAGGCGGATCGCTTGAAGCGGACTGCTACACCTTCACAGCGCAGCAGGCCGACAAGCGCATGTACGGATGCGATGGGGTGAACCCTGAATTCGAGTTCGACGGCACGGTGTATGTGCCACTGAATACCGGCATGGGCAGCATCAGGGCAACCACGGTGCGATGCCACAAAAACTACGTGTTCTTTGGCTACCGAGGGTCATTGCAGAACAGCGCCATCGGGAACCCCTATGTGTGGTCTGCGGTGTTCGGCGCGAGCGAACTCGGCACCGGCGACGAAATCACGAACCTTGTTTCGGTCGGTGGCGCGACGGACGCATCGGCGCTGATGGTGCTGTGCAAGAACGCGCTGTTCGTGCTCTATGGCGACAGCACGTTGAACTGGAACATGGTGCCTCTGAGCCGGGTGTCTGGCGCGATGAAGCGAAGCGCGCAGGACATCGGCGGCATCTATGCGCTGGACACGCCGGGGGTTGTGAACTACCCGGCTACGCGCAGCTTCGGAAACTTCGCCTGGGACACGGTGAGCATGGCGATCCAGCCGATTGCCCGCAACCAGTCAAGCGCCTGCTCGGTGTTTGTCTCGGGCCTGTTCAAGTACCGAATCTTCTTCACCGATGGGACGGCCATCAGCGGACTGCCTGTGGGCCAAGGGAAGATGCAGTGGTCGGTGATCGACTACGGAAAGACCATCCTGTTCGCAGAGCACGCCGAGATTGCTGGCGCGGCGCGCACGTTCTACATGGACGATGAGGGCTGGGTCTATGAGGCCGACAAGGGCCGGTCATTTGCTGGTGAGCCGATCACCTATGCCGTGAAGTTGCTGCCACTGAACCAGCGCAGCCCGATGGTGGAAAAGACCTTCCGGCAGTTGCAACTTGAGGTGACGGCTGAAAGCGCCTGCACCCTCTACACCGCCGGGGAGTTTGGCGGGGAATCGGTCGATGGCTCAACCGAGCAGACGACAACCGAGCAGTACGGAGCGGGCGGCCTGTACGACCTGACCAACTACGACGCATCGTATTGGGATGCGGCTGCGACGAGCCGCAAGACCATGCCGATGGAGGGATCGGGGACCAATGTGTCGCTGACGATCCAAGGAAGTTCGGCCGATGAACTCACGCACACCATCTACGCGGTGACGGTGCTTTACACCCCACGGAAGATTGCCCGATGACAAACAGGTTCTTCAACAACAGCTTTGCGCCGGCTGTCGGATCGTCGATCAAGTCTGCGGCGCTGGTGGCGCAACTCGATGCGCTGGGCTCGGCCTTCACGCTTGTGCAAAACGAACTGGACGCGATCCAGGGCCGCAATGGCATCGTGTCGCTGTCTGGCTTCCCGGCATCGTTCGCTGGCAATGGGCTGAAGCTCCTGCGAGTGAACGCCGCAGAAAGCGCGGTGGAGTTCGCGGCCGGCGGCCTGTTGGGCATCCGCAGCATCAGCGGCACCAGCTACACCTTGGTGGCGTCAGACGCGAACTGCCTGCTGATCTTCACCAACGCAAGCGCCATCAGCGTGACGGTGCCGCCCGATGTCTTCTCGGCCGGCGAGTCGCTGTGCATCCGGCAGGGTGCAGCCGGCCAGGTCACGCTGGTGGCCGGATCTGGAGTGACGTTCGCCAGCTCGGACAACCTGCTGTCCACCCGCACGCAGAGCGCGCAAATTGCCATCATCGCGGACGGCGGCAATGCCTTCGGGGTGATCGGCGAGCGCAATGCTCCCAGCACCGGGGTTGCCCTGCTGGCCCAGGCCAACGTGTTCACCAAGGCGCAGACGGTGACGCCGGTTGCCCTGACAGACGCGGCCAGCATTGCCACCGACGCCAGCCTGAGCAACACCTTCACGGTGACGCTGGGCGGGAACCGGACGCTGGCGAACCCGACGAACCTGGCCAACGGCTGCATCTACAACTGGCGCGTGAAACAGGACGGCACCGGCAGCCGCACGCTGGCCTACGGCAGCAAGTTCAAGTGGCCCGGCGGAACGGCGCCGACGCTGACAACCACGGCGGGCGCCACCGACTTCATCAGCGGGCAGTATTTCAGCGACACGGACACGATCCTGTGTACCAGCCTGAAGGCGTTTGCCTGATGTTCACGATGGGCACACCCTTGCGGGGCAATCCGCCAGGCACGACGTGGAACCCGGCAGACAAGGGCGCCAGCGTTGTCTTGTCCAATGCCAACCGCGATGCCACTGGCGGGATCAGCGTGAGGGCCATTGCCTCGGCATCGTCTGGAAAGAAGTACTTTGAAATTCTGGTTGTATCGACTGCCGGGCCAAACATCCCGCGCATTGGAATTGCCAACACCGACTTGACGACCGGAGACAGAATCGGGGACGTGTCATATTCAGCGGCCTACACGCACAACACGGGCACAGGGCTGATCTATACGAACGGATCATTCTTGTTCGGAGGTAGCGTACCGACTTTCACTGCTGGCGATGTCATCGGCATCGCTGTAGACATTGACGCCGGCAAACTGTGGTTCGCCAAGAACAACACCTGGGTGAATGACCAGGGCGGCGCGATTGGCAACCCGGGCGCAGGCGCGAACCAGCGCGCCACCATCACGACTGGCAAGACGTACTTCCCGGCCATCTCGGCAGAGGCGTGGCTGCTGCGCGCGAACTTTGCGGCATCTGACTTTGCCTACCCGGCGCCGTCTGGCTTTGTGGCTTGGTAGGGCGAAAATGTACTCAAGCGGCCTCGCCCACTACAGCCTTCTTGTCACGGACTACCCGGGCCAGCCGCCCGCGCCGCCTGCGCCACCTGCGCCGGCCCCAACGCCATCACTGCCAGCCGCAGAGCCAATCGCCTTCTCGGTGGTGACGCGAGGCAGCGTGTTCGGCGTTGTTGGCTCGGCGCTGGCGAGCACGACGCTTGCCACGGTGACTTGCGCTGACGCCAGCATGAGCATCAGCCAGTCTGTCGCCGTCCCTGGCCTGACCTTCAGCTACGCTGCAGGCGTGCTGACCGTGGCTGGAACGCCCACCGGGAACGCGGCGGTATACCGGGTGGTGGTGAGCTACCTGTCATCGGCAGACGGCGCTACGGTGCGCGGCAGCAGCGAGCATGAGGTGACGATTGCCAATGCGGCCCAGGTGCTGACAGTCGGGTCTATGGCGGGCCTATCTGGCCGGGTCGGAAACTACCTGACTGGAACGCTTTGCTCTTTGACGAGCAACTTTGATGTTGATGTCACAGCGGCCGTGAGCGGGCATGTCCCGAAGACCGCTACCGTCTATACCGTGCCTGATGTCGAGTTGAACTGGTCAAGGGCTGGGCGAGCCGGGTCGCTGGTCTTGAACCCAATTCTTCCGACAATCGCCGGCACTTTCACGCTTTCAGTGGTGTACCGGGGAAATGGACAAGTGCTTGGTGCATCAACGCATGATGTAGTGATCGCACCATCCTACGAGGCGCCCGCGCCAGCGCCGGCCCCCGCGCCGGCACCAAGCCCGCCAGCGCCAAGCCCACCGCCGGCCCCGACGCCTGCGCCAGCGCCCGGGCATGGGCCTGACCCGTACCTGTCGAGCACCAAGGTGCTGATGCACTTCGACAACAACCCAGGCCTGAGCGCTGACCAAGACCTGACGCTTGACGAGCGCGGCAACACGTTCACCAACTACGGCGCGACGCAGGGCAACGGCGCTGTTGGCGAGGCGGCAACGATTGCCGGCGCCAACAGGATCACTGGCGCAGTGGCTGGCGCCGATGGGCTGGACTACCTACTCACGGCCGAGTGCATGGTAGACATCAGCGCGACGGCATGGGCGGCCCTGACGGCGACCGGCAATGACTTCAGGTTCTGCCCGGTGCTGACCTACGAAACGGCGGACGGCGATGTTGTGTGGTCGCTTGGCATCTTCAGCTACACCTACCTCATCAACACCGTTCGGGTGCGTGAGACGCGGGCCACCTTCTTTGTCAGGGCGCCCCTGGTCTACCCAACCGGGTATGACCAACTGCATGTCTACCCGTTCGGCGCGCTGATAACGGACCGGCCCAATCGCTTCGTGCATCTTTGCGGGGCCATGAAGCCGCCGGCTGGCGCTGACCGCGGACTTGCGGGGGCGTGGTTCGATGGCTTGCCGTCGATTCAAACGACCTCGTTTTCAGGGCCAAATCGGGCGCAGCAAGCTGGCACGACGCTGCAAATTGGCGGCGCCTGCCGGGCCATCCCGGCGTACTACGGCGGGGATGCCGTGATCGTCCCGTTTGATGGTTCGGTTGATGAGGTGCGGGTAACAACTGCGTGCCGGCCGACTGACAGCCTTTCACCGACAACAACCTACAGCATCGCGCCGACATCGCGCGTGATCCCCTGGCCCAACTACTGAGGCGAACATGGCAATGCAACGTACCGATGGGCTTGACCAGCGAGCTATTGATGCCGACCCTGCCGGATATGCTGAATGGCAAAAAAAGGCTGCAGCCGCAGGTTACAACTATGGGCCGGCCCAAGCGGAGACACCAACAACGCAGCCATCTAAAGACGGCAGTGGAATGCTGGCGTCAGCGCAGCAGTCACCGCCAGTTGCCCCGCCGGCACAAGCCGCACAGCCGGCCGATCCGAAAATGTCGGCAATGCTGCAAGATTGGTACAAGTCCTACCTGTCGAGCCAGCCCAAGACTGCAACCGCCAACACGACCGCATGGCAACCTGACCAGAACAGCACGGTGCAGGGCCAGGTGGCCAACATCACCGACGCCAACGGCCCGCTGATGCAGCGGGCGGAAACCAAGGCGCTGCAAGGCGTCAACAGCCGGGGCCTGCTGAACTCCAGCATTGCCGTGGGCGCCGGCCAAAGTGCGCTCTACGATGCGGCCCTGCCGATTGCGCAGCAAGACGCCGGCACCTTTGCCGCGGCAGGCAAGCGCAACGCGGATGCGGCAGATGCGACCTCGCAGTTCAACGCAAACAGCGTGAACAGGTCAACGAGTGAGCAGAGCGCCGCCGGGGTGTCGGGCTACCAGCAGCAGGCCGGCCTGCTGTCTCAGGCATCGCTGCAGGGGGCCGACATTGCGGCCCAGGCGCAGCGGCAGGCCGAGGACATCAAGAGCAGGACCGCGCTGCAGGGTGCCGACATCGCATCGCAAGAGCGCATGCAGCAGGCCGGGTTCGGCCAGCAGCAGGCCCTGCAAGCCGCCGACATCGCATCGCAAGAGAGGCGCCAAACTGCTGACCTGGGCAGCCGCTACGACCTGGCGCAGATGGATGCGCAGAGCCGGGCCGCGCTGCAAGCCGCCGACGCCGCGAACCAGCAGAAGCTACAAGCTGCCCAGGCCATCCTGCAGACGAACCTCGCCACCCAGGCCCAGGGCGTGCAGCAGTCTATGCAGCAATACGATCTGGCCGTCAAGCAGGCGATGCAGGGGACCGACAACCAGACCCGCCTGCAATTGGCCACGCTGGACGCCAACACCCAGGCAGCGCTGGCCGAGACGAACAACAAGTACCGGGTGCAGTTGCAGTCGAGTCAGTCAATGACGGCCTCGTACCAGTCTATGGTGGATGGCATCAGCCGGGTGATGGTTGACCCGAACATGAATGCGGAAGCCAAGCAGAAAGCCATCGGCAACCTGACCACCCTCTACAACAACGCGCTAGGAATGCAGAGCACGTTGACCGGCTTGAACCTGGGGCAACTGCTGGACGATGGCGCCCCGCCAGCCAACGGGGCAACGCCAGACAAGACTATCCCCGAGAGCGGGAACGCATGGAACAGGTTGCTGAACGAGGTTTCGGGGGCGCCTACCGTACAGGCCCCGGATGACGTGCCGTACAACGTCGGGGGCAGTTGAGTATGCAAGTCGAAACCTTCGCCAAGTGGGCCGAGATAGACGCCAGCCCAGAGGTGCTTGACTCGCTGCGCAACGGCTGGACGATCCACCCGCTGACGATCAACGGCATTGAGGTGGCCGCGGCCTGCATGAGCGGCAGCGAGATTCACTTCGCCATCGCGCCCGAATGGCGGCACCGGGTCATTTCCAAGATGCGGACGCGGGAGTTTCTTGCGCCGCTGTTTGATGTTCATGGGTTCCTGACCACCCGCACGGAACCCAACAAGCCGCATCACCGGTTCTTGGGGCGCATGGGGTTCGCGCGGACCTGGAACGATGGCGTCTACGACCACTACATGATGACCGAGCTTCCGTTCGGCGAAAGGAACTGACATGCCTATGGCTTTGCCGCTATTGGCCGCAGGCGCCGGCATCGCTGCCGGTGTTGCCGCTGGCGCCACCACCATCGTAGGTGGCTTGATGATCGCTGGGGGCGCGATGTCGGCCATCGGCACCTTGACTGGCAACAAGAAGTTGTCGCAGTTCGGCGCGATCCTTGGGCTTGCTGGCGGCATCGGCGGCATGGCCACCGGGGCATGGTCATCGGCAGCCGAAGGCATTGCGGGCGAAGCCGCGAAAGATGGCGCGATTGCCTTTGAGCATGGCGCCGGGGCCTTTGCCGAGGCGGGCGGCGCGGCTGGCAGCGCTGCTGGCGGGCTGGCTGATGCCGGCGGCGCGCTGGGCCAGGCCAATGCGATGGCGGCTGGCGCCGGCCCGGCCGGCGGGCAGGTTGCGGCGGCCGCGCCCAACTTCACAGCGCCGGCCATCACTGCGCCGGCTGTGCCCATCAACGGCGCCGGAGCAGTTGCGGCGGGCGGTGGCGCGGCGGCACCGCAGGGCATGCTGTCGAGCCTGGGCGACAAGCTGAGCGGCGCAGTCGAGTGGGCCAAGCAGGGCAACAACGCCCGCTTGGTGCAGGCCGGCTCGGGCATCCTGTCTGCTGGACTTGGCGCCTATGGGCAGCAGGAAGCCATCAAGGAGCAGATCAAGCTGCAAGAGGAAGCGCAAGCCCGCGCCCGGCAGCGCCTGAACGACAGCGTGACGCCGCTGCGCGTCCCGACCTACAAGCGAGGGGGTTGAATCATGGCCATGCTCAAGACCGCAAGCGGCGGCAAGATCACCGAACAGTCGATGACTGCGCAGATGCACCTGACGCCGCAGCAGGCGCCGCAGTTGCAGCGCATCGTGCTCGCCGGCAAGAAGGTGCTTTTCTCCAAGGAGTCGCACCAGCTCATGCTGAAGGAGTTGGACGGCCCCGGCACCATCAGCCAGAAGATCGGGCAGGGTGTGGCCGGTCTGATGGGCCTGCTGTGGCAGGAGTCCAAGAACTCGCTGCCGCCGAACCTGCTGATCCCGGCCGGAATGGTGCTTGTGGTGGTGGTCGCTGACTTCCTGCGCAAAGCCGGCCAGCAGATCACCGATCAGGACATTGGCGGGGCGGTGGAGGCGATGGTCACGGCCATGCTCCACGCAACAGGGATTGACGCCGAGAAGGTGGCGGCGATGGGCGAAAATGCCGGCAAGAAACCTGCGGCCAAGACGGCGCAGCCTGCACAAAAGGAGGTGATGTGATTAGTTGCGCGATTGATCGTTCAATGAACCTCAAAACCAAAGACGACCCGGCCGGTCTTCTTACCACTGAGCAAAAGTATCGGCGGGAGCAGATGGGCCTTGTGTTGGCGCTCATTGCAGCAAAGGACATGGCCGGTTTTTTGGAAAAAATGGAGTCGGCCGGCGTTGACTTGGTGCTTGCAGGCGGTGATGCAGATCAAGTACGCGATGCCATTGAGTTGGCGCAGTTTTATGTTCGGACGATTGCCACAAGGAGTACGCCATGAGCTTCGGTGGAATCTTGGCAACGGCCCTGGCCGGTGGTGCCCAGGTAGTCGGCAAGCAAGCCGGCGATGACATCGAGGCCGGTCGCAAGACCGACCTGATGCGCGAGCAGGCGGCCATTGAGGAAGCAATGCGGATGCGCCTGGCTGAGCGCCAAGAAGAAATCCGCCAGCGTGGCGCCATGGCTGACGTGACCGGCCCGCTGGGCGATGCGAAGCTGGCCTACAAGGGCAAAGAGTTGGAGCAGGCCGGCGCAGCCGATGTGGCCAGGGCGCGGAATATGATCCCCGTGAGCACCGAGGCCGCGCGGGCAATGATTCCGGTGACGCAGGAGGCGGCAAAGGCAGCCAGCGAAACCGAGCGCGAACTTGTCAAGGCCAAGGCTGGCGACAAGGCCTACATCGAGGCCTTCACGGCGCTGAAGTTTGCAGACCCGGAGGTTCGCGCCCACATTGCGCAGATGAACGCAGCGGCCGGCGCATCGGCGGCATCGGTGCGAGAGAGCGCCGAACGGCTCAAGCAGCTTGGCCAGGTGGGGGCGGTGGCGCAGACGGTGCGCGGCCTGCAGTCAGACCTTGCCAAGACCACCGACCCTGAAGCCCGCAAGGCCATCGAGCAGAAGATCACCGACCTGGGGTTCAACGGGAAGGACATCAAATCCTTCTTGAGCACAGCCGAGCGGGCGATGAGCAACGGCGACGCGGCGATGAAAATCCTGCTGGACCCCACAGCCGACGAACAGACCAAGGACATCGCCCGCAAGCAGCTTGCCCGCGCGAACGACTTTGCGGAGCAGGCGGCTGGGATGGCCGGCATCAAGGCCAAGCCGCAGGCCGCTACGGGGCCGGCTGTCGGCGCCGAGGTGAACGGCTACGTGTTCAAGGGCGGCGACCCCAACGACAAGAAGAACTGGACAGCCAAGTCGGCGGCAAAGCCGTCCGGGGCCGGCATGCTTTCCAGCGTGAAGCCTGATCCCGAATACCGGCTGGCCAGCGATGGCAGCGGGCGCATGGTGGACGTGACCACCGGACGCACCCTGACGCTGGAGCAATCTGCGGTGCTGCAGAAGATCGAGCGTGGTGAGCCCACCACCCCGGGCGAGCGCGCCCTGCTGAAGAACTGACGGACGACACCACAAATGGCGCAACCCTGGGAAGTTGACTGGTCCAAGCAAGGAGCCGACAAGGCAGAAGCGCCGCCGTGGGAGCGCGATTGGAACGGTGCGCCATCCAAAAAGACGCCGGCCACCGATGGCCAGATGATGTCCGGCTTCAAGCGCTCATTCCAAGAGGTGCCCGGCATGCTTGCCGGCGTGGGCGCCTTTGCTGCTGACGTGGTTGGCGCCGATAGCACCCGCGACAGCCTTCTAGGGTACGCCAAGCGCAAGCAGGATGAAGTCGGCGCGGCTCATGCCAATGATGCGCAGTCGATCACCGATGCGTGGGACGGCAAGGTCGGGTGGCTCGACTTCCTGGCGAACTCGGCGGGCTACGTCGCCGGGCAGGCGCTGCAGTCCATCGCCACTGGCGGGCTGGGGGCGCTGGGCGCCAAGATGGTCGCCAAGGCTGGCGCGAAAGAACTGGCCGAGGCAGCAGCAGCCAAGGCGATTGCAGCCGGCGCAAGCGAGCAGGTTGCGCAGAAGGCCGCGTCTGATGCCCTGGTGGGCTCGATCAACAAGGCGATGACCCGTGGTGGCGTGGCCGGCGCGATGGCGCACAACTTCAACATGGAGTTGGGCAGCATCTATCCCGATGCCGTGGAGCAAGCCGAAAAAGATGGTCGGGTGCTGGATGGCGGGGACAAGTTCCGGGTGTTGGCCGCGGCGAGTTTGGCCGCTGGCGTGGACACTGCCGGCGAGGCCATCATGGCAACGCGCATGCTCAAGGGCAGCGGCGCGACGGCCAAGACCATGCTGGGCAGAGCGGCCAAGGAAGTGCCGGCCGGCATGGCACGCGAGGCTGGCACCGAGGCGATACAGACCGTCATCGAGCAGTACGGCGCAGCCAAGCCCCACGACCTGCGCGAGATTGTTGACTCAGCCGGCGTTGGCGCGGTTGGCGGTGGCCTGGGCGGCGCTGTCAGTTCGCGCAAGGCGCACGAAGCCCCCAAGAAGGACGTTGGCGACATCCTGGCCGCGCCAACGGTTGACGGCGCCATCAGCAACGCGATGCTGGCCATCGCTGGCCCCGTGTCGAAGCCCGCATGGGAAGTGGTCGATGGCCTGGCGCTGCCTGGGCCGGCGCAGCCAGCCGCGCCGACGATGCTTCGATCCCTGCCGGCGCCTGACGGCCAGACCGTCTACATGGCCGACGAGCGCGGCAACGTGGCGCCACAGCCTGCGGAGGCCCGCACCGAGGCCCTGAACCGCCAGTTTGACGCGACGCAGCAGGCCGAGGCCGAAGCCCGCGCCGCAGATGAACGGAACAGTGCGCTGGGCATCACTCCGGGACTTCAGCGCGCACAGCAGCAGCGAGCCTTGCGTGACGCCGAGGGCAACCTGATCCCGGTGGGCGAAGCAACAGAGTTGCCATACATCCCAACGGGTGACGCGACGCCGTTTGAACCGATCCCCGCAGGCGAGGCGGCCGAGCTTGTGCCGACGCCGGACGCGACCGAACTGGAGTCCATCCCGACCGGTGAGGCGACCGAGCTTGATGTCCAGACCATCGAGCCCGGCGACTTGATGGCCAAGGACGGCGAGCCGTTTGTGAGCAAGACCGGTGCGCAAGCCAAAGCCTTCTCCACTGGCGGCCGGATTGTGCCGATCCCGGATCACTTCGGCAGCGGCAAGCCTGGATACGTGGTGCGCCCGATCACCGAGGGCCGGCCCAACAACACGCGAGGCACCAATGCAGACGACATTGCGCGAGCTGGTGGACAGCGGACTGATGACGCTGGACGAGGTGACGGAGTTGCAGTCGTACCTGACAGCCGACCCGCTGACGTACTGGCAGGCACCGCAAGCCCTGCGGGACAAGGCGTGGCAGGGCCTGGCACTGCTGGAACTGGAGCCAAGCCGGCCGCACTGACACCGGGGCAGCGCGTGACGCTGCCCAACAAGGACGGCGTGCGCGAGGCATGGACGGTTGACGGCCAGACCGGCAACATCCTGAGACTGGACAACGGCAAGGGCCGGATGCGCGCCGTTCAAGTCGGCAGCCCGACCTGGGATGCCATCCAACCGGAAGGAGGTGCAGCAACAGACCAGGCCATCAACCAAAGCGGTGTGTCAGAAACCGCCGGGGGGCAACCCCTGGCGGACACCTTGCAACCAACTACCCTGGCCGATGCGAAACCCGCCCCCGAGCCCGAGAGAACTCAAGCGCCTGCGCCGGCTGCCGCCGCCACCGAGCCCGCTGCTGCCGCTGCCGGACCCGCCCCGCTGGAAACCGGAGGGTTGAAGCGGGCTGAGCCGTGGAAGTTGACGCGCGAGCAAGCCGCGAAGGACTACCCCGGCGACGAGTACGACCGGATGCTCAACCGCAGCAGCGACCTGGGCGACATTCCATATGCGGAGGCTGACCGCCGCGCCCGCACCAACGCCATGGGCCAGCGCAAGCTGTGGGCCAAGACCCGGGCGCAGTTGGAGAAAGAGGGCAAGGATGCAGTGAAGGCGGCACGCGGCGACCGTGCTGCGACCAACAAGCTCAAGGGAACGCCAGAGTTTGCGAACTGGCGCCTTAAGGTCATGTCCCGCAAGGGCAAGGAATCCATCGCCGAAGCCGAGCGGCTGGCCCGGGACTACCTTGCGATCCACAAGGACCGCGTGCAAGAGGCGCTGATGGAGGGCAAGGACGTGCCAGCCGAAGTGCTGGCCGACTACCCCGACCTGAAGCGCCCGACCCCCAATACCCCGCCGCTGGCACCCACTGGCAACGCGGATAAGCCAGGGCCTGCCAAGCCCGAAGCCGCGCCGAGCAATGCAGGGGAGCCGGTTCAAGCCGCCAGCACAGGCGGTGCGGTGGCGCCGGCTGCCCCCGCACCTGACGTGTCTACTTTAGCCCGGAATCTGAACACGTCGCCAGAACGTGAGCAGAAAGCGCCGGAAAGTGAACAGGTTGCGCTGACACCCAAAGCGCAGGCAGTGAAGGATGCGCTGGCCAAGCGCACCGAAGCCACCCACAAAGACCCCGGAGAACCAGCGGGGCCAGTGACGCCTGGGGTGGTGCGCGAGGCAATCAAGACCGGGGTGCAGGCCACAGACCGCAAGCCTTCGGCGATGAAGGCCGAGTTGCTGGCGAAGATCGACGAGGCGGTGAAGGACGCGCCCGACTACCTGGACTTTCAGGCTGATGTCAAGACAATGGGCCTGAAAGACGCGACGGCCGTGTTCACCGACGCCAAGGGCACGTTGGGCGCCAAGACGGCACCCAATGGCTACAGCCGGCCGAAGCGGACATTCCGCATTGAAGGCGACGGCGTTTTCTCGGTCAACAACACCGTTCGCCAACTGCTGACGTTCCGCGCCAAGGTGGAATCGTCTCCCGGGTTCCGTGACCGGCAGGCGCCGGCTGGCCTGACGGAGCGCGCCACCGACACCCTGGACCGCAGAAGCTCGGATGCAGCCATCGCCGGCATGATTGACGAGGGTGACTTCCAAGCGGCGCTGGACTACGCCGCGGCCAAGAGCGTGGACATGGAGGCTGTCAAGCTGACCAAGGTACTGCGCGACAGGCTGAACAAGTGGGAGAAGGATCAAGCATCGGCCAAGGCGCTTGCGGAGTACCAAGCGGCGCAGGCTGAAGGCAAGCCCGCGCCGGGATCGCTGGGCGCCATGATGGCTGAGAAAGAAGCGGAATCCGCCCCGGCCGCCGAGCAAGAAGCCGACGACATCCCCGAGGCTGGCATCGCCTCGCAGACGTTCGAGCAGTGGGCCAAAGCGCAGTACGCCGGCAACGAGTACAAGGCCAAGTACCTTGAGAAATTTGGCGGCGACGAGCGTCGGGCCATCCTTGGTGCTGCCATCGGCACCATTGACAACGACCGCAAGACGCCGGATTTGTTGAAGGCGGCCCGTGCCAAGTACATGGGCGAACTGCTGGGCCTCCCACGCGAAACCAGCATCAGCTTGGACGTGTGGGATTCGCTGGACAACTTCGCTAAGGTGGAGGCGCAGCGGCACTTCTTCGACGTGGACAGCCGCATCACCCGCCGCACGCAGGACGAAACCAAGGCACGGGTAGAAGCCGAGAAGGCCAAGAAGGCGCCTTACGAGGCGGCCTTTGCCGAGGTGGACGCGGAGATTCGACGGCTCGACAAGATCGACGGCCCGGTGACTCAGAAGCAGAAAGACCTGAGCGCCCGCCGCGACCGGCTGCGCGAGGCCATCTACCAGATCGGCCAGGGCAAGGAGCCTGATGGCCGACTGCTGCGCAAGGTTGACGAGCCCGAGCCGCTTGACCTCAAGGGCTTCACCCGCACCCCACGCGGCAACGGCGCCTTCGACCTGAGCGACGGCAACATGCGCGTGAGCGTGACGCCGACCGAGCGCGGGAAGTTCCAAGCCGCATTCGGCAGCGCCAAGAGCAGCCCGCACCTTCAAGGCGAACAGGCTGCGGTGGATTGGGCCGACCAGTACCGCAAGGACGCCACGCCAGCGCCTGCAGCCCCTGCCCAACAAGCCGCAGCCATTCTTGACGCAGCAGCAGAGCCCCCCAAGGGCAAGGAGCGCCTTGACGTTTTGAAGGACGTGAAGGCAGGAGCCATCACGCCGGATGAGGTGGCGGCAGCGTATCCGGCGAAGGAGGCGGCAGCGCCGACCGAGCCGATGAACACCGAGGATTCCGGCGCCGAACTGACCTACAACCGGCGCAACCGGATCAAGTCCGGAATCAAGTGGGCCGACATCGCCGGCAAGAACGACGCGCTGAAGGTCAAGGAGGTAGTGAAGCAGAACGTCTACCCGCGCCCCGACTACCAGGCGCTGGTGGATGGCGGTATGCAGCCGCTGGTGGCGCACTTGGTGAAGCAGGCGTATGACGCCATCGCTGCCAAGCCCAACACGCGCGGCGCCCCGACCGATGCCGACCTGCAAACCTACATTGCCGGTGTCAACCGCGTGATGGCTGGCGTGCTGGCCTGGGCGAACGATCCAATATCGCTGTCCAAGTGGGCCGCGCGCGAGGCCCGATCTGCCGGCGCCATGCTGGGCAAGAGCGTGAACCTGTCCGAGTTGGCGCCGGGCGCCGGCAAGAGCATGCTGGAGTCGGTCTATCCCGAGGGGTGGAAGGGCAACCAAGCCGAGGTGGTTGTCCTGGGCGGGAACAAACTGCTGGGGGCGCTGCAACCCAGCTACGACGAGGCCAAGCGCGCAGGCAAGGCGGTGGATGCCGGCTGGCCAGCATCGCAAGAGGCATGGGAGAAGCGCGGCATCAAGATAATCCACGCCGAGCAGATCGACGTGAGCTACTACGAGGGCAAGCGCAGCCGCACGGAACAGCCATACGTGAGCATCAGCTACCGGGTGGGGCAGACCCGACTGATGGATCAGTTGATCGACGGCGCAGAGTCCAAGGATGATCCCAAGGTGCAGGCCGCGGTTGCGGCCGAACTGGAGGCCAACCAAGGGTTGTTCATCGTGATGGACAAGTCCAGGCGCATCGTCGGCAAGCAGGAAACCGAGGAAGCGGCCAAGGACGTTGCCCGCGAGTTGACCAAGCGCGAGGGCAAGGACGGTGGCCCTGACGACTCCGGCATTGACGTGGCGTTGGCCCGCCGCGAAGGGCCGCCGCGCCGGCTGGATGGGGAGAACGTCAGCAGCAACCAACTGAAGGATGCCTTCGGTTTCAAGGGTGTGAACTTCGGCAACTGGATGAAGGGCGACACGCCCGCACTGCGCGCCGAGCGGCAGGCGCACCTGAACCATGCCTACGACTCGTTTGCCGACTTGGCAGACCTGTTCGGAGTGCCGGCCAAGGCCATGTCGCTAAACGGTATGCTGGGCCTTGCCATCGGCGCGCAGGGCAACGGCAAGTACGCGGCCCACTTCGTGCCTGGCGTGAACGAGATCAACCTGACCCGTACATCTGGAGCCGGTTCGCTGGCCCATGAGTGGGGCCATGCGCTGGACCACTACTTTGCAGAGCAGGCCGGGTTTGCCAAGCGCGACGAGCCGTTCCTGACAGAGCACACCACGTCAGTGAACCGCAAGGTGGTGGTGGAGAACGGCCGGCAACGCATGGTGGAGGCGCCCGAGGAACGCCAGATTCGCCCGCAGATCGTTGAGCGGTTCAAGGCCATCGTGCAGGCCATGAACAAGAAGCCCGAGACGCTGGAGCAGTTCAACGCGCGGCAGGAGCGCTCCAAGGAAACAGCCAAGAGCAGCGTGAGCGGCTGGCTCAAGAGCATCCGGCGTGACTTCGTGAAGGCTGGCGTGGACGAGGCCGCGATTGACGCACTCTCTGCGCGCATCCTGGCGCTGGACCTGGGCGACGGCAAGATCATGGTCAGCCCGACGCTGGCCGTTCACCCGGTGGTGGACGAGCTTCGCGCGCTGTACCGCAAGAAGGCTGGCCGAGTGCCTCCGATTGACCAGATCAAGGGACTGCAGGCAAACCTTGACTACTACGCCTACGCCATGAGCGAGAAGCCGGGCGCAGTGGATCATGTGCCGCAGCAAGTCAGCACCGACTACGCCAACGCGGCGGCCGGGCTGGACAAGGAAAAGGGCGGCAAGCGGTACTGGAGCACCAATCTGGAGAAGTTCGCGCGGGCGTTTGACGCCTTCGTCAGCGATGAACTGGAGGCCAAGGCCGCCAAGAACACGTACCTGTCGCACGCCGGCCGAACTGGCGAGACGGTTCCGATGGGCGACGAGCGCGTGACCATCAACGCAGCCATCAAGGCGCTGGTGGGCGAAATCCAGACCCGCGAAGACGACGCCGGCAACGTGGCGATGTTCAGCCGCGTACCAACCGGCCGCACCGCAACGATGACTGTCCCGCAGGTTCAGGGCATTGTTGCCAACATCAAAGCCGCGTGGCGCAACGCGCCCAACGTGGTTGTGGTTGAAAGTCTGAGCGGCCCCGATGTGCCCGAGCGCGTGCGCCAGGCCGAGAGGGATGCGGCCACGAACGGCGCCGGGGTGGGCCGGGGAGTGATCCTGGGCGACACGGTGTACTTGGCTGCCGGCGCCATGAGCACCGATGCGATGGTGGCCGAGACGCTGTTTCACGAAGCCCTGGGACACTACGGGCTGCGCGGCATGTTCGGCAACGATCTGGAAACCATCCTGGGCCAGCTTGCGAAGGCGCTGCCCGAGAAGGTGACGGCCAAGGCCATTGAGTACGGTCTGAACCCGCTGAAACAAGCCGACCGCCTGACGGCCGCCGAGGAAGTGCTTGCCGAGCTAGCGCAGACCAGGCCGACTTCGACATGGGTGCAGCGCACGCTGGCGGCGATCCGCACCTGGCTGCGCACCAACATCCCAGGCTTTGCCGATCTGGCGCTGACCGAGGCCGAGGTGATCCGCAATTTCATCGTGCCGGCGCGGGCGTTTGTCGAGCGCGGCCGGCTGGCGGCCATGCGGGACATGCCGGCTTTTAGCCGCGGCCCGGCCGATCAAACCAACACCCCCGAGTTCAAGCGCTGGTTTGGCGCATCAAAGGTGGTGGACGCGCAGGGCAAGCCGCTGGTGGTGTATCACGGGACGCGGGGCGACTTCGGCGCGTTTGCTGGCGACAAGGTGAAGGGGCGCTTCCCGAACTCGGAGGGCTTCTATTTTGCGTCGCGGCCAGAGCACGCATCTGCCTACGCCGACAGCATCCAGAATGCCGCCGAAGACTTCAACCCAACGTCACGGTTTGCCGTCCCCGCGGCCGAAGGCGCGAACGTGATGCCGGCCTATGTCAGTCTGCAGAACCCAAAGTTCATTGCGGTTTCTGAGTGGGGGACATTGGAGTCTGCTGTTGATGGCGACGGCGGGGCTAGGGTGCGGGCAGCGCGTGAAGCGGGCCACGATGGTGTGATCGTGAATCGCGAAGCCGACGACGAATGGGCCGGGATGCTTGTCATCGCCTTCAAGCCCGAGCAGATCAAGAGCGCCACCGGCAACAGCGGCGCCTTCGACCCGGGCACCGCCGACATTCGATTCAGCCGCACCCCCAGCGCAAGCGCTGCGGGAGACATGGTGCAGGCCCTGCGCGGCCTGGGCGATGCCAAGCTGCCAGCCGGCTACATCGTCAACGACTTCATCACGTCCAATGGCAAACTCAACTGGTGGCACAAGACCGTGGGGTCGATGCACAACCTGGCGCAGCGCAATCCACTGTTCAAGCCGGTGTACGACGCGGCGCAGAGTTTCCTGAATGACGTGAGCAGCTACGCCACCGAGGCGGCCGACAAGGCGCCGACGCTGCTGCCCAAGTTGGAAGGGCTGCGCGACATCGGCAAGAGCCCGCTGTCGCCCGAGGACACCAAGGCCATCAGCGCACCGATCTTTGAGGGAACGCTGTCATGGACCCGAGACGAGAACGGCCGGCCGGCGCCCGAGCCTGATCCGCAGAAGGCCGGCATCGTGTGGACGGATGCCGAGTTGCGCGACCGCTTCAAGCTCAACGACAAGCAGCGTGGCCTGTACCGGGAAATGCGGGCGGCGGTGGACAAGAGCCTGACCGACCTGGCCGTCAGCGACATGATCCGGTACGGCGGCGAGGACGTTGCCGAGGTGGCGCAGCAGGCCCGCGATGCCGGCGGCGTGAGCGCGGCGCGCGACATCCTGACCAGCCACCTCGCCGACCTCGCCGAGCAGCAGCCAGACCGGGCCGGGGTGTTGCTTCAGACCGGCGCCACCATCGGCGACAAGGCCCAGCACGCGCAGGAAATGATGCGCAAGGGCTATGCCCCGCTGACCCGGTTCGGGCACT
>ERZ650310.122-NODE-122-length-22674-cov-5.184933_pt1 | contig 22674 bp, 16 predicted proteins | sample MGYA00376246_ERZ650310 | MGnify/ENA primary metagenome ERZ650310 (study PRJEB26733, sample SAMN07839286) | wastewater metagenome | biome: small river; feature: stream; material: water | place: USA: North Carolina | collected 2016-03-01 ...
CTTTCTTGAACTCAGCAATGATCCAGTCAATGATGCGTTGGTCAAAGTCTTCGCCACCCAAGAAAGTATCGCCGTTAGTGGAGAGCACTTCAAACTGCTTCTCGCCATCTACGTTTGCAATCTCAATGATGGATACGTCGAATGTACCGCCGCCCAAGTCATATACGGCGATCTTGCGATCTACTTTATCTTGCTTGTCCAAGCCGAATGCTAAAGCAGCAGCAGTAGGCTCGTTGATGATGCGTTTCACATCCAAACCAGCGATACGACCAGCATCTTTCGTTGCTTGACGTTGACTGTCGTTAAAGTAAGCAGGAACAGTGATCACCGCTTCAGTCACTTCTTCGCCGAGATAGTCTTCGGCAGTCTTTTTCATTTTGCGTAAGATTTCTGCCGACACTTGCTGTGGCGCCATTTTCTTATCACGTGCTTCAACCCAAGCATCACCGTTTTCTGCTTGAATAATTTTGTAAGGCATGAGGCCGATGTCTTTTTGCACTTCGGCATCAGTAAATTTACGACCCATCAAACGCTTCACTGCGTAGATCGTATTTCTAGGATTAGTTACTGACTGACGTTTTGCTGGCGCACCAACCAATACTTCGCCGTCTTCAACGTAAGCGATGATAGATGGGGTTGTGCGAGCGCCTTCTGCGTTCTCGACAACTTTAGGTGCATTGTTTTCCACGACTGAAACACATGAATTTGTGGTTCCTAAGTCGATTCCGATAATCTTTCCCATAATTGCTCCAAAAAATTTAAGTTACTAAGTTGTTTTGATGAATTACTACTGTGAATATTTCAATACCAAATAAATGGGGTCTAAAAAGAAGAATTCAAGGGCTGGAATAGCAAAAAAGGCAGAAAACTGCCTTTTTATGCAATTTTTGAGGTTTTATGCCTTATTTGGGCGCACTAACTGTCACTAAAGCAGGTCTGAGTACCCTGTCAGCAACTGTATAACCCCGCTGAAGCACAGAAACTACCGTATTGGCGTCTTGCTCAGAAGGCACTGAGGCGATGGCCTGGTGATGGTGTGGATCGAATTTATCCCCAACCGCTGGGTTAATTTCGGTCATACGGCCTTTTTCAAATGCCGACAAGAGCTGCTTCAAGGTAATTTCCAGGCCTTCTTTAAAGGCTTTAGCATCACCCGCGTCGGTACTTAAAGCAGCATAAAGACTATCCGTTACTGGCACTAAATGTTCTGCAAAGCTTTCAATTGCAAACTTATGGGCTTTGGCAATATCTTCAACGGCGCGGCGGCGAATATTTTCACCTTCAGCCTTAGCGCGCAAGAACTGATCTTGCAACTCGCCAATCTTTTGATTGAGATCCTCAATCTCTTGCTCAGGCGTCTTTTCAGCAGCGGGTTCAGCGGCTGCTTCTGCCTGGGGATCGGCAGCAGTATTTTCTTGTTCTGGAGATGGGTGTTGATTTTCTTGTGTCATGGCGGCTATTTTACTTTTCTATCAGAATGGCTACTACTGTGCAATATGGGGTCGATCAGATCAATTTCAAGACTTCGCTCTTTCAGCAATCTCGGCTCTTTCATTACGCTTAGCCAGCACTTCTGCTGACTCGACCCCCAAAGACCAGCCTAACAGATGCTCATAGGCTATGTCTCTTAGGGCATCAATCCATTTTGGATTGCTATTTAAGCAAGGAATATAACGGTAATCCTTGCCGCCGTGCTCTAAAAATATTTCTCGCGCTTCCATGGCAATCTCTTCCAGCGTTTCTAAACAATCTGCTGGAAATCCTGGGCAGAAAATATCTACACGTTGACAACCCTCTTTTGCTAATTTTTCAATTGTTGGGGCGGTATACGGCTTTAACCATTCCGCTTTACCAAAGCGAGATTGGAAAGTGACAATGTATTGACCCGGCTCTAAACCTAAAGATTCACCAAGTAAACGCCCAGTTTTCAGGCACTCGCAGTGATAAGGGTCGCCTTTCATTAAGTTGCGCTTAGGCAAACCATGGAAGGACATCACAAATCGATCGCCTCTTGCAAAATCAGGATATCCATCCTTATCCCAGCTAGATAAAACTTGATCGCGAAGTGCGGATATATATGCAGGATTATCGTGATAGTGCTTAATTAAGCGTAGCTCTGGTTGATCACGCCAAGTCCCCAGAACTCGAAAGACTTCATCAAAACTAGAGGCTGTAGTGGTGGCGGAGTATTGCGGGTACAAAGGCAAGAGTAATAAACGCTCCATACCCCGTTCTTTCAAGTCTTCCAAAACTTGCTGGGTTGAAGGCTGACCATAACGCATAGCCAAATCCACGAGGACGGTATGGCCCTCATTAGTAAATTGCTCACCAAGTTCTTTGGCTTGCAACCGTGAGTAATGCATTAGAGGCGAGCCTAACTGTGGCATCCAAATGGATGCATATTTTTTAGCAGAAGCACTGCTACGAATCGGCAAAATAATGCCATTCAAAATGCACCACCAGATGATGCGGGGAATTTCTACGACCCGAGGATCAGAAAGAAATTCCTTTAGATAGGCTCTAACGGCTTTGGGCGTTGGTGCAGATGGTGTGCCCAAATTCAACAGCAGCACTGCTGTCTTAGAGGCTCGTAAGTGTGGATTCGGATTCAAAATAACTTGTCTCTAGTAAATAACTGTTTTTATAAATGCATTCAATTGTTTTTAGGAGCTAAGCGCGCCCGATAGTAGCTTAGAGGTAATGTCCACAATCGGAATCACCCTGTCATAAGCCATTCTAGTTGGGCCAATCACTCCCAAAGTACCCACGATCTGGCCATCAACACTATAAGGAGCACTGATGACTGCCAAATCTTCGTAGGGCAATAAATCAGTTTCGCCACCAATAAATATTTGAATTCCATCTGCGTGACTAGATACATCCAGTAACTGCATTAGGACCGATTTTTGCTCCAACATGTCAAACATTTTACGTAGCTTATCTAGGTTAGAACTCAAGTCACCAACATTAAGCAAGCGACGTTCGCCTGACAGCACCATATCGCCACCACCCATATCGTAATCCGCAACCCCGCTTTGTAAAGCTAAGGCCATTAATCCAGAGATATCTGTTCGCAAATTATCCAAATCCAATTTGAGGTGCATCCGAACTTGTTCAAAACTTTTTCCCGCAAACTGAGCATTAATAAAGTTACCCGCTTCGATCAGCTGGCTAGGAGTGTAATCCTGAGTCGTAGGCAGAATCCGATTCTGAACATCGCCTTCAGGCGTCACCATAATCAATAAGATCTTCCCTTCACCTAAGCGCAAAAACTCAATATGTTTAAAAACCTGGGCGCGCTTAGGGGTCATCACTACCCCAGCAAAATGGGTCAAATTTGACAACATCTGAGCTGCCGAACTCAGCACTCTTTGAGGGGAGTCTGGCAAAAGGCCTTTTTCCACTTCCCGGGCAGCCATCTCCTCGAGAGGGCGAACCGTGACCATCGTATCTACAAATAAACGATAGCCCCTAGGGGTAGGTATACGGCCTGCAGAGGTATGTGGGCTAGTGACTAGGCCCATATCTTCCAAATCCGCCATGACATTGCGAATAGTGGCTGCCGAGAGATCTAAACCCGAAAATCTGGATAGCGTGCGCGAGCCAATAGGCTGCCCCTCCTCGATATAGCGCTCGATGAGGGTTTTTAGTAAAGCGCGGGAACGTTCATCCATGGTGGAAGGGATTTTATGCCTATGGTTTAATCGTTATATGTTAAGCCCATCCCCCAATTCCACCAAGAAGGCATTTAGCCGGGTTGCGCTTGTCGGTAAATTTCAGGCAGACGGTATTGACCAATACCTGAAAGACCTGGCCAAACTGGTCGCCAGCCTAGGTTGTGAGGTCTTTATTGAAGCTGATACCGCCTCTCATCTTGGTTTGAGTGCTTACCCCACTAAAACTGCACAAGACTTTGCTGGAGAAATTGATCTCGTTGTTGTCTTGGGTGGCGATGGCACCATGTTGGGTATTGCCCGACAATTAGCTGGTAGCAATGTTCCACTCGTTGGAATTAATATGGGCCGACTGGGTTATATGACCGATATTCCCATACAGTCAGTTCAAACTACTCTGCCGAAAATTATTGCGGGCGAATATGAAGCTGATACCAGAACATTACTGGATGCAGTAGTTCTTCGCGATGGCAAAGAAATTAATCACGCTTTAGCACTAAATGATGTGGTCGTAAATCGTTCTGGCATTTCTGGGATGGTAGAGCTTGCTGTTCATGTGAATGGCTCCTTCATGTACAACCAACGCTCTGATGGTTTAATTGTGTCGACCCCTACTGGTTCGACTGCATATGCTCTCTCTGCAGGTGGGCCCATTTTGCATCCACACGTAGCTGGCATATTACTTGTCCCAATTGCACCGCACTCGCTCTCCAATCGACCTATTGTCTTACCTCAAGATAGCGTTACTGTGATTGAGGTAGTGAATGGACTTGAAGTGATCGTTAATTTTGACATGCAATCTCAAACCAATTTGCAAAGTGGCGACAAAATTGAAGTACGTCAATCTGATAAAACGATTGCCCTTCTACATCCCAGTAATCACAGCGACTACAAAACTTTGCGCGAGAAGCTGCATTGGAATGAGTATCCATCGACATTCTGATGTTGAGTTCTTCGCTACGCTAATACATGCTTCAAAACATCTCACTTCGTGACTTTGTCATTGTTGATCAACTTGAGTTGGACTTTGCCTCCGGCTTTACTGTTCTCACTGGTGAAACGGGCGCTGGCAAATCGATCCTTCTAGATGCCCTCAGCTTGGTATTGGGTGAACGTGCAGATACAAGCCAAATTCGTGAAGGCAGTACTCGCGCAGAAATCTCCGCGCTCTTTCGAATTGATAGCGAGCAAGTTAGTCACTTCAACACATGGCTCGATAGTCAAGGTTTTCCCATTGAGGATGATGGGCAGAGCCTATTACTGAAAAGAACGATAGAGGGCAATGGCAGAAGTCGTGCTTTTATTAATGGTAGCGTTGCCACCTTAGCGCAACTCCGCGAAGCTGGCGATCAACTGGTTGATATTCATGGTCAACACGCCCATCAGCTCCTTTTAAAAGGCGGCGCTCAAAGAGAGCTGCTTGATCGCCATGCGGGCTTACTAGCGCTTGCATCAGAGGTAGCTAAAGCATTCAAAACACTCAATGATTCTCGTCGTCGCTTAGAACAAGCAGAAAATGCTGGACAGGATATAGAACGTGAACGTGAGCGCCTAGAGTGGCAGCTCGAAGAACTCACTGATTTATCTCCTCTAGAAGGAGAATGGTCAAGCATCCAAAGCGAACATTCACGATTAGCAAATGGAGCAAAGATTATTGGTGGCTGCCAAGAAGCGATTGATATTCTGAGTGATGCAGATAGCTCGATCGAATCGAGTCTATCTAAAGTCTGTAGCAATATTGGGGCATTAGCAGAGCATGACCCCGCTCTAGGTGAAATTAATACCGCCTTAGAGAGCGCCCAAATTCAATTAGATGAGGCTATTCATAGTCTGAATCGCTATCTACAAAAGATGGATCTCGACCCCGCACGTCTTGGACAGGTTGAAGAGCGAATGCAAGCCCTTCACACTGCATCGAGAAAATATCGCTCCGAGGCAGAGGAACTTCCGAAGCTTCTTTTAGAAACCGCTGTCCGCTTAGAAGCACTCACTGCCTCTCAAAATATTGAAGCCTTACGTGAAAAAGTAAAACAAGAAGAAACTACCTACCTAAAGCTCGCAAAACAACTCTCGCAAAAACGTGGGGTAGCTGCAGCCGATCTTGGCAAACTGGTGACTGACGCCATGCAGAATCTATCGATGGCAGGCGGACAACTAGAAATTGCTTTAATACCTCTGGGCGAGGGTGTTTCATTCGGCCTAGAGCAAATTGAATTCTTAGTTGCTGGTCATGCTGGCAGTACACCACGCTCCTTAGCCAAGGTCGCCTCGGGCGGTGAGCTGGCGCGTATTAGCTTAGCAATTAGCGTGATTACTAGTAAAGCCTCGTTTACGCCCACATTGATATTCGATGAGGTCGATGCGGGAATCGGTGGTGCAGTTGCTGAAACCGTTGGTAAGTTATTGCATCAATTAGGGCAATCCCATCAAATTCTCTGTGTAACCCATCTCCCCCAAGTCGCTGCACAAGGCAATCACCACCTCAAGGTTAGCAAAACCCAAAGTGGCGACAAAACCATTTCTCTGGTACAGGCACTAGGAAGGCCTGAGCGCGTTGAAGAAGTAGCGCGAATGCTCGGTGGGGCAACGATTACGGATACCACCCGTAGACATGCTCGCGAGCTACTCGAGAAAAACTAAACTTCATTCACTATCGGAAGGCGCGTGGAAGATTTCAAGCCAGAGCGCTAGGACAGTCTCTCTTGCTGCAATCAGCTCAGACTCATTCTCGAGATTGATGCGGGTTTTTTCAGCGCCATCTAATCGTAAGCGGTGCTGACGAGACCTGAATAGACGATAGGCATTGCCAACAGATAAAGCAACGCCCGGATCAATTAAACCCACCTCTCCGGCAATTCGAAGTAAGGCAATATTGCCAAGGTTACCAATTAATTTTTGGTGCTGAGATGAATAGGCTAGAACTAAAAATTGCACCATGAATTCAATATCCACCATGCCGCCTGAGTCATGTTTTAAATCAAAATCACCGCTTGGATTTGGATGTCCTGCATGAACCTTGCGGCGCATTTCCAAAATTTCAGTACGAAGCTGATCGATATTGCGCTTTTGACTTAGCACCTCAGAACGAACTGCATCAAACTCTAAACCAACTGCTGTATTACCTGCCGAGAAACGCGCCCTAGTGAGAGCCTGATGCTCCCATACCCAAGCAGCATTATCCCCTTCACGCATCTGATATTTTTTAAATGCTTCAGCATTGGTAACTAAAAATCCAGCTGAGCCATTAGGGCGAAGACGCGTATCAATCTCGAATAAGCTACCCGTGGATGTAAACGCAGTCAGCCAATTAATCATCCGTTTAGCAAAGAGAGCAAAAGTTTCTTGGGCAGCGTAATCAGACTCCGCTGATTGATATAAGAACACCAAATCTAAATCCGAGGCGTATCCCAATTCTTTGCCTCCCAATTTGCCATAAGAAATAATTGCAAATGGCGGAACTAATTTCTTGTCTAAACCAAATTTCTGGGCAACCCCAGGCCATACTCGCTCAAATGTGGTTTGCAATATCAGATCTGCCAAAGCCGAAAGATGGTCACTCACTTTCTCCACTGCGAGCGGCTCCTCAACACCAATTCCCAAATCTGCTAGTAAGGTGATAAAAGTTTCCGTGTGATGGGTAACCCGAAGAATATCCATCGCCTGCTCAGAGCCATCGCCATCCGCCATGACATCATCGAGACGCATATTCAAGCTCTCCCTTACTTCACGCCAATATTCTTCGGGATGCTCAATTAAAGCCTTTTCGGTGCGTGAATTGAGCAAATGATCCAATAAGTGGGGATGCTGCGTAAGGTATTGGGCACCCCACTGGGAAGCGCTAAGCAAGGCCAACACATTTAATAGGGCTCTTGGGTATTCAGCGAGAATAGATAAATAGGCGCTTCGCCTTGCAATCGACTCAAGCAAATCAAAAAACCGCAATAAGGTCTGATCAGCATGGGTAGATTCATCTCCGCCAGCCTGCAAACTTTCCGCAGCCTTACGCATCAAGTTACCAAAAATCAGATGACTTTTTTCGGGCAACTGTTTTTGTTTTGGACTTTCCAGCCATGTCTGCCAACGCAAAAGAGCTTGTGGGAAAAATAAGGGGTCTGGTTCCCAATCTCTAGCCAATGGGGCTAAATCCAATCGAGTACTGTCATCCAATAAAAACGCTTTTTCAAATAGTCTTGCAACATTATTTTGATGAAGGTCGAGATCGACCATAAATTTAGGCATGTTTCGACTGTGATCTTGCTCCCCCATGGATATAGCAAGACGTTCACGGGTGGGCTCATCATCAGGAAGATAGTGCGTTTGTTGATCATCCCAAACTTGAATGCGATGCTCCAAACGCCTTAGGAAAACATAGGCTGCCTTTAAAGCATCCACCTCATCTGCAGGGAGAATGCCTTGCCGCTGAATGAAGTTCAGAATCTCTAAGGTAGGTCGTACTCTCAAACGCGGGTCAGTTCCGCCGCGCATGAGTTGGAACATTTGAGCCAAGAATTCAATTTCCCTAATGCCGCCACGACCAAGTTTGATGTCGCGCGAACGTCCCTCGCGCCCAGAAGACCTCTTCTCTGCTTCGCGCTGAATCTGCGCATGTAAGTCACGAATAGAAGCTATTACGCCATAATCTAAATGCCTACGATAAACAAAGGGGCGAATGAGTTGATCTAATTCTTTCGCGCAATAAGCGTGCTCTACTGAACCGGGCAAAGGCGCAATCAAGCGACCCTTAATCCAGGCATAGCGTTCCCACTCTCTGCCCTGAACAACGAGGTACTCTTCAAGCATGTCCAAACTACAAGCTAATGGGCCAGAATCTCCGTTAGGTCGAAGACGCATATCCACCCTAAATACAAATCCATTCTCATCATGCTCCGCTAGCATATGGATTAAACGCTTGCCCATCCGAGTGAACCATTCATGGTTTGAAAGACTTTTGGGACCGCCAACTGTCTCGCCTTCGCGCTCATATAAAAATATCAAATCAATATCAGAAGACAGATTGAGCTCTAGGCCGCCCAACTTTCCCATGCCCACGACCATGAGAGGCATCTCAGAATCTCTGGCCTCACTCCACGGCAAACCAAATCGCGCTTTTAAGTCTTCACGAATATAGGCAATGGATTCTGACACTGCCAATTCTGCAAAATGACTCAAACCATGCGTCACTTCCTTCAGGTCCGCTAATCCATTGAGATCGCGAAAACCAATCCAAATCATCAAGCGCTGCCTAGCTAAACGCAAATTCGCCATAAATCGCGTCTCTTCTTGATTCGGCTCCTGGGGACCAATGCCATAACTTACGAGCAATTCGCGAATACCCCGCAAATCAACTTTTTTACCCCCCTGGGATCGCAACCAATCAGCCCACTCGGGATGGGCATTTAGCCAACGCCGCGCATAGGTGGAGTGTTGCTCTAGAAATGCAATTTGCCGTGAAAAATCATCCATCCCCTCATCTTAATCCGTACCTAGAGACGAATGGGGGAAGCTTGGCGGTCGACTGAAGGCTGACGGATAATAGAGCCCATGCTGCAAAACCTCATTCCGCCTCGCCTCAAGAGTCTGATTACAAAACGTCCTAAAGGTTCCGGTGGAGCTTGGCGCAAACGCGCCCTGATTCTGAGCGGCTTTATATTAGCGTTCTTAATAATCGCCCATCTAGGCGTTCGGTATGTCATATGGCCTCAAATTGAGAAATCCAAAGCATCTGTAGAAAAACTGATTGGCGCTCGAATTGGGGCAGAAGTTTCTATGGAGAAGCTAGAGGTGTCATGGATAGGTATCCGCCCTAGCTTTGAAATTGACGGTTTACGTTTCAATGGGCAAGACAAAACAAAACCGTTGTTACAAATTCAGAAAATTAGTGGTGAATTAAGTTGGGCTTCTTTCTATCATTTAATCCCCTACTTTCATGATCTTCATATCCAAGGCGCGGAAATTTATGCCCAGCGCAATAAGAAAGGCATCATTTCTGTTGCTGGCATTCCTATTCATAGCAACTCGAATGATCACTCCGCAGAAGACTGGCTTTTTTCTCAAAACGAAATTGATATCCATGATGTCAAACTAGTCTGGGATGACCAACTAAATAAGAAGGCAATCGCTTCATTAGATATTCAGAATCTTTCGCTTAGCAATGGAATTCGTAGGCACATTGCCTTATTGAGGACAAGTACGCCATGGTCCACAGGCCTAATAGAACTAGAGGCGGACTTTGTTCATCATCTAGGGGGTCAGCCAGGTAACTGGCGCGATTGGATAGGAACGATTACCTGGGATCTGAAGGATCTCAACTTAAATCAAATTGCAAAAGATTTCACGCTGCCTTTAAATACCTTAGAAGGAAAGCTCAGCTCGAAGGGAAAATTAAAAATTGACAACGGTAGACCCGACGGTGGAGAAACCTATATTGCAGGTGACAATCTCATTATTCAGTTGGCAAAAAATGAGGATGCTATTGCCCTTGGGAGATTAGAAACAAATTTCATTCAAGAAACTGTGAATGGATTGAACTCTATCACCACTAAAACATTTGCGTGGCGAGACATTGACGCTCCAAAAAATGCGGCTTTAGAAATCTTGAGTCCCATGACTTTCCGCTGGAAGCCGCCAGGAGCTGACGGAGAGATTAAAGAATTTGGTTTTTCATCTCCTAAGATTCTAGTAGAGGATGTTGCCTTATTTGCAGTCAACTTGCCTCTCTCCAAAAAAATCCAACAATGGATTAAAGCCTCGCATGCAGATGGGGAGTTACAGAATCTCGATATCAATTGGTCAGAAAGCAAATCTCCGCTATCCGCTTTGAATATTCCTGGCGGCTGGTTTAAGTCCAATAAAGTTGATTTCACAGTTAGCGCTAAGTTGAACAATCTTAGCTTTGTAGGCATTAATAAATCGATGCCTTCTGTCACGAACTTATCTGGATTTATTTCAGGCAATCAAAACGAAGGCAGCTTCTCAATTAACTCGACAGATGTTATGTTTGATGTCAATGACTTATTGGTAGATCCAAAGATTAAATTAGATCGAGCAAATGGAAAAATTACCTGGGGCAAGCAAAAAGGAAACTGGGTAATTAATGCTAATCAACTTGAATTAAGTAACCCAGAAATTACTACGAGCCTCAATCTCAATTACATATTAGGCGGGGCAAAAAAACCTGACTACATGACTCTTGATATGGATTTTGCCAAAGCCAATTTAGCAACGGCATACCGTTACCTACCAGTTGGGATGGATAAGGACACTAAAACCTATCTTAGTAAAGCATTTTTGGGCGGAACCGTTCAAAAAGGTAAGTTGCATGCTAAAGGGGATCCCAATGGCATACCCTTTCCCAAAGGAACTGACGGTGAATTTACCCTCAATCTTCCTATAGAAGGCGCCGCATTTAGTCCAACTCCCCTAATACCAAGCAATCAAGGGGTTTGGTCAACGCTCACCAACATGACTGGCTTGCTAGCAATGCAGAACTCCAATTTTGTAGTGGATGTATCTAAGGCAAATTACAAACAAGTGTCTTTGAATCAATTTCACGCAGAAATTCCGAATGTCAGCGCAAAGCAACTTATATTAATGGTGAATGGAAATGTGCAAGGCGATGCACCACAAATACTGGAATATATATTTGCATCCCCGTTTGCCAAAAAGCAAGAAAAGGTGGAAAAGAATTTACAAGTGACGGGCCCTATTAATCTAAATATTGGACTAAAAGTCCCTCTATCTGGACCTGATGATGCTAACGTGGATATTAAAGTAGATCTTGCTGGTAATAGAGCGCAGTGGTCTGATTTACCCCCTCTTGAGAATCTAAAAGGTAAAGTACGGATTACCGAGATACATCCTGAGTTTGAAGATGTCAGCGCCAACTTCTTGGGTGGTGCTCTCAAAATTACCAGCATGCCGTCAACGGCCGGAAATCAAAGTTTTAGTATTGCGGGAGATATCTCAGCAAGTTTCCTAAAAGACTATTTTGCTAAAACATTGAAGACTGAATCGATCTCGATACTTCAGGCGATGAGTGGTACCGCAAAATATCAGGGCACCCTAAACTTCAATAAGACAGGTAGTGAAACCAATCTCACCTTTGATTTACGTGACTGGGCAAGCTTGGCTCCAGCACCCGCTAAAAAACAAATGGGCACCCCATTAAATGGACAAATCACCTTCAAGACTCAGTCAAACAATAAGTCTCCGGCGAATCGTCTCTCCTGGAGCGGGAAGCTAGGTGATCTATTTGAGGTCCAAGGCAACCTTGGAAATGATGATGAATTACGCTACGCCCTCGGTGTTGGTGCCCCAGCAATCATTCCACCACAAGGCTTTAGTCTTAATCTGTCAAGTGCAGAACTCAACCTAGACGCCTGGCAAGATTTTATTGAAGGCCAGAATAAGAAAGCAATCGCTGCTAAGGTGGACAACTCAAGCGCTGACGATATCCAAATTACTGCACAAGTTAAAAGACTGACTTTCTTAGATCGAATTTGGCCAGACATGAATATTGCTGCCAATAATAAAAATGCTTCCTGGCAAATGCGCCTGACTTCACCGCTCATTGCAGGTCAAGTTCAATACCAAGAGCCAACATCCACTCATACCAGCGGAATAGTCAGCGGTCACCTAAGTCACCTGAAGGCATCCGATGAACTTTCTAGCCCAGCAACCGTAGCAAAGCCATCAGGTAGCGATGCCAAGAAACCTGAAACACACACCATTGTGAATAAAGCCAATTTAGTTCCAAGCGCTATTCCAAGTCTCAATTTAGTAATTGATGATTTCATTTGGTCAAAGGCGCGCTTGGGTCAAGTCAAAATAAAAACCATTACAAACAAAAACACCTTAAAAATTGAGTCGATTCAAGCAAACAATCCACAAGGTAACTCCGTCATTTCAGGGCAATGGAATGGTGGCACTAAAAATGAGGTTGAACACAGCAATATTAAGGCTGATCTCGATGTGAAAGATGCCGGACAAATTATTGCCCATTGGACTTCGCAAAAAACTGTTGAGGGCGGGCAAGGAAAAATATCTGCCAATGCAGAGTGGGATGGATCTCCTTTTAGTCCAAAGTACGAAACCCTGTCGGGTACGGTTAATTTAGACCTTGAAAAAGGTAGACTACTTGAAGTCAATACAAGCGGAGCAAAACTCCTAGACGTTCTTAGTCTGCAAAGTTTATTCAAATTCGCGACGCTTGATATCCAAGGCGGTCTCGGAAATATCGTAACGAAGGGCACTCCTTTTAGCGATATTAATGGAAGTTTTGATATAAACAATGGAGTTGCGCAAACCAGGCAATTTTCTATGAATCTTGATCAGGCCAGAGTAGCTATGAGCGGGCAAATCAATATTCCAAAGCAAACCCAGGATCTCCGTGTCACCATTTTTCCAACGATTGATGCAACTGCTGGATCATTGGCGGCTTTTGCCATTAACCCAATTGTCGGCTTGGGTGCATTAATCGGTCAGTATTTGATTTCTCATCAAATCAATCGCAATCTACAATCTGATTACCTAGTACAAGGCTCCTGGGAAAATCCGGAAGTGATTCCGCTCGACCAAAAAGGTCAACCCATCGATGAAAAAACTATTGATTCAATCCGGAGTAAAGAATTACTAAAAGAACAGAGCAGGCCTGAGCCAAGAAATGCCCCGAATTCCTCCATTAATACAGCGCCTTTAAATAATTCAACCGCTCCACGTTAAATTCAGACCATCCTATGATTTCATCCATAAGTACAACTGCTTTGAAAGTAGCATCCATTCAAATGGTTTCGACTCCAGTACTGAAAGACAATATGGCGACTGCTACCATGCTGATTAAGGCGGCAGCTGAGGATGGGGCTAATCTAGTAGTGCTCCCTGAATATTTTTGCTTGATGGGCCTCAAAGACAATGACAAAGTTCATGCAAGAGAAGCTTTTGGTAACGGCCCAATTCAAGAAGAGCTAGCAGCTATTGCAAAACGCAATGAAATTTATTTAGTTGCAGGCACTATCCCGTTAGAAGCCAAGGATCCAAACAAAGTTCTGAATACCATGCTTGCGTTTAATCCGGATGGCCAAAGAATTGGTCGCTATGACAAGATTCATTTATTTGGCTTTCAAACGAGTACAGAGCGCTATCAGGAATCTGAAACGATAGAGGCTGGTAATGAGCCTGGGATTTTGAAGATTTCAGTAAATGGGCAAGACTGGACTTTTGGCCTTAGCATTTGTTATGACCTTCGCTTTCCAGAACTCTATCGCGCCCTAGGACAAGTGGACTGCCACATTATTCCTGCGGCCTTTACGTACACAACTGGCAAAGATCACTGGGAAATTTTGCTGCGTGCACGTGCAATTGAAAACCAATGTTATGTCTTAGCATCAGCTCAGGGTGGCAAACACCAAAACCAACGACGTACTTGGGGTCATAGCATGCTTATTGATCCCTGGGGCAGCATTCTGGCCGATCTTCCCGAAGGAGAGGGTTTTATTTCTGGAGTTTTAAGCAAAGATAAATTAAACGAGGTACGCTCTAAGTTACCTGCTCTTGCACATCGCAAGCTTTAACGAAAGATCTGCTGAATCACATGAATGCACCTGAAGCACTATTTCCAGTCAATTGGACAAAAGCCAAAAAACAGGCAGATCTGCTTAAATTAGCTAAATCCATTTTACTTGAGCCTGCCGGCCTTTCAGAGCAAGACCTTCATCACACTTTCGGCAATATGTTTACCCATCGCTTAGATGATGCCGACCTCTACTTCCAACACACACGTAGTGAAAGTTGGAGTCTAGAAGAAGGTATTGTGAAATCAGGGAGTTTTAGTATTGATCAAGGTGTTGGGGTGCGCGCGATTTACGGAGATAAAACGGCCTTCGCCTACTCTGACGAAATTAATTTAGAAGCGCTCAGTAAGGCTGCGAAAGCCACGCGAGTAATTGGTCCGCAGGGAGGCAAACAAGCAGTTGCCAGTAAGTTATTTAACCCAATATCCAATAAGCTGTATTCAGATATCAATCCGCTCGACTCATTGCAACCCAAAGAAAAAATTGCGCTACTGGAGAGCATCGAGCGTCGTGCGAAAGCGCGTGATCCGCGCATCATTCAAGTGATGGCAAGCCTGGCTGGTGAGTTTGATGTAATTTTAGTAGTGCGAGCTGACGGATTACTTGCTGCTGACGTTCGTCCTTTAGTGCGAGTTTCGGTCCATGTCATTGCAGAACAAAACGGACGTCGTGAATCAGGATCATCCGGCGGTGGAGCGCGTCATGACTATCTCTATTTTGATACTGACATTATTAATCGCTATGTTGATGAAGCTGTTGATGGTGCGCTTATCAACTTAGAATCACGCGCTGCCCCTGCAGGTCCTATGACCGTAGTCATGGGACCCGGATGGCCTGGTGTTCTTCTACATGAGGCCGTAGGTCATGGTCTAGAGGGTGACTTTAATCGCAAAGGATCATCTGCATTTGCTGGGAGAATTGGACAACGGGTTGCCGCTAAAGGTGTAACCGTGGTTGATGATGGCACCCTATCTGGCCGTAGAGGATCGCTGAACATTGATGATGAGGGTACCCCCACTCAATGCACTACTTTGATTGAAGATGGTATTTTAAAGGGCTACATTCAGGACAGCCTTAATGCCCGACTCATGAAAATGCCCCTAACCGGCAATGGTCGTCGCGAAAGTTTTGCCTCGCTACCAATGCCGCGCATGACAAATACCTATATGTTGGCTGGCAAGGATGATCCCCAAGAAATTGTGGCAAGCATCAAACGTGGGTTATATGCAGTCAACTTTGGTGGTGGCCAAGTCGATATCACTAGCGGTAAATTTGTCTTTTCAGCCTCTGAAGCATATTGGGTAGAAAACGGCAAAATCCAATACCCCGTTAAAGGCGCAACCATTATTGGTAGTGGTCCAGAGTCCTTAAAACAGGTCTCCATGATCGGTAACGACCTCAAATTAGACAGCGGCGTTGGGGTTTGCGGCAAGGAAGGACAAAGCGTTCCAGTTGGGGTTGGACAGCCAACTTTAAGGATTGATAGCCTAACTGTGGGTGGAACTGCCTGATACGGCTTAAAATAGTCGTATGAGCCAACAAAATACTAACCCCGCTAATTGGTACTCCGCTGTTGATAAAACTTCGGATACCGACGATCAACGCATTCACAATATCTCTGTTCTGCCCCCGCCAGAGCATTTAATTCGCTTTTTTCCCATCTCCGGAACACCAACCGAAGCGCTCATTAGTAAAACTCGTAAAAAGATTCGTGACATTATTCATGGAAAGGATGATCGCTTACTCGTCATCATTGGACCGTGCTCCATTCATGATCCAAGAGCGGCACTGGAATATTGTCAGCACCTATTAGCAGAGCGTGAGCGCTTTGCTGGTGAATTGGAAATTGTAATGCGGGTGTATTTTGAAAAGCCACGCACTACTGTCGGCTGGAAGGGTTTGATTAATGACCCTTACCTAGACGAAAGTTATCGTATTGAAGAAGGTTTGCGTCTTGCTCGCCAAGTGCTCATGGAAATTAATCGTCTTGGCATGCCAGCTGGTAGCGAATTCTTAGATGTGATTTCTCCGCAATATATTGCCGATCTCATTTCTTGGGGTGCAATTGGTGCACGTACAACTGAAAGCCAAGTTCACCGCGAACTTGCTTCTGGTTTATCTGCGCCAATCGGATTCAAAAATGGCACTGATGGCAATATCAAAATTGCTACCGATGCAATTCAAGCGGCAGGCCGTCCACATCATTTTTTATCTATTCATAAAAATGGTCAGGTGTCAGTTGTAGAAACCAAAGGCAATAAGGATTGTCACGTCATTTTGCGCGGTGGCAAAGAGCCTAACTATGAAGCTCAGTATGTTCAAGAGGCTTGTGCCGAGCTAGAGGCAGCAAAGCTTCCAGCAGGGTTGATGGTTGACTTATCTCATGCTAATTCAAGCAAGAAGCATGAGCGTCAAATCATTGTTGCTGATGACATCGCCAAACAAATCGAGTCAGGATCGCGTCAGATCTTTGGAGTAATGGTGGAAAGCCATCTCAATGATGGCGCTCAAAAGTTCACACCAGGAAAAGATGACCCCAGCAAGCTTGAGTACGGCAAAAGCATTACTGATGCCTGCATTAATTGGGAAGACTCTGTTGGCGTTTTGGAACGCTTAGCGACTGCAGTAAAAAAACGCAGAAGTAAGAAAAAATAATATCGTAGGTAATTGAGGAATAATTAAAAGAGATTAAATTATTTAGTCTCTTTTTTTTCGTGCTTCCAAAGCACATCACTTCCGCCGGCTGCACGATTCAAAATACGCGAAAGAACAAATAATAAATCCGACAGGCGATTAACGTATTGACGCGGGGAATCATACAAAGGTTCTTCCCAACCTAATCGTACGATAGAGCGTTCAGCTCTTCTGCAAACAGTGCGACAAACATGTGCTTGTGCAGCAGCACGAGTACCACCAGGCAAAATAAATTCCGTTAATGGCGGCAAGTCTTTGTTGTATTTCTCAAGCCAGACATCTAACTGAGCAACATGGTCTGGGTTGAGCAGTTTGTAGTTAGGGATGCAAAGTTCACCCCCTAAGTCAAATAAATCATGTTGCACTTGCAAGAACAGTGCTCTCAATTCAGTAGAAATGCTCGCAGGCATCTCTTCGGTCATCAAAACGCCGATTTCTGAGTTCAGCTCATCGACGTCGCCCATGGCGCAAATTCGTAAATGATCCTTCTCAACACGACTTCCGTCACCTAAGCCAGTCATGCCAGCATCACCGGTTCTAGTGGCGATTTTTGATAGTCGATTTCCCATAGCCTTAATTATAAGTAAATGGCTAAAATGGTTGTTATGAATATGGTGACCCCGCCCCCCGATATAGCCGCTATCAGCGCACTTCAGTCCAAACTTGTCTCGGCCTTGCGTCCTATCCTCCCAGAATATGCCCTGCTTTGGGAGCCTGAGGACACGATTCCCTATGAATGTGATGGTTTAGCAGCCTATCGACGGATGCCTTTGGCTGTAGCGCTCCCAGAAACGGAAGAGCAAGTTGCCCAAATCCTGAAAATTTGCTTCGAGATGAAAATTCCAGTGGTTCCACGCGGATCTGGGACTGGCTTATCTGGTGGTGCGATGCCAATATCTCAAGGTTTGGTGCTTTCGCTAGCGAAGCTAAAGAAGATTCTGAGCATTGATCCATTTACCCGCACTGCAGTAGTTCAGCCTGGGGTGCGCAATCTAGCCATCTCAGAGGCAGTAGCTCATTTAGGTCTGTACTACGCTCCCGACCCATCATCCCAAATTGCCTGCTCCATTGGCGGCAACGTGAATGAAAATTCTGGTGGCGTTCACTGTCTTAAATATGGTCTGACACTTCACAATGTTCTGCGTGTGCGCGGCATTCTGATGAATGGGGAAATTGTAGAGTTTGGTAGCTTAGCCCCTGACTCTCCCGGTTTAGACTTACTTGCAATCATGATGGGTAGCGAAGGCATGCTTGCAGTTGTCACTGAGGTCACGGTAAAGCTAATAGCTAAACCAAAATTAGCACGCGTCATCATGGCTAGTTTTGATGATATTGAAAAGGGTGGTAATGCCGTTGCGGCCATTATCGCTGCCGGCATTATTCCTGCGGGTTTAGAGATGATGGATAAGGCCACTACAAGAGCTGTAGAAGAGTTTGTGCATGCTGGTTATGACTTAGATGCCACAGCAATTTTGCTTTGTGAATCTGATGGCACTCCAGAAGAAGTTGCCGAAGAAATTGAGCGCATGACTAAAGTGCTTGAAGAGTCCGGGGCTAGCGGAATTCAAATTTCCAAAGATGAGAGCGAACGCCTGAAGTTTTGGAGTGGTCGCAAGAACGCATTCCCAGCTGCTGGGCGTCTGGCACCCGATTATTACTGTATGGATGGCACAATTCCCCGTCGGCATATTGCCACTTTACTGAAGCGTATTGCAATCATGGAAGAAAAATATGGCTTGGGTTGCTTGAATGTATTTCATGCGGGGGATGGCAATATGCACCCACTAATTTTATTCAACGGCGCTGATCAAGATGAATGGCACCGCGCCGAAGAATTCGGTACTGAGATTTTGGAAGCCTGCGTAGAGCTAGGGGGCACTATTACTGGCGAACACGGTGTTGGCATCGAAAAGATTAACTCCATGTGTGTGCAGTTTGGCGAAGGTGAACGTGAATCTTTCTGGGGAGTGAAGAACGCCTTTGATCCAGAAAAACTACTGAACCCAGATAAAGCCATCCCCACTTTAAATCGTTGCGCCGAATATGGTCGCATGCGTATTAGCGGTGGAAAACTGCCACATCCAGAATTGGAGCGCTTCTAATGACTGCCTCTAATTCAACCAGCAACGCCACAATCGATACTTTTCGTGATCAGATACTGAATGCCGCCAAGAACAATACTCAAATCTCTATTGAAGGGGGTGGCACTAAGTCTTGGTATGGTAATCCCAATGGGTTTGCAAAACTAGATACGCGCGCTTACTCAGGAATTTTGGAGTATCAGCCAGAAGAATTGGTTATTACTGCCCGTGCCGGGACTCCCCTAAAAGAAATTGAAGCGGCCCTTAAAGAAAAAAATCAGACGCTTGCATTTGAACCGCCCCACTTTGGTGAACAGGCAACCTTTGGCGGCGCAATCGCTGCAGGTCTAGCTGGGCCAGGTCGAATCAGCGTTGGTAATTTCCGGGATTTTGTTTTGGGCGCACGCATTTTGGATGGTAAGGGCCAAGATCTTTCATTTGGCGGCCAGGTCATGAAGAATGTCGCAGGCTATGACGTTTCGCGTTTGCTACCAGGCTCCATGGGTACTCTGTCATTACTGCTAGAAGCCTCAGTGAAAGTTCTACCAAAGCCTGCAGCCACAGCAACGCTTCGTTGCCAGATTTCACAAGAAAAAGCATTGCGTATTTTGAATGAATGGGCGGGACAGCCTCTGCCACTATCAGCGAGTTGTTGGATTGGCAATCCAACTGGAGATGGTGAGCTCAGCATCCGTTTAGCAGGAGCTGCTGCTGCAGTGAAAGCCGCTCTTCCACTCATGAGCTCGTTAGTAATGGCAAGCGAAGTAGATCCCCAAACTGCAGAAGCATTTTGGAATGAATTACGAGAGCATCAACTCTCAGCGTTTAGCAAGCTTTCGGGTGATCAAACCCTCTATCGTTTAGCCTTACCTGCAGCATGTGGAAAAATTGATATCCCAAATGCAGCTGATGAACTTGTCATGGAGTGGCATGGCCAACAGCGCTGGATCAAAGCGCCCGGGGACGAAGCCACATTTTCAGCCATTAAAAATATTGCATCGAGTCATGGTGGGCATGCTACTCGTTTTAAGCAAGGGCCCAATCTTGACCCGGCTTTTCAACGTTTTACCTTGCTCACCGAACAAGCTCACTCCAAAGCCCTTGAAATAGTACAAGAGCGCCTGAGATCTGCCTTTGATCCAGCGGGTGTATTTGCCACTAAACGTCTTCCATAAGTATTTCTATGCAAACTCAACTCGCCCCTCAATTCGCCAATACACCTGAAGGTATTGAAGCAGCTCGCATTTTGGGCAAATGTGTCCACTGTGGTTTTTGTACAGCGACCTGCCCAACCTATCAACTACTGGGTGATGAGTTAGATGGTCCACGCGGTCGCATTTATCTCATCAAACAAATGGCAGAAGGCCAGGCTCCAACAGAAAAGACTCGCCTGCACTTAGATCGCTGTCTTACTTGCCGCAATTGCGAGAGTACGTGTCCTAGTGGAGTGCAATATGGCAACTTGGTTGATATTGGCCGTCAATGGGCAGAAGAAAATACTCCGGAGCGCCCTTTTGGGGAACGACTTACTCGCTGGGCTCTTAAAGAAGGGCTTACCAAACCTGCTTTGTTTAACTCTGCAATGACATTGGGTCGCTTGATGCGCCCACTAATGCCAAAGGGTATTAAACGCAAGATTCCAGAGATTAAGGGTAAAGGCTTAGCAAGATCGACAGATCCATACGCAAGACCTGCATCAACCCACGATCGCAAAATGCTGATTTTGGAGGGTTGTGTTCAGCCTGGAATGCTACCAAATATTAATTCGGCAACAGCGCGCGTTTTAGATGCTCTCAAGATTCAATTAATTAGTGCGCCTAATGCGACATGCTGTGGTGCTTTGCGTTATCACTTAAATGATCAGTCTGGTGGCTTAGATAACGCCAAGCAAAATATTGACGCCTGGTGGCCTTTCGTTGAAAGCGGCGTTGAGGCGATTGTGATGACTGCTTCTGGATGCGGTGTGATGGTTAAGGATTATGGCCATCTCTTTGCCAATGATGCGAGTTATGCAGTCAAAGCAAAGAGAATCTCTGACCTCACCAAAGATATTTCTGAAATTTTGCCAGTTCTTCAAAATGAATTAATTCAGCTGATAGGCACAGACCAAAAACCAGGTGTGGTGTACCACCCACCTTGCACTTTGCAACATGGCCAACAAATTCGTGGCAAGGTAGAAGGACTTTTAAGCAGTATTGGAGTAGGCGTGCGTTTATGCAATGACAGTCACCTTTGCTGTGGTTCGGCTGGCACCTACTCAGTAACCCAACCAGAACTTTCCGAACAATTGCGCAAGAATAAGCTAAATCACTTAAATGCTGCCTGTGAAGAATCTGGCGCCGAAGTAATTGTGTCAGGAAATATTGGCTGCATTACCCATTTACAACAAGAGGAGACGCCGGTGCTCCATTGGATCGAAATCGTTGATCAGCTCATTAGCAAACCATCCGCTAAGGCCAAATGAATTCAATCGTTGTTAAGCTCATGGAAGTGAGAGAGCGTATTGAGCTCGCAGCTTTGGCTGCAAAGCGAGAACCTGAAGAGATTGAACTGTTGGCAGTTAGTAAAACCTTTCCAGCTGCATCAGTGGAAGAGGCAATGCATGCGGGGCAAACTGCCTTTGGCGAGAACTATGTACAAGAAGGTGTTGAAAAGATTCTTCAGCTCGCTAAATTACGCCCCTGGTTGGTATGGCACTTCATTGGGCCACTTCAAAGCAATAAAACGAGAGAGGTCGCTGAGCATTTTGATTGGGTACAAAGCATTGACCGACTTAAGATTGCTGAGCGTCTATCTTCTCAGCGAGGAGAATTCCCAGATCTAGCTGAGTTACAGATTTGTGTTCAGGTCAATGTCAGTGAAGAAGAGACAAAAAGCGGTGTTCCTCTTGCTGATGTCGAGATACTTTGTGATGCCATTGCCAAGTTACCGCATGTCACCTTGCGGGGGCTCATGGCGATTCCGGCCCCAAGCGAAGATCTAGGTGATCAGCGACAAGCTTTTGCAAGGGTTCGTGAGTGCTTTAAGCAGATTCAGGCCACACACTTCAGCGATCCTGGATATCTATTCTTCGACACCCTCTCTATGGGTATGTCTGATGATTTAGAGGCTGCGATTACTGAAGGTAGCACCATGATTCGTGTTGGAACGGCCATTTTTGGGAAGCGCGATAAGATTACTGTATGAGCACACAAAACAAGGCAAATACTCACATCACCTTTATTGGGGGCGGCAATATGGGTCGCGCTCTAATTAGTGGTTTGCTTGCTAGCGGATTTACGTCCAATCAGCTCTCCGTAGTTGAAGCTAATGCGGTCACCGCCTTAAAACTACATGAAGATTTTGGGGTTCAAGGGATCGGTTCTTTAGAGCAAATTGCTTTTGACTTTTCTAAAAATAATGTCGTAGTGATGGCGATTAAGCCTCAAGACTTTAATGTGGTTGCCAAAAGGCTTAGCATCCAAGCTTAAGCATGCGACCGCTCCTGGACCGCTTATTCTGAGTATTGCTGCAGGGATTCGTTTACAGGATATGAGTCGTTGGCTAGATCACGCACGTTGCGTGCGTGCTATGCCAAATACCCCCGCATTAATTGGCAAAGGTATTACAGGTTTGTTTGCAGATGCCGCAGTAAATGCTGATGATCGTCAGCTTGCT
>ERZ650310.123-NODE-123-length-22253-cov-11.729570_pt1 | contig 22253 bp, 24 predicted proteins | sample MGYA00376246_ERZ650310 | MGnify/ENA primary metagenome ERZ650310 (study PRJEB26733, sample SAMN07839286) | wastewater metagenome | biome: small river; feature: stream; material: water | place: USA: North Carolina | collected 2016-03-01 ...
CTCGGTGGGCATTTGCTCGGATGGAGAACAGTTTGCGCTGTCGAGTGGAACCCCTATGCCGCAAGCATTTTGGTCGCAAGACAGAACGACGGCCACTTACCCACGTTTCCCATCTGGGATGACGTTCAAACCTTTGACGGAAGACCGTGGAAAGGAGTTGTTGACGTCATATCTGGTGGATTTCCTTGCCAAGACATCAGTGCAGCAGGAAGAGGCGCAGGTATCGACGGAGAACGATCCGGTATGTGGGCGCACATGGCTAGAATCATTGGCGAGGTTCGACCATCATTCGCGTTCGTGGAAAATTCCCCAATGCTCACTTCTAGAGGGTTGGGACGAGTTCTCGGGGACATTTCCTCGATCGGGTACGACGCGGAGTGGTGTGTGCTGGGAGCGGACGACCTCGGAGCGCCACACTCTAGAAAGAGAATATGGCTGCTTGCTGCCGACCCCAGTTGTCCACGACTACAAAGTTGGGGCCAACGGCCGCGGTCTTGGGGCCATGTTTCACAGAAAAAGAACTGGATCGATGCTGAATCCAGAATGGATAGAGTGGTTAATGGGGTGGCCCATTGGGTGGACCGACTTAAATGCACTGGAAACGGGCAAGTTCCGATCGTGGCAGCTACAGCATTCTCCAGGCTTGCTATGCGGTGGACGAACCCAGGATGATGCATCTGGTCGCGGCCTCGAAGCGATTGGGGTGGAGCCGTGAGCGCCATGCAACGACGCAAGGGCGCAGCATGGGAGCGTGAACTCGCGGCCCACCTGCGTAACAGGGGCATCGAGGCGCAGCGAGGCATCGGCCAGGCTCGGCGCTCCAGCGAGGTGCCAGACGTCGACGTGGAGGGCTGGTGGATCGAGGCCAAGCGGCACCAGCGCACGAACCCCAAGGCGGCGCTGCAGCAGGCCATCGCAGATGCTGCCGAGAACGGCGAGGGCCGCATCCCCGTGGCGGTGTGCCGCGACAACGGCACGGCCCTGCAGGACGCGACCGTGACGATGCGGCTCGGCGATTGGGTCGAGCTGGTGAAGGACAGGCGCTCGCTCGCTGGCGTGGTTGAGCGCGTGCTGCTGTCAGGAGCAATCGAGGCTGACCGATGACGTGGGGCAAGGTCGACGACAAACTGCACAGCCATCCGAAGGCCGACGCGGCTGGGCTGGAGGCGATGGGGCTGTGGGTCTTGGCCCTGTCCTACTGCGTCGACCAGCTCACCGATGGGGTCGTCTCAGAGGAGCGCGTTACCCGCTTGGTGGCCGATCGTAAGACCGGGCAGAGGCTCGCGGCGAGGCTCGTCGAGGCAGGTTTTTGGACGAAAATAGACGGCGGTTTTCGGTTCCACGACTGGGAAACGTACCAGCCGAGAGCCGAGTCAGTGAAGGCCGAGCGCGACCGCAAAAAGCGCAACGTTGCCGAGTTTAGGGCCCGTCGTAGCCAGAAGGTAACCGCGCCTGTAACCGGTTACATCGCCGGTAAGTCACCGGCCTGTAATCGTGTACCCGATCCCGAACCCGATCCAAAAGAAGAAGATCTAGCTAAAGCTGATCCGCCGCCGCCTCTGTCCCAACAGGGAAGGCCGACCACGGCAACGGAGCCGAGCGGCGGCGGCGGGATGAACCCAGCCATCGCAGCCATCCGGGAGACGCTGGCCACCTCGCTGCGCCTGCGGCACCTCGCCGGGTCGGAGCTGCCAGCCCGCATCGCGAGCCACTGCCGCGAGCACGGGCACATGGGCCGGCACAGCCTCGCCGACGTGGTGCGCTCGGTCACCGAGGCGGACGCGAAGCTCGCAGACCTCGCAGCAGCCGGCGAGGACGTGCCTAACGCTCGGATCGTGTCCCTCGTTGTCGGCTGCGTGAAGGCCGGACCGAAGCCAGAGCCCAAGTCGGCGCAGACCGCGACCACGACCCGCAGAGCCCCGTGGCTGCCGCCGGTGCAGCCCATGACCCCGAGCACAGCAAGGGTGCTGTCCGGACCCATCGACGAGTCAGCCATCGATGACGATGCCTCGCCGTTCGCCGCTACGCCGCCAAGGAGAGCCGTTTGACCATGTCCACGACCGTACCCAGCCTAGAAGAGTTGCTCGGCCGTAAAGGGCCCTTTGCGTGCCGCTGCGGGGAGGCCATCGAGCACCCAGGAATCTGCGAGGCCTGCGGAGCCAAATACGACGAGGCGCAGTTCGCGCAGGTCATGCGCCACGCTCGCGAGAGCATCCCGCCGCGCTACCGGTGGGCATCATTCGCCGCGCCAGAGTTGGCACTGAGAGCGCCCGCGGCTGCCATCGCTAGGGTGCGTGCCCTGCGACCGCTGCCGCTCGGTCTCGCCCTGGTAGGGCCCCGAGGAGCAGGCAAGACCTCGCTCGCCTGCGCACTGCTGCGATCGATCCACGACTGGGCCCGACCCGACCGGCCACACGCTGCAGTGGAGCGAGCCCGACGATCGATCTACGTGACCGCGCTGGAACTCGAGGAGGCAGCCGAGGCGGCCAAGTCCTGGAAGGCGCCGGCACCGGCCATCCTCGACGAGGCCCGTAGGTGCTCGGTGCTGGTCATCGACAACGTGGAGCCTGGCAAGCTCGAGGGGCCTATCGGCAAGACGGTCATGGCACGGCACGACGCCGAGCTGCCAACCATCGTGACGACCTGGATGGGTGAGGACGAGGCCGCGCGGCACTACGGCGGTGGCTGGGCTCGGCGTGTCTACGAGACCACGGTGGACGTCGGAGTGAGAACGCCACTGCGAGCGGTGGCTGGAGGTGGGACGTGAGGATCGTCGACAGCGACGGGGCCTTCGACCTGGTGTCTGAGGTCAGGGCAAACGAAGGCCGGTTTTTAATTACCCCGGGGGGGGTACCTGCTCACGGAGCCCCCTCGGAGCCAGACACGACAATTCCGGCGGATTTTACGGGGTTTTTGGGGGCACCGTGAAGATCACTCCCGGCATGTCGGCCAAGATCCTCGAGATGAACGCGAGGGGGAAATCCGCGGCCGTGATCGCGAACGCCCTCGACGGCCGCGTAACGCGCCAGGCGGTACTCGCGCACCTGAAGGTCAAGGGCGTCGCCAAGGTGGCTGCGGGAGCCGTAGGCGAGCCCTCCGAGGCAGCGCCGCAGGCCAGGCCGCGGCGAGCAGCCGAGCGCGCTACGGCCCTTGCTGGCGTCGCTGCCGACCCTTCGACGATGGGGATCGACGACCTCCGGGACCTGGCGACCAAGCTGCGCCCCGCGGTGTTCGAGATGGTCGACGGGCTGACGACCGGCGTCGTCGGGTCGACGCAGTTTGTGGGGCCGACGAAGCTGCTCGTGGAGCTCGTGGAGCGGATCGACGCGCTGACCCCGAAGCCTCCGCCCGACCCCGAGGCGGACCCCTTCAACGTCGAGGCCAGCAAGCGCGTGGTCGCGAAGATCGACCGCGCTGTGAAGGCCGCCGAGGAGCACCTGCGCTGCGTACACTGCGACAAGCACCCCTGGCGCGAAGGGGCTTCCGAGTGACAGGGCTCGTCCGCCGCAACCACCCGCAGTTCGAGACGTTGTTCCGCGCGCGCTTCGAGGAGGTGATGGCGAGGTCGGACGAGCTGATGTCGCCCAGCCTGATCGAGCGTCTCGCGCGGCTACCAGCTCGCCAGCGTGCGCGGATCGTGAGCGAGCTGTCGCTGCTCGACCTCGCGCGCATCGCCTACGCGTGGAACGGGGCTTGGGCTCGCGAGAAGCAGCTTTCTCCGACGGCGAGGGGCCTGCGACGGCGGATCTGGCTCATGCTCGGTGGCCGCGGGTCTGGGAAGAGCGCCGGGCTGGGCAACTGGTTTGCGAACCGCGTGCGCGCTGGCGCGAAGACGATGGCGATCATCGGACCAACGCTGAACGACATCGCGAAGTACCAGATCCACGGCGAGTCGGGGATCCTCGCCGCCTTCCCGCCGCACCAGCGACCCGTGCACAAGGAGGACAAGCGGCTCGTGTTGTTCCCCGGGTTCCCAGGGTGCGAGGCGCACGTGATCACCGCCGAGGAGCCGGAGTGGCGCGGCGGGAACGTCGACACCGTTTGGTGGGACGAGTTCGCGAAGAGCAAGTACCGCGAGAAGCTGTGGGACAACGTCGAGTTTTCCGCGCGCTCAGCGGAGTCGGGGCTCGACGTGGAGATCGGGATTTCAACGACCCCACTCCCGTCGGCGCAGCTCAAGGAGCTCGTCCTCGACCCGGACTGCGAGACGGTGGTGTGCTCGAGCGACGAGAACGTGTTCGCAGACCGGGCAACGCTTGCGCGTTGGAAGCGGAAGTACCACGGGACGCGCATCGGTGAGCAGGAGATGGGCGGGCGCATCCTGACCGACAACCCGGGCGCGCTGTTTAACAAGACCCGCATCGAAGCGACCCGCGTTCCGGTGGCGCCTCCCCTCGTACGCGTTGCGGTGGCCATCGATCCGGCGATCGCGACGAACGCCGAGAACGACGACACGGCGATCGCCGGTGGAGGCATCGACGAGCGGGGCCACATCTACATCCTGATGACGGACGCGTCTCGGTGGACGCCGGAGCAATGGGGCGGGCGCGTGATCGACGCGTACGACGAGCTTGAGGCCGACTGCATCGTCAACGAGCGCAACCGCGGCGGGGACCTGGTGGCGGCCAACGTGCGAGCGGCGGCGAAGGCGCGGAACCGGGGCGCGCCCAAGATCGTCGACGTCCTCGGGACGCGCGGAAAGGAGATCCGCGCCGAGCCCGTGGCAGCGATGCACGAGCAAGGCAGGCTGCACTTCGTCGGCGTCCATCTCGAGACCGAGAACGAGATCACCGAGTGGGATCCGGCCGCTCGGATGAAGAGCCCGAACCGCCTCGACGCCCTCGTCTGGCTCGTCTACGAGCTCGCCAGCCTGGGGGAGGAGAGAACCGACCACCGGGCGGGGTTCGATGGTCTGGCCGAGGCAAACGAGGCCATCGAGCGCGGCGCGCCGGCTACGAAGGTCGTCAGCGGCACCATGCAGAGCGCAAGCGCGAAGGGTGACGACGAGTGGGACCGGCTGTTGTCGCAGTTCGACGACGGCGGGAGGATTTGATCACTCCGCGGCGACGGATCCCGAGTCGTTCGCAGGCAGATCCGGACCTTCGGCCGGCTTGGACTGCGCTCCGATGGGCGTTGCGAGAGGGTTTGCGACCGATGACCCTGAGGCAGCCAGATCGGGCAAAACGAAGGTCTGGACGCCCAAATCACGGCACAGACAGTCGATCCAGGTCTGCGTTACAGGCAGCTGAGCGTCTCGGCGCGCCTTGACGATCGTAGCTAGGTCGAGCTCGCGCTTCGCAAGCGATTCGCGGCGCTGGTCCTGGTCGAAGTCGGGGAAGCGCCACGCGATCCCGCGCACCAGGTCGATGCGGCCGAAGTTCATCGCCTGCCAGGGGCGAATCAGGCCGGTGTTGAGCTGTCGCGCCATGACCGTGAGGTCACGCTCGACGAGATCGTTGCGAATGCCGAAGAGCTGCGCGAACGACAACCGCTGAGAGCTGACCGCGGTGTCGCTGACGTCCTGGCCGAGCAGGATCTTTGCGGCGTCGCTGTCGTCGCTGCTGATGATCTCTTTGAAGATCTGCCAGTTCTGCGACATCGCCTCGTTGCGCTCGATCACCGACCCGAACGGCTTGAGCATCGCGCGCCGGCGGTTGTACAGGGCGAGCACCTGCGCGAGCATCTCCTTCCCCTCGGGGCTCTTGGTGCTCATGCCCTCCGGCATCGTTGCGATCCACTTCGAGTCGCCTTGGCTCTCACCGCTCTTGCTCCGGTCGCGCCGGGCAAATGCGCGAGACGCCCACACGTCGGAGAGGGCGATCAGCGCCCCCCAGTTCCACGGCTCTTGAGCGTGCGCTGAGAAGACGACCCACCGGCCGTCGCCGTGGACGATCGGTACCCATCCTTCGGTCGTCGACGCGTAGAGACCGCGGCCGCCATCGGGCGCCGTCTCGTAGTGCTGCGTGTGCTCGAGCGGCCAGTTCTCGAGCCGGAGGTTCACGCGATCGCCGGCGTCCGTCTGCGAGCGCACCACCTGGCACACAGACACGCCGAACACGGCCAGCTCCTCGTTCACGTCGGCGAGCACGTCGAAGGGGATGTCGCACTCACCGCCGAGAAACCGTGCGGACGCCTCAGCCATCGCGCGCTCACCTAGACCACCGGGGCGCGCCGCGTGACCGTCGGGGCAACCCGCGTCGAGCTCGAGCGGAAGCCCAGCCATGGGCGCGATGCGGTTCAGCGCGGCGGCGTAGATTGCCGCGTCGGTCTTCGCGCTGCGCCAGAGGGACACCGGGCGTCGAAAAATCCCGCGGCTGAGGTCAGCGCGTGCGGCGTCGACGTCGGCCTTCGTCCACGAGGACAGGCCAAGCGTACGCGGCCACGCGTCGGCGGGCTCGGCCACCGCAGACGGGTTGAAGTCCTCCGGCGGCGGGAGGTTCTTGCGCATCCGCGCCAGGGCCTGAGGAGAGATGGGCTTCGCGGGTACGGGTTTGCTGCGTGCCACGTTCTGAGGGTGCCACGATATCGGCGGACGCTGCACCGATGACTGTTGACAAATTTGTCGCAATCAGTTGTCGAGCGCAGTCTGCCGCTTGTCAACGCATTGGAGCCGGTGCCAATCTTTTGGAGTGAGCCGCGGCGATGTTCAGACGATGACGCTCTCGCTCTCGCTTGACGAGAGCGGCGCGCACCCGTCCGAGTTCCGCATCCTGAAGGCTGGGATCAACCCGACGCGCAACGGCTACGACCTGCTGTTCGACGATGCTGCTGCCGCTGCCGTGATGGCCGCGTACGAGGAGCACGGCGTCGAGCTGATGATCGACCTCGAGCACTTGTCGCTGGACGACACGGCGCCGAACTACGACCCCGACGCACGAGGGTGGCTCGCGATCGAGGTTCGCAACGGGGAGTTGTGGGCGACTGGTGTGCGCTGGACGCCCGACGGCTCGCGTCGGCTCGACGAGAAGACGCAGCGGTACATCTCGCCGGCGTTCAAGAAGGACGCCGACGGACGTCCGACGCGGGTGCTCAACGTCGCCTTGGTGGCGATGCCTGGACTCGACGGAATCACGGCCCTCGCGGCCAAGGAGCAAACGATGGCCTCTGAGGTGAATCAGGAAGCGTTGGCTGCGGCTCTCGGCGTGGATATCGATCCCGCTGCTGACCCGGCCGGTTTCGTCGCGGCGATGAAGAAGGCGCTCGAGGGTGCCATGTCCAAGTTCGGCGGCGGAGAGTCCGACCCGGGCGAGAGCGAGGCTCCTGCTCCCGAGGCGATGGCTGACAAGAAGCCACCGGCCGAGGAGATGGCCGCCGCGAAGCTCGTGCTCAAACTCACCGACACGAGCAAGCTGTCCGACGCCGCTGGGCGAATCGCCGACTGGCGCGGCATCGTGGCGAGTCACGAGGCCGAGGTGAAGAAGCTCGCCGAGGAGCGCGCCGCCATCGAGCTCACTGAGCGCACCGAGCTGGTCAAGCGCCTTCAGGCTCGCGGCGCGGAAACGCCGAGCACCAGCGGGCTCGCTGTCGGGAAGCTGTGCCAGCGCCTGTCGGATGAGCCCATCGCGTCGCTGCGCGAGCGCGTGACGCAGATCGAGGCCGCCGTTCCGAGTACGTCGAAGGCGTCCGCGTCGGGAGCTGGCGTCGAGACGCTCTCGGAGCGCGAGCACAGGCTGTGCGAGTCGCTGAAGATCGACAAGGCGCTCTATGCCGCGCAGAAGCGCGCGAAGAAGGCAGGCTGAGAAATGGCGAACGTCACCTCTGACATCAACACGGCGATCAAGATCGGCCAGGACGGTCGGCGCTTCCAGGTCCCCGTCGACGGCGGCTCGTCCGTCTACAAGAACACCATGGTCGCGCAGCTCGTTGCGACTGGCATGCTCGTCCCCGCGACGACGGCGGGCGCCGGGCCTGCGATCGGCTTCGCTACGCACGGCGCGGACAACAGCGCCGGAGCCGATGGCGCTCAGCGGTGCGTCGTCGAAACCGACTGCATCGTGCGCCTGACGAACGGGTCCAGCACCGACGCGTTCAGCGAGGCCAGCGCGATCGGCGCGCCCGTGTACGCGTTCGACGACCACACCGGGTACGACAACGACAACAGCGGGACGCTGCAGCAATGCGGGACGTTCCAGGGCATGGAGACCGACGGAAAGATCCGCGTGAAGCTCTCTGCCGAGTTCGCGCGCGGCGTCGGACAGCAGATCCAGACCGGCCGCTCGACGTTCGTTGCTGGCGTCAAGACCATCAACGCGGGCATCACGGTTACGGCGACGTCGCGAATCTTCGCGTCGCGTGTGACCGAGGCCGGTACCGACGGCGACGAGATCCGCGTCCCGGATGCTGACCGCACGGTCGGCGGACCGGGCACCGGGTCGCTGGTGTTCCGCTCGTTCCTGAGCGGTGTCGCCGCGACCTCGGACACCTCGACCTTCGAGTTCCTGATCGTCGGCTGAAGGCCGGGAAAGACCAACGACCATGGCACAGCTCCCCGTACATTCCACGCTCCCCACGTCCTCGCAGGACGCCCTCGAGCTCTTCGACGAGCGATACCTGGCTTTGCGGCTGCTCCAGCAGCCCGAGCTCTGGTGCGAGATCCTCGGCGAGGTCGACAACACTGGAAGCACGTCGACGAAGTACCCGATGAGCTTCCTGGCTCTGAAGTACCTCGAGACGCAGGCGAGCGAGGGTCGCTTCCGCACCATCGGCGAGAAGGACTGCGAGCTGAAGGTCGTCGAGTACGACGACGGCGTGGAGATGGAGCTGCTCAAGCTCCTGACCAACAGCTTCAGCGCGCGGCGCTGGGCTGATGCGCCGGCCGGGCTCCTGCAGGCCGAGCAGACCTTCAAGAACAGAAGCGTCGCGTCGATGCTCGAGGCCAACACCGCGACGTGCGGCTGGGACGATCTCGTCCTCTTCAGCGCGTCACACAAGATCAACCCGCGCGACGCCTCCGACTCCACCACGTTCTCGAACATCCAAGCCTCGACGAAGGACGTGCTCGACACGGCCAAGATCGCCGAGGAGGTCGCCCTGATGATGGCGGTCAAGGACGAGAACGGGGACAAGCTCGGCGTGAAGCCGACGGCGATCGGCGTCCCGACCGAGAAGTACCACGCGCTGACCAACGTCCTGAAGCAAGACATCATCGCGAACGCGGCCGGGACGGCGAGCATTCGCAACCCGTACGCGGACGGCACGCTGAAGGTCGTCCACATGCCGGAGCTGACCGACGCCAACGACTGGTACCTGTTCGATGAGAAGCTGATCGCCAAGGGCGCCGTGCCCTGGACGCTCGCGAAGCTCGCGATCCCCGTGGCCGGCTTCGACTCGCTCTCGCTGCGCCGCTTCGACGAGAACAGCGACCACTTCAAGCGCACCGGCAAGATCGCGGTCAGCTCGCACGTGTACTACGGGCTGCTGCCGCTCTACCCCCACGCGATCCGCAAGGTCGCTGGCGCCTGAGGTCTGACCCATGGCCGGCGAGGAGCTCTGCACCGTCAAGGACGTCTACCGCTACGCGACAGCGTACGGCGGGCTGTCTGCGCGTGCGCAGAGCGTATCGGCGGTCGTGGGGTCGGTGCTCGAGGTCGAGGGCGCCGGGCTCGAGCGCAACGATCCGCTCGAGCTGCGCGCCTTTGACGGCGGCACGCTCCCGGCTGGAGCTGAGCGCGGCGTCGTGTACTACGCGGATCCGGTCACCGGTCGCGAGGACGCGTTCCGCCTGCTCGACGCCGTCGACGGTGCGGTGGTGACGCTCACGACGAGCGGCGAGGCCTTCGGCATCGTTCGCTCGCTGGAGCCGCTCATCACCGCGCAGATCCGCTCGGTGACGCAGTGGATCTTCCGCCGTCTCCCCGCCCACTCCGTCCCGCTCGTCGCCGACGGCAACGGCAACTACCCCGAGACCGTGCGCGCCATGTGCGCGGTGCTCGCGGCTGAGGCTACGGCGGTGGTGCTTGGCATCACGCTGCCGCGTCTCACCGAGGCGGCCGAGCGGATGCGCTCCGAGGCGCGCCTCCTGCTCGCTGGTCTGCCCATGCGCGACACGGGCGACACGTCGACCGCAGACAACCTCGCGACAGGCGCCTCGCCGTCGGCGATCGACGAGGAGTCCGTGCCGTGAAGGTCACCGGAGACCTCGCCCAGTTCGCGCGGATGCGCGCGGCGATCAAGCGCTTGCCCGAGGTGCAGGCCGCGACCGCCGCGAAGGCTGCCGGCGCCGTCTCCGAGCTCGCGCGCGCGTCCTTTGCCGCTGGGCAGAGCCCCTACGGCGTGCCGTTCGGCGCGGGTCGAAGCGGGAAGCCGCTCACGATGCGGCGCAGCGGCAAGCTCTTCGCGCAGGTGCGCTACGTGGCCCAGGGGACGAAGATCCGCTGCGTGCTCGGCGTGCCGTACGCGCGCTACCAGATTCGTCACGGCCTGCTCCCGACGCCCGCCGAGGGCATCCCGACGCAGTGGAAGGCCACGATCCGCAAGATCGCCGAGGTCGAGATCTCGGTGCGCATGAGGGTCGGATGAGGCTCCCCTCGATCCCCTGGTTCGTCGACTGCCTGCGCGAGACCAAGGCATGGTCCGCCGAGGGCGCTCGCCTGTCGTTTGGCCGGCGCGCCTCTGCGACTGACCGGGTGGTGACGCCCGAGGTGATGATCGACTACCAGCGCGGCGAGGCCGTCGATGCTTTCGCGCGCGCCGCAGCAAACGCCAACCGACCGCGCGCCGAGGACGGCCTGCGTCGGCACTACCCGTACCAGCGCGCGTGCGCGGGCGAAGCTCTCATCCTGGCGCGCGCAACCGTGAAGGGCGCCACCTGGGCCGACCACGTCGCGCTCGCTGAGCGCATGCTGAACGTGCTGCTGACCGCGTGCGATGAGGCGGCGGTCGCGCGGGCGGTCCAGTTCACGCCGACGGCTGGCGGGTTCCTGCTGCCTCCCGACGTCGAGGACGGCGTGGCCGAAGCGGTCGTGGAGACCGAGGCCCGCTACCTCGTGCGCTTCTTTCTCGCGTGCCCGGTCGTCTCCAAGCCGATCGGCGTGGGCACGATCGCAAGCGCTTCGAACACCATCGTCGCCACGACGTAGCGAGGACTCATGAGCAACGCACTCTCGGAAGCATCGGTCACGGTCCAGAGCGGCACCACGGGCGGACTCGGCGAAGGCGTCGACAACCTGCTCGTGTTCGGCTGCTCCACGTCGGGAACGACCGAGCCGCGGTTCATCTCCGGCGCGAACGCCGAGCTCGACACCTACGGCCAGGGCGACACCGTCGACTTCGTCTCGCACTACATCAGCACGGTCCGCAAGAGCGTCTGCCAAGTGCGGCTTCCCTCGACCGTGGCCGGCGCGGTGCAGATCGTCGACAAGGACGCAGTCGCTGGAACGAGCGTCGTCACCGCAACGGGTACGCCGAACCGCCGCGTGCACCTGCTCTTCGAGGTCGTCACCGGCGGCACCATCGGCGCAACTGGGATCGAGTTCCGCTACTCGGTGAACGGCGGGATCGACTGGAGCCAGACGCAGCAGCTCGGCACTGCTACCTCGTGGACCGTACCCAACTGCAGCTTTGCGCTCGCCTTCGCCGCTGGGACGCTCATCGCGGCCGACCTGGTGCAGGTCCACACGACGGCGCCGAAGTGGGACGACAGCGACTTCGCTGCCGCCATCGCATCGGTCATCGAGCTCGAGCAGACGTTCCGCTGCGCGATCATCATCGGCGAGTTCACCAAGGCCGACGCGCTGACGCTGCAGACGCAGATCGACACGCTCTACGCTGGGCTCAAGCGCCCGGTGTTCCTGATCGCCGCGCGCGACTGGTATCGCGACGCCAAGATGACCGGCAAGCCGAGCGACGTCGACTTCGACGGCACGGGCGACACCATCACGCGCAACACCGGATCGTGGATCGCCGACGGCTTTAAGGTCGGCATGACCGTCACGGTGGCCGGCTCGACGAGCAACAACGGCTCGCTGGGAGCGCTGACAAACGTGACCGCCACCGTCCTCACCTTCGCGAGCGGGCTCACGACCGAGGCCAACGTGAACGGCTCCTCGCTGACGATCACCGCGGAGGAGACCGAGGCGACGTGGATCGCGTCGGTCCTGGCCGACTACGCCGGCTTCGAAGACACGAAGGGTCGCATCGCCATCGGCACGGGCTACGCGCGCCAGACCAGCCAGATCTTCAAGGCCCGCCTGCGCGTTCCGGGCGTCCACGGGATCCTCGAGCGCTACATGTCTCACGACCTGCAGATCTCGCCGAACCGCAAGGCCGAGGGGAAGCTCAGCGACGTCTCGCTCAAGGACGACAACGGGCTCGTGGTCGAGCACGACGCGCGCCTCGCTGACACGCTCCACCTCGCCGGGTTCCTCACGCTTCGTAGCTACTCCGGCAGCGACGGGGCCTTCTGCGGCAAGCCCTTCACCAAGGCGCCGACGGGCTCGGCGTTCCAGATCCTTCCCTGGGTCTGCGTCGCGAACCTCATGGCGGACATCGTCCAGTCTGCGACGGAGGAGTTCATCGGGGACGACCCCGAGACGAACGACGACGGCACGCTCACCGACGAGGAGCGCGAGCGCTACAACGACTTTGTGACGGGCCAGCTCGAGGCCGAGCTGCTGTCTCCGAAGCTCGAGGGGCCGCGCGCCTCCGCCGTCGCGTGGGCGGCGAGCGCCGACGACAACCTCAACAACCCGGACGGGATTCTCCACGGCGAGGGCACCCTGCGCACGCGGGGACTCATCGGGAGCGTCGCGACCACCGTGATCGTCAACCAGGTCGCCGAGGGCTGATCCATGCCGCAGAACGACTTCCCGCTCATCAATGGCGTCTACCACTCGTGGGCCGAGCTCTCGCTCATCATGGCCGCGCCGGGGATGCCTCTCTTTCGGCCCTCCGACTTCACCGCAGCGAGCTTCAAGGAGTCGCTGGAGCCGGGCGACGTGCGCGGAAAGGGTGGCGGAAAGCGCGGCACCACGGAAGGCATGTACGACGCCGAGGGCTCGGTCACGATGCTCCTCGCGGCTCACCTGCAGTTCGTGCAGGGCCTCGCTCGCATCGCCCGCGCCAAGAAGATCAAGCTAGGCGCAGTGCAGTTCACCGTCGGCGCAAGCTGGCGCGCGCAGCCAGGGAGCCCGCTTGTCCGCGCGCAGCTCATCGGCTGCCGCATCAAAGAGCGCTCGTTCGACGCCTCTCCGGCCTCCGATGCGATCGAGGTGGAGACGCCGCTCAACGTGACGCTGGTCCGCGTGAACGGGCTGTCGCTGGGCGAGATCCCGAAGAGCTGAACGACACGGGCACAGGCTGACGCCAAGGAGGAGGAACCATGGCCGACACGATCAAGGACATCGAGAAGCGCCGCGCCGACCGCGCGGCAAAGCACAAGGCGGCGTGCGAGGTGCGCGACGCGAAGGACCTCGAGGCGCTCGACGCGTGCGAGGAACTCCACGGCGTCGGCGAGGTGCGGACAGTCAAGGTCCCGTCCGCGCCGCCGATGCCGGGAACGGTCATCATTCGCCGGCCCGCGCCGGAGGAGTACCGCGCGTGGAAGGGCATCACCGCCCGCGCGTCGGCGACGATGAGCGAGAAGGACGCTGCGGCGGCTGACCTCGCTCGCGACGTCGTGATCTACCCCGAGGCCGAGGCCTACGCGAAGCTCGTGGAGGTCTGCCCCGGCGCTCCGACGCTGGTCGCCGTGGAGGCGCTCAAGTTCGCCGGAGGCGCCGAGGACCGGGGAAAAGAGTAGCCGCGCGCTACCGGCGCGCGTGGCGCGAATCAGGAGTCGGGACGATCGCGATCGCCCGGCTCTTCGGTGTGGAGGACGAGAACGAGGACGGGATGGTCGGAGCGCTGATGCTGTTCACCACGCTCCGAAATCTGAGACGACACATCGGAATCAAGGACTGACCTGTGGGAAGCGCGGCGGAGTTCCTCATCTCGATCGAGCAGCAGCTTCGCGGCGACGATGCCGCGAGCGAGTTGCAGCGCGCGGAGAATGCCGTGCGTGATGGGATCGCTGCGTACAAGCAGCTCGAGGCCGCCAGCGGGCGCACGGATCTCGCTCTCGGCAAGGTGAGCGCGCAGCTGTCGAAGGTCCGCACGTCGATGGAGTCGGCGATGAAGGCCGGTGACGCAGCGGCATTCTGGAAAATGGCCGGCGCGGCCGACGAGCTCGCAGCCAAAGAGGCGCAGCTTCAGGCCGCCGCGGCGAAGGCGAAAACCGCGCTGCAGGCCCAAGAGAAGGCCGTTACGTCAGCCGGTGACGCAATGGCACAGGCGAGCGCGCAGGAGCAGCAGCTAGCGAACGCTCCGCAGCTGGACACGCAGAAAACGGCGCAGGGGATCAAAAAGCTCGGCGGACCACTTGGGTCCGTCGGCGACAAGGTCGAGGAGTTCTCCGAATCGTGGGAGGCGCTTCACGCGTCTCTCGGTGGGGTCGGCGCTGCGGCCGCCATTGCAGTCGTCGCGATCGTCGCGATCGGTGCGGCCCTGGTGGCGGGGCTGGCCAAGCTCGGTGCGTGGGCTGTCGGGCTCGCCGACACGCGGCGCAACCTGGGGCTGACGCTGGAGGCGGTGCTCGAGTCGAAGGACGCGGCGGTCGACATGTCGGCAGCGTTCTCCGACGTCGGGCATAGTACCGGCGTCGGGTCCGATCGCCTGCTCGAGCTGACGCGCGAGCTCAAGAAGGCGAAGGTCGCGGCGGCGGACATGCCGACGGCTCTGGAGGCGCTCGCGACGCAGGAGGCCGCGCTCGGTGACACGGGCGGAACGGCGGAGCTGATCAAGCAGCTCGAGACCGGACAGAAGAGCGTCGACGCCCTCTCGCAGGAGATGGGCGACAAGTACGGCGACATCGTCGACCGGCAGGGCAAGAGCCTGAGCCGCACCGGCGACGAGCTGAAGCGCAACCTGGGGGAGATCTTCGGGGGCCTGGATATCGAGCCGCTCCTGGCCGGTCTGGCCGACGCCGTGGGCCTGCTCGATACGACGACGGGCACCGGGTACGCGCTCAAGACGATGTTCGAGACGCTGTTCCAGCCGTTGCTCGATGCAGTTGTGTCGACGATCCCCTACGCGCAGCTGTTCTTCGTGAAGTTCATCAACACGATCCTGCGCATCGCCGTCGCAGTGAAGCCGGCGGTGACTGCGCTGAGCGAGCTGTTCGGTGTGGACCCGAGTGACTCGATGACCATCGTGATGGATGGCGCGCGCGTCGCCGCGACGGCCCTGGCTGTTGCTGTGGGTGCCGTCGTCGTCGCCATCGGAGCCGTCGCGCTCGCAGCGCTCCAGATTGGGCGCGGGTTCATGGCCGCGTACAACCTGGCCGCGACGGCCTGGAACGCCATCAAGGCGGCGGTGAACGCCGGCAAGGAGGCCATCGCAGCGGTGGACCTCGAGGCGGTCGGAAAGGATCTGATCGATGGTTTGGTGAAGGGCGTGAAGGCCGGTATGCCGAAGGTGGCCTCGGCCTTCGGTCTGGTCGGTCAGGTCGCCGAGGGAGCGTTGAGGACCTCGACGGAGACCAAGTCGCCCTCGAAGCTCTTCGAGCGCCTCGGTTACTACCAGCCCGAGGGGTTCGCGCTCGGCATTGAGAGCGGCACGCCGCTCGTCGAGCGAGCAATCACCGGCATGGTCGGAACTGGGGGCGAGATGGCCAAGCCCGTGGCCGGTAAGGGTCGTGGCGGGTCGCTCACCGTCGAGAGCATCGTGATCAACATCCACGGCACCTCGGAAGAGGACATGCCGTCTCGCGTGCGCGGCGGCGTCATCCAGGCGCTCGAGGAGGCCGCGCTCGAGCTCGGCCTGGATCTGGTGCCGACGTGACGGTCCCGAGCCCCACCGCGGCGCCCGAGGTCTGGGACGGGGTCACCGTCGCCGGCCGCACGTGGCCCGGCCTCGTCGAGGTCGACGGCTGCGAGCAGATCTTCGAGTGGCAGAAGAACAAGGGCAAGGGCTCGGACGGCGCGACGGTGAACTACCAGGGCGCCGACCTCGCAGAGCCCAAGCTGACCTTTCGCCTGTGGCGCGGCTACGACGGCGGCGCGTGGGTCGACTACTTCGAGCTGTGGCAGGAGTACAAGAAGGTCTTCTCGATCCCGGTCAGCGACAAGCAGCCGAACGCGGTCACCATCGAGCACCCGCAGTTCGCGCTCGCGTCGATCGGCGCGGTCGTCGTCAAGAAGATCGGCGACATCAAGTTCAAGAGCGAGGCCGGTGATGACGGGACCGTCACCGTCGACCTGCTCGTCTACCGCAAGCCGAAGCCCGCAGGAGGAACGCCGAAGGGCGCCTCGAAGGACAAGAGCGGGAAGGGCGGCAACGGCGACCGACCGAAGACCGACATCGAGATCGAGATCGAGAAGACGAACGCGGAAAACGCCAAACTCGCCGACCAGCTGAGGGCGCCATGAGCTTCGAGATGAAGCTGGCGGGCGAGCGCGTGAGCGACGGGCGTCTGTTCATGCCCGCGCGCGGCCTCTGGTCGGCAAACGTCCACCTCGACACCCCGAAGGCGCTTGCCGCTGGCTCCTCCGTCGTGCTCACGCTCGGCGACCTCAGCCTGACCGGGGCCGTGGTCTCGGGCGGGACCTACGCCGAGACGGCGCGCTACCTGGTCGCCGCGGGCGCTGGTGGCTGGCGCAAGCAGGTCCCCGCGCGCGCCTACCGCGTGGACGCCGGCGCGAAGCTTTCGGTGGTCCTGCGCGACCTGGCGCAGGCCGTCGGCGAGACGTGGCTGAGCGGGTACGGCCCCGGCTTCGTCGAGCGCTCGCTGGACTACTGCCTCGCACGCGCTCGCGAGACGGCTGCGGCCGTCCTTCACCGGCTCATCGGGCGCGCCTGGTACATCGCCGACGACGGCAAGACGGTCATGGGCGACCGCACCACGAGCTCGCGCGCGACCGCCGAGGTGCTGAACGCAGACCTCAGCGTCGGCGCGGTCCGCCTGGCGACCGACACGCCCTCGAAGGTTCGCCCCGGGCAGACCGTGCAGGTGGGCACGAGCTCGCGCGTCCTCGAGACGGTGGAGGCCATCACTGGGCGCGGCGGCGTGTGGCTGAAGGGATGGGTCGCGCGATGACCGACCTACGCGACAAGAACCGCCTCGTCGCAGCGCTGCGTGCGCTCGTGGCCGAGCTCGCCCCTGCGGCCATCTACTCCGGCGACTGGGAGTACATCGTCCAGAGCCAGAGCGGCGCCTACGCCGACCTGACGCCGGCCGATCGATCCATCGCGCTCCCCGCGCTCCCCCGTGTGCGCTTCCGCGGCGCTCCGGGCGTTGCTGGGACCGTGGCGGTCGGATGCCGCGTCCTCGTGCGCTTCATCAATAGCGACCCCGGGCGGCCCTACATCGCGGCCGTGGAGGGCGCCGACGGCGGCGGGTTCGTGCCCGTGTCGCTGCGCGTGGACGCATCGAGCATCGTGCGCGTTGGCGAGAGCGCCGAGGACGTCGAGCTCGGCGACGGCGCGGCGCGCGTCCTGCGTGACGGCGAGGCTGTGTCGATTACAGCGACCGGGGCCGTGGTCTCGGGCGGGTCCGGATCGATCACGGTCCGGGGCACCATCTCGAGGGACACCGCGGTTGCGTTTGTTCCGGGCGCTCCTCCCACGGGCTACTCGAGGGTCAAGGCATGAGCACCGACTACGGGATCGACCTGTGGGCGCGCCAGACGCTCTCGACCACGCGCACCGTCAAGGGTGTCGCGCTGATCGTGAACGCGCTCGTGCGGCGCCTCACGACGCCGAAGGGCCGGCTCATCTTCCACCGCGGGTACGGCCTCGCGCTCGACTCCTACGTGGGCGACGAGATGACCACCGCGACCCGCTTCCGCGTCGAGACCGAGGTGCGCGACCAGATCGAGAGCGACCCGCGCATCTATCGCGACTCGGTGCGCGTCTCGGTTGTCGAGGTCGCCGGACCCAACGGGAGCGACCTGCAGATCTCCGCGTCCGGCGATTCGCAGTTGGGCCCGTTCGACTTCGTCGCGACGGTCGACAAGGTGAACCTCTCGCTCCTGAAACTGGAGGCCGCGTGACCGCTCCGACGCTGGACGACCTCGTCGAGGACCTGACCGAGGAGGATGCGCTCGCGCACTCCCTCGTTGTCGCAGACGGCCTGGACCTTCCGACTATGTCGTGGGTCGAGGGCGACACGTCGCTCACGATCATCGAAATGCTCGCGTACTGGGTCGCGAAGAGCCGCGGGTACAACCGCCTCGCGATCGCCGGCGGGCTCCTGTCGCTCTCCGAGGGCGGATGGACGACGGCAGTAGCGAAGGAATACTTCGACGTCACCCGCGAGGGCGGGACCTACGCCGGAACCATCGTCACGCTCACGAACACGAGCCTGTCGGAGACGTTCACGATCGCCGCGAACGACGTCTCGTTCCTCAACAGCTCGACGCAGAAGACCTACCACAACACCTCGCCAGCCACGGGGACCGTCACCCTTTCGCCCGGCGCGAGCATCGACCTCGACGTGGAGGCGGACGAGATCGGATCGGCGAGTTCCGCCGAGGCTGGCGACATCGACACGATCGGCAGTGGCCTGATCGGCGTGACCTGCACCAATTCCGCGGCCGCCATCGGGCGCGACGAGGAGAGTGACGCGGCACTCAAGGCGCGCTGCGCCCTGAAGATCCCCGCCATCTCCCGCACCGCTGCGGGGCCGGAAGGCAAGTATGCCTACATCGCCGTCACGTCCGACGAGAATGGCGGCGCCGAGGTCACGCGGTGCAAGGTCGTGGGCAACGCCGGGACGGGGCTCGTCCAGGTCGTGCTCGCGACGCCGTCGGGGGCCGCGTCGGCGGGCGACCGCACACTCATCGAGACGGCGCTGATCGACACGGTGGTTGGCCCGACCGAGACGCTGTCGGTCACCGTGGCCACCGAGACTTCGATCGCGGTCACGTATCAGATCTGGATCTACTCCGACGAGAACAAGACGTCGGATGAGGTGAAGGCCGCGGTGCAGGCCCAGCTCGAGGCGCTGTTCGCTGTCGCGCCTGTGGGCGGCTTCAAGAAGACCGGCGACACCGACGGCAAGATCTGGCTGAACCTCCTCGAGGCGACGATCAAGAGCGTCTCGAAGCGAGCCTTTCAGGTCGAGGTATCGGTTCCGGCGACGGACACCACGCTCGCGTGGAATGCCGTCGCGACGCTCGGAGCCGTGGCTGGCACGGTGCACTTCGAGAAGGCGCCGGCCACCGGGGGGACGCTATGACGACGAGCTACCCCGTTCCCACGTACAGCATTCGGCAGGCGATGCTCGAAACGGCCCCGCCGTGGCTGCAGGACGGCGACGGCGCAAAGCTCCTCTACGCGATGGGCGCGATGCTCGACGCCGACGTGGAGTGGACGCGCATCGGCATCCAGGCGCGTTTCCCGTCGTACGAGACGGATGATGTACTCGCCGAGATCGGGCGCGAGCGACGTATCATTCGGGGCGCCTTCGAGGACGCTCCGACCTACGCGGCGCGCCTTCGACGGTGGCTGGACGATTGGAAGCTCGCGGGCAACCCGTTCGCCATCCTGCGCCAGATCAAGGCGTATCTCGACCCGTACGTGGTCCCGATGCGGATCGTGAACAACGGCGGGAGTTGGTACACGCTGAACCCCGACGGGTCGCGCGAGTACGAGATCGCGAATGCGAATTGGGACTGGGACGCGCAGCCCGCGCAATGGTCGCGGTTCTGGGTCATCCTGTACCCGCCGGCGGAGCTCTGGACGCGTCTCCCCGACGTCGGCGATCCGGCGCTGTGGGGCGGAGCCATTGGGACGGACGGCTACACGGTCGGCAGCACAGCGACGCCGGACCACGTCGCGTCGATTCGGCAGATCGTCGACCAGTGGAAGGACGCGAAGAGCCTCTGCGTCAACGTCATCGTGAGCTTCGACTCGGCGCTGTTTGCGCCTGGCGACACGATGCCGCCGAACCCCGACGGAACTTGGGGCAACAGCTCGAAGGTCGTGGGCGGCGTGAGGATGAAGGCGCGGAGCACCGACGCCATCTATTGGCGAGGCACAGGAGGGTCCGTCTACGACGGACTGTGATCGATGGCGGACTACACCCCTACAGCGCAATGGGCGACAAATCGGCCGGTGCTCGACGACGGCGACGCTCCGGATGCGGCGACGTGGCTGCAGTCGCTCGAGGACATCTATGACCGCCTCGAGTACCACCACGACCTGAACCACGTCGAGACGGGCCTCGTGAAGTGGCTACGCACATCTGGTCCTACGGAGCATAACGGGACCGCCGGTGCGCAGGTGTTCGCGAACAACTCGACCCCGCCCATTATCCAGCTCGTCGCGCTCACTTATCCGAGCTACCTGTACTTCGACGTCGACGACCTGCCCGACGGCTGCGCGTTGCAGTCGCTGCGGCTCTACCTGAAGGGCGGGCCGACACACGGCGCGGTGCCGACGGGCCTGCCGCAAATCGTAATGCAGCGCATCGATCCAGCTGGCGGCGCCGTGACTACGCTGGCCACGGCAACCGACGCCCCGGCCAACGTCGCAGCCTACGAGGCACTGCATTCGTTCGCGCTCGCGTTCAGCTCTCCGGGGTTGACGCTCGACAAGACGACCTACTCCTACCGTCTGAAGATGCGCTCCGAGTACGACACCAACGCTCAGCCGTTGCTCGAGATTTGGGGCGTCAAGGCCGTCTTCAACATGACCCACCTCGACCAGAAGGCAGGCTGATATGGCCGGACCGACCCCGAAGATGCTCGCCGATCTCCTGCCGATCCGGCGAATCCTCAAGGACGGAGCGCCGCTTCCGTTCGCAAAGGACCTCGACTTTTCCAGCGAGGCGCTTGACGCCGTCTACAGCGCAAAGGCTGAAAAGATCACCATCAACGCCGCGGCTGGCGCGACACCGAAGGCCTTCTCGTCGACGGTGGATCTCACGCTGCGCTCGTACTTCCAGATCTTCGACCAGGAGGGCCAGGACTGCGTTCTCGGCCTCAGCGCGACGGAGGGATTCAAGCCGGGCGTCTCGGTCGAGACGTACATCGCGCCGAACACCGCGACGGCGCTGCGTGTCGCCGACAACCTCGATCCCGATGGGGACCGCGAGCCGTTCGACGCTACGAAGGGCTACTACGCAATCGTGACGGCCACGAGCGGTAGCGCCCTCAGGTTCTCGGGCTTCGTGATCCCGGAGCTGGACACGACGGCACCGACGATCACGTCCGTCGAGGTCTCCACCGATCAACTTGACCGCGTCATCCTGAATCTCTCGCAGCCTGGGCAGTTCCCCATTTCGGGCGGCGTGGTTTCGCTCGCCGGCCTCGCACTCGGCGGGACCATGGCCACGGCTCGCACCATCTCGAGCGTTCTCAGCGGGCAGGGGACGACGGCGATCACGCTGCAGCTCTCGGGCGCGCTCAACCTCGCCGACACTCCAACGGTCGTCGTTGGTTCGACGTGCACGCTTGCGGCGTTGAACGGCCCCAAGGTCGCGAGCGGGTCGACGTCGGTCACGTTCGTTTCACCAGTTTACGACTGGACCCTCGAGACCAGTGACACGCTCTTCATGCGTGCCAATACCCCGAGCTTCGGGGTGGCTGACGGAGCAGCCATTACGACGTGGACAGGGATCAATCCGCCCGCCGCGTGGGCCGCGACGGAGGCAACGAACAAGCCGTCCTTCGACGCCGCGGCGCCCAACGGTTACCCGTCCGTCGTGTTCGATGGAACCAACGACCTGTTGACCTTCTCGGCTATGACGACCGCCGACCTTTTCGGCTCGGCGTCGAGCGCGTTCTATCTGGACGCGACCGTACAGATCGATGCCATCGACTCGACGTCGGGAGACGCCGCGGGAGGCAACGACCAGATCATCGGGACGGCATTCTGGGCCATGCAGCTCACCCACGAGGGCGGGACCTATCGTGTCGTGGTGTTCATCTATGACTCGGTCGGGTTCAAGGTCGCCTCCAAGTCCATGGGTGCTTCGTTGCCAGCTGGCCCGGTCGTCCTCTCGATGCGTGTGTCGGGCGGCTTCCTGTACGCCGGAGTCAACGGAGTCGAGGGGACCGGAACGGCCATCTCCGGCGGTCTCAACGGTGCAGCCGACAGCGGGCTACCGGTGATCGGAAAGTCCGGCTCCGCCCAGTACTTCGACGGCTCGATCTTCGAACTGCGAGCCAAGGCGAATGGCTCATTCCCGACTACGGCGGTCGCCGCGAACGTGAGTGTCTACACGTGAGGAAGGTGCAGCTCGAGCGACCTCGCGATCAGCCTGGGCCGTCGCG
>ERZ650310.126-NODE-126-length-22003-cov-5.511709_pt1 | contig 22003 bp, 28 predicted proteins | sample MGYA00376246_ERZ650310 | MGnify/ENA primary metagenome ERZ650310 (study PRJEB26733, sample SAMN07839286) | wastewater metagenome | biome: small river; feature: stream; material: water | place: USA: North Carolina | collected 2016-03-01 ...
CCTCATCCAGGAGAACATGACCAAGCAGCTGGCTGTCTGCGACGAGGCCCCCTTCTACACCCTGGGCCCCCTCACCACGGACATCGCCCCCGGCTACGACCACATCACCTCCGCCATCGGCGCGGCCATGATCGGCTGGTTCGGCTGCGCCATGCTCTGCTACGTCACGCCGAAGGAACACCTCGGCCTGCCCGACAAGGACGACGTCAAGGAAGGCATCATCACCTACAAGATCGCCGCCCACGCCGCCGACCTCGCCAAGGGCCACCCCGGCGCGCAGATCCGCGACAACGCGCTGTCCAAGGCGCGCTTCGAGTTCCGCTGGGAAGACCAGTTCCGCCTCGCCATCGACCCCGACACCGCGATGGCCTACCACGACGAAACGCTGCCGAAGGAGAACGCCAAGGTCGCGCACTTCTGCTCGATGTGCGGGCCGAAGTTCTGCTCGATGAAGATCACGCAGGAAGTGCGCGACTACGCCGAGAAGCTCGGCGTGGACGAGCAGGCGGCGCTGGCGCAGGGCATGGCGGAGAAGTCGGCCGAGTTCAAGGCGGTGGGGTGCCACACGGTGGAGCAACTGGTCGGGATGCCCGACAACCTGTCCCAGAAGTTCATGGGCCATTTCCAGATCAAGCAGCGCGCCCAGGCTTTCTTGGACGCCGCAGCCGGCGCTGCCCCCATGCTGAAGCTCCAGTCCGAATTGGAGAAGCGCGACGATCTGATCGCCACTCTCCAGGCGCAGATGGAGACCATGATCGCGGCTCAGAAGGCCGCTGGCGTCAAGGCGCCATTGCCCAAGGGGTAATTCATGTCGTACTGGACAGCATTGGCCGTCGTTCGTCAGGCAGCGGGTGAGCTTGGTCTCGTTCGCCCCAACACCGTTGTGGCTGCGGACGATGTCCAATCTGTTCAGCTGATCTCGTTGCTGAATTCGGCGGGCAACGAGTTGCTCCTGTACTACCCTTGGGAGCAATTTCTCAAGGAATGGTCGTTCACGACTACAGTAGATGTAGACTCCTACGACCTGCCTGACGACTACAAGTACTTTACTGACCAGACTCAATGGGACCGAACCAACCACTGGCCTCTGCTTGGCCCCAAGTCGGCTCAAGAGTGGGCGTGGTTGAAAGGGGCTTTGGTTGCCCAATTGCCTCGTCTTCGCTATCGGGTGTCGGGGAACCAACTCAAGTTATTCCCCGTACTGACTGCCAGCTCATCCCCCTCTACGGTCAATTTGGCTATGGAGTACGTCAATAAGAATTGGGTACACCCATCTACAGGATCGGACAAGGATCTGGTCACGCTAGATGACGACGAGCTCATGTATGATCCGTGGTTGTTGGTCAAATATGTCAAACTCAAATTCTATGAGCTCAAGGGTTTGAACACCACTGGGGTACAATCCGACTTCATGCGGGTGTTCAATTCCTTGACCGGTAAGGACGTGGGGGCTAAGATTCTGTCTCTGAGTCCTCAGATGACGAGCCCGTACATTGGACCCATGTCCGTGCCGGACGGGTCTTGGAACGTGTTTGGCTCATAAGATGTGGGCTTCATTCGCTACTGCGGTCTTCGTAGTGGGTGGGGCTGTTACCGACACTTGCTAAGGTCGCTTATGTTTATGCCTCCGGCATTGAGCCCCGCTAACAAAGTGAGTACCGTGCCTGCCCCTATAGGGGGTATAAACGCACGTGACTCACTTGTTGCCATGCCGGAAACAGACGCAGTAGTGCTTCGCAATTGGTGGCCCCAGCCTTACGGCCTCACCGTTCGTCGCGGGTACCGCCAATGGGCCACCGGCCTATCTGGGGAAGTTAAGACGCTTGCTACATGGTCCAATTCTGACGGGTCTCAGAAGCGGTTTGCGTGGTCAACGTCTAACATGTACGACATTACTACTTCTGGTGCCGTAGGCGCTGCGATAGTTACGGGCCTCACCAATTCTAGGTGGGAAACGGTAAGCATGGCCAATGCTGCCGGTACACATTTGCTGGCCGTTAATGGGGTGGACGACGCCATTATTTACAACGGCTCTGGGGTTGCTCGAGTTGTCTCGGGTGATGGTATTGTAGCAAATACCTGGGCAGGCATTGACCCCGGGGATGTTGTTCAGTTGACCCTACACCAGCACCGCCTTTGGGCCGTGCCTAAGGATTCCGCTGCTGCGTGGTTCCTTCCTCCCGACGCCATTCAGGGTACGTTTGTCAAATACGACTTTGGCCCCCTATTTTCAAAGGGTGGCTACATTTCGTTCATGACTACGTGGACCATCGACGACGGCAATGGAGCAGAAGATCACTTGGTGATCATGTCTTCCCAGGGCGAAGCGGTGGTGTACGGGGGCACGGACCCTACGGATGACACTAAGTGGACTTTGGTAGGTGTGTACTATGTGGGCGCCCCCGTCTCTGGTCGTCGGGCGTTCACCAAGGCTAGTGGGGACATACTGTTTCTGACCCAGCAGGGTGTGGTCTCTCTTACCGCTCAACTTGTATCTACCAAGGTTAATGAGCAAGAAGACCCCCTGACGTCCAAAAAGATTCAGTTTCTGATTTCGGACATTATCTCATCGTATTCGTCGTTGGAGGGCTGGGAGATCAAGTACTACCCCAGGTACAATATGCTCCTCATCAACGTGCCTTCAGCCACAGAAGGGGGCAATGTTCAGTTGGCGGCTAACCAGATCATCGGGTCCTGGACCCAGTTTACGGGTATGGACGCCGCCACCTGGGGTAACTTTGACGTCAGTCCATACTTTGGGGATTACGACGGTGTAGTGTACGAGGGCTGGACTGGCAACAAGGACAATGTTCTGGTAGACGGCACCGGAGGAACCAGTATAGAGGCCACTGCCCAACAGGCTTACAGTTATCTTCAGGCCGGTGCGGTTCAAAAGCAAGTGGGGTTTTACAGGCCCACCTTTGTTACATCTGTTCCTGTATCCTTCAATTCAAAGATCATTTATGACTTTGAAAGTCTGAACGTAAGTGTCCCTGGGCTTCTCAGTCCAGTCTCGGGCTCTTTGTGGGGAAGTGGTATATGGGGCTTGGATGTTTGGGGCGGCGGCACCTACGTTCAGAAAGAGTGGATTTCTGCGGACGGCATGGGGGTAGCCGCTTCCTTGGCTATGGTTACACAGACTGAGGGCGAGGTTCTTTGGGTGTCTACAGATTATTCATACATTGTTGGTCAGGGGATATTCTGATCACTACGTCGGACCAGCCCTTCTTGACGGAATGGCTATGTAGTAAGATAGGGTTAACCCCTACCAAGGACATTCGCTGTATAGGGTCTATACTTCGGGGGGAGCTTCGGGGCGTCGTTGGCTACGACAACTACAACGGCGCCAGTATTATGATGCACGTGGCGGGGGAAGAAGGTTGGCTCACTCGGGATGTTTTGTGGGCTGTTTTTGATTACCCGTTCAACGTATGTAAAGTCAATATGGTTATTGGACTTGTTCCTTCGGGCAACGAGCCAGCTATACGGTTCAATACCCATATTGGTTTCAAGACTGAAACTGTACTAACTGGTGCCCACCCCGATGGCGCCCTTGTCTTAATGACAATGAGGCGCGGGGAGTGCCGATTCCTAACAAGGAAACGCCATGGGCAAGAAGTCAAAGCCGCCGCCAGCGCCTGATTACACCGCACTCGCTAAGCAAACAGCTGATTCGCAGAACCAGCAATTGGCGGCCCAGACCGTTGCCAATCGGCCGGATCAGTACAACCCCTATGGGTCGGTGAAGTGGTCTCAAGACCCTACGGGCAAGTGGACTCAGACCACTTCACTGAATCCGGCTGAGCAGGAGTTGCTTGATTCTAATCGTTCGATCAACCTTGGACTGAACAAGACGGCGGGCGGTCTACTGGGCCAGGCCCAGGAGTCTCTGTCCAATCCTTTGACCGCAGAAGGGTTGCCCGAATGGAGTGGTTACGATCCGTCTAAGTTGCAGGGGGTAGACCTGAGCAAGTTGACTCAGGGTCTTCCCCCCATGGGTACTGCCCCAACGGCGGGATTATTTGATCTGGACCCCTTCGGCAATTCTAAAGAAATACAGGACGCAACGTACAGCCTACTCTCACCCTACCGTCAGAGAGAGCGGGAAGGCGAGATTCAGCGACTCAAGAACCAGGGATTGACGGAGGACTCCCCGGCCTTTCAGCGCGCAGTCGAGCGTTTGGACCAGGGGGATACCGATGCTCAACTGAAATCCCTACTGGCCGGCACGACCGAATACGGCAATGCCTTCAACCGGGGGCTGAATAAAAGCCAACTGAACTTCGGTCAGGACATGTCCGTAGCGGATCTGGCAAATCGCCAGAACGATCAACAGTTCGGCCAAAATCAAGCTGGTCTGTCATTGGCTGCCGCTTTGCGAGGTCAGCAGTTCGGTGAACAAGGCGCAATGGCCAATCTGACGGCCCAGCAACGGGCTCAGATGCTCCAAGAAGCCCAGATGCTCCGTCAGTCCCCGCTGAACGACCTTCGCAGTCTCATGGGCGAAACCCCCACCAATCCGACCTTCACCGGCTTCGCTACTTCGGGACAGGGACAGGGCACCGACTTCCTGGGGGCCGGTACGAACCAGTACCAAGCTGCTCTCGACCAGTACAACGCCAAGAAAGCTGCGCGTGGCGGACTTCTGGGCGGTATTGGCACCGTGGGCGGTGCAGTTCTGGGGGGCATGTTTGGTGGTCCAATGGGGGCTTCGATTGGGGCCAGAGCCGGTGGCGCTCTTGGCACTGGTCTGGGGGGCTAAGTCATGGCAGATTGGTTCGACCCCTCGGCCCCGGTGGGTCTTCACGCCCAGAACGCGGACCTTGAGCGACAACGGCTCATGGTTCAGATGCTCCGCAAGCAGGCCCTCGATGCCGCCCCCGCCAAGGGCAAGATGGTGGGTCGCGTCTACTTCAACCCAACCCTGGCGGAAACCCTACCCGGTGTCGTGGACGCCGGCGCTGCTGCGTGGGCAGACAAGAACCTGGGAGAGGCAACCAATCGCTACAATCAAGGGCTCGACGCCGCCAAGCAGCAATGGCAGTCCCAGTTGCCTATGTCTACCGCTGCCCGCCCCGAGCTTCAGGGTCCGCCCGACGCCATGGGCTCGCCCGAACTTGCCGCCCAGTCGGCCCAACCGGTCACTACCCCCCAGATACTCCAGCATACTCTGCGGGGTCTGGACATCCCCGGCAACGAGCGTGCGGCCCAGGGCTACCAGACTGGGGCACTGGCGGATCTGACCCGCGAGGACAACCAACAGGCTCGCAAGGAAACGCTCCAAGCAACTTTGGCCGCTCAACGTCAGAAACAACTTGACGATCTACAGTATCGCAGAGAGCAGTTGGAAACGATGATGGGGGACAAGGCCGCTACCCGTGAGCAACAGGCTGCGTTGGCCAAGATGCGCGACGATACTCTGCGCGCCATTGCCCAGATGAACGCCGACGCTCGCCGGGATGTGGCCTCCGTCGTGGCCGCCAGCAAGTCTGGACCTGCTCCCAAGCCTCTGCCCTCCACGGTCATGAAGACCCTGACGAGTCTGGAGACCCAGGCCGAGGCGTTGGATTCTGTCAACTCTAGCTTCAAGCCTGAATATGGGGGCTTCGGCGGGGCGGTTAGCCGCATTTCTGGTACGTGGAATCCTGTGTCGAGCAAGCAAGCCGACGAAGCTGCTAACTGGTGGAAGAACTACGAGAACCAGGCAGCTTTGGTGGAGCGTCACGAGAAGTTCGGCACGGCCCTCAGCGCCGGGGAGCAGGCTGCGTGGAAGAACGCTACCATTGCTCCAGGAATGAACCCCCAGACAATCAAGGCCAACCTTGCCAAGCGGGCTGAAATCGCCAATACGCTCTACGAGCGTCAGCGTGACCAGCACATTAAGGGCGGCTACCCGCTGGTAGAGGAAGCCTTCCAGTCCAGAGCGAAAGCCCCTGCCCCTCCCAAAGTTGGGGATGTGGTAGATGGTCATCGCTTCTTGGGCGGCAACCCAGCTGATCCCAAGAGTTGGAGCAAGCTATGACCGGACCATGGGAGCGATACGCGGCCCCTGCAGCGATCCCTACCGCGCCGGTAGGGGGTAGCCTTACCCCCTACCCGTTGAACCCGGCTAGCCGGTATGCATCGCCTGCACGACGCCCTCCCGTAGAGGCGCCGGCCGAGCCGGATCTGGCCGAGGGCATGAACTTCGCAGAGAAGGCTCTGGTGGGGTTCGGGGGAGGTCTGCGCAACACTTACCTTGGTGCGAAGAACCTCGTTGGTCTCGGCACCGAGGAAGACAGGGCTGAGCGAGAGTTGTGGGACAAGTCTAAGAAGGACTTGGGTGGGTGGGGTACTGCTGGGGAAATCGGTGGGGACATCGTTTCCACGCTTCCTCTGGGCGGCCCTGTTGCTCAGGGGGCTAAGGTCCTCACCCGAGCCCTCCCCATTCTGTCAAAGATTGGATCTGCCGGTGGCCGGGTCGTCAACCTCGGCACTGCCGGTCGTGCGGGCGCAGAGGGGGCACTCTCTGCGGGTATTGTTGGCGACGCAGGGGATAGGGACATCCGTGACCGCTTGGACAATGTCGCTGCTGGCGGCGCTACCGGGTTTGTTGCCCCTGCCTTGCTTGGGGCCGGCAGTTCTGTCGTTAACAAGGTCCGCAGAGAGTTGTCCCCTTCTGCGGCGCAGGCTACCCAGCGTGGATACTCTGCTCTGGAGCGCACTCTGGGCAAGGACCAACTTAACGACGTCATCAACGCGGTGGAGAATCCCCTCCCATCACTGCTCCCGAGAACGACGGCGGCGATGACTCAGAACCCCCGTATGGGGGCTTTGGAACGGGGTGCTCGCGGTCGAGGCAATGTAGACTTTGCCCCCCACGACCGGGCCGTGGCAGAAAGGTCTTGGGATCTCACTAAGCAGGCTACCCGCGTGGCCGACGACTTGCCTGTGCTGGAAAAGGCCCCCGGCGAAATGATGGAGCAAGGCAAGGCTATCCTGGACGCCTTGCCGCTCAGTCAGGATCGTCGAGCCCTGATCGGCAGAGAACTGGCCGCCATCCGCAATACCAACGAGGTAGCGGCCAACCCTTCTCTGGCTCGTGAAATTGACACGGCCATTGCTGCCATGGACAACCCCGACACTACGTTGGGTGTCCTACCCCAGTTGTACTGGGCTATGAGCAAGGAAGCCTCGGGCTCCACGGCTATTCAGAAGGCTCGTAAACTGGTCAAAGCCGTGGCGGATGAGCGCAGCGACGGGCAATTCTCCAACCTTCAAGCAGGTTATGGCGTGGCCATGGATCAGCTGAAGGGGGCGAAGGCCGCTCAGGGAATTCGCGACACGTTTCAGAACAGCCAGACTGGGTTCCCCAATACGCGTCAATACTTTGGGGATGCCGGGCAGGGGGCCGTCCCCGTTGTTGATTCCACTACGCTTCGCCGTGCGGTCAACAAGGGACCGGGGGAAGTCACTGAGCTCCCCCAAGGCGATCTGGACAAGTTGGGTACTCTGGCGGACCAGCTTCGCTCTCATGAAATCTACCAGCCCGCGATGTCGTCGGGCAGTACTGGGGTGGCCAAGGGGGGCGTGGAGGGCATTGCCTCGGCGGCGCTCAACGCCGGCCCTCTGTGGCGTCTGCGCGGCGCTCTAGGGTCGGTGTTTGGAGGGCTGAACGAAAGGTCTCAGAAGGCCATTGATCAAGCTCTGCTCGATCCCCAGTCGTTCCTTCGCATGGTCGAGGCCAAGCGGACGCTGAGCCGCCCCTTGGAGCCCTGGGAAGCAAAACTTGAAGGTGTGGTCCGAGGCATGTCCCGGTCGGCCGCCATTTCTACTGGAGATTGATATGTCCCGTGACGGATCTGGAAACTACACTCTCCCCGCCGGCAATCCGGTTGTGGACGGCACCGTCATTGACGTGGATTGGGCAAACCCAACCATGGCGGACATTGCTGTCCAGTTGAACAATGTACTCACCAAGGACGGCGTGGTGGGCCCCTCCGGGGCTTTCAAGGTCGTGTCCGGCACTTCCTTGCTACCGGGGCTGTCTTTCAACGGCCACACTAACACCGGCCTTTGGGACGATACCCTATCTGCGGGATGGTCGTTCCGGGGGGTCGCCCACTGGACTTCTTCTGCCTCACTGCTTACCGCCAACGTTGCAATGGCGGGGTCAAGCCTGACCCTTTCTAGCACATTGGGGGTTACGGGTCTCATCACCGCCAGCGGTGGAGTGTCGGGGAATCTGACTGGAAACGTAACGGGCAACTTGACCGGAAACGTGACGGGTAACTGCTCAGGCTCTGCTGGATCTGTAGCCTGGGCAAACGTCTCCGGGGCACCTACAGCAGTATCGGCGTTCTCCAATGATTCGGGGTACCTGACCTCGGGTACAGTGGGGACGTATGCCCCTTCGCTGACCGGCACAGGCGCTTCGGGCACTTGGGGCATTAGCATTTCCGGCAATGCTGCCACAGCTACTACAGCTACAACCGCCAATGCTCTGAATACGGGCAACAACTACCAGATGAACGCTTTGGGGGTTGGTACTGCCAACTCCACGGCTGGGTCTATCTACGCCACGGCCAACATCACCGCCTATTCGGACATTCGCTTCAAGGTCAAGATCCAAACCATTGACAATGCCCTGGACAAGGTTGGCTCCCTAAGGGGGGTCACCTACAACCGCATTGATTTGCCGGGGATGCCCCGCCATACCGGTGTCATTGCCCAGGAACTGAAAAAGGTGCTTCCTGAAGCGGTAGAAGAGCACGAGGGTGGTGTCCTTTCGGTGGCCTACGGGAACGTCATTGGGTTGCTGATCGAGGCCATTAAGGAGCTGCGGGAGGAAGTCCGGTTGCTGAAGGGGGCGGTATGACCACTCCTACAGGACCCATTAGCTTGGGGGATGTCCAGACCGAGTTTGGCGGCTCCAATCCTATTGGCATGAATGAGTACTACAGAGGCGGTACCTATGTGAACTCGGCCACCGCTGCCGGCACTAGCGGATCTCAGATAGCTACGTCGGGGGCAATTCAGCTGGGCGATTTTCGTGGGGTGACTGCCGTATTATTTAACATCCCAGTACTGGGCGTCTACGATACTGAGACAGATCCCGCCGATGCTTACGCAGGTTTTACCTTCTATGCTGACGGAACTGCTGCCGTAGAGGGTAACGATGCCACCATTGACTCTCCACCCAATTGGCATACCCCATCTGGCGGCACTCCTGGGAACAGCTACTGGATTCGGGTGTCCGTAACAGCGGGGTCCAATCCCAATTTCTCCAATCCTGGGGTGGGCTCGTGGTTGGCTATGTCGTCTACTCGCGCTTGGACTTGGCGCCAAACTACGGTTGGCTCGAACACAGCAACTGTCACTATTGAAATATCGTCCGACTCTGGGGGCTCTACAGTAGTTGCTAGCAAAACGGGCATTGCCATTAGTGCTATCGTAGATGCGGCGTAAGTTATGCCCCTAGACGAAATCACATCCAAAATATACAACGAAGTTGGTTCCCTGCTGGGGTGGATTTCTGCGGGGGTAGCCGGCTTGTGGGTGGGCATTCAACGAGTTCGCCGGGTGACCAGTTCTGATCGGGATCAGACTGAGCAAAATGACGCTAATCGGGACATCGTCACCCGTATGCGAGAGGAAGTGGATAGGCTCAGTACTCAAAATGTTCGATTGACTAGGGCAATTGAGGAACTACAGACTGAAGTATTCCACCTTAGGGATGAAAACGCTAGTTTGCGTCGCCATCTGGGTCTTCCTGTAAATGGAACCGACTGGGGGCCGCTAACCCGGCCGGGACCGCCCCCGTAACAACAAAAACAAGCCCGAATGCAGGCCCGTGCAGCGATTTTTTCTAGGGGGCTAAGGGTCTAGTAACCCCACAAAATCGGCTAGAAATTCGTGAATAGATAGGAGGGCCAAATGGCCTCTGGAGAAGCTAACAACCCATGGCTCCACGCCGGTGCCGCCCCCACAGGCTCTGACGGAACGTCCGGCCCAGCAGATGGCTCGACCCAACCCTCCAGTGGCATGGCCACCGTACTCCCATCCAGCGAAGGATCGAACATCTTTCAGAGGGCTCAGGGCGTTCTCCCGTCCCCGCTGACGGATGGGACCACTATTAACACTGACGCCTCCCAAAGTAACACGTTTTACGTTACACTGGGCGGGAACAGGACGCTGGCCAATCCTACGAACCTAATCAATGGATTCATCTACAACTGGCGTATCAAGCAAGACGGTACGGGCAACCGCACTCTAGCCTATGGTTCCAAGTTTAAGTGGCCCGGCGGTACCGCCCCCACTCTAAGTACCGCTGCTGGGGCCGTAGACATGATCACGGCCCAGTACTGGTCTGACTCCGATACCCTACTTGCCAACTGCCTAAAGGGGTTTGCCTGATGTTTACCGTAGGGGCGCCACTATGGGGTAGCGCGGCAGGTGGGGGCGAACCTGTCGTAGCTTCTCTACTGCACTTTGACGGAACCAATGGGTCCACTACCTACACTAACGAGGTTCCAGGAAGGTCGTGGAGCGGCGGCGGGCCGTCCTTGCCCACTCTAAGCACTGGAACTAAGAAGTTTGGTACAGCTTCCGTAAATATGGGGAATGACCGGCATGTCCGCAGTTTTGCGGTATCTGGTCTGGACTTTTCTGGGGACTACTCTGTAGACTTTTGGATGTACCCTACAGGAGACACAGAGTTTTACTTCCTATTGCTGGACGGGAGCTCAAGGGTAAAAATGTCCGCCGGCACCTACTTTGGCTCTGTAGTGAGTCACCGTAGATTTGACGACAGTATGGCAATAGAGTCAAACGATGGAGCCGGTAGTCTGCTCTTTAGGTGGTCACACGTCTTTGCCGGTAGGAAAAATGGAATTGACTATATTGCCCACAATGGGGCAATGGTCTCTACGTCGGGGAAGCCAAATACAATAATGGGCGGACCCCCAGCACAGCTTGTTCTGGGGGTCGGGACATATAGCTCAGCTTACTTTGATGAACTGAGGGTAGTTACGGGCGGGTGCGACTATACCACTAACTTCACACCCCCGTCTGCCCCTTATACCTACACCTGATCACCTATCTTGGTTGACGTAGCCGTTGCCTTTGGGCTCCGCACCCTCAAGCTCGATCAGTTTTTCCAGGAAGTGCTTGGCTTTCTCCAGGTCCTGGATGCCGTTCTTGGCGTGGTACCGTTCCACGTACTTCGTGATACACCCAACGAAGTACCCCCGGCCGTACAGGCGCCACTGACGATCCCAGTGTTCCTCGCCACCTGTCTTGTAGTGGCCCCCGCCGACCTGTCGAGCATTGGCCCCCATAATTGCCGCCTCAGCGGCCATGCGACCGTAGTGGTTCAGGGCCCTGATCTTCTCTTCATCAGTATTCGCGCTCATACGTCAAGTCCTTGAGTAGTTGTTCCGCTTCGGGCGACGGAGCCGTGCGGTCGTACAGGTATTTGATGCCCCGCTTGAATACGTCGCGCATCGTCTTGTTGCCCAAGTCCATTTCTGACCTGGCGAACATAATGAGCTCAAGCATGTCAGCCCACTTGAGCAGTTCGGCTTCCTCGTCAGTCAGATCTACGATCAGACCATGGTGGGCATCAAACTCGTCCTCCGCCAGCTTAATTGCTGACGTAAGTTCGGGGTAAGCCCACTTAGCCGTGGCGGGAACGTCGCCTGTGATCGACTCGGCTAGATCGTGGTAAGCCGCCGCCGCAAGCAACTGGGCCGAAGGGTTCGTGATCTTGAGCAAGATAAGGGCTACCCCCCAGGAGTGGTGGGCAATCGTATGCTGCTGGATCGTCCGCAGAGTGTGAAACCGCTGTACGCACCCTGCGTCGTACAGTTCCTTGATTGCCCTCACTTCCATGCCCTCCGACCCAACCACCCGAGACAGGCCACTCGTATGGGGCCGTCCTTGATTTTCCAGGCAAAGTCTTCAGCCCCCTCCCGGTCCCCAGCTTTGTACGCTGCCCAGGATGTGTACATGGGAACAAGTGTATCTCGGATGTAGGGGTGGGCGAAGGGTTGATCCGGGTCGGAGCACCATACGTCGAACAGACTCAACGTCTTGGACCAGTCATTGCCCCCCACAAGGCTGGTCTCGCCGGTGGGGTACAGTCCCAGATCTTGGTTGGTGTCAGCGTTGTATACAAGCGGGAAGTGCTGCTCGTATACGTGCCAGTCATTACTGAACTGGTAGTACTTGCCCACATGTACGCCTAGCGCCTCGGCGACGAACTGCTGAAGCATCGACATGTGAACTGCATTGGCCCCGTAACACCCCCAGACGATGTCGTTGGAGCGGTTCGTCACTGTCATGTCGAGGTTCTTGCCCCGCATGGAAAAGTAGATGCCTGTGTTACAAGGCACGTCCTTGGTGCCGTTCTCGACCAGGGTCGGGTCGGTGTCCCCATCCCACATTGTAATGACGGCCCGCCGCGACGAAGGGTTGTTTTTGAGGTGCTTGATGACCCAGGACAGTTGGTCTTCCTCGAAATGACTACGCCACCGGAAGCCGTAGGCCCCCGACAGGGTCTTGCCGTCGTCGCTGTACTGGTAAATCTGGGCCGCAAACTTGGCCGGGAACGCGACATCGTTACGTCCCGCCAACATCCAAATGGACTCGAAAATGTGGAAGTAGGGATTGGCGTCCCGAGTGGGGTCGAACAGCATGCGCTCGGTGGGGTAGCGGTAGCAGGTGACCACCGGGCTGGGCACCCGTAACACCTTGCCATTGCGACTGTCACTCGGCTTGCCGTGGATTTTCATAGTCCACAGCGCCTGATTGTAGGCGTCATTGACGTTATCGGCTGTGATAGTTAGCACTGTACGCTTTCAAGTGAGAGTTGAGTTCCGCCTTGATGCGGCGGGCGGCTTCCCCACGCCATTGTTGTACGTTGGAGAGGAATCTGAGCACGATGTCGTCGGCGTCGTCAAGGCCATATTTGTCCTTGACGCTCGACACGTTGAGCATGGCCCAGACGTAGGGCAGTGCGAAATTCTGATACGCCGGACACTTGCGGGGGTTCGTACAGTCTGGACCCCACTCGGTCAGAATCTCGGCGGCTATCTTGTTGATTGGTCGAAGGGCAGGTTTACTCATCGTCGTCCTCGAACAGTCCGTCGAAGCAATCCTCGCAGAAGCCGCTGATCTGCGTTTCTTTCCAGCCGGCCCGCGAGTGCGTATTGCTCTCAGCAAACTCTGCGCCACAGCTAACGCAAGTCTTGAACATAAGAGCACCGCGTATCTTGAGACAATCGAAGTCCACATAGTCTTCCGGCAAGCTGTGACCCTTCAGTGAAGGAACCATGATGATCTCCTATGCCCCCGGCCCGCCCGGGGGTTCCCCTATTCTAATCGGTTCAGGCCGGGACGTAAGTGCTCTTCAGACGTTTCCCAAGATGTTTCGCCCGCACGTACTTGCTGAACTCGCAGAGGCAATTCTGGGTGTTCTGAGCGCACAGGTGGACCCCGGCATGGGCGAGAAGCGCCTTGACTTCGTTCACTTCCTTCATGAACTGCTTCTCCGACAGGGTCGTCGTCGGGGGGCGATCATGAAGGAAGTTGAGACCCATGGTGGAGCCCGGACCTGGGGCGCACCAGTAGTTCCAATCCTTGGCCCGCTCCAGGAGCGGGCTGAACTTGAGGTCCGCCACTATCTGCGCCGACAAGAAGGTGCCGATACCTGGGCTGCGGAGCTTGTTTGCTGCGACCTCCAGAGTATCGCCCTCCCGCACCGGATCGTGCTTCAACTTGCTATGAAGGGTGCTCAGGACGCGGGCGATGATCACTTCCTTGGTCTCGCCCCCCTCGCTGTAGCCACCGGTGATCATGTAGGCGCTGGTCCACGCCTTCTTGCCCTCTTTCTTGATATGCTCGATTGTGTCGATAAACGTGACAGGAAGCCAGGCGTGAGGAAATCCAATGCGGTCCAATGTCTCCGGCAAGTTCACCATGCGAGCTACCGCCATGGCAAAGGCAAGATTGGGGGAATGCGAATTGGGGCGAAGCCAGTTTTGGTGGATCCAAACCGTGACCTTGTCACGCTCCCGCTCCACGTTACAGAAGCGGTACGTGTCGAGGATCGGGTCAGCTGTCCATGGCCTCTTTTCGCCTGCTTCCTTTTTGTGGCGAATGCGTTCCCGTTCCCCAACCCAATACATCAGATCGTCCAGATATTTCAAGGCTACCTCTCCAGTTGAATACAGATGGGACCTTCACCCGTTGCCGGGCACGATAGTCAGCTTGACGCTGGGCTGGGGTACGCATCTGATATTTGTGCGCCCCGTTCTTCGCCCTGTAGTCCAGGGCGAACAGCTTGAAGGATCGCCGCCCCGGCACACGGTCCCTCCCCACTTCATACAGGAACTTGTGATCCACGAGCCGCTTCAGGTTAGCGGCTATGGCTGCGGGAGACTTGTCGGCTTCTATGGTCCTATCCCGCAGGTATATCCTGATCAACATATTCGACACGATCTTCTCTTCATGGGCCAGGAGAAGGATATGGTGAGCTAGTGTGCCGAACCGAACGAAGCCTTGAGCCAATCCAGCGTTCATAGTATCCCGGGCTCATTTGGGTCGTCCGGATTGGCCCAAGAATCCGAACTCAGCCCGTTTGCCGTGTGGTATCCCAATAGGCCCACCACCATATTCTGACATAGCGCATCTGGGTCAAAGTCCGGTTCCTTGCCGTTCATAGTGGCGGAGCGCACGGCGTACTTGGCGGCGGCCCACACTTTCTGGTTCATAGCCTTGCGCTCAGGATTATCGGTTCCCATGCGCAGCGGCATAGGCGGTACGTTGTACCCTTCGGCGTACAGCCAGTGAGTTTTGGGTGGCGGATAGCTTGCCATAGCAAATGCACTACCATCCGGTAGTATCGTGACGGTAGAGAGATCTGTCTCTTGTCCAGGTTGCTTCACTAGGGGAATCAGGTGTTCAGATCGCAGTTCTACATCTACTCCTGGTAGAAATACCCCTGTCACTTCCCCAGTAATATTGCTCACCCTTAGCCATGCTTTAATGTCGTTCATTTTCAACTCCCCGAGAAGAACAGAGTCTTCAGTTGACCCAACGGGTCGTCGTTGTAGCGAAACGTCACCACTCGGTGGTCGCCCTTTTTGATCAACTTCTCCTTCAGGGAGGCAATGGTGTTGTACTTATCCACCGTCAACTGGGGATTGAACTTGTTCTTGCTCTGCTGAACATCTCGGCGGTGGGTGACCCTCTCCAAGCACGTCATGATGGGGGTGTCGAGGAACGCATATATGTAGTCGTCCCCGTACTGCTGCGAGTCGATCCCCATGGCCCCATAGTAGGTGCTCTGGAGCAGACCCTCGTGGAGCACGTGCCCCAGCTCGTGGTACTCCTTGACGAGCTTCATGGCCGTCTCTGCCTTGGGCACGGAGTCCATACCGCCGCAGTTGTTCTCGTAAGAGCCCAGAACAATGATGGGGGCGTCTGCCCCGACGAACTCGCACGCGTAAGCCTCAGGCCGCTTCGCCCCCTCGGGAACAATGCGGTGTACCACGTTCGCCGAGGTCAGCACTGACCGCGCCACGGTGGTCTTGCCGGCGCCGGAACAGCCGTGAAGTTTGACGATCTTAAAGCCCATTACGATTTCTCCATGAGGTAGTATGTTGAACCCAGTCCTTGCGTAGACCGAGTGACGCGGAAGTCGAACCACTCTTCCATCTTGCGGGAGAACAGGTGCGGGTAGTTGTTCTTGTTAATCGTTTCCCCACCAGACAATTGCTTGTAAATTGGGATCTGATTGGGCAGATGACACCAGTAGGCCCCATACTCTTGCATGAGTATGTAGCGAACAACTGGGTTAGCCCGAAGTCGCTTGAACAAGTCTGACCACTTCTGTTCCTTCCAGATCTGGTTCAGAGTACACTTGTCGGGGTCAATGATGACTAGTTCGTCGGCAAGTAACGTCTGGAAAGCGTCGCCCTGTAGAAACTTGGCGCGGGGCTCCATGAACTTGTCGCGCAGAGAAGGGTCCACCTCCAGGCAAGTCCATGCGCAAGGCTGTAAATGGTCCCAGAGCTTGTTAGCCAGCAACCCCACGCCGCCGAACAAATCGAGCACCCCTAAGCCTTTGGGCACGTCAAAACTGATCTCCTTGAAGAACCGGGGGTAGTCCACCACCGAGGTCTTCATGTAGGCATCGGGGTGCCCGAAGTTGCCCTTGGTCATTTCTTGTTCCTCCCAAGGTTGCGGGCCGCAAGCATGGCGTCGGCTTGAATGTAGCGCAAACGAGCCTCGGCTTGGGCCCACCATTTCATAATCTGAACGGGGGTAGTGTGGGGCCCAAAGCTGGCCAACTTGTTTCCCATGATATGTTCAGCTACGTCTTGACGCAACCGACCAGTAACAGGATCGCGGAATCCTGTTAAGGATTCGGTAGCAGCGAAGAAGTCGCGCAGATCGTAGATCACGGCACCCATGTCAGCTCTTCCGTCTTGAAATCGGGCTCGCTAAAGCCGTCCTCGGGCACCGCTTCCGGCATGGCGTCGAGCACGGACAGCATAGTGAAGATTCCGTGCTTGCCGGGGACCGGCCCCTTGATGAACCTGGACTTGTAGTTCTCTACGATGTCTTCGGCATAGTAGTAGAGCCACCCGTAGTTCTCGTGAGACTTCATAGCCCACTGAGTCCAGGGATGGTCCGTTTCCATGGGGGCGAACACGTTGTGCCCGTCCTTGCGATAGTGAACCCCGTCGCGTTGAAACGCCTTGGGCTCCAGTAGGTGCCAGACGTTGGCCAGGTGCTGAACAATGCGGATGGGGGCCGAGACGATCCACTGGTCACTCAGCTCTGGAAGTCGATCTGTGTAGACCTTCCCCAAGTATGGGAAATTCAAGTTGTCCAACGGGTCTCTCCTAAGTGTCGGAACCCTATTCTAACGCGGCGCGTACTTATCAGCGAGGATTTTTAGTGCCTGATTCAGCCGATTTTGGGTGGCATCCTTGTCTGCCAACCGCTTGACCACCTCAAGATCGAGAGTGTCCTTAGCTACGATCATGTGATTGGTCACTACTGGGGAGGGTTGCCCCTGACGCCACACGCGGGCTATCGCCTGTTGGTACAGCTCTAGGTCCCAGGTAATGCCGAACCAGCAGATGTCCTTACAGATTTCCTGTAGGTTCAGACCGTGCCCCATCGACTTGGGGTGCCCCATGAGAACCGGAATCTTGCCGGCATTGAAGTCTTCCACGACCTTGAGCGTATTCTTGGACTCGCTAACGTTGACTGCTCCCGGCAGAATGGCCTTGATCGCACGAGCGTCTTCAATGAACTCGTAGCAGAGAAGCAAGGGCCTGCCCTGCATCTCATCCACGAGTTCGAGCAGAGCGTCCAGCTTCTGCCCGTGGATGGGGAGCGCCTCGTGCGCGTCGTTGTAAATGAAGCCGTTGGAGACCTGTCTACACTTGACTCCGAGGGCGGCGCTGTTGAACGCAACAACTGTCTGGTCCCGAATCTCGACCAAGAAGTTGCGCTCCATTTCCTTGTACACCTTGAGAGCATCCTTGGGAAGATCAACTTCAATGTAGTTGTTGATCAACTCGGGCATCTCAAGATGGTCCACGGCCATGAGTCGTAGCATCTTGGGCTTGATCCGGTCGTAGATGTCCTGCTCTACTCCAGGAACAAGTTTCCACGAGAACCCATCGTGCGAGAGGAACATATACCTCTGACGGAAGTGGGTGATGAACTTACCAAGCGCCTCGCCCAAGTCGCAAACGTACATTTGTCCAAAAAGGTCTGCCAACCCATTGGGGGCTGGAGTTCCGGTAAGGATGGTCCGCCGCTTGAACTTGTGTAGGTGCTTTTTAAGCGCCTTGAAACGCTGGGTCTGCGTATCTTTGAACTTGGTACTCTCATCAACGACAAGCATGTCGAGGTCAAGGATCGACCACGGATCAATTTCAAGGATGCGCTGGAGCGACTCAGGGTTGATGACATACGCATCGTACTTCCTCCCCAGTAATTGTCTGCGCTCGTCCGCCCCCATTTCGCATAGGGAGCAAACGGTCATATTGTTGAAGTCGAGCCACTTCTTGGACTCCACTGGCCACACGGTCTTCGCCACGCGCAGAGGGGCCACGACCAGAACATGGTGTACGTGACCCCCTTCCTTGAGGAACTGAATAGCCGCCAGGGTGGTCGAAGTCTTGCCCAGGCCGGGATCGAGCAGAAGCCCAGCGTGGGGCTTTTCGATGAGCCACTCAAGGCTGGTCAGTTGGTACGGTCTTGGCGTCCACGGTATAGGCTCGGACATAGTGGCTCCAGTCTTGTTTAGGTGGAAGGAAGCGGTGGAAGTCGTGCCAATCGCGCAGTTGATCGTACTTGGAGTCAACATCGTCGCCAATGGTGTGCGTCTTCGTGATGAAGTACCCCTTGAGCATGCACAGAATGGTCTCGGCTTCCTGGTACGAACAGGGGCGGTCGCCCTTGGGCGGGGCTAGGAACTGCGAAATGTAGTCCGTGACGTCCGCCATTGCCGTCTTGAAGTCCTTGTCCGGCCAGAGGGTCTTGGCGCACTTGCGGGGATCGTCGGGGCAGTATTTGACCGCCTCGTCAAGCGACAGAGAAATGGGGTTGTCCCAGATCCGCTCCTGGAAATCGAGCACCTTCCAGATGAAGTACGGGCCAAAGCCGCAGTTCTGGAAGTCCATCTTGAAGCGGAGTACCAGATCAGAGTAGGTCTTGGCGTTACCCATCCACTCCCAGATGCGCTGCGGAGAGCCCCGCTTGCTCAACTCTGTGACGTACTTGAGGCCCAACTCCCCCCGAGAGTGTCGCCTTTCCGTGCCTCTGGGGAAGTCCCGGTAGTTCTCCAGCACGTAAGTCCAGAACGTATCGTCGTGCGTTCTGTTGGCCGCTTCTATTGCCCCGCCCAAGTCATAGAAGCACAGGTAATGAAGGGCAAACCTAGTAGCCCACCGGTCGCCCATTTCCTTCTTGGCGTTGTACAGGAAGACGTAGGTGGGGTCTAGGTCATCAGTTAAGATAGTTGCTTTGGCGAAGTCTTGCCAATTCGAGATCAACTCCATTCTTCCACTCCTTGAGAAGAGTCACACCGTAACTCTCGTTGTCGACGACAAACGTGGGAATCTGGGCCGTGTTCAGTATGCTATGGACATACTTCTGAAGCGGCTCAGGTTGTTCCCCCGGCTTCTTGAATTCGACCAGGCAAATCCTTCCCATGTACAGGTAGGCGTAGTCTGGCCACCCCTTCCTACCCTTGACGTTTATTCTAAGCGGAATCAGGGAAAGTCTTACTGCCTCCACAGTAACGTTCTCCTGGATGTCAATCTCTAGCTTAGACACCCTCGGCACAGGGCCCTCCCTTCTTGGCGGAATAATCGCACCACTTACAGGATTGAGGGCTGGGCGTAGCCTTGTAAGTGGTGTCCTCGAACAGCTTGATCGCCCGACCGTGCCACAAGTCCCGCTTGTTGTCGAGCATTGTCCCCCGCAGGACTGCTCCCTCATTGGAGGTGTGTCCTGTGTCGAGGTACACAGCCCCATACTCAGCACGGTTGACGTCGGGGAACATGCACAAGCCCTTGATGGCGTACAGCTCCAGTTGCTCCCGATGGTCGGGGTATTCCCTGCCTGACTTGAAGTCTCGCACCTGAAGCACGTTGCCTTCTACCCAGTGAACGTCCACTATGGACTTGATCCAAGGCTCGACGCCGGGGACAACAGGATTCCAGTATCGGTCCAGGAGCCACGTCTCTTCTGACTTGGCCCCTTTCGACATCATCTCCATAATGGAGCGGGTGACTTTGTTCAGTTCCCACGGCAGAGCGGGGATATTGCCCTTGATGAAGTTCTCACAATCAGCGTGTAGACGCGAGCCCCGCACCATAGCCGCCGATGGCTTGTAGGGAAGATTGTCTAGGTACGAATACTTCCACTTGGCGGGGCAGGACTCGTAGGTGGTGAGGCTGGAATAGCTCCAGCGCTTGGGTTTATTGTTCATATTTCTCCAGATCGTGCCAGTTGGGACCGGTTTCAACTTCGGCGATGAACGGAACGTCAAAGCCAGGCTGGTTTTCCATGGATTGCTTGAGCAGGTGGATGTTCTCCTTGAGATCCTCGGGAGTGGAGCTGATGACGTCTTCATCGTGTACCGTCATGAGGAACCGGCCGGTGGCCCCAGACTCGTGGTAATCGATGATGGATTGCTTAGTCTGATCAGCCGCCGAGCCCTGAATCAGATGGTTCGCCAGCTTGTAACTGAAGTCCCAGTTGGTACCCTCGGGCTTGTCAACAGGAATCCACCGCCCTCCCCATGTTCTGACCCCAGGCCTGGACGTCACGTCATCAATGAATTCCTTCAGACCTGGAATGGAGCGAAGATACATATTGCGGATGCGGCGTACCGTCTCCACGTCGTCCTCCATCCCAAGCTGACCCGCTAGGTTGGGAACTCCTGCTCCATAGATGAGGGAGAAGCCCACGATCTTGACCAGCTTGCGCTTGAGATCCAGCCCCGCCTCGTCGTGGAGAATGTTCTTCGCAATCTCGTGGAAGTCAGCCCGAGGGTTCTCACGATAGATCTGCGCCGCCCGCCCCTCGGCAAAGTGGGCCAGTAGCCGCATTTCCTGACCGTTGTAGTCCGCCGCGACAATGATCTGCCCCTCGTCGGGCAGAATGTACCGTCGCATGAAGACCAGTGGCGGGTAGCCTAGCAGGTCAAGGAAGTCGAACTCTGTCGGGACATTCTGTAGGTTGGGGGCGGAACAGGATAGCCGACCTGTGCGAGTGCCATATTCGTCCCCCCGCACCTGATTCCATGATGGGTGCAGGTGCCCGTCGAACTGGGACATTTCCAGCCACGGACCCATGAAAGTGCTGAGCAGCGTCTTGAGGGCGCCCCGATACCGTAGGGCGGCCAATAGCTGCGGATCGTGCACAGCGGCTTCTAGGGCGCTGCGCGCGGTGGAAAGTCGGCCCGTAGGGGTCCGCTTCAAGTTCGACGCCAGCCCTGACTCGACCAGCGCCTTGGCTAGTTCTGCCCCAGAATCAACGTTGAAGCGCCGGCCGAGGCGCTGTTGGATGAACTCCGTGATCTGGTCAAAATAAATGGAGTACACCCTGTAGTCGTACTCCAGTTTTACACGGTCTATCCTGACGCCCTTCTTCTCCATGTTGATGAGAATCGGGGCCAACTTGCGTTCCCTACGGTATGCGTCCTCCCAGCGACGCTCGACAATCTCGGGGTACAGATGGTCGTGTAGCAGTCGGGTCCGTACAACGTCTCCTATGCCGTAGGGGCCGACGATCTGCGCCGGCACCTTGCTAATGTAGGCTCCCGCCTCGGAACGTTTGCGGGTGAAGCCTTTGGCTATAACGTAGTCAGCGACGGCATCTTGCTCGTCGGGGGGCATTCCCAGTAGGGAATGCGCGGAGGGCTTGAGGGATACAGACTTGGCGAGGGGGTTGTGTAGATATATCTCATACATCGTATCTCGCCACTGGTGCTCGCGGAGCAGGGGAAATTCCCAGTGCTCGTGGGCCACCCCCATGTCAAACTTCCCGTGATGAAACAGGATTGGGGCATCGGACCCTGCTCGTTCGTACAGACGATGGAGCTCATTCTTGGCCTCATACTCTTGGCAATTGTTCCCTTCCGGGTGGCCCCACGCCATGTACTTGGGCTCTTCACCCGGTATCCATAAGGCCAAACCTACAGGTTTTGGCGACTTGCCTGTGCCGTCTTGAATTGCTTCTGTCTCAAAGTCAACTGTTACGGGTTCGCTCATCTGATTTCCAGAATTGATAAGGCCCCTTACGGGGGCAAGTCGTCGCAATCACTGGTTGAGACCATCAAAGGACCAGCTTGCGATGATAAGGGTTGTTACCGACACCCCTACCTAGTCGGCCAGCGGGGCGGCTGGGCGGAAAATCAGTACTTGGTTGAACCGGTGCCAGATCGGAAGAGCGTCGTGTAGGGAAAGAGTGTCTTCGCCTGTGTAGA
>ERZ650310.127-NODE-127-length-21993-cov-5.944799_pt1 | contig 21993 bp, 20 predicted proteins | sample MGYA00376246_ERZ650310 | MGnify/ENA primary metagenome ERZ650310 (study PRJEB26733, sample SAMN07839286) | wastewater metagenome | biome: small river; feature: stream; material: water | place: USA: North Carolina | collected 2016-03-01 ...
ACCTCTCTCTAAGAAAACAAATAGGAGCCAAGTCACTCTTGGCTACATAGAGAGTTTTGCTTACGAAAGTTTCGGTTCGGCACCCGAAATGTTTCGGGCATGTAAAACGTCAGTTCGCGTCGGTCAGTGCGCCGATTCTTGAAACAGCACGCAAATACTTCTTTCGGTATCCACCGCTTAGATATTCCGGCGAGAAAATCTCGGTTAGCGCGAAGTCAACCGCGCGCAGCTTTACCTGCGCTTCGTAAGCTCGGTCGATAAACGCAACAAAGCGAAGTGCCTCTACCTGGTCTTTGAGTACATGAACGCCGGTGAAGGCAATTCGGTCAACACCCTTTAGAAGTCGGCCGTATCGAGAAGGGTGGATGGTCGAAAGGTGCTTCAACAGCGAATCAAAGTTGTCGACCAGCACCGATTCAGAAGCGGCCGACCCCTGGGCTAGCCAATCGTCCACTGCGGCGTTCGTGTCTACTCGGCCGGCAATATTCACCGGTCGGTGTCGGTGGTCTTCTCCATCAATTCTCATAATTTTGAAACGGTCGGCGATGCCGTGAATTTCGCGAGCGAAGTCTGTGGCAGCAAAACGTCCCTCACCGAGGGCGTTCGGTGGAGTGTTGCTAGTAGCAGCAAAGCGGACACCGTGCTTCTCAAGTTCGTTTAGGAGGCGAGACATCATCATGGTGTCCCCTGGGTCGTCTAGTTCAAATTCGTCGATACAAACCAGCTCGTACTTTGAAAGGGCCTTGACCGCCTCGGCGAAGGTGAGTGCGCCGATTAGACCGGTGTACGCGATGAAGCTGCCGAAAACTTTCTTGCCTTTGAATTCGTGCCAGATTGCAGCCAAAAGGTGAGTTTTTCCGACGCCGAATCCCCCATCGAGGTAAATGCCGGCTGGCACCGCTTCTTTCTTCGCAAAAAGACCCTTACTAGGCGCTTTGCCCTGTGCGAATAGTTTGGCTTGAGCATGCGCTTGGGCCTGCGATTCGTATTCGGTGTGTGGGATGTAGTTCTTGAAGCTCGCCTGCGTGAATTCACGTGGCGGGACTAACTCTTGCAAGAGCTCGGTTGTGCTCACCGAAGGGGTACGACTCACCAATGATGGGTAAGTGTTACTGAAAGTTGCCAATTATTGCCCTGCCATTAGTGGGATTCGCCCGAGTCGCTTAACCTTGTAGTTAGAAGTCTAATAATCGAAATGAAAGCAGCGGATTAATGTCTGTCCCACTAGACCCATCAGCGAAGTTTGCCGAGTACGCGCACCCAGAAGTTTTGGTTAGCACCGAATGGTTAGCTGCCAATAAGGACCTTCCTGGTTTGGTTGTCGTTGAATCGGATGAAGACGTACTGCTGTACGAAACCGGTCACATTCCTGGTGCCGTCAAGATCGACTGGCACACCGACCTAAACGACCCGGTTACCCGCGATTACGTGGACGGTGAAGGTTTCGCAAAACTCCTTTCACGCTCTGGCATTTCGAGAGACACCACTGTCGTCGTCTATGGCGATAAGAGCAACTGGTGGGCTTCATATGCTCTATGGGTCTTCAAGCTATTTGGGCACGCTGATGTTCGCCTGTTGGACGGTGGACGCGACGCCTGGATCGCCGAGGGACGCGAGCTGACCCGCGAAGCAACTTCGGTCACTCCGACTGACTATCCAATCGTTGATCGTGACGACTCAAAGATTCGTGCGTTCCGCGACGACGTTCTAAAGCACTTCGGAAACCCTCTGATCGACGTCCGCTCGGCTGTTGAATACAGCGGTGAGCGCACTCACATGCCTGACTACCCGGATGAGGGTGCGCTTCGCGGGGGGCACATTCCTTCAGCAAAATCAGTGCCTTGGGCACGTGCAGCCGGCGAAAACGGCGTATTTAAGACTCGCGCAGAGCTTGAAGCAATCTACTTCGATGAAATTGGTCTGAAGTCGGGCGATGACGTCATTGCTTATTGCCGCATCGGCGAACGCTCGAGCCACACCTGGTTCGTCCTGAACTACTTGCTTGGGCTCCCTGGGGTTCGAAACTATGACGGTTCATGGACGGAGTGGGGCAGCTTGGTTGGTGTGCCAATCGTAAAGGGCACTGAGCCTGGTCTGGCTCCGGTTCGCTAAAGAATGTCTAGTGCTAAGGAATCGATTGAATCCCTAGAAGCTGACTTCAACGCTTTGGCGGTCAGGGATCGCCTTCTGTTGCTTCTCGAGTTCTCGGATAACCTTCCTGACCTTCCTGCAAGATACGCCGAGCATCCGGACTTGCTAGAACGCGTCGAAGAGTGTCAATCTCCGGTCTATCTCTTCGTTGAGGTCGAGCAAAACTCAAAGGTCAATCTCTTCTTTAGCGCTCCACCAGAAGCGCCGACCACGCGAGGTTTCGCTGGCGTGCTTCATGAAGCTCTCGACGGGCACTCGGTCGATGAGGTGCTCGCGGTCGACGAAGACTTCCCTAACCGACTTGGCCTGTCTGAGGCAGTGTCTCCACTTCGATTGAGCGGCATGCGAGCAATTCTGCGACGCATCAAGCGACAGATTCGAGAGAAGCTCGTTTGACACTCTTGCGACTCGTACCATCCTTGGAGCGTTTTGATGGCCTATCGGCCGACGAGCAGTCATGGGTGATCGCTCGCGAATATGGCATCTGCAACGGTTGGCGGGCCAACTTCGTCATTGACGAGGGCGGGGCCTCCTTCGGAGCTTCTGGCGACAGCTCAGACGTGTCAAACCACGTAGATCGATTGTTGCTAGGCAAGCTGCGGTCCCTCGCCGATGTGATTGTGACCAGTGGTAGAACTTCCAGGGTCGAGCGGTACAAGAGTTCAAAGCATGCACCGATCGCAATCTTCACCCGAACCGGAGATTTAGATTCCGTTCCAGCGGTGCAGGGAACTCAATATTTCACACCAATCGTTCTGGCACCTACTCCCCTGCTTAGTCAGGTGGAAGCCGAGTTGTCTGATGTCGACGCCCGCTTTATAGGCTTCGGTAGCAGTGAGACTACGCCGGTTTGGCCGCGGAAAATCGCCGAGGTGCTGCACCACGAAGGCTTTCAATCACCGATTCTTGAATCAGGCATTTCATCAATTCGGGCTTTTCTTGACGCCAAAGTCTTAGATGAGTTCTGTTTGACCGTTACCTCGTCAGGTATCGACGGTCTTTCAGCTCGGCAACTCTCACCGATTTACCTGTCTTCGATGTTGGGCCACTTCGAAGGTTTTCAACTCAGCCAGTTATTCGTTTCTAACGGCACAAGCTTCTCTAGGTGGGTGCGCAACGGCGTGGCAGCCCGAAGCTAAAGCCCAAGCCGTCTAGCCTTATAAGCAATGGACATCACAGTTTCTCCCGATTACTCAGCCGAGTTTCAGGCTGCAGTAGACGCCATTCGCGCCGCAGAAATGCGAGACGAACTCCACGTCAAACAAATCGAAGAACCAGAGAAGCTTGCGACTCACGCAATTGCGTTTTCAGCGCATATCACCGAAGACCTTTCAACGCCTGCGGATGCCGGCACCGGTCGTTTCGTTCTTCTTTGGGAACCAGACATGCAAGAGGCATGGGGTTCACGATTCCGAGTCGTTTGTTTCGCCAAATCACCGCTTGAAACCAACATCGGTGCCGATGAGTTGGGCTCAGACATCGCGTGGGCTTGGTTGACCGACGCACTGAGCAATCGTCATGCAGAATACGGAAACGCTGCCGGAACCGCGACACGCATTATCTCCAGCGGCTACGGCTCTCTCGCCACACAGGCAGATCATGCCGAACTGGAAGTGCGGGCCTCGTGGTCTCCAAAGTCTTACGAAATTGGCGCTCACCTGGAGGCTTGGCAAGACCTGGTTTGCATCATGTCTGGTTTCGCTCACCTTCCACAAGGCGTCTCATCAATAGCGCCTCGAGCTAGTCGATGAGTCAGACCGAGAACATCCAAGAACCAGCCGTTCTGCCACTATTGGCCTCTCCGCGCGCCGAGGTGTATCTAGTTGAAACCGCTGAGGAGCTCGAAGAAGCTGTTGCAACTCTCGCTGCCGCAACTGGGCCGTTCGCAGTTGATGCCGAGCGTGCGAGCGGGTTCAAGTACTCACAGCGCGCTTACCTTATTCAGATCTACCGAGCTGGCTCTCCTATCTATCTAATCGATCCTGCCGCGATTGCTCCCGTAGTTGACACAAAGCCGTTTGCGCAACTTGCTGAAGTGTTAGCGCAAGCGCCATGGATTTTGCATGCTGCCAGCCAGGATATTCCTTGCTTGCGAGAACTTGGTTTGACGGCTCCCGCACTTTTAGACACCGAACTTGGCTCAAGAATCGCTGGACTTGAGCGTGTTGGTCTCGGCGCGGTCACCGAAGCCTTGCTTGGGCTAAGACTTGCGAAAGAGCATTCCGCCGTCGACTGGTCGATTCGCCCACTTGCGGTCGACTGGCTTCACTACGCGGCTCTGGATGTTGATGTTCTATTTGATCTTTGGAACGCCGTGGAATCAACGCTCAAGGAGCGCGGAAAGTACGAATGGGCTCTCGAGGAGTTCCAGGCGACACTTCAGGCGCAACCGAAGTCCGCAAAGGTCGACAAGTGGCGTGGCATGACTGGTTTACACGAGGTCAAAGACCAAAAGAAGCTGGCCATCGCGCGCGAACTGTGGACAGCTCGAGAGGCTCTCGCCATCAAGCTGGACGTCTCCCCTGGCAGACTGATTCCAGATTCATCCATCGTCAATGTGGTCAAGGAAACTCCCAAGACCAAGCCCCAACTCGCAGGCAACCGCTCGTTTGTCGGGCGCGCGAGTCGCAGTTACCTGGATACCTGGTGGAAGGCCATCGAAGATGGCTCAAACAGTCGTGATTTGCCGGCGCTCAAGCTTCCCGCAGTCGGCATTCCAAACCACCGCATTTGGCCAACACGCTTTCCAGAGGCCGATAAGCGCCTGAAGGTCGTGCGTCCAATGATTGCAGAGTTGGCCGAAAAGGTCGGTGTGCCAACCGAAAACCTACTGACGCCAGATTTCCTTAGAACGCTTTGTTTCGAGCCGCCTGTGCTCGAACTTGTAGCGATTGAAAAGGCGCTACTCGGTTTAGGTGCCCGAAGCTGGCAGGTTCAGCAGACTGCTCAGCTAATACTTGATGGATTCGTGGCTGCAGCCGAAGAAGAAGAGTCATCAACTGATCTAGCGTGAGGCACTCTAGAGCCAACTACCTGTGCAACGATGTTGCGAGCGATGGCCTGGGCAGTTAGGCCAGCATCTTCAAGAATCTGATTCCTGGTTGCGTGATCGATGAATTCGTCAGGTAGACCGATCTCGGTTAGCGCTGTATCGATCTGAGCATCACGCAGATCTTGTCGAACTCGGGTGCCGATGCCGCCGACCTTGATTCCATCCTCGATAGTGACCACTAGTCGGTGCTGTGCTGACATCTCGACAACAGACTTAGGAACCGGCACGACCCAACGAGGGTCTACGACTGTTGCACCTATTCCCTGAGCCGCTAGCAAGTCAGCAACCTGAAGTGCGGTGGTAGCCATCGAGCCGACTGACATGATCAGGACATCCTTGGCCGCCGCTTCACGAAGAACGTCTACTCCATCAACTGTGCGGCGAATGGCTGGGATGGTCGTTCCTGCGGTGCCTTTGCCGAAGCGAATCACGGTTGGGCGATCTTTGACCTCGACTGCCTCGTTGAGCAGCTCTCGAAGAACGTTTGCATCTCGAGGCGAACTTAGCTTGATGCCAGGCACAATCTGCAACATCGCCAAATCCCACATGCCGTGGTGGCTCGGTCCATCTGGTCCTGTAACACCGGCGCGGTCGAGAACGAAGGTGACCCCTGCATCGTGCAGAGCTACGTCCATCATCACTTGGTCAAAGGCTCGGTTCATGAATGTCGCGTAAATGGCGACGACTGGGTGGAGACCTCCGAAAGCCATTCCCGCAGCCGAAGTAACTGCGTGCTGTTCAGCGATACCAACGTCAAAAACGCGGTCTGGGTACTTCGCCGCAAATTTCTCTAGTCCAACCGGAATGAGCATTGCACCGGTGATGCCAACAACGTCTGGGCGACGATCGGCAACTTTAACGATTTCTTCGCTAAATACACTCGTCCAAGATTGTCCCGAACCCGACTCAAGTGATTTGCCGGTCTCAGGATCGATCTGGCCAACGGCATGGAACTGATCTTCGGTGTTGAGGGTAGCTGGGTCGTAACCCTTACCCTTTTGTGTAATCGCATGGACGATAACCGGGTTTGCATATTTCTTCGCCTGGGTCAGCGCCTGCTCCATGGCCTCCAGGTCATGTCCATCGATCGGGCCGATGTATTTGATGTCTAAGTTCGGAAAGAGCCCCTTTGGTGCAAACGAACCCAAAAGCCCCTTACCGGCACCGCGGGCTGCCGAGTAGGTCAATCGACCAAGTAGACCGAACTTATAGAAGAAGGTCTTGCTAGCGCGGTACAGGCGGCGGTAGAAGCGTTCGGTTCGAATGTCGTTCAAGTAGCGCGCAAGCCCACCGATTGTCGGTGCATATGATCGGCCGTTGTCGTTGACGACGATGACCAATTTGCGGTCGTTGTCATCCGAAATATTGTTGAGAGCTTCCCAGGTCATGCCACCGGTTAGCGAACCGTCGCCTACTACAGCGATAACGTAGCGGTCGTCCTGCTTGGTGAGCTTGTAGGCCTTGGCGATTCCGTCAGCCCAGGAAAGCGAAGAACTCGCGTGCGAACTCTCGACGATGTCGTGAACGGATTCGGATCGCTGTGGGTAGCCGGCAAGTCCCTCACGCTGACGAAGCGTACTGAAATCCTTACGGCCAGTCAGGAGCTTATGAACATAAGACTGGTGACCGGTGTCAAAAATGATCGAGTCATTAGGAGAATCGAAGACTCTGTGAATGGCAACCGTGGCCTCAACCACTCCAAGGTTTGGCCCAAGGTGACCGCCGGTCTTAGCAACCGAAGACACCAAAAACTGGCGAATCTCGGTGCAAAGGTCAGTCAACTGCTCATTGGAAAGTGCATCGAGGTCGCGTGGACCGTTGATGCCATCGAGCAGACTCATAACCTTTGCAACCGAGATTTCGCGGCCAGTATTTCCCTTAGGAAACTAGGCTTCTCAGAACGTACTGAAGAATTCCACCATTGCGGTAGTAGTCAGCTTCACCCGGGGTGTCAATGCGAACGACTGCATCAAACTCAACAACAGGCTTTCCTGCAGCAGAGTGGCTTGATGGAGTTGCGGTCACTCGAACGGTCTTTGGGGTCACACCCTTGTTGAGTTCCTCGACGCCAGTGATGCTGAATACCTCGGTGCCGTCTAGGCCCAGAGACTCTGCGTTCTGACCCGCTGGGAACTGAAGTGGCAAAACACCCATTCCGATTAGGTTGCTTCGGTGAATACGCTCGAAGCTCTCGGTGATCACTGCGCGAACGCCTAGCAGGCTGGTGCCCTTTGCAGCCCAGTCGCGTGATGAACCCGAACCGTACTCCTTGCCACCCAAGATGACCAGTGGAGTTCCCTCTGCCTGGTAGTTGCTTGAGGCGTCGTAGATGAACGACTGTGGGCCATCCGCCTTGGTGAAGTCGCGGGTGTAGCCACCTTCGACATCATTCAAAAGCTGGTTGCGTAGGCGGATGTTCGCAAAGGTACCGCGAATCATTACCTCGTGGTTACCTCGACGAGAACCGTAGCTGTTGAAGTCAACGCGTGAGATTCCATTGTCGGTTAGGTACTTACCAGCTGGTGAGTCGACCTTGATTGAACCAGCTGGGCTGATGTGGTCGGTGGTAACTGAGTCGCCAAGCTTGGCAAGAACGCGCGCACCAAGGATGTCCTTGACGGCGTCAGGAGTCATCTTCATGCCATCGAAGTAAGGTGGTTTGCGCACGTAGGTTGACTTCTCATCCCACTCGAAAACCGCACCCTTTGGGGTTGGCAGTGACTTCCAACGGTCATCACCATCAAAAACGCCTGCGTACTGGGTTTTGAACATCTCTGAGTTGATCGACTCGTCGATGGTCTTCTGTACCTCAGCGGCTGATGGCCAGATGTCAGCTAGGTAGACCGGGTTTCCATCCTTGTCTTCACCAAGTGAGTCCTTCTCAAAGTCGAAGTCCATGGTGCCGGCAAGAGCATAGGCAATAACTAGCGGAGGTGAAGCCAAGTAGTTCATCTTCACGTCTGGGCTGATGCGACCCTCAAAGTTGCGGTTACCAGAAAGCACGGCGGTAACGGCGAGGTCGTTGTGGTTGATCGCCTCCGAAATCTCATCCGAAAGTGGTCCTGAGTTACCAATACAAGTAGCACAGCCGTATCCGACAAGGTTGAATCCAAGTGCATCAAGGTCCTTGGTCAATCCGGCCTTGTTGTAGTACTCGGTAACAACCTTTGAACCAGGTGCAAGTGAGGTCTTTACCCATGGCTTGGCCTTCAGACCCTTTGCCACGGCGTTGCGCGCAACTAGACCGGCAGCAAGCATGACTGATGGGTTTGAAGTGTTCGTGCAAGAGGTGATTGACGCGATTGCAACGTGACCGTTGTTCATCGCGAAGTCCTTGCCCTTCACAGCGGTTGGCTTCGAGGTCTCTGCCGAGTAGCTTGGCAAGACCTTTTCAAACGCAGCCTTGGCATCGCTTAGGACGATTCGGTCCTGTGGACGCTTCGGGCCGGCGATCGAAGGAACAACGGTGCTGAGGTCAAGCTCTAGGTACTCGCTGAAACGAGGCTCGATGCTTGGGTCGTGCCAGAGGCCCTGGGCCTTGCTGTAGGCCTCGACTAGGTCAATCTGCTCCTGTGGGCGACCGGTGATGCGTAGGTAGTCCAAGGTAACTTCGTCGATTGGGAACATAGCTGCAGTTGAACCAAACTCTGGGCTCATGTTTCCGATGGTGGCGCGGTTCGCAAGCGGAACCGAGCTGACACCAGCACCATAGAACTCTACGAACTTGCCAACGACACCATGCTTACGAAGCATCTCGGTAATGGTTAGAACGACATCGGTTGCGGTTACGCCGGTGGTGATCTGGCCGGTTAGCTTGAAGCCAACAACCTTAGGGATCAGCATAGATACTGGCTGGCCGAGCATTGCGGCCTCGGCTTCGATGCCGCCAACACCCCAGCCAAGTACGCCTAGACCGTTCACCATGGTGGTGTGTGAGTCGGTACCGACACAGCTGTCTGGGTAAGCCTGGATCTCGCCGTTAACTTCGCGAGCCATGATGGTGCGGGCTAGGTACTCAATGTTCACCTGGTGAACGATTCCGGTGCCTGGAGGTACAACCTTGAAGTCGTCAAAGGCGGTCTGTCCCCAGCGTAGGAACTGGTAACGCTCGCCGTTGCGGTTGTACTCGAACTCAACGTTGCGTTCGAAAGCATCGGCGCTTCCGGCTACGTCAATCTGAACCGAGTGGTCAATTACAAGTTCGGCAGGTGCAAGCGGGTTGATTCGCTTAGGGTCACCACCGAGCTCAGCCACGGCTTCACGCATGGTCGCAAGGTCGACCACACAAGGAACGCCGGTGAAGTCCTGCATGATCACACGTGCAGGGGTGAATTGAATTTCGGTGTCTGGTTCTACGGTTGGATCCCAGTTGACCAGTGCGTTGACGTGATCTGCGGTGATGTTCGCACCATCTTCGGTGCGAAGCAGGTTCTCAAGCAAAATCTTCAAGCTGTATGGAAGCGTCTTTGCGTCCACAGAATCAAGCTTAAAGATTCGGTAAGTTTTTGAACCAACAACAAGCTGGTCCGAAGAACCGAAGCTATTTACTTTGGACATGAAGCCACTCCTTTGTTTGCAGCAATACTCTTCAAAAATACCACTTACTTGACGTGCGCGATGCTGCTTCGCAACAACAACCAAGAAAGCCAAATGCAAAGCGCATAGAGGGGCACTCCCATCGCCACGCGGGCAATACCTAGAGCCTCAATTTGATTTGCAAAATAAAGGGGCAACTGCACCAGCAGGCGCGCACCGAAAAGGGTTACGAAAAGTCCAGTCGCCAGGTCAGCTCGGCGAAGAATCTTCTTGTCCTTACGCCAGGTGAGAGGTTCGCTTCTTAGCAAGCCGATCAGAAAACCGATCAGAGGCCAGCGAACCAAAATCGAGAGCCCGAGCACTGCGCCGTAGGCGATGTTGGTAAAGAATCCCTGGATGAAGTAGTCAGCCGGGTGTCCCCCGTCGCGCAGAGTCAAATAGGCAGATAAGCCAATGCCAAGCGCTCCCGCGATGGCCTGCGTGACGGGCTTACGTTGGACTAGTTGCCAAATGATGAAGACGACCGAAACGGCCACCGAACCAATTGCCGCAGCAACCGTATTTTTCGAAAGTGCGAAAACCAAGACGAAGACGGTGGCGGGTAGTGAACTTTGGATGATGCCGAACCAGCCACCCAGAGAAGCCATAAGTGATTCGCGATCGAGCGTGGCAACACCGTCGCGCTCGTGAATACCGAGGCGGCGCATCGCATCGTTGCGGCTCAGCTTGGATTCGGCCACTTACATAACCTTTGGCGGGGCGATGGTGCCGCCCGGAACGGTTAGCGGGAGCAGGTCTCCCGGTGGCAATGGCAATGCGTCACGGTGAACGGTAACGCTCCTGAAAAGGTCGTCAATTTCGGCGGCAGCCTTAGGGTCGGTGATTGCAGCGCCGGCTATGACCCCGCGGAGGAACCATTTTGGTCCGTCAACGCCAACGAACCGGCTAAATCTAGTTCCTACTTGAGTGCCCTGGTCGTTGATGATTGGCAATTTAGCCAGCAATTCTGGGCCCAAGGATCCCACACGAGCCTCGGCCGTACCACCCTGAGCCGTGACCGAGTCGCTGAGCTGTTGTCGAATGCTGTGCCAGAGTCCTTCACTTTTTGGAGCAGAGAACGCCTGCAACTGAAGTGACGAGTCGTCATACTCGAGTGTCACTGCAACCACGCGTTGGCTCGGCTCCTCAACCTCTAGGCGCACCTGCAGCCCATCCTTGGTAGGAAAGAGAATCGCGCCTAGGTCTAGGTGAGGACCATTGAATTGCACCTCGGATGAGTCGAACGGACCAGCCGATGATCGATCAGCTGGCGCAGACTTTTCGCCTTGGTACGACTCAATCATGCTTATTTGGTTCCTGTGGAGCCGAAACCAGCGGTTCCGCGGTGAGAGCCCGGAAGCGATTCAACTGCGATAAAGTCTGCAATTTCGATTGCTTGGATGACCAATTGGGCGATTCGGTCCCCCTTGGCGACCGAGAAGTCTTCGTTGCTGCTGTTGTATAGGGTGACGGCAATTTCACCACGGTACCCAGCGTCTACGGTGCCCGGAGCGTTCAGAACCGTGATGCCGTGCTTGGCTGACAAGCCACTGCGCGGGTGAACAAGCCCAACATAACCATCTGGGAGTGCAATAGAAACTCCGGTGCGAACGGTTAGGCGGCCCATTGCCGGAACGACGGCATCAACGGCAGCACGAAGGTCGGCACCGGCGTCGCCTGGTTGGGCATAGGTAGGTTCTAGGCCAGGTTCGGCAACTAGTAGGACAGGTAGTTTTTTACTCACGGTTAGAGCGTAATCTAATGGAATGACTGAACTGCGTAACGAACCGCGCTACTCCGAATGGGTATTGCCAAATTGGACTAGCTTCTTGCCTACCTTGGCCATTTTTCCGACCATGTGGTTAACTTTCTTGCCTATTGACGTAAACGTTGGCCTCTGGTCTGGCGTGGCTTTGACTGCACTAGTAGTGCTTCTAATGATTGCCAAGTCTGCTCGAGTCGAAGTATCCGGGGGCAGCCTCAAGGTTTCGAATGCTCAAATTGAGCGCAAGTTCATCACCAGCGTTGAGGTGATTGGTGCGGATCAAGGGTTCTTTGAACGTGGGAGCGGTCTTGACACCCGTGCTTGGATCCACTTTCAGGGTTCGGTCAAGACGCTAGCCAAGGTGTGGATTAACGATCCAGAAGATCCGACGCCTTATTGGTTGTTCTCAACCAGGAATCCGGCTGAGTTGAAGCGAGTTCTGGAAGGCTAGCCTTCACACTCAATGCAAACTTTGCCGTACTTTCCCTTTTTAGGCGAAAGCAATGAGTGGTGCTTAACAATGAAACACTCAGAGCAAGTGAACTCATCGTCTTGAGGCGGTAGAACCACTACATCGAGGTCTTCAGAGACAACATCTGGAATGGCGAAGCCTTCACCGTGTTCAGATTCATCGGTGTCAACTAGGCCGGCTAGTTTGTCAGGCGTGCGCTCTTTGATGGCCTCGATTGACTCAACATCGTCATCATTTTTGCGAGGTGCATCGTAATCGGTGGCCATTCGCCTACCCTTTCGGTTCAAAGTCTTGAAGCGTGCATAGTGTGCAACAAATATTTGCTAATAGCAAACCTGCAACGCCTTACGACACAAAATACTTCGTGTTGTGTAAAAAGCCGGTACGGCGCGCCTAGAAAATGTCGAGGATTAAGCCCAACCTGGTGGCAAACTGTTTGAAAGAGCGAAAGGACCGCGAGATGCAAGACATTCGACTGGTCGGCAACGACGGCGAATACCTGAATCTTGAAACTCAATCTGGAGACAAGTTTCGCCTCGTGTTAGATGAGAGTCTTCGCGCGGCAGTGAAGCGTGACAAGTCCGTACAGCTAGATTCAATCGGCATTTCTCCTAGGGAAATACAAGATGCTGTTCGCGCAGGCGAGACTGCCGAGGCGGTTGCCGCTAAACACAGCGTCCCGCTTGACTATGTCGAAAAATTCGCCCTAACCGTCATCGATGAAATTGGTCACATCGTCGCAAGCGCTCAGGCGGTGCGAATCGCTGTAAACGCCGATCGCTATAGCGAAGCCACCCAACTCGAATTTGGCGAAGTCGTTAGCGAACGCATTATGGCTTTGAACGGCAAGAACACGACCTGGAGCGCAATAAAGCTCGAGGGTTCACCTTGGCAAGTCACGGTAACCTACGAACTCGAGGGCAAGCCCATCGCTGCCGTGTGGTCTTTCGATCAACGCAAATTGATCTTGTCTCCTGAAAACGAGATTGCAGTCAAGTTTGCTACTGGGAATCATGCAGCAACCCCAAAGGCTCGAGTTGAAGATTCAATCGTGACCCAAGTCATCTCTCTGCCAACCGCAGTAGTTGAAGAAGAAACCGAAACCCTTGCCCCGACTGCAATCGCCTCGGTGCCAAACATCGCTCCGGTCAGTGCAATCGAAGAGCTCACGCGAGCCAGCGTCTCCGCTCACGAGGCAGCAGCCGAGCCAGAACTGGAATCTGAAGAGTCGCCGCTAAGTGCGACGGCCGATCTACTCGAGGCACTTCGAAAGAAGCGTGCCCAAGCGGCAGAAACCGCTGAGGTGCCAAAGCAAGTTGAGTCAGTACCTACAGTCGACGTTGCACCAGCTACTCAACCGATTGTTGAGCAAGATGAAGCTCCGGTCAAAGAAGTAGCTCCTGCGCCAATCTCACCGGCCAAAAAGGGTCGACCGAGCATGCCTAGCTGGGATGAGATCGTTTTCGGCACCAAGACCGAGGACTAATCGGCAAGGACTCCGAATTTCAACAGCGGAACTGATAGTTCGGTTGTGGTGATTCCCCCATGCTGCCCAATCATTCGCAGACTTTGAGGCTTGGCAAAGGTTCGATGGTAAACGGCCGTGCCAGGTGCCGAAATCAAGAATAGGTCTGGAAGAAATTCCTGATTAGCGATCGGTTCGGCCATCCATCCTTGTTCAGAAAGTTCGGCCGGTGTCGCAACAATGACTCTTTCGGCGAGTTGCTCTTGCAATTGCAACTGACGCAACTTGATCTCGGTGCCGCTTTCGAAATAGAGAAATGCGTTTCGAGGGTCACCGGTTACAGCAATGAGACCTGGAATGTCGAATTCGTCCAGAAGAATCTGATTCTGGCGTGGAACATCGACAACTCCATGGTCCGCGGTGAGTAAAACAGCTGTCCCAGCCGGCAATGCGGCAACGAGGCGTTTGACGGCTGAATCCAAGTCCTCGAGCTTGTTGAGCCATTCGGGAGACTCAACGCCGGAACTGTGTGCGATCGAATCGAGCTCTGGAAAGTAGAGATAAGTCAGCGATTTTGCCTTGGCCGCGAGTATCTGAAGACTAGTGTCGATTCGTTGGTCAAAGGTCTTTGCTGGCAAGTACTTTGCGCCGGTCATGTTTAGGCGAGTGAAACCAGACTCGGCGTACTCCCCTGGTCCAACTGTAAAACTCTGAACATTTGCCTTCAGGGCGAGTTTCGCTACCGACTCTAAGGTTTGGAATTCTTCCGGAGAAAACTCCTCCGACCAACCAGACAAGAGGTTTCTCACTTCGTTGGTTTTGCGGTCGTACACCGAGTAACCGAAGACTCCATGACTCGAAGGCTTGGCTCCAACGCCAAAGCTCGTGATTGCAGCGGCGGTTGTTGTCGGAAACACCGTGTTGATGCTCTTAGAAGTCTTTAGTGAAGCATTCAAGAATGGAGCGTGGCCAGCCGCATTACGAAGATTCTCGGCCCCAAGGCCATCAACGAGGATTACACATACGCGTTGGGCACTTTTGAATCCGAGTCGATTGTTCTTGCCGGTGATTGATCCGAGTGCGCTGATAAACACATCGGAAAGCCTCCCAAGAGTTTTGGGGGCGGCAGGTAGCATCGTAGGCATCACCAATAGTCTGCCACAGCAGCAAACCAAGACCTGAGACCAGATGAAAAACGACTTTCCAGAAGAGCACCGCATTGTTGACATTGAGTTGTCACAAGAGATGCAGGAATCCTTCCTCGAATACTCGTACTCGGTTATTTACGCCCGTGCCCTCCCAGATGCACGTGACGGTCTGAAGCCGGTTCACCGTCGCATTGTTTACCAAATGGGTGAAATGGGTCTTCGCCCAGAGCGAGGTCACGTAAAGTCTGCCCGTGTCACCGGCGAGGTAATGGGAAAACTTCACCCGCACGGCGATTCAGCGATTTACGACGCATTGGTGCGAATGGCTCAGCCTTTCAGTCTTCGTGTGCCACTGATCGATGGTCATGGCAACTTCGGTAGCTTGGATGATGGTCCGGCTGCCGCTCGATACACCGAAGCAAAGCTCTCGCAGGCTGCCATGCTCATGAACGATGGTCTCGATGAAGACGTCGTCGACTTCAAACCGAATTACGACGCTCAACTCTCGGAGCCTGAGGTTCTACCGGCGGCTTTCCCAAACCTCCTGGTTAATGGTGCGTCTGGAATTGCCGTGGGTATGGCCACCAACATGCCTCCGCACAACCTACGTGAGGTTGTCTCTGGCGCTCGTTACTTGCTAGAGAACCCGCAGGCAAACACCGAAGACCTCATGAAGTACATCCCTGGTCCAGACCTACCAAATGGTGGAATCATCATGGGCTTGGACGGCGTGCGTGATGCATATGAAACCGGTCGAGGTGTCTTCAAGACCCGTGCGCGTGTTTCGGTTGAAAGTGTCTCGCCTAGAAAGCTGGGGCTTGTTGTAACTGAACTCCCCTATCTAGTTGGCCCGGAAAAGGTTATCGAGAAGATCAAGGATGGCGTCAACAACAAGAAACTTCAGGGCATCAGTGACGTCACCGATCTAACCGACCGCACCAATGGGTTGAAGCTTGTAATCGAGTTGAAGACCGGCTTCGACCCTCAGGTCGTGCTTGACCTTCTCTACCGCTTCACGCCGATGGAGGATTCCTTCGGAATCAACAACGTAGCCCTTGTGGACGGTCGCCCACTAACGCTGGGCTTGCGTGACCTGTTGGGCGTTTACCTCGCACACCGAATTACGGTAACCCGCCGTCGCACTGTCACCCGCCTCGGCAAGCGCAAGGCTCGACTGCATCTGGTCGAAGGTCTACTCATCGCGATCGTTTCGATCGATGAAGTCATCCAGGTAATTCGCAGCAGCGATGAGGTTGACGAAGCCCGCCAACGTCTTCGCGACATTTTCGACTTGAGTGAACTTCAGGCCGAATACATCCTTGAGTTGCGCCTTCGCCGCTTGACCAAGTTCTCTCGTATTGAACTCGAGTCAGAGAAGGCCACACTGCTAGCCGAAATCGCTGAGCTCGAGAAGATTCTTTCGTCAGAAGCTAATCTGCGTGCAGTAGTAAGTGCAGAGTTGGCCGAGGTCGCTGAGAAGTATGGCGATGACCGTCGCACGACTCTGATTTCTGAGGTTGAAGAGGTAAAGCCGATCTCGATGGCTAAGGCGGCCACGGTCAATGCCGAACTCGCAGATACTCCATGCACGATTGTATTGACCGCCAGCGGCTTCCTTGCGCGTCTCGATGGCCATCCAGCCGAGCTTGCCAGCTCAAAGCGCGCAAAGCACGATGCAATCGCGACTCGCATCCAAACATCGACCCGCCAAGACGTTGGTTTCGTTACGAGCTACGGCAAGATTCACCGCATTCACGCAGCCGACGTCCCAGGTTTTGGTGATGTATTCGATGCAGGACAAGCAGTTGCGGCTCACGACTTCCTTGGCCTGCCGAAGGACGAACTAATCCTCACCGTAATTGAGCTAAATGAGACAGCCGAACTGGCACTGGGCACCGAACAGGGTGTCGTAAAGCGCGTTGTTGCCGACTACCCAGCCAAGGATGAGTTCGAGATCATCTCACTCAAGGATGGCGACCGCGTGGTTGGTGCTGCATTGGCAACTGATGCATCGACTCTGGTCTTCGTGTCTAGCGATGCTCAGCTGCTTCACTACTCGGCCTCGTCGGTGCGACCTCAGGGTAGACCAGCTGGTGGCGTTGCCGGTATTAACCTCGACGAAGCTGCAAAGGTGATTTTCTTCACGGCTGTATCTTCGGCTGAAAATGCCGTTGTGGTCACCGCGGCAAACAGCTCACTGTCTATTCCAGGAACCGATGCCGGCTCGCTAAAGATTTCAGACCTCTCTGAATTCCCGGGCAAGGGTCGTGCCACCGGTGGAGTGCGATCTCAACGTTTTGTTAGAGGCGAAGATCAGCTCTACTTCGCATGGGTCGGTGACGAGCCAATCAAGGCGCTAACGGCCGATGGAAAGCCAATTGAGCTCAGAGGCGAGAAGGCCAAGCGAGACGCTTCGGGAACCCCTCAGCCAGCCGTAGTCGGGTCAGTAGGAAACTAACTAACGCTAGAAGTCTTCTAGCGGGTATTACGCGTCGATTCGATCGCGTTCGAAGTCATCTGCAGAGTCGATGATGAAGTCTCGGCGTGGAGCCACGTCATTGCCCATGAGAAGTTCAAACACTTGTTCAGCTGCCACGGCGTCTTCTACTCGAACACGGCGTAGCGCTCGGTGACTGCGGTCCATCGTTGTCTCGGCCAGCTGGTCGGCGTCCATTTCACCAAGACCCTTATAGCGCTGAATTGGTTCCTTGTAACGTTTTCCAGCCTTCTCGAGTTTGATGAGCAGCGCTTCGAGCTCTTGCTGCGAGTAGGTGTACACGACCTCATTCGCCTTTGAACCGGCGTTGATGATCTCAACACGGTGCAGAGGCGGTACAGCGGCAAATACTCGACCCGCCTCGACAAGGGGTCTCATGTAGCGGAAGAACAGGGTCAATAGCAGGGTGCGAATGTGTGCACCATCGACGTCGGCGTCGCTCATCAGAATGACTTTGCCATATCGAGCCGCATCCAAGTCGAAACTGCGTCCAGAACCGGCGCCGATTACCTGGATGATAGACGCGCATTCGGTGTTTGAGAGCATGTCTGAAACAGAAGCCTTCTGCACGTTTAGGATCTTGCCTCGAATCGGCAAAAGCGCCTGGAAGTCGCTGCTGCGTGCGAGCTTGGCTGTGCCGAGAGCCGAGTCACCCTCGACGATGAATAGCTCTGAATCCATGGTGTCTTGGGTGCGACAGTCGACGAGTTTGGTCGGCAGTGATGAGCTCTCGAGCGCATTCTTGCGTCGCTGAGTTTCCTTGTGCGTGCGAGCCGAGATTCTCGACTTCATTTCGGCAACTATCTTCTCTAGGAGAAGTGCGCTCTGCGCTTTGTCGTCTCGCTTTACGCTGTTGAATCGTTCGCTCAGAGCCTTGGCGATGACGTTCGAGACGATGTTTCGAACCGCAGGGGTTCCGAGGACTTCCTTGGTCTGACCCTCGAACTGGGGCTCGGCTAGGCGTACAGTCACGACGGCTGTAAGACCGGCCATGACGTCTTCTTTTTCGATTTTGTCGTTGCCGACCTTGAGCTTTCGCGCGTTGGATTCAATCTGCCCGCGAAGAGCCTTCAACAGAGCCTGCTCGAATCCCGCAACATGTGTTCCACCCTTTGGAGTGGCAATGATGTTGACGTATGACTTTAGTTCGGTGTCGTACCCAGTGCCCCAGCGAACTGCAACTTCAACCGCGCATTCGCGCTCTACTTCGCGCGAGACCATGTTGCCAGACTCATCTAGGACAGGAATCGTTTCAGAGAACTTACCTTCACCCGACAAGCGCCAGGTAGCGGTGAGTGGAGCATCCTTGGCCAAGAAATCGGCGTACTCGACGATGCCACCCTGGTACTTGAACTCTTCGCGAGTTTTCTCGGAGCCGCGATCATCCGTGATGCCGATGCCTAAACCAGGAACCAAAAAAGCGGTCTGACGCGCACGCCCGACTAGTTCGTCGGTAGAGAAGTGTGCATCCTTGATAAAGATCTGCGGGTCAACCCAGTAACGCACGCGGGTGCCAGAAACTCCCTTGGCAACCTTGCCAACCTCGCGCAGGATCGAACCTTCTTCGAAAGGCTTGAAGGGGTTGGTTGGTGAAATTCCGCCCTTGTCGTCAAAGACTCCTGGTTCACCGCGACGGAACGACATCGCGTAGGTCTTGCCTTCGCGATCAACCTCAACGTCTAGTCGCTCCGAGAGTGCGTTCACAACCGAAGCACCAACACCGTGAAGTCCACCAGAGGCGGCGTAAGAACCTGAGCCGAACTTACCACCGGCGTGCAACTTGGTGAAGACCACCTCAACACCAGATAGACCGGTCTTTGGCTCGATGTCTACTGGAATACCGCGAGCCTTGTCGCGCACCTCAACCGAATTGTCCTTGTGTAAGACGACTTCGATCTGATCGCCATGCCCGGCAAGGGCTTCGTCAACCGAATTGTCGATGATCTCCCACAGGCAGTGCATCAAACCGCGCGAGTCGGTTGAGCCGATGTACATGCCCGGACGTTTGCGAACGGCCTCTAACCCCTCTAGAACCGAGAGATGGCGGGCTGAATAGTCTGAATTGGGCACCTCAAAATGCTAACCGCCGCGGGCTCGATTGCCCGTTTTGACACGGTGCCAGGCCGATATCAAAGCCAAAGACTTCGCAGTTAGCGAAATGCGGGCTTATTTGAAGGCAAAGGCCCAATAACTGTGTTCTTATTGTCTCGGAAGGGAAACACAATGAATCAAGAAGTAACCGCTGAAGCAGAAATCGACGCAGAAGAGACTCGCGAGTCACTTACCGCGCTAGACCGTTGCGACGTCTGTGGTGCGCAGGCTTACATCCGTGTTGAGTTGGCTAGCGGCGACTTGATTTTCTGTTCTCACCACGGCAACGAAAAGAAGGCACAGCTAGAGCCGGTTGCGCTTTCATGGCACGACGAGAGTTCAAAGCTACTCGTTCGCTAGTTCGCTCTCGAGCTTCCAAACTTCAGCAATAAGGTCGGCCAATTGGTCGGCCTTTTTTGCATCTTGGATTGGCTGCAGCGCAACGCCTGCACTTTGTGAAACGTCGGCAAGTAGCTGGTCGAGCAAGTTTGGATTCTTTGAAAGTACCGGCCCATGTAAAGCCGTGCCGATGAACGAACCCGAGCGATAGAACTCAGGCAAATCTGTGTCGACGTTCACATAACCAAGCAGATCGATTTCGCCATCCTTGACGACACTGAACTTGGATACGCGCTCGGGCAGCCTACTTGGTGCGGTTGCCTCTATGACTCCGGAAAGAATTGATTGTTCGAACCCGGTTGAAACCGCTAGAACCGGGACTCCGTTGGAAATTAGTTCTCGAAGTTGAGGTGCTAGCAGTCGAAATTCATCGCTAATGTCTAACCAAGCCGCCTCTGAGCCGTGCCCAATCAGAACGAAATTCAGTTGCTTCGAGAACTGTGCAGGTTCTAGTACCTCAACAATTTGAACCCGGTGACCACGCCACTCGAGCTGGCGGGCAAGTACCTCGACATTGCCAAAGTCACCGTTTAGGTTGAGGTGCTTAGGAAACAGAACGCCAAGTCGAATCATCGTTCAACCGCCTCTGGGTCAGTAAAGCCAAGGATGCGACGTGTTCTTCTCATCGCGTCGGCCGAGAAGATGACCGTCTTGATTCCGTGTTCTGGCTTTGGAAGCGCGAAGAATGTCTCCAAGGCTTCTTCCAGATCACCGATCACTTGGCCAATCGGAATGTTCGCGTAGGCCATGCGCAAGGCAATCTCAGCGAAGTTGTATCCGCTGACCACATCGGCATGTGAGAGGTTGCTCATGTCCACGGTCCAGAGCCATGAAGGGTCGTGAACGTCTCGCCCGATGGCAACCATTATCTGAGATGGATTCGTGTTCAGGTTGTCAAGGTTCAGCTGAAAACTCATCGGGTTTTGAACCAGGATGAATTCGACATCTTCTCCCCCGACCTGAGCGATCTCGCCGCGCGCAAATACCGGAGGAAGCTCGTCAAGAACCTTTGCCGCCAAAGCTAGGTCGAAAGCGTCACCAAGGTATTCCTCAGCGCTTTGCAGCGCCGCGATGGAGTCCAGGGCGTAGTGCAGACCGCGGTTTGGCAGTGAAAAGGCTACGCCGACACCGCTTATCGTCGCAGTTGCATTCGAGCCCTCAACCGAGTTGATTTCGGCAGTAGTTGCTGGTCGTGGCAGTTCATCCAAGTAGGTAGGAGCAGCACCAAGCCCGTGCCTTGTACTAGCGATTACGCTCGCTGCAATACCAAACCAGCGCCTTGATGCCTTGCTTGGCAACTGCTGGCCAATCAAGACGGTGTTCTGATCATCGGCATTTAGCAGGACTGGCCCGAGCGTGCGTCTTGCCACGAGTTCTAACTTGTCACGCACCAACGCAGGGTCGACAAAGCGATCAAGTTGATCTTCTAAGACGTTCAGGATGGTTGATTGGCGAGGGGCAACTCGCTTAGTAATTTCGGCGGCGTGCCCCTCATCCATTTCGAGAATGGCTACGTCTCCCGAGATTCTTCCAAAGAGATTCGATCGCTCAAGAATCGCAGAATAGAAGCCCTGTTCGATGTTGGCAGTAGACGGATTCGTGAATACCGACTTGCCGTGAGCGCGAGCAATCGCAACCAGCATCTTTGTTGTGGTTGATTTTCCGGCCGACCCGGTGACAACCACCAGTCCATCCTCGAAGCCGTTGAGAGTCTTCGCCAGAAGGCGCGGCGCGATCTTGCTAAGAATCAAACCAGGAAGAGCCGAACCTCCGCCGGGCCTCACCTTTCTGATGAGCCAGCGAGACGCCCGCCCAATCAGAATGGCTGGTAGATAGAGCACTTTAGTTCTCTAGATAGTCGCGAAGCATCTGTGAGCGTGAAGGGTGGCGAAGCTTCGACATCGTCTTCGACTCAATCTGACGGATACGTTCACGGGTAACGCCGAACTCTTCACCGATCTGGTCAAGAGTCTTCTGAACGCCATCGCCTAGACCGAAACGGCTGCGAATGACGCCAGCTTCACGAGGATGTAGCGAGTCGAGAATGCGCTCGAGCTCGCGCTGCAACATTGTGAAACCAACTGCGTCAGCAGGAACAACTGCCTCAGTGTCTTCGATTAGGTCACCGAACTCGCTGTCTCCATCTTCTCCAAGCGGAGTCGACAGTGAGATAGGCTCGCGACCGTACTTCTGAACTTCAACAACCTTTTCAGGGGTCATGTCTAGTTCGCGGGCTAGCTCTTCAGGAGTCGGTTCGCGACCTAGATCCTGTAGCAACTGTCGCTGAACGCGAGCAAGTTTGTTGATCACTTCAACCATGTGAACCGGGATAGATCGGAAGAGCGTCGTGTAGGGAAAGAGTGTCTTCGCCTGTGTAG
>ERZ650310.128-NODE-128-length-21838-cov-7.678098_pt1 | contig 21838 bp, 25 predicted proteins | sample MGYA00376246_ERZ650310 | MGnify/ENA primary metagenome ERZ650310 (study PRJEB26733, sample SAMN07839286) | wastewater metagenome | biome: small river; feature: stream; material: water | place: USA: North Carolina | collected 2016-03-01 ...
CAGGCCGCATGCCTCATAAACTGCGCAAAGAATTTGCGCACAATCCACGCCGGCCCGTTTCACACGTCCATGATGATGATATGGCGTGCCGAGCCAGGTGATGGCCTCAGCCGCCACCCGCTCGCGCTGTAGCGGCGTCATATGACCGTCTCGGGGCCTGGAATAAATGGTTGCCCACGGAAACGCGCGGTATTATAAAATTTACCTGTGCAAGCGGCCAAGGTTTTATCACAGCCGGGGTAAATGTCAAAAAGATCGCCTGCTGCTGGCGCAAAAGGGAACGGGGCGATGACTTGCAATAAATAATTATACCAATAGGATTTTACGGTACGCGAAATCCCGGCATTGGCGCCAGTGGTGAAAGTGATAGCGCCAAGGTCGAAAAAAGCATTTGTTGTCTGCAAATTGGTAACAAATGCGCTTTTTGTCGGCGCAGGGTATCCGACTACTGCCGCGCCGCGCACGGTCAATAAATCGCGGTCCTTGCCGCATGCGGCATCATAAAGCGTATTCATGCATCCGGCTTGATAGACATTTCTGGGGATTTTTACATCCAATAATTCCAGATCACTGCGCACCGTGATTTTTGCCTCATAACGCGAAATTGTCACATCGCTAATTCGGCCGGCAAACATAATTAAACTTCCCGTCGCTGGCGTTTGCCAATTCGCCGCGAAAACCCGTTCTAAACGCAGTCGCGCGCCATCCAGGCCGCCGGAAGCGATAAATTGTATCAGTGGCTTTGCATTGATTTGTATTTCATCATCAGCGGAAATAGTCATATCGAGAGTATCGACAGAAACGCCAATGCTTGTTTTGGTTCTGCCGCGAGAGATTAAAGGGCCTTTTTCGTAAACATTTCCCCCGAAGGAAATAAATCGCTCATGACTGGTGTAACGCAGTATCGCGCCGCCTTGCAATGTAATTGTGTAAATATCAGCAGACGTAATTTGAGTTGAAGAATTTAATAATTCTATCAATTGAGGGCTGGCGGTTTTCATCTTGTTTTATGGCTTTACCGTTGTAAATTCCAATGTTTTCAATTCCCATAATTGTCTTAGAAATTGATTAAAATCGAGATGATCGACAAGAAAACGACAGCGCCAATAATATTGGCCGGTCCATGAAAATATACTTCCATTGGCCGGAGGATAAATGAATGTCACCGCGCCTTTGGCATTGATTGAATAGCCCTGCTCGCCGACCATATAGCCGGGAGCAGTTGCGCCACGCACGACTTGTATGTCATCAATATGTATCTCATCGCCAGCAACGGTGTTGCCATTCGCCGAAATAAAAAAACCTTTACCTGACTCGACTTGCGACCCCCAAGTAAATGTATATACGTATCTTTGCCAATTAGTACTTAAGCTTGGATTTGCAACGATTATTATTGTTGCTGGCGCGGTATTCCAGGCAAGGAAAGTCCCGCCACCTCCGGGGCTCCATGACGCGCCATTCACTTTCTTCGCGTAAAAAGAAAGTGTGTATGTTTTATTTGGCTCCCATCCGCCATTGCAAATGCCACCGGCAATTCCATCATCGACGACACTATCGTAAGACAATATTCCAAAAGTGCTTGACGATGCTGCGTTGGCGCGCAATCCGTAGGCAGTTCCATTTATTCGCCCAGGGATTGATAAATAAGTAGTTGATATTTCAGAATTGTTGTATTGATAAAATTGCTTTGGGCGTAGATCGTTTGCGCGATTTTCAAAACTGTTATTTGTCACAAGATTTGCATTTTGCCCATTAAACATTATATCTGGCTGTGCTTTTAAATCGTAAACCGCTTCGGAATTCCCACCGAATGACCGCACAAGCTGGAATGTCTTAGTAGTACCATCGCCAATGCCGAAATCTTGCGCCGTGACGGAATTATCATCCACGTCATCAAATAGCCAAGAATCGAACGATCCTTGCCGATTGTTGAAAAACGCCGCCATTTGCTGCATTTCCGGCACGCCATTTGATCCGCGTAGAAATTCATAAGAAAGTTTATATTCCCACACCGGCGAAGCGTAGGACGCCTTGCGGAATTCGCGCCCTGAAACAGAGCGCTTGATGATTGTCGCCCATTTTGGACGCTTGGTAATATTCCAGGTCAATCCAGGAAATATAGGAAAAATGGCGTTGCTCATAGAAATTGAAAATTCCGTTTCATTTTCGCCAATAATCTCGCTAAATCATCTTTATGAATGAAATCGCCACCAGTTGTTTCAATAATAATATTTCCGCCCATACCGCCGCTGCCCGCTAGGTCACGAATAATATTTGCCTGTTCGGCGGGCAAAACCATTTCTTTTTGATGCAATTGCGTAATGGGATTAAGTCCAGCCGGAATGTCATAGCCACGCTCAGCGACCGCCAGGGACGAGACGAATGAGGCGGTGCCGCCATAGGCCGCCGCTGCCGCCGCAGGGGCCAAAGAAGGCCCTACAATCGGTATCGCAGCGGTCGCCGCGTAGGCCGCTGATCCGGATACGGCGGCATTGGTCAAAATTTGTTTTGCCGCCAATATTTTATCAATGATAATGCTGGCGGTTTTCTGCGCCGCGATTTTTGCCAATTCGCCGATAATCGAGCTAGTCATGCTAGCAAAAATTGATTTGAAAGCTTGAGAAAAAGTCATGGTGCGCGCCAGCAAACCGGAAAATGCCTGTTCCAAACTTTGCTGCAACGATTGCGCCAATTGTAAAAAAGGCTGTGCCTGCGCAAACTGTGATTTTCGCTGAATTTCGCCCAATTTGGCCTGATGCGATATTTCAAGCTCTTCGATGGCATTCGACCGCTTTTCATATTCGACCGGATCGCGGTTGTAATCAATCGTATCCCGCGCTTCGGTCAGCGCAAATCGCCGAATCTCATTCCGGCGTGCCTCGAAATCCATTTCTGCCGCGAGAATTTCTGCTTGATTTGCCAAGCCAAGATCGCGGCGCAGATTCATGTTGTTTTCTTCAACCGCGATTTCAGCGAGCATAATATCTCGCCCGAGCGCAGCGCGCTGCTCTGCAATTTTCCGGCCTTGCTCCAACCGCTCCCGTTCGAGCTGTGAGATATGCGCTGCCGCATCCCCATATTCTTTCGACTCCGATCCCTTCATTTGCGCCACTAGTGCCAATTCTTTTTGCGCGGCAGCCAGCTTTACGGCGTAATTATGCCCAGCGGCTTCTTCTTCTTTTTTCAGCCGCGAAATTTCCGCCTCAAATCGAGCGTGCATCATGCCCTTTTCTAGATCGGCAATCTTCGATCTGACGGCAAGGTTTTCTTTCGAGCCAGTCGTCGTAATGGTCAGCTTTTCCCGCCAATATTTTTGTTCTTCCGCTTTACTCATCTCGTAAAATTGCCCTTCTTTCTGCGCGACCTCCTGCGCCTTCATCTGCATTTCTTTTAACATCGCATCCCAAAGCGGGACGCGGGATTCCGCCTTCTTTTCTTTTTCCGGACCAGTCTCTCCGGGCGCGACATAGCTTTTCCCGCTATCAATTTTTTTACGTGCTATCTCCGTTGGGCGAGCAAATAAATTGTAGATTTTATCGCCAGTCTCTCGCGCCTTCTCGCCGATATTTTCAAAGGCGCCTGTCCAGTCTTTTTTTATCGCCATCGCTGATTGTTTCGCCGCTTCCGCAGCTCCGGCAAAATCGCCTTTAATGACTGCCCAAAGCACTTTGCCGAAACCGGAGACTATATCGGTCATGTTGGAAAAGCTGGCTTTTACAATTTCCCACAATGATTTAATAACTAGCGCAAACCCATGGAAAAGTGAGATTACCCCGCCAATCGCGCCCTTTATGATAGTTATCGCCGCAGGCCCAACTGCGGAAAACCATGCCCCTAATTCAGTCAAGACCGGCATCAACGCATCACCAATGGCTTTTTTTAATCCTTGCATGGCGAAATCAACATTTTTCATTGATTCCTTGTATTTCTTCGCGGCCTCGACATTTTCAACGCCCACGGTCAGGCCGAATTTTTCCTGCGTCTGCCGCGCTTTTTCCATCACGGCATCATTCACTTTCAGCAATGTCGCTAAATCGCCCGCGCCGCGACCAAATAGCGTTTGTGCGGCGAGCGTTCGATCGGTGCCTTCTTTATAACCATTTAAAACTTTAATCGAATCCAACATTAAATCTTGCATATTTCGATATTCGCCATTGGCTTCACGCGTGCGCAATCCCATGGCCTTCAGGCCATCCTCATTCGTGCGCAATTGACGGCTCAGCGCCTGCGCTGAGCCGGTCATCATTTCGGAGCTGCCGCCCACGCTATTCAACGCGACATTTAGCGTGCTGGCTTCTGTCGCGGAAATGCCCAGTGCGCGCGCCATTAAATTAGCTTCGCCAGTAAATTCCTTGCTGGCATTCACTCCAGCCTTGAAAACCGCACCACCGGCCAGGATCGCGGCGAGCCCCGCAAGCAAAACATTTACTTTGCCAAAATGACCAGATAACGAAGAAAAACTGCTAGAAATGGATTCATGCGCATTTTTTACGGATTCCTGCATTTTCGACATGCCGGCTTTTGTCGCATCACCCAATTCAGAGAACCGCTTCTGTATTTGATTCGACGATTGTTGAATCGTCTGCGCGGCACTTTCCATGCCAGCTTTCAGGCCGCTGTCTGTGGCCTGTATTTTTACTTCGATCGTCGAATCATTCGCCATGGAATTGCCTAAAAATTAAGCGCCGGGAAACATCGCCATAATTTCAGCGGCCATCATTTCGGCGTCGTGATTGGAGGTTTTTTTCGCAGGAGTTTTTAGCGCGCCAAGCGCCCCCGCAACTACTACATGTAATGGCGGCACGTCCTGCCAATAAGCTATTAGCGCCATCAGCCGGGGAAGATCGAGCGACCCCGCCACCTCGTCCCACGTCCACCCTGTACTAGCGCAGACGTGGGCGTAAATAGCGGGCCAATCTACGTCTTTCCCGGCAGCACTTCCCCCGATTCGGCCTCTTTACGCTTCAGTCCGGATACATCCATGACCGCCTCGAAAATTTCGGCCATATTGCCCACGTCGATCATTTCCGCGACTGCTTCCCGCGTGACTCCGGGATAATTTCGCGTTAGCGCCGCGTGGATCACATCAATTGCGGAAGCGACCTGTGCGCTACTGGTAAGATCGCCAGTAAACGCAGAAATTTTATCCTGCAATTGTTCCAGTGCGCCAAGAGAAATAGGCGGGATAACATATTCTTCCCCGCCGATATTTGCCGTAATCCCTTTATACTTGACAATTGCCATGTTATTCCGACATCGACCAGGAAGCGACATTGCCCGCCGGATCGGCAAAAGCCTCGAAATCAAATTCAGGGATGACGAAATCATCCTGCTTCGTGGCAATAGCGAATTTCGCGCCAATGCAATTTGGCAGTTTAAGTACCAGGGATTTGCCCGAAAACGGCAGCAGAAAATCTGCCTGGAACGATGGCGCATAACCCATCGGCATATTCACAATGTTGATCTTTTTCGCTATGGTGCTCGTTGCGGCGTAATTGTAGTTTATAAATACTACTTTACCCGTATCCGCTGCGGCGAATGTGTAGACTGCGGCGGCCACGGAATATTGCCCAGCCGCAGGCGCGGAAGCAACGCGCGTCATGGGCAGGCCGTTGGAGTCGCGAACGCCCAAATCATAAGCCCAGGTGCCACTATTTGGTGGAGCTACCGTAATCGCAAATGGGGTCGACGGAATTGCTTGCCCGGTCACGTCATAGACATCGTTGACGATACCCGAAGTCATCGTTTGCCCAAAAAACAGGCTATTTACCGTGGCCCCGTTAATTTGTGCAAACTTTGCTTTTCCACTGATTTTTCCCTTTCCGCGCCCAACTGCTTCCGCGAATTGCTTTTGTCCGTGCAAGAGTTTTGTATCAAAACTGAAATCCACTGCGCAATCTTGCAGCGTACCGAACTGCACCGGACTAGGCGTGGTAATGCTATTACCGCTGGCATCGGTGAGCGGGGTGCCCCACAAAATGCCCGAACCAAAAACAAATTGCGCCATGGTTTTATCTCCCTAAAAAAAAATCAAGTTATCAAAATACGAATGGGGATGATCGCTACCGCTTGATCGCCCAGTGTGCCCTCGTCTGTTTCGATGCGTCCTTCGATCCAGCAGTGGTGTGCGAGCCCGCCCAAGGTCTGGGTATAGTCTGGCGAAACGGATGGCGCCAAGGCCGCTGTAATCGCGTCCAGCAAGGGATTTATTAATTGCGCCGGAGCGGTCGCGCCCGCTGTCTTGACGTAAATATAAATATCAACTTCGAGCAGCCAGCGTGTTGGCTGCCCGCGCGTGATTTGCGCTGTTTCGCCGCGCTGTGCCATGAATAGCGCAGGCTGCGCGCCAATAGATACATCATCCCAATGCATCAATTTTCGCGAGGTAGTGACGAATGGCGCGATATTTGATAACAGCGAAAAAAGTGCCGCGTACACCGGCTCGCGCGTCATCGCTTAATGCCTTGCGCCACGGCGGCATCAAGTGCCGCCAGAATCTCCGGGGTCATTTCTTTAAGTGACGAGCGCAAGAAGGATCGCTCCGGCAAATTGGCCCGTCGATCGTGCGAGCGAATAGAAATTTGATGCGGCGAAACAGAACGGCCAAAAACAGTTTTTATCATGCGTAAATGCGCTTTGACGGTGACTAGACCCGAAAAACCATATTCATGCGCTGCGGCATATTTGACGTTTGTACCTACGGCCCCATCCAATCCATCGGCGAAATCCGTAAATCTTGGATTGATAGACCGCATCAAACGGCCGGTCCTATTTTTAAGAATTGTTCCGTTTAATTTATCTTTCGAAACTTTTCGCATTAACGCAAAAGTCGAAGTTTTTATTGCCTCGCGCAATTTTTCACGCACGCTTCCGGGGATGGCGGATATTTCAAAAACGACTTTTTCAACATTGACAACTTGTGCGGAAATCATAACAAAATGACTCGTTTATAATTATTAAGCAGTGTTCGCGTTGTTTCGCTTAAATCTCTTTGCGAGAAAGTGACTGTTTCCCCGGCCAAACTTTTGCTAACTTGCCCGATTCGATCGCGCTCTTTATAGCGCAGCGAGATTAAATCAATGCATGCCTGCTCGATATCTGGCGGTATCGCCGAAAACCCCGCCGTATAAGTCAACGAAACATTTAGCCGGTCGCGTAAAAAAGCATATCCGCGCAAATAAATCGCTGTACCAGGCTCGTTAACTAGATACCCAATGCCTTGCGGATCAGAGGCCGCCACAATCGGCACCCCGTTGATCGTGACATTTTGTACGCTGATAATCGGATAATTTTTGACACAAATTGAATCCGCGCCGCTGCCGTCGCGCAATTCCGAATAAGTCGCAATCGCAAACCGCCGATTGAGCCAAGATTCGATATAAGCTGATGCCGCGGTAATCAATCGGGATAACAACGCGTCATCGGCACTGCCGGTAATAGCCATCCACGCCTTGACATTGGCAAGCGTCGTGAGGTCCGCCATGCTTATGCCTATGTCTTGGTATCAGGGATTGATTTTTCTGCATCTGACGTGATCGTGGCGCGTTCCTGCGGGATAAATCCCGCCACCATCAATAGCGCAGCGTCGTAAGCGGCCGGGAGGGTAATTTGCCCATCGACCACGGGGAAAAATTGCCCGCCGATAAAGACGCCGTTTCCGCTATTTTCCGGAGCAATAAAAAATCGTTGGCTCATTGAGGCTCTCCATAAAATTAAATCCGCATTGCTAGCAGTGCGGTAGGGGGTATTTGCCCCCTACCTATCTCATCAACCGTTGGCAATATTGGTAATGACGCCCATCGCGAAAGGCGCGTAAACCGCAAGCGTTTCTTCGGCGTAGACGCCGAATTCTTGCGCGCGGGTCCGCAGCGGCCAATCAATTTGATAGTAATCGGCACGGGTTTTGACCTCGGCCACATTCGGCACGTTATTACTCTGATATTGCATGGGAAGCGTTTCGCACCAGCCAATCAGCGTTCCGGCCGGGAGTGAAGGATGAATTTTAATCGGAATCTTGATACCACCGCCCATAGCGAATGGGTTGAAATACCAGCCAACCACGCCGCCTGCCATCAAATTGCCATACCCTTGCGTCGGATCAGCAAAAAGCTGCAACAGCGGCGACGAACCAGGACCCGCGAGCGCTTTGTTAGTAATATTTTTCAGCTCTTGCGAATTGACATAAATCACTGTCGGCGAGACTTGATACGCATCCCACATGGTTTGTAACATCACGTCAATTTCGTTGATCGTTCCTCGCCCGCTCGAGGTCAATACAGTGCCGGTGCCTGCCGTGCCAGTGGCAAGCGTTTTTGCATAAGCGCCAGAGCCAGGCAAAAATGCTGTAGTCAACAGGCCGTCAAATCCCAGCGAAGCATTGGCCGATTTGTCCGTGGCTGCTACAGAGGCGGCGGTTTGTCCGGTACCCAGCAGCGGCGCAGCAAATGTGGCCGAATTGATGGTAGTGATTGCCTCGAGTTTTTCAGCGCCCGCCGTGCCGACGTACCAGGCATAGCTCAATGCGCCAGTAACTGGTGTCACCGAACAGGACAGCGTCTGACCAAGAGTGATGGCTTGCGTTGCGGCAGCCGATTTGTTGGACGATCCGCCATTAAGTGCATAGGTCTGACCATCCGCGCCAGTGATGGTCTGCGCAGTCGGGATGCCGCCAGAAAGCGACGCGCCGCGAAACCCTTCACCGGTCAGCGCCACGACAACAACAGAATAGGTCGCCGCTCCCAAGGTCGCGCCGGCCCCTGCCGCGCTTAGCGTAGGCGTTGCCGGAGTACCCAGCGACAGGGACCGGTTGCCCATCAGCAGCGCGTTTTCCTCTTTAAGCATCATTTTTTGCAATACGCGCATCGTGCCCGTGGCGCGAACATCTTCGTATGTTTTGCCCGCATTGATAGCTTCAAAGGTGACTTGGTCTTCTTCGCCCAGCGTGACATAGGAGGACGCTTTATTGACCGCGTTATAAGACATGCGGCCAGTACGCTGGCCTTCTGCGACCCAGCCGATAGCGTCAAAGCCGGAGCCGGTCAATGATTGGATAACTTTCCAATTTGTGGCGGTGCCGACGCCGCCGGAAGTGCGCGGCAGCAAATTACGGATAGGGGTATTTACCGGGTAAAGATTTTTCGCCGGACCTTGCAGATCGTAAGCCACGATGCCGGTTGCAGTGCTGACAGTCTTTGCCAATGCATCATCAGATTTTGACAGCGCGCCTTTCATCAGGTCAACGGTTTCTTGAGTAATGGACATTTTTTCTGCTCCGAAAATTTATACGGATTAAGTAGGAAATTGATCAATTGCCGGTCAAAAGTGACCGACCCCCGGTTGAAAATACTTTTTTAATACTCTCCAATGCAGCATCTTGCCGCTGTTGCAGCGAAGCGCTCTCGGGCAACGGCAAATCTGCTTTGGCAAACTCATTTGCGGCGCCCCCGTCGATGTCTTCCGTCTTGCTGATGGCTTTGAGAAATGCTTTCCCGTGAGCTGGGAGCTTTTCTAGATCGCTTACCCGTTTCGCCAAAACGTCGCGCTCTGTCGTCAAATCGCCAATGGTTTTAATAAAATCGCCATGCGCTTTTTGCATATCCACGACGGCGGCTTTTTCGCCATCATCTTCGCCATCGTGCTCATAGCCTAGACCGCCCATGGCGGCATCGCATGATTTAATCATCTTGTGGACTTCGCCCAATGCCGCACGGGTCCCGGCGCTATATTTCGCACCCGCTTTTCGCATTTCTGTAGACGCGGAAGCTTCTAACATTTCTTCGTTTGGCACACCCGCCGCGCTTTCGAGATAAGCAATCATTTCTGCGGTTTCTTCAGCCGCCATGGAATTAAAAATTTCGCTGCCTTGTTTCAGCCAATCGCGCAATGCTCCGGGCAATTTGCTGTTGTCGCCTTCTTCGGTCGATTCGGCGCCAGCATTCGCCGCGAGACAACCAATCATTTGCAAAACCTGTGCAAATTGCGCAATGTCATACATGCTTTTTTTTGTCTCATCTTCAACCAATCTCGCCTTGGCAAGATCGAGTAATATTCCCGGTCGCAATGTTCCTGCATCAAGCAGCTTAGCAATTTCGCTGACCGCATCCTCATCTTGCAATTTTTCGGATTTATACATAGTAAAAATTGACTCCGGATTCGCCGGACGATCTACAAGTGACACTTCGATCAAATCAAGCGCTTTGATAATTCTCTTATCGGCAATATCCCTTTCCAGGATTTTCCCGCCGATGGAAAAGCCTTTGTAAGTGCCCGTTTCTACTTTTTTCACCGCGATTGGATCGACCACATGCGCGCCAAACCAGGTTTTACCATCCGCATCAACATTGGCTTCGATAGCCGTTCCCGCCGCTTTTGCTTGATGCATTTCACGTACCGCGCCAAAGCGCATGTAATCTGGTAGCGCCGCTTTCATCGCCTCTGGCAAAATAATCTCATCGTCGCTATCGCGCGCGCCCGAACTTGCATAGCCATAAACTTTTAACGTGCCGTCATCTTGCGCTTCGATCTTGGATATTTCGGCGTACATTCGCTTGATCGTCATTTTCCGCTGCCTCTTTTTTAAGCAATAACCAGCATGTTGTCAAAAGATGTCCCGGCGTTGTTGCATTGCGCTCCAATTTTCACGCCCGTCACATGACGGCCTGTCGCATCCTGCGACTCATACCAGCAACGGCCATTAACAAAAATTCGGAATCGGCGCCCGCGACAGACCACGCGTATGCGGTCGCCTTGATTGGTCAAAATGCCATCTTGATATGTTGATGCAACCGCACCTGCTGCGATATTTTGCAATACCAGCGCGGACGATCCGGCGGCATTTGCCCCCACGCGCCAATAATTGGCCGTATCCACGCCACGAAAAATTATCCACCATTGCCCCACGGCTGCAACATTAGTAATTTCGTAGGCATAATCTGGCGTAGAAAGAGTTGCCAGCATTCGGTTATTGCCCGCAGAACCACTTACAGCGCGATTTGAGACAATGGTGTAAGTGCCGGTATCAACCGTCAATGCCGAGCCCACTAGCGGCGTGCCTAGCGCGCCATCGGCGCGATTGAAAGTATCTAGCCACAGCACATCTGAGCGAATCGTACCGTACGCGGCGTACTCGATTGCGACGGTATCAATCGCACGCTGCGTTGCGCCAGCCTGCCAATCTTCTCTATGAATGCTAAAGCCATTAAACAGCTTGCCAACAAATGCCGCCATCCCCGGCGGGTGCACGCCTTGAATCAAAAATGCCGGGCGGTAATAATTGAGATCGCTATAGACTTGCTTGACTGAAAAATTCAATCCACTATCCCATGATTCGGCCGCAAATAGCGCGCCCCCGCCGCCGCCGCCGCCATTCGCCGTATCCTGGATCAAGCCGATGATCCGGCCGTCGGGCAGAATATTGAAAAAGCTATGCCACCAGGTACGCCCGCCAGTGGGATGGGTAATCGTAATCGCAGTCGGTCCCGACCATCCGCTATAGATATCCGCGCCCGCCGATATATTCCGCTGCATAGGATAAGTCGAGCCGCCATCGAGATTGTGGCTAAGCATAATCCAGCGTGAATTTATTGCATCCCAAAAGATGCTTGGACAGGCATAATCCTGGGTCGAGAAAGCTCCGTTGACAATCGTCATCGGCGGCGACCAAATAGCGCCATCGGCACTTTCCATGACGCGAACGTTATTTCCGGTAATCCCAGTAATCAGGCGCTCGCGGTAAATAAGGTAAAGTTTTTTTCCATCAGGCGATGCGACTAGATGCGTATCGGCGTTGTAACCCGATGATGGTTTTTGGACGAGCGGGTTAATTGTGCCGGGCGGGGTGATCCACGCATCCCCGTCGTTCGAGCAGGCAAGACAAGGATTTTCATAAGATGAATTCGACCCAGGATATGGCGTGTACGCCATCCAGTAGCGATATCCATTCCACCCTTCCGGGAAATAAATTGGCCCGGGATGGACCATATCCGAGCCGATGGCATAATAAGGATTGGGCAGAGAAAGCGGGCGACGCGGGATGATTTGTTGTTGGTCAAAAATATCGAATAGCGTGTTGGCCGGAGCATAGGGCAAAACAACGGCGGCTCCCACATTTGCGGCAGTGGCCCCCATGGCAATAAGTTCCGCCGCATCCGCCGCAGTCGCTGGAGAAAATTCGCCAGATGCATTTGCGGAAATCGGCCCGCTGGAAAGGCTGGCTTGTGTTGCAAAAGACGGAAGCTTATACCGCATTTTGTTCCTCGTTTTCCGTTTCTGATTTTATTACCGGCAATATCGCACATCGGCAATTGGGATGTAGCGGCGGTCCGCCCGCATCACCGCTGAATGTCTCATCCAATCCAACAATCTCACCGCCCATTTCTTGACAAATATCGCAGCAATCATGCGCCGCGAGCCATTCTTTTTGATCGACCGCGCCAGATACTTTATAGCCAGCGATTGCCCCTTGCGTATCCGCTTTTGCGGTTTCTGTGCGCGCTATGGTCATGGCGCGCTCGTCGGAAAACGCATAATTTTCTGCCAGTTTCGCCGCGAGCACATCATTGCTTTGCCCCTCTTCCATCGCGGTCGCCACATCGGCGCGGAGGAAGTCGCGCGTTGCATCCGTGATCTGCCATTCTGATGACGGATTGGGGATTAACTCTTCATCTACCCATTTCATGCCGACCATTTCCGCCGCCTGGTCGCGCGCATAAGCCAAGGCCCATTCGCTTACTTGCTCAAATGCATCGATCGAGAACGTTGCTTTGACTTGATCGACTATGGCATGCTCGGCCGCATCCAGATATAACAAGCGCAATTCAGCGCTGACGATGTCGATAAAAGATTCATATCCATCAAAATCAATATTATCAAGAATTGCCTTGATTTTCCGATCAATGTCAATTTCGCCTGATTTTGTTAACTTTTTAGCGTTGAAATTAGACAAGATAACATCAATAATTAACTTTTTATTGTGCGCGAAAAAATTGCGTACAGCCTTGCGTACTTTGATCTCTGCCTTGATTGCCTTCGGTCGATTTTGTCGAATTGGAGCAATTTTGACAGATTTTAATGGAAAGTCCATCAAAGATGAAACTTTTTTAAAAAGTTCTGTGCGAATTTGAATTCTATCTAATTTCATCCTGCCCCCATGAGCAAAGCTTCCTCATTGCGCCGCTTGCGCGTATGCCGCGCCATGGATAAAAACATGGCGTTTTTCGCGTAAATGAATTGCTGATTCGGCGTATCGGATACGAGCCCGGCCAGTCCAAAAACATCGTCTACTTGCGGAGTCGCATCGGATACGATTCCACCAAATAAAAAAATATCATCTATCTCGGCAAAATAAATCGCGCCAATGATTGCACTAGAGGCGACGAGTAAATTAATTAAGCATGAGTCACTTGATTCTTCCCAGGCCGCAGAACCGCTTAGAATCGCCTGAGAGACAATCGCCATTGCGTCTGATACCTCGACCCAGGCGAGTGCATTTCCAGCGATTACGGCCGCGTTTAATGCGCTTACGTCAGTATTTTCCGCCCAAGCGAGCGATACTGGAATATTCGCCACGCCGACAGCTGCCATGGGATCGGCGGATTCTGCCCAGGCAAGCGATGCTGACGCAATGCCTGAAACCGCGATAGAAAATATATCATCGGCTTCCGCCCAAGAAAGCGATATGGTTAAAAATTTAGCAATCGACGCGCCGAATAGCGCGGGAGGAAGTGGCTTGCGCCCAGGGCGTTCGCCACGAATAAGCATTGCTTAAATTTTAAGCTCTATTAGCGATTGATGCACCTGAATACTATTCGCTGCGTTCGCTGTCGACCAGGCAGCAAAGACATTTACCGTTTGCGCGGCGGTGCTGTCAAAACCGGCGCCCACAGCGGGCGCGGTCTCCGGCAATAGGATACTGCCGGCACTGCCCGCGCCAGCAGCAGGCGAGCCGATGACCGCGCGCGAAACAAAATTTGCCGTGCAGAGTGCATTCGCGGTAGTGCCTGAACCTACCGCGCGAATCGTGGCGAGCAAGATTGCTTCCCACGTGACATTGGTCTGCGCGGAGATGTTTAGCGCAATTGCGCCAAATGCTGAAATGACCGCCGAACCAAGACGCACATCAAGCGTAAGCGTGCCTGGCGAGGTGGCCAATGTGCTAATGCGCCCGCGCAGTGTGATTTTGAATATACTGCCGACCTGTAATATGCCACCGGGTATGACGGCGATGCCGGACGCAGGCAAAATGCTGGTCGCGGTCGTAGTATTGGCGAGCGCCGCGCCATCCGTCGAGGCCGCAGCGAATACCAGAGGATAAACGGGTAGCATCAGGCATTTCCTCGCGCAATTGACCAACTTGAAATATTCAGCGTTACGCCGATTGAAATAGACGCCGTATTAAGTATTAAGTCAGTCCCGGAAGTCCCGGCAGAGCCATCTAGCACATGCGTCGTACCGTCAGATTTGACCAGGCGGAACCACGTCGCTGTTCCTGCCGCGAGCCCAGTCGTATTCGCCGGCAATGTCGGGCTAAGTATTGCGCCGGAAGCCGCCGCCGCAAATGGTGTGCCGAGAACGAATTCTGCGAGCAGATTTGTTGGCGCGCCCCCGGTTGCTGGTCGCGTGCCATCATATAGCCGTAATTTTCCGCCGCCGCCAACAAAAGCAGTAATGGCGTCCAGCTGCGCATTACGCAACACTATCGTATAGCCTGCGGGCATATTTTATTCCCCTTGATCTTTTTCAATTTGGATCATGCGCGAAATTTCGCCCTGTTGATCGCGCGTAATAGTGGTCTCTGTGCGACGCTTCGGCAGGCTTAATTCAACGGCCGCCGGATAGACAATATTTTCCACTTTGACGTCCGGCATAACGACTTGAGGCATAACCGCCTCAACATTTGTAACCAGCTCCGGCAATGTCAAATTCACTACAGCCGGCGCGGCCTCCGGAATATTTACCGTCACCGGCGCATCAATAATTACATTAGGCACTGGCGGGGGCTGAATCGTGGCATAGACATTCGTCCCGGCAATGTCAATGACCACATCGGGCGGGGAAATTTTTATTTCAGGCAAATTTACCGTTAAGTTAATCGGCTCTGCCGCTGCCTTATTTAGCTTTTCACTTGTTGCCTCATTTTTAGGCGCCTCATTTTTAGGCGCCTCATTTTTAGGCGCCTCTTCCATCGCCGTCATGCCCAATTTCTCGCGCACTTCGTCTGCAGTGACCACGCCACAATTAAGATATATTTGATTTATTTGCGCCTGAACCAATGGGTCAACAGCCTCTTCTTCGCTCCACGAAAATTCCAAATCTGGCGAGTCCATCCACTTCGCCAGCATCAAATTTATCAAATCGGATACCCAATTTTGCAGCGGCGCCAATCCTTCAGAGAGCGCCTGTTCACGCGCTGTTTCGGCCGTGGCGCGATTCTGTTGTTTGACAAATGGTGTCGGTTCGATATTAAAAGCAAAGCACACTACGCGCGCCAACCACTCGTCGTATTCATCTTTCAGCGCGCCCTGTTTTGTTTCAGATAATTTCAATTCTCCCGGAATGAATTTTGCATGCCGACGAGCCGCCGTGTTGCCCTCGATAAGGGAATCCCAGTATTCCTGGAATTGCCGTATTTGATCTGGATTCCAGCTCTCAGGCACGCCAATCAACGCTTCCGGGATATTGCCCTCGGTATAAAATTGCAATTGATGCAATTGCCGACGCATGGCTATATTTATGGTCATAATGACTTGTTCGACCGGCGAATAGCCATAAATACGGCTGGTACGCACATTACGCGGCATGTAAATCAACTCATCGCGCGAGTAATCGACCGCCGCTACGCCCTTGATAATTTGCTGATATGCCGGATAAGGCGGCAGTGGCGTACGTCCGGTGGCATCAATTACACGCTTGATCGTGGCGCCATCAATCGGCTCAAACGCATAGACCCTCCCGGCGCGGTCAGGCCGTATATAAATTGTTGGCGCGTCTATCACCAATAAATCTTCAATGAGAATTCTTAGCCATGTCTGCCAATTATGTTCTTGATCCGGATAGCTAAAAAAATCGGCAATTGTCTTGCAGCGCGTCTGCGTTTCTTTTCCGGTGTCGATATTGTTTCTAGGTCGAATTTCCCACTTAAGCTTGGACATTTGATCTTTCCGCGTCTCGATCACGAGACGCAGAATATCGCAGCCATCGGCCAATGCGCGCATTTCTGCAAATGAAATCGCGCCGGTATCGCGCGTGCCGCGCTGCGTATTAACTGAAAATGGAAAATCGAATTGCCTTCCGCGCGCCTGTTCCTGCGCTTGTGGCGCCACAGGTTCGCCTGGGCCCATCCATTCTGGCGCCTTGCCAGTGACGGCATAGCGTATGCCAGCGACGGCACGCGCCAGCATTCCGGGATCAATTGATGTTTTCATACGTCGCAGTCATTTTTTTCGCCTCGAATTGTTGGCGCATCCAATCCAGCATACCTGTAGACCCGCCCATCAATGCTTCGAAAGCACGTGAGGCGGCATCCACTTGATCGTCATGCGCGCCATTGGGAAACATCCGCATTTCGTCAATAAATTTATCATTCCATTCGGCGCGCAGAAGCATCACATTCCCTACGTTGATCTGTGCTGCCAGCGGTTCCGCGCGGGTGATCTTATCGCCGCTTTCCGGCGAGGTATTGACGGAAAATCCAGAGAGCGCGCGCGTAAGATATAAAGCTTGAGTTTTCCCGGCTTGCCCAGGGTCTTGCGGCAGGCTGATTTTGACATGCCGCCCGTCACGTGTCGCGGTATTTATCAGAGCCGCATCGCGTTCATCTGGCCCGCCGCGCAAGCGCACCACGTCGGCAATAATATAACGGCCATCGCTCATCTTGCCCAGCCGCACGCCTGCCGTGTGGTCACCGTCTGTGGTCGCGGCCAGGTCCCACCCGCGCATCCAGTCTATATGTCCCGCCGGAATGGCGTCGACGATCTGTAGCGCATCCGGCTTAATGACGCCACCCTGCAATGGGGAGGGGCGCTGTTGATATTGCCCGGCAAAAACATACGGTGAGGCCAATTCCATTTCGCGCAACATTTCTACATTGTGCTTTTCCGGCCAAAGCGCGGTCCCGTCATCGCGCAACGCGGGCAAGCAAATATGTTCCCACTGCTCGCCATTTCCACCATTCAATAGCCACCCGGAAAGATCATTTTCATGTAAACGCTGCATTATCAGCACGATTGGCGTTTTCGGCGTGTTTTTCCTACTTTCCAGTGTATTTCTGAACCAGTCGATGACATTATTACGCATCGTTTCAGAGCGCGCTTCATCCGCTTTATGCGGATCGTCGATAATAATAGCGCCGCCAAAGCCATTACGATGCTTGCCGGCGCCATAGCCAGTGATCGCGCCACCGGAGCCAGTGGCATAGACGCATCCCCCTTTCGTCGTCTTCCACTCATCGCGCGCTTTACTATCTTTGCGCAACGCCAGTTTGGGGAAAATTTTTTGATAAATCTCCGTCTGCACCAAATCGCGGATAGACATCGAATTATTCGCTGCGAGTCTCGCGCCATAAGACGTATGGATAAATTCCGCATCCGGGTCGCGTCCAAGAGACCAGGCGATAAAATTGATTACTGCCAGTTCAGTTTTTGAGTACCGCGGCGGAACATTGATGATTAGTCGCCGCGTCTTGCCCTTGTAGACGCGCATCAGAGCATCGCAGATCGTGCGGTGATGCTCTGCTTGCTGCCAGCGGTAGCCGTGGCGCTGCAGAAACATTAAACGAGAAAATAAATAGAGATTTTCGCGCGCCAAAGCCAAGCTCACCAAGCTGGCGGCAGGCGACAGCGTCAGGATTGCGCCGGAATCCATCGGGGATCAATCATAGATAAAAACTATCGCCAGTCTGTCAGATATTTTCCGAGACCTCTTTGATCGCATCCGCAAAATCAGCCTTGCTCAGCCGCACGATGTGATTGATCGGGCCATCGTCCTTGCCGGTCATTTCGACCCGACTCAGCTTAGGCGCGACATATTCCGCCAGCTTCGCCACGATTTCCAGTGCCCGTGCTGGATCGGCTCTAACCCCCTGTTCCTTGTCGCCATTTGCCACCACTTCCAGCCATCGCGCCAGTGACTGGCTGGTCTCGCGCACCAGCTTATCTACCGCCGTCCGAAATGCCGCATCCCTTACTGGCATACCGCCTTCGCGCCGACGCAAAGGCACCGCCCGCTTATGTGATTTCGCCACCGGCAACGGCCCTTCTTTTTTTTCTGTAGGCAAAATTTCCTCGCAAATGTAATTATCCAGATGATTTGTCAATCATAGATAAAAACTATCAACTATTCAATCGGCAATAGCTTTTTGCTATCGACAGGCAGGAATCCTGATTTTCGCCAAAATTGGCAAAATGGCACTCCTTTTCGCTATCTTATTTTCCCCGCACACTTCCGCGCATCGAGACCCTCTCTTTAGAGAGAGGGGTCTACGAGTGTCGCTAGGAAAGTTTGCCTTGCCCCTGTTAGGGTGACTTTTTCAAACTTAAGCCTAACGATATAGGTATAAACCCATGATTCTAAACAAAAAGTTACTGTCGCTAGTGAAGTTTGTAACGTCTCTAGCGTACTTTTGCTAAAATTTGTGAGGTGACGCAACCCCTAATATTTAGGTAGTAAAACGCACACATTCGAACATTGTTTACCCAACGAAAACCGTGCGTTAACTTTTTAATTGACTAACCGCTTAAGATGTGTTATATTTAAGATGTTGTTTTTATTAGAATTTTTTTACGAACAAATTTGGAGGTAGAAATGGTTTCGGCCAAAGAAGATAGTAAATGCCGTGTACAAAAATACATGGAACAAAATTCGAGGATTTACATAGATCAAAAAACAATGGAAATGCTTGGACAAATCGAAAAATTTTATTCAATAGATAGAAAAATGGCTTTATATTTTGCGATAAATTCAATTCATAATGCCATGACGAGCGAAGAGCTTCGCTCTAGCGCTAATGGTCATAATAAAAAAACAGATAGAAAATTTCCTATGTTATCAATTGCTTCTGACCGAATCAGGGTTAAATATTTTAATCTTGGGGAAATTTATTCCATGTATCGAATGGCGATAAAATAAATAGCATATATATATATTAGTGCAATCAGTAAAAAGGAAAAAGTGAAATGAAAAACATCATTACAAGCAGCGAAATCGCTGAAGCCCGCGCGGCAGGGTACGATTTATGGCATTACGTCAAAGCGCGCGCGTACGCCACTCACGCGGAGGCGATGGCAGCGCAAGCGGCAGGGTACGACTTGTGGGATTATGCCGAAACACGCGCGTGCGCCGATCACGCCGAGGCGCTGGAAGCGCAAGCAGCGGGGTGCGATTTGTTTTGGTACGCCAAATTGCGCGAATACGACACCCATGCCGAGGCGCTGGCAAAAACATCAAGTAAAAATATTTGAAAATATTCCTTGTAATATTAAAAAATAAGACTATACTCAAATCAAGGTAGCCAGAGAGGCAAGCCGAAACAAGGAGAAAAAAAATGAGCACAGTACAAATCGGCGGCAACACCTACAATTGCCGCGAATACATCAAGAGCGCTGGTGGCCGGTGGGAACCGGAATCCAAGACGTGGGCAATCGACGACAAAAAATGGGCTGCCCTGGTAACTAGCAAGCCCAACTTGATGCGCGGATGCGTGATCGTCGGCGGCGTAATTGGTGGGGATGCCGCCGCCAGTCTGGCGAGCGTCGCCAACGCAGCGCGTAATACAGGCCGCCCCTCCCAGCCGCGCAAGATGAGCCAGTCCGGCCTCTGCCGCCTCTGCCACTCCTACTGTTACGGCGATTGCCAAGCCTGAGAGGTTGTGCCATGCAAACCATTATTGCGACACTGCGGCGCGCCGCACGGGCACCGGCCATGGCCGGTATCTACATCAAGAGCGTTAGCCTGTCAGCAACCAAGCAATGGCAGTACGATGCCGTAATGTCAATCACTTGGTCTATGCCAGATAAAGACGCCGCGATCGAGGGTGCGTCTTTGCCCGGCGTTATCGCTAGCGTGCTCAGCCGACCAGCCGATACCTCAATCCTGTTGCCGCGCGCGTTGGCGAGCTCGGGAGAAGAAATTGAAGAGGCTGTGATTGAAGCTGCTTGGGTGCTGGGAGCATGGGATATTTGCCGTATCGAACGTCCGCCACTCCCGGCCGGCGCAGACTGGCATGAGGCCAAGTATGGTATCCCAGCCAACTTTGGTCGCAACATGTACACGATCATGGGTCAGCCACTGGTCATTGGCGAGTACGCGCAAGATGATGTTATCGCGCTTGCTGCGCGCGATGGCTACATCACCTGGCGTTTTGTCCCGCTGGCCATGGCCACGCCAATTGCTCGGCAACGGTGGGGCACCAAAGACAGCACCTTGCAACCGGACTGCACCAGACTCGGCGCTGCCGGTCATTATCGTGGCGCCTGGCACCATCCAGCCACGCCTGGGCATGAAAGCGAACACCAATACCAACTCGGACGCAGCAACCACGGCAACCGTGGCGGCGGCGATTGAAGAAAGATTAAGCATAAAACATGTAATGTAATCAAGGTAGCCACAAGCGCAAACCGAAACTAGGAGACGAGAAATGAAAAACATTATTACAAGCAGCGAAATCGCTGAAGCCCGCGCAGCGGGGTGCAATTTTTTGTGGTATTACGCCTTGGCACGCGAGCACGCCACCCACGCCGAAGCCCTGGAAGCGTACGCAGCGGGATGTGATTTGTGTGATTACGCCTTGGCACGCAAGCATGCCACCCACGCCGAAGCCCTGGAAGTGCAAGCAGCGGGGTGCAATTTGTGGGATTACGCCTTGGCACGCAAGCATGCCACCCACGCCGAAGCCCTGGAAGCGCAAGCAGCGGGGTGCAATTTGTGGGATTACGCCGACGCGCGTGCGTACGCCACCCACGCCGAAGCCCTGGAAGCGCATGCAGCGGGATGCGATTTGTGGGATTACGCCTTGGCGCGCGAATACGCCACCCACGCAGAGTTGATGGCAAAAACATAAGGGGCCTTCGGGCCCCTTTATTTTTTATAGCGTACGCCATATCCTAACGCCTGTCTTATCTGTATCTGGATAAGAGCGCAACTTAAAAGCTCGCGTTTTGAGCATAACCGGCACCGTCTCTCCCTTGCGATTCAGCATCGTTTCGCCATTAGGCGACGGGACATCGAATTTCGCCGCCATAGAAGCTATCGTTGATAAGATAGATTTGGCTTTGGTCGCCAAAACATCCGGCGGGATTTCGATAAAAAATGAATCCCCAACTTTCATTTCTTTTAGCGGATATTTTAAAGCTACCCTAAAAAGGCCACTTTTCGACACCTCAAAGGGAATGTCTTTTTCAATAACAAAATCACTCATTTTAACTCTCCAGTGCGTGGTTAATTTTCCCTCAACAAAAGTACTTTATTGAGTAATATATATTATCTACTTATTACCTGTATCCGTCAACTAATTTTCGCTTGTCGGCAGTGATTCTTATTTCATCAGGATGCAGCCCATCCAACAACTTATCCAAATAAACTTCAAGCCGGGTTGAATCACGCTTGGAATAAGCCGATTCTATGTCTCCTTTAATTTCTTTTAATATTTTATTTGTATTGCATAGGTTTTTTGGGATATGTGTAATTCCAGTCTTAAAACTTTCTATTACAAACATTATAAATTTATTAAGTTGTTCGGCTACTACGTATGTTGGCTTCATGTATTCAATATTAAAAATTCTAGTTACCGGGATATCGCTCAAATCGCCATAATATGTTAATTTAATTTCAATATCGTCTGATGGCA
>ERZ650310.129-NODE-129-length-21708-cov-7.336351_pt1 | contig 21708 bp, 31 predicted proteins | sample MGYA00376246_ERZ650310 | MGnify/ENA primary metagenome ERZ650310 (study PRJEB26733, sample SAMN07839286) | wastewater metagenome | biome: small river; feature: stream; material: water | place: USA: North Carolina | collected 2016-03-01 ...
GCTTTCCCGCCGGGCGGTGCCTGTGGTGCTTCGCGGCGGATGCGGTCTACATCGGCAGGCCTGAGTTGGGTTCTGCCGTGCCAAACCTTGTCACGGTTGTTCTCGCTGCGTGACGAGTAGCGCAGGTTCTCCACGGCGTTGTTGGTCGGGTCACCGTCGTTGTGCGCGATATCCGCGCCGCAGGGCCTCGGGCCCTGGAAGGCATCGAGCACCAACTGATGCACCTGCCGGGTGTTGCCCTTGCCGAGGACTACGCTCAGGTGACCGCTCTTGCTGGGCCCGGGGCGCAAGATCCGGCCACGGACAAGGCGCGTGGTCTCGACGCCGTGGCACACCAGGCGCACGCGGTGATCTACCGAACGCACGCGTCCGATGTCGCTGACCTCGTAGCGACCCTCAGCGCCCGCAACAGGCAACCAGACTTCACTCATGGTCAACGCTCCCACTGCCTATCAGCACTGACCTCGAACCAGCCGCGCTCGGGCGTCCAACGCAGCAGCGTGCAGGGCAGGGCCTCGTCGGTGCAGATGCGCAGCGCGGTGCGCGTGCCGCCCAGCTCGCCCAGCAGCTGGCCGGCGGCGCGGGCCTTGTCGCATTGCTCGTCGTCGCCGGCATCGAACCGCGCGAGCGTCTTCCAGGCGCCGGAGTTGTTCAGCTCCAGGCGCACTGGGCGGGCGGCCGCGATGGCGGCAAGGTGTTCGGCGGCCATGGTCAGCCCGCCAGACGGTGGCGCACAACGCCGGTGATGCCGTTGGGCAGATTGGCCTGGCCGACAGCCGTGTCAATGAACGACGACTCGCCGCCGCCGGTGGCGCGCAGGTAGTCGACCTCCACTCGCGCAGTCTCGGTGAGCGTCTTGGCCAGGTCGCTGACAGCGCCGGCCTTGCTGATCGCCGCCTTCAGCGCCTCGGGGTTGGTCGTATCGGCGGCGCGCAGTTCCGCGAGCTGGGCAAACAGCGCGGCGCGCAGGGTGGTGATGTCTTGGCTCATGCTTGCTCGGCCTCCTTGGCCTGTTGGGTCTTGCGGTTGATCTGGCGCTGCAGGACGCCGCGCAGTTGCACCACGCGCTGCAGCTCGGGCGGGTACCGGGTGTGCACGCTGTTGCGTCGCATCAGATCCAGGCGGCTCAGGCACTCCACCGCGTCGGGCGTGACGAGCGCGGGATCGGTTGTTTGCTTCCCGGGCCGGAAGACAACGGCATGGCCGGCGGGCACCGGGCCGTTCGCGGCCTCCCACACCAGGCGGGCCACCGGCGTCCAGCGCACGTGGTTCGGGCCCGGGTCGTCGTTGACCTTGCGCTGCAGCTGGCCTTCGCAGATCCGGTAGCTGCCGACGGGCACCCAGGTGTGCGGTCGGACTCCGGGCTTGAACTGGGTGGCCCGGCAGGCCTCGTGAGTGCCCGTCGAGCCCTTCACGCCCTTGTTCCAGGGCTCCAGGCCGGGCTTGAACTCACCGGCGTTGCCCAAGCCCGCCTTCGCGCGCTCCCGGTTGCGCTCGCGCGCCGTCTCAGCGATCAGATCGGTGGTCTTGTGCAGGCCCATGGCGTTGGCCTTGGCCAGCACGCGCTTGATGTCGCAGCCGAAGCGGCGTGCCAGGTCGGCGGTCAGCACGGTGGCGTAGTGCTCGCGCAGGTGCGCTTCTTCCTCAGCGGTCCAGAAGCGCTTGGGCGGCAGGATGTTGCGGCTCTTGGGCATGGTGGTTGGTCAGGTTTTTGGTGAGAGGGCCCCGCGCCCGCACGAAGGAGCGTTTGCACAGGAGGCTGAAGAGAGGTCGCCAGGCGCCTAAGACCTGGCCGCGGTGCCCTCTCGCCAAAAACCCCCGGGCACTGGGCCCGGGGAAACACGGCCGAGGCCGTGAGGGAGGATCAGGGGTCTAGAACGTGGTGGGCTGCGCGATGCCGGCCGCGTGGCGCGGACACGGCGAGCCGTCCGCCGTCACGTTGCTTGCGGGGCCGCTCAGCTGTTCCTTGAGGACGTAGCCCATCAGCGGCCAGATCTTCTCGATAGCGTTCTTGCGGGCGACCTTGCGGCCCACGTCGGCATCGAAGTTCTCGGGCGACACGCAGGCGCTCTCGCCGGTGACGGTGAAACCGTTGCGCAGCACCAGCACGCAGAAGGTCAGCAGCGCCAGGGATTGCGGGCAAGGCGGGTAGACCACCTCGCCAGGCTCGTCAGGCTGCGCGGCGCCCAACACCCCTTCGCCAGCGGTGAAGTAGTGCTCGCTGGCGATGTTCGCCTCAACGTCGGCCGGCGTGATGCGCGGGGCGGTCAGGCCCTTGGCCTGGATCTCTTGCTCGATGTCCATGGGGTTCTCCTTGAAGTGGGCGGGGGCGGCCAGGTCGTCTGGCGTCTCCGGTGGCGACCCGGCGTGCTCCAGCACTGCGCCCCCAGAAAAGTCAGGCCAGGTCGTCGGCCGTGGCGCCGTTCGACACGTCGTCGAAGTCGTCTTCGCTGGCCACGCCGCCACCGGCGAAGGCGTCGCCGTCGCAGTAGAACTGCACGCCCATCAGCGTCGCGTTCACCCGCTTGCCATAGTTGTTGTCCTGCGCCCAGAGCTCCAGGCTGACGTTGACGTAGCAGCCGGCGTAGGGCTTGCCGTCGGCCTCGGTCAGCGGGCTCTTGTCGCTGTTCAGCACCAGCGGCCGGATCGGGTTGCGGGCGCTGACGTACAGGTTGCCGGCGAAGCCGTCGTAGGTGGCCTTCAGGTCGCCGTCGTGCAGGCACACCTTGTCGGCCTTGCGCGCGGCGGCCAGGATGGCCGGCGCCTTCGCACCCCACTTCTCGGCGCCGACCTGGTCGATCGCCTTGTTGATGGCCTTGACCTGGGGGTCGGCCGGGTCGATGAGGAACGTGGCCGAGAAGGCGGGCTTGCCTTCGCCGTTGACCGTCTTGGCTTCCCAGAGGGTGGGGAAGGCCAGGCGCACGTTGGCGAGTTTCAGCTTCATGATGGGCTCCAGTGGTTGCGGGGTGGGTGCGTCAGGCCAGGCTGTCCGCGGGTTCGGTCACGTCCTGGAAGTCGGACGCCACCGCGGACATGACCAGGGCGGGGCGCTTGTCGGATTCGGGCGCCACGCTGGGCTTGCCCTCGGGCTGGTGGACGAGCTCCAGCACCTTCGGCCACTGGCGCGGGCCGATCTCGCCGGCCTTCTGCAGCTTCTCGGCGCTGGTGGGGCTGATGAGCTTGAGGTCGTAGACCTGCTCGGTCTTCAGGCGGAACGTGTCCTTCAGCAGCTTCTCGGCCAGCACCGGGTCGGTCCAGGCGCGGGCACCGCGCTTGCCCTGCACCAGCTTGAAGCCGGGGATCGGCTCGCCGGCCAGCAGACGACTCTCCACTTCAGCGCGGACGGCCTTGCACCACACCTCGACCAGATCCACGGCCTGCAGGGCCAGCGCCAGGCGCGCGCTGGCCATGGCCTCGGGGCGCTTGCGCATCGTGGCCTCGGTCATGTCTCGGTTGAAGGTGGTCAGGTCTTCGAAGTCGCTGCCCACCTGCTCCTGCACATGCTCGGCCAGCGCCGGGCAGGTGGCCTTGGCCCGGCAGAACTTGCAGCCCTTGGGCGTGGGGATCAGCGGGGCGTCGGCCATCTGGGTGAACGCGGCGGCCTCGCTCACCTGCTCGGCGAAGTCGGCCAGGTCTTCGACCGACTGCACCCACTCGCCGACCGCGCCCAGGCGCGGCTGGTGGATCACCATGCGCACGGTCTTGAAGTCGCCCACCAGGCCGAACTCCTCCAGCGCGGCCGCGGCATAGATCTGCAGCTGGGGGTTGTCCTCGGCGTCGACGGCGACGCCGCGGCCGAACTTCAGGTCGATCACGATCAGTTCGTCGCCGGCCAGCACCACCGTGTCGGCCGTGCCGTGGGCGTCGGCCTCGCCGGTGAGCGCGCTGATGGGCAGCTTCTGCTCGACCAGCAGTTCGCCACCGGTGGCGGCCACCACGCCGCGCACATAGTCGACGTACTGCTGGACGAAGCCGGCCATGTCGGCGTCGACCGTCCAGGTCTTGCCGTTGACGGTCATCTGCCAGCCGATGTGCGTGCTGGCGTCGACCTTGCCGGTCAGGCAGCGCGCGGCCACCTCGTGGGCGACGGTGCCCTCGTCGGCGAAGTCGCTGCTGGTGTCGGGCAGGTCGCGGGTCAGCGCGACGCTGCCGGGGCAAGCCATCCAGCGGTGCGCGCTGGAGGGGGAGAGGAGGGCGTGGGCCATGGTGCTCAGCCCAGCGCGGCCAGGAAGTCGCCGTACTGCTCGGGCTTCAGGTCCGGGCCCTTCTTGGCGTTGAACTTGGCCAGGGCGTCGACCGCGCGCTGGCGGTCGGTCTTCACCATCGCGGTGATGGCGGCGGCCACCTTCTCGTAGGTGATGGGCTCAGCAGAGGGCGCAGCCGCAGCCGGCGGCGTGGCCTCGGTCGACGGCGCGGGCGCAGCGGCCGTGGGGCCGGGCGTGGAGGGGCCCGCCTCGGCAGTACGCGGGGAAGGGGCAGACGCGCCCGTCGCCGCACCGGTGGCCGTCTTCTCGGCCTTGGGCTTGGGGCTGGCCGTGTCCTTCGCGGCTTCGTTGGCGAAGACCTTGGCGGCGGCCTCTTCGTAGGCCGCTCCGACGGCGGGGTGTGCAAAGTCGCTGGCCTGCAGCTCGGGGCGCATGGCCGACAGCACGGCGTTGAGCTGCGCCGGCGTGTGAATCGTGACGGTCATCGGAAACATCAGGGACTCCTTCAGGAGGGGGTGGCCGGCGCGGCGGCCGGGGTGGGATTGGCCAGGCCGTGCAGCTTGGCGATGGGGTCGGCCAGGTCATCGAGCAGCGACTGCAGGTCGTGGTCGCGTTCCAGCACCTTGGCCAGGGCTTCGGGGTTGTCCAGGTCGTACTCGCTCAGCAGGCCGAGCAAGCCGCTGATGTCCCGGTGCGGGAACTCGCGCACCAGGTCCAGCGCCGTCTCGACGTCGGCGCGCTGCGTGCTGTCGGACGGGGCGGCGATGTCGTCGAGCAGCGACTGCATGGCGTCGTGCTCGTCGATCAGCGCGCCGAAGCGCTTGGCGAGCTCGGTCTGCAGGTCGGACGTGGTGAGTGGGTCGGCGTTGGCTGCTTCGCGCAGCAGCTCCTCGTCGGTGAGGCGGGAGAGGATCACGATGCGTCTCCGGTGGTGTGGGTGTCGGGCCCGAACAGGTCGTCGCGGTCGCCAAAGGCGAGCACCAGGACCAGCAAGGCCAGGGCGAACAGGAAGGTGATCAGGCGCAGGGCCCAACGGGCAGCGCGCTTCACGAGATCACCCAGGTCATGGGCACGTCGGCCAGGAACACTTCCCAGGCGGCCACGCTGGCCGCGTGGCGGGCGGTGGCGGTGAGTGCGGTGGCCATCGTCCTTGGCTCCCTACAGGTTGTTCAACAACCGATGGCCAGACGATAACACAACCAAAAAGGAGTGCGCAACAGAGAAATAAACTTTTTGGTTGTTGATTTGGGCAAAGAAAAGCGCGCCCTGAGGGCGCGGCCTTTCGGTTTTGCCGGTTCCTAACCGGCGGTTGTCCACACAACTTATTAAGGGTAGACTCTGGTTGTTGAAACAACTTTTGGATGTGCCGTCATGCCTGAGCAGACGAACAGCGGGATCCGCAAGGCCATCGAGGCCGCCGGCAGCCAATCGCGGCTGGCTGCGCGTCTGGGCGTGCGCCAGCAGGCGGTAGCCAAGTGGCTGGCCAAGGGCTTCGTGCCGCCGGCGCGGGTGATCGAAGTCGAGCAAGAAACGGGCGTGCCGCGGGGGGACTTGATCAACCCGAAGCTGATCGAACTGCTCGACACCTCGCTTTGACCTCGGCGATGTCCGAAGAACCGGAAGCACCGGCGCTGCTGCCCGTCATTGCGGAGCAGATCCCGGCCGCACTCAGGGAGCAGCCCCGCTGGGCCCCGTGGCGAGCCGTGTGGAACGACAAGCGCGGCAAGTGGGACAAGGTGCCATGCCACCCCAGCGGGTACATGGTCAGCACCAAGAGGCCAGAGGCCTGGGTGTCGTTCGACCTGGCGCTGGCCGCCTACCGCAGCGGGCGGTTCGCCGGGGTCGGGTACCTGATGACCGGCGAGCACGGCCTGGTGGGCGTGGACCTCGACCGGTGCGTCGACGGCGGCCGGGTGGCGCCCTGGGCCCAGGAGATCGTCGACGGCCTGGCCGGCTACGCTGAGGTGTCCCCCAGCGGCCGAGGCCTGCGCGCGTTCGTGCACGGCACGGTGGCCTGGGATTGGAACAACCACGAGCAGGGCATCGAGGTCTATGCCGGCCACACGCCGCGGTTCCTGACCGTCACCGGGCAGCGCCTGGGGGCGGCGGGGGCGGCGGGTGTGGCGGACGTGGGCCCGGCGCCGGCCGGCGTGCTGGAGCAGCTGGGCCAGCGCTACGCCCGGGAGCGCGAGCAGGCCACGGTGATCAGCCTGGCCATGCCCGACCTGGTGGACGAGCTGGCGCTGCCCGACCTGGCCGACCTGGACCTGCCGCCGCGCACGCGCGATCTGCTGGCCGACGGCACGACCGGCGCCGACCGTTCGCGCGACTTGTTCACTGCGGCGGTGGATCTGTTCCGCGCCGGCCTGGGCGAGGCCGAGGTGCTGAGCCTGCTGGCCGGCAACGAGCACGCCATGGGCATCGCGCTGGACCACCGGCGCCAGGACCACGAGCGCGCCCTGATGTACCTGTGGGTGGAGCACACCCAGAAGGGCAAGGCACGGGCTGCAGCCTCGCGCGTGGCCACCGCCGACGACTTCGAGGACGTGACGCCGGCCGCCGGCCCCGCGACAGCGCCGGCCGCCGGCCCTGCAGCAGCGCCACCAGCTGCGCCGGCGCGGCCGCGCTTCACCTTCGACCAGGCGGCGGCCTACACCCGGCGCGCGCCGATGTCGTGGTTGATCAAGGGCGTGCTGCCGGCGGCCGACGTGGGCGCGGTGTATGGCGAGTCGGGCGCGGGCAAGAGCTTCTTCGCCCTGGACCTGTGCATGGCCGTGGCGAGGGGCCTGCCGTGGCGCGGCAAGGCCGTCAAGCAGGGGCTGGTGGCCTATGTGGTGGCCGAGGGCGCGGGGGGCTTCTCGCTGCGCCTGCAGGCCTTTGCCGAGTACCACGGCGCCGACCTGGCGGGCCTGCCGCTGTGGGTGCTGGGTGACCAGCCGAACCTGCTGGAGAAGGGCGACGTCAAGGACCTGGTGGCGGCGCTGCGCATGCTGGCCGGCCTGGTGCTGGTGGTGATCGACACCCTGGCCCAGACCACGCCCGGCGCCAACGAGAACAGCGCCGAGGACATGGGCCGGGCCCTGGCCCACTGCCGGACGATCCGCAAGGCCACCGGCGCCATGGTGCTGCTGGTGGCTCACGCGGGCAAGGACGCCAGCCGGGGTGTGCGGGGCTGGTCGGGTATCAAAGGGGCCCTGGACGCCGAGATCGTGGTGGAGCGGGCCGGCGACCAGCGGGCCGCCACGATCACCAAGATGAAGGACGGCACCGGTGAGGGCGACGAGTTCGGGTTCAGCCTGACCTCGGTGGTGCTGGGCCAGGACGAGGCCGGCGACGACATCACCAGCATGGTGGTGACGGCCAGCCAGGGCGCACCCCGGGCGGCGCGGCGCGGCTTGCCCAAGGGGGCGGTGCAGCAGCTGATGCTGCGCACCGCCCAGCAGCTGCTGGACCTGGCCGGCGAGCTGCAGGTGATGACGCTGTTGGACACGGTGGTCAACGAGCTGCCGCGCGAGGGCGGCAAGAGGGATCAACGCCGGGCGCATGCCATGCGCGCGCTGGAGGCGCTGGTGGGGGCGGGCTTCCTATCCACCGCCGGTGGCGTTGTGGGGGTGCTGTGATGGCGAACGCGTTGTTTGGTGCGGATTTGAGCGCGTTGATTTCTGCACGGTCAGACGAGCGCGCGTTTTTTAACGTGTTTAGCGCGCTTTTTTTTACTGTTCCAACTGCTTCAACTGCTTCAACTGCGCCATTTGAAGCACGCCCCAACTGCTTCAACCAACACCGAACCCCCTCCCTTAGGGTCGGGGTTGTGTTGAAGCAAGGGGAACGGAGCAGGGCGGAGCGAGGGTTCAAGACGCTGGGCAGTTGGAACCGTAAATTTTTGCAAGGAAGGGTGCGGAAGATGAACACGCAGAAAACAACGGATAGCCCGCTGGTGCTGGATCGGCCGGACGTGGTGCTGCCGAACGGGCGGGTGTGGCACTGGCTGGCCGATGTGCCCCACGAGCGCTTGGACGGCAGCCAGACGACGTTGGCGGTGTGGCACTCGCCCTGCGCCCGGTGCGGCGCGCCGGTGTTCGTCAGCACGCCGGCATCGGTGGGGTCGGACGCCTCGAAGTCCAAGGCGTTCGGCCGGGTGCACTGCGACGAGCACAAGCTCAGCCCCGCCGAGGCGAAGCTCAACTTCATCGCGGCGTGCCGTAAGGGCCGTCAAGCGCAGCGCGAGAAGCGCAAGGCGGGTGCCCTGTGACCTCGCAGCAGTCCTTGCCGTGGGTGAGCGAGCATTTCCCGTTCGAGATCCGCCAGCGGCTGGTGCGCGCGGCAGCGACCGAAGACCCCGAGCAGCGGGTGCGGGAGATCGACGCCGCGGTCGACTGGGCCCGAACGCACTACCCGGAGCTGTTCCGGTGGCGCGCGTAGTCGGCGTGAACGAGCGCGGCGACCGGGTGGGGCAGGACCACCCGCGGGCTGTGCTGACCGACGCCCAGGTGCTGCTGCTGCTGGAGCTGCGCCGGGCCGAGGGTTGGAGCTACCTGCAGCTGGCGCGCAAGTTCGAGGTCAGCAAGGCCTCGGTGCGCGACGTGGTGAAGGGGCGCAGGCGGGCGCAGTGGCCGGCGCAGTGGCGGGTGGTGTGCATGCCGTGATCGGCGTGCGGGAGAGTGCGAGCGTGACCTACCCCAAGGACGAACTGCTGCCCGAGATCTGCGCGCGCCTGGCCGAGGGCGAGCCGCTGGCTGCGATCTGCCGCGATCCGCACATGCCGGATGCCAGCACGGTGCGCGGATGGGCGTTGGCCGACGAACAGGTTTCCAACGCCATCGCGCAGGCGCGCGCGCACGGCTTCGACGCGATTGCTGACGAGTGCCTGGAGATCGCCAACACGCCCGTGGTGGGCGAGGAGGTGACCACCAAGCCCGACGGCACGCAGGAGGTGAAGCGCGGCGACATGCTGGGCCACCGCAAGCTGCAGATCGAGACCCGGCTCAAGCTGCTGGCGAAGTGGGATCCGAAGCGCTACGGGGAGCGCCAGGCGATCGAGCACAGCGTGAACGAGGACACCGCGGCCATCCTGGCCGCTGCGCGCAAGAGGGCCGGCGTGGGTGGCTGAGTCGCTCGACGGCGCGCTGGCGCGCGACCTGGCGCGGTTCTACGACAACCCCCTCGGGTTCGTGCTCTACGCCTACCCGTGGGACAGCGACCGCAGCCTGCAGCTGGTGAAGCTGCCCGAGCCGTGGTCGTTCGTCTACGACTGCGAGTTCGGGCCTGACGCCTGGGCCTGCCATCTGCTCGAGGACATCGGCGCCGAGGTGCGCGCCCGGGGCTTCGACGGCGTGACCGCGGTGCCCCCGATCCAGTTCGCCGTGAGCAGCGGCCACGGCATCGGCAAGTCGGCCATGGCGGCGTGGTTGGCCCACTGGATCATGTCCACCCGGCCGCACAGCCGCGGCGTGGTGACGGCCAACACCGGCGAGCAGCTGGCCAGCAAGACCTGGGCGGGCGTGGCGGCCTGGGTGAACCGCAGCGTCAACCGGCACTGGTTCAGCATCACGACCGGCAAGGGCGCGATGCGGATGGTCCACGTCGATCACCCCGAGTCGTGGCGCGTCGACGCGCAGACGTCGCGCGAGGAGAACAGCGAAAGCTTCGCCGGCCTGCACGCAGCGAGCTCCACGCCGTGGTATCTCTTCGACGAGGCCTCGGCCATCCCGGCGAAAATCTGGGAAGTGGCCGAGGGCGGCAAAACCGACGGGGAGCCGATGCACTTCGCGTTCGGCAACCCCACACGCAACACCGGCGCGTTCGCCGAGTGCTTCGGCAAGTCGCGCCACCGCTGGAACACCCGGCAGATCGACAGCCGCAACGTGGCGATCACGAACAAGGCCACGCTCAGGGCCTGGGTCGACGACTACGGCGAGGACAGCGACTTCGTGCGGGTGCGGGTGCGCGGCGTCTTCCCGCGGGCGAGCAGCATGCAGTTCATCGCCCGCGACCTGGTCGACGCGGCGATGAAGCGCGAGGTGCACACCGAGCACCGGCTCGGCCGGGTGGCCGCGGTCGGCGTGGACGTGGCGCGCTTTGGCGACGACGAGTCGGTGATCCTGACCCGGGTGGGCCGCGACGCGCGCAGCATCCCGCTGAAGGCCTTCCGTGGCCTGGACACCATGGCGCTGGCCAGCAAGGTCAGCGAGCACATTGACGCCCTGAGCCGCATAGGCATCCGGGCCGTGGTGTTCGTCGACGGTGGCGGCGTGGGCGGCGGCGTGGTCGATCGGCTGCGCCAGCTGAAGCGCGAGGTCATCGAGGTGCAGTTCGGCGCCTCGCCCGAGGACTCCCGGAAGTACCTCAACAAGCGGGCCGAGATGTGGGGCAAGGCGCGCGACTGGCTGCCCTCGGGCGCGCTGCCGGCCGACGAGGTGCTGGCCACCGACCTGACCGCGGTGGAGTACGGGTTCACGGCGGCCGACCAGATCCAGCTGGAGCGCAAAGAGGACATGAAGAAGCGCGGCCTGGCCAGCCCCGATCGGGGCGACGCGCTGGCGCTGACCTTCGCCCAGCACGTCACCGACATGCCGCCACCGCCCGGGGGTGTGCATGGCGCCGGCGCCGGCCGCGACATTGCCGGGCATGACCCTTACGCCCTGCGCGACTGACACCTCGGCCCTGGCGCATCCCGCCTTGTCCGTGCTGCCGGACGTCCCCACCCGCGACGAGATCGAGGCCTTCGGGCGCTGGCTGCAGACGCTGGAGGCCGAGCACGCGCCGCCCGAGGTGCCGACGGCGCACTACTTCTGCGGCGAGGTGTACGGGCGCAGCGTGGTGATCAGCGCCGACACGTTCCTGGTCGGCCTGCCGCACAAGGCCGACCACCTGAACATCTGCGTCGGCGACATCACGGTGTGGACGGACGCCGGCCGGCGCCGCTTCACCGGCGCCCACGTCATCCCGGCCCGGGCCGGCTGCATGCGGGTGGGCTTCGCGCACGCCGACACGACCTGGCTGTCGGTGCATGTCAACAACACCGGCGGCTGCGATCCGCGCGCCATCGAGGACGCGCTGGTGGAGCACGCCGACAGGCTGATGTCGCGCCGCATCGGCGCGCAGGAGGGCTGACCCATGGCATTCGGCTGGACCGCAGCGACTTGGCTGGCCGTGGGCGCCGGCGTCACTGGCGTGGCGACCCTGGCCGGCGTCGACCCGAACTCGCTGAAGCTGGGCCGCAGCACGCTGCTCGGGGGCGGCTGATGGCCGGCAAGCCCGCGACGGCTGACCGCTCAGACCTGCTGCGGCGGGTCGGCGAGATGCGCACCGAGCGCGCCAGTTGGATGGCGCACTGGGCCGAGCTCTCCCGCTACTTCCTGCCGCGCAACGGGCGCTTCTTCCTGCAGGACCGCAACAAGGGCCACCGGCGCCACAACGCGATCTACGACAACACCGGCACGCGCGCGGTGCGGGTGCTGGCCGCGGGCCTGCAGTCGGGCATGACCAGCCCGGCCAGGCCGTGGCTGCGCCTGGCCACGCCGGATCCGAAGCTCAACGGCTCGCACGCGGTCAAGGTCTGGCTGGACGACGTCACGCGGGTGATGCTGGCGATCTTCCGCAAGTCCAACTTCTACCAGGCGCTGCACCAGGGCTATGGCGAGCTGGGCGTGTTCGGCACCGATGCGATGGTCTACCAGGAGGACTATCACACGGTGATGCACCTGGCCAACCTCACGGTCGGAGAGTTCGCCGTTGCCACCGATTGGAAGGGCCGGGTCAACACGCTGGTGCGCGAGTTCGAGCGACCGGTGGCCGAGGTGGTGGCCGAGTTTGGCCGCGAGAACGTGAGCCAGACGGTGCGCACCCTCTTCGACCGCGGCACGCTCGGCGCCTGGGTGCCCATCACGCACATCATCGAGCCGCGCGCTGACCGCGAACCCGGCAGCCGGCTCGCCAAGGACATGCCCTGGCGGTCGATCTACTTCGAGCGCGGCGCAGGGCCCGAGTACACGCTGCGCGATGGCGGTTACAAGGACTTCCCGGTGATCTGCAGCCGGTGGGACGTGGCCGGCGGCGACATCTACGGCAACAGCCCGGCGATGGAAGCGCTGGGCGACGTGAAGCAGTTGCAGCAGCAGCAGCTGCGCAAGGGCCAGGGCATCGACTACATGACCCGGCCGGCGCTGGCCTTGCCGCCGTCGATGAAGAACAGCGACGCCGACCTGTTGCCGGGCGGCCAGAACTACACGGACGGCGCCGAGCAGGTGCGCCCGATGTGGCTGCCGAATCTGCGGCTGGACCACCTGCTGGAGGACATGCGCGATGTGCGGGAGCGGGTGAAGGCCTCGTTCTACGTCGACATGTTCCTCATGCTGAGCGAGATGGGCGAGGCGCGCATGACCGCTACCGAGGTGGCCGAGCGGCACCAGGAGAAGCTGCTGATGCTGGGCCCGACCAGCGAGCGCCAGCACGACGAGAAGCTGACCCCGGTGGTGGAGCTCACCTTCGCGCGCATGCTCGACGCCGGCCTGGTGCCGCCGCCGCCGCCCGAGCTGCACGGCGTGGACCTGAACGTCGAGTTCGTGAGCACCATCGCCCAGGCCCAGCGCGAGATCGGCCTGAACGGGGTGGACCGCTACGTGGGCAACCTGGGCCAGATCGCCGCCTTTGCGCCGGGCGTGCTCGACCGGTTCGACGCCGACAAGTGGGCCGAGATCTACGCCGACCGGCTGGGCGTCGACGCTGAGCTGGTGGTGCCGTCTGAGACGGTGGCGCTGATCCGCAAGAACCGCGCGCAGGCCCAGGCCCAGGCCGCGCAGACGCAGCAGGCCGAGCAGCAGGCCAAGACCATGCAGGCGCTGGGCAACACCCCGATCGACGGCGCCCTGGCGTCGCTGGTGTCCGGCGGCGGCTTGGTGCAGACCGACAACCCGATGATTCGATGAGGTGATGAGATGAGCAATTGGCTCCAGATCCGCGACGAGCTCTATGACCCCGTCACCAAGAAGCGCGTCGGCTATGTCGACGCGGCCGGCCAGGAGCAGCTGTTCGACACGGCGGCAATCCAAGCCTTGGTGTCAGGGGCTGGGAGAACTCGCACCAGCCCTGTGCGTGTGGCGACGTTCGGTGACTCGACGGCCAACATCGGCAACCTGCAGAACGTCGGCACCGCGACGAACCACGCGGCCGACCGCGTGATCGTGGACGCCTGGAACAGCGGCACCAAGTCGATGGGCCTGCAGATCGACAAGTGGGCGCTGCCGTGCCTCTACCCGATGGCGTACCTGGTCGGAATCGGCGGCAAGAGTGGACAGACCACGGCGCAAATGGTCGCCCGCGACGCGGCTTCGGCGGCCACTGATCGGATGGCCATAGCCGACATCCAGGCCCAGGCGCCGGATGTTGTCCTGCTGCGCGGCGGGTCGATCAACAACCTCCTGACCGTCACGGCCGGCACCGTAGACGCGACCGTGGCGACATGCGTCAGCGAGCACATCGCCATCCTGAACCGGCTGCTGTCGGCAGGCATCACGGTGATCGATGAAGGTATCTACGGTTTCACGAACGGCACCGCCAACACTGCAACGAGCGAGGCGGCCACACGAGCCGCGCTGATGGCTGTCAATGCCCAGATCGCGGCCTACATCACGGCGCTCAACAGCGAGCGGGTGCGATTCATCGACTGGACCGGCGTCCTGCGGGACTCTAGCGGCGCCTACCTGTCAGGTATGTCGGTTGACGGCACGCACCTGAGCCTGGCGGGTAGCCTGGCCGCCGCAGCGCAGGAGGCCGCCGCAATGCGCTGGCTGTTCGGGCCGTCTGCGGGCATCCGCTACCCCGGCGTCAACTACGTCGCCAATGCCAACATGGCGCTGTACGGCGCCAGCGTGGCGGTGACCGCCTACCCGCAGGCCGGCACCGCGACCGGCTACACGCTGGCCGGCACGAATGCCACCGTGGGCAGCCAGACGCTGGAGGTCATCGACGGCAAGGTCTGGCAGACGGGCGTCTGGACGCTTTCCGCTGGCGCTGCCAACACCTGCATCATCAACATGCCGTTCGACCCCAGCGGGACGGGCTCGATGGCGATCACAAGCGGCAGCGTGTGGGGCTTCGAGTTCGACCTGTTGATTCAGGGCGTCAACGGCTATACGCCGATCACCAGCGACACCGGGCTATATGGACAAGTGCGCGTCGTGAACAGCGTGGGCAGCGGTGATGTCTACGTGAATGTTTTGACGGTTGCCAAGGGCTTCACCGTGACGGCGGATGGCGTCAAGGTGCATGTCGTTATTCCGCCCATCCGCGTTGATGACGTGTCGGCCAACCTGACCACCGGCAGCCGCTTTCAAGCGCAATTGCTGCTGCCGGCGCAGACCGGCCAGGTCAAGCTCGGCGTCGCTCAGCCGCGCATCGTCAAGCTCGGGCAGTCCTACCTGACGGTCTGACGGCTGCCTGATCGATTCCAAGCCCCTGCCGGTGCACCCCTGAAAGGCAACCCATGAAGCTCGTTGCGCTGAAGAACGTCGGCGACGTCGACTATGCGACGCCCTACAGCCCGCCGAACTACGCCGGCGGTCTGTGCCTCTACCTGTCCGGTGACCAGTGCGAGGCGCTGGGTATCGGCAAGGCGCTGCGCGCCGGCACCCAGGTCAAGATCCAGGCGACCGGCATCGTGGTGACCTGCAGCGAATCGCTGGAGCGCGACGGCGACGACAAGGGCCCCGACATCAGCCTGTCGGTGCAGATCACCGACATGGGCCTCGAAGCGCAGGGCATGGTGCGCAACGCTGCGCAAGTGCTCTACGGCGGCGACTGAGGGGCGGTGTGCATGGTCGCGCGGGCTGCGCTGACCATGCACCCGTGACGACCCCCGACGACACCGATCGCGACGACGAGCAGGGCGGCAAGCCAACCCCGAGGCAGCTTGCCATCGCTGACCTGCGCGCCGTGATGGGCACGAAGCAGGGGCGTCGATTCATGCACCGACTGCTGGCCCAGGCCGGCATCGATCAGCGCAGCTTCACCGGCAACAGCGAGACGTTCTTTCGCGAAGGACGGCGCGCGGTCGCGCTGGAGCTGCAGGACGACATCAGGACGCACGCATTCCCCGAATACGTCCTGATGCTCCAAGAGGCGAAAGCGAAATGAGCGACACGACGAACACCGCGGGTGCAGCTGACACCGGGTCCGCGGGTGCGACGGGCGCCGGCGAACTCCCCCCGGCCAGCACGCTGCTGACCGACGGGGCGCCTGGCGCGCAAGCTGGCGCGGACGATGCGGCGGGCAAGCCCGCCGAGGGTGCCGACGGCAAAGGAACCGAGGCAGACGGCAAGCCGGCCGGTGGCGACAACGCCGCCCAGGGCGCGCCCGAGTCCTACGCCGACTTCACGCTGCCCGAGGGCGCCACGCTGGCGCCCGAGGTCATCGAGGAGACGAAGGGGCTCGCCAAGGAACTGAACCTCAGCCAGGAGCAGGCGCAGCGGGTGGCCGATCTGCTGGCGAAGTCGAGCACCGCGGTCGACGCGGCTGCCGGCGCTCGCCAGGCGGAGATGGTCTCGACCGTGGTGAACGGCTGGATCGACGAGGTGCGCACGGACAAGGACATCGGCGGCGAGAAGCTGGCCGAGAACCTCGCCGTGGCGCGCGAAGCGATGGACGCCACCACGACGCCCCAACTGCGGGAACTGCTGAAACGCAGCGGTCTGGGCAACAACGTGCACGTCATCAAGCACTTCCTCCAGATCGCCCCGGCCTTCCGCTCCGCCCAGCACGTCCCCGCCGGCCTGCAGCCGGCGGGCAAGGGCAAGACGCCGGCCGAAGTGCTCTACGACGCCACCCCTTCCACTTGAGGAACTGAACCATGGCACAACTCCCCCTGGTCGCCGGTCGCAACACGCTGATCGACGTCGCGAAGTCGTTCGGCCCGGACGGCAAGGTCGCCGTCGTGGCCGAACTGCTCAACCAGAGCAACGAGATCATTCGCTACCTGCCCTTCAACGAGGGCAACCTGCCGACCGGCCACAAGGGTGTGGTCCGCACCGGTCTGCCGACGGTGTACCTGCGCAGCTTCTACCGAGGCGTGAAGGTCAGCAAGTCGGGCCGCGCGACCGTCGAAGACGTGTGCGCGATGGCCGAGGGCCGCAACGAGATCGACAAGGATCTGGCGGACCTGAACGGCAACACCGCCGCGTTCCGCCTGTCCGAGGGCCTGGCGTTCGTCGAAGCGATGAACCAGACCTTCGCTCAGCAGCTGATCTACGGCGACACCTCGACCAACCCCGACGGGGTGCTCGGCCTGACCCCGCGCTACAACTCGCTGAGCGCGCAGTCCGGCGCCAACATCATCGACGCCGGCGGCTCCGGCAGCGACAACACCTCGGTCTGGCTGGTGGTCGCCAGCGAGAACACCATCACCGGCATCTACCCGAAGGGTTCGCAGGCCGGCCTGCAGCAGCAGGACCTGGGCGAGATCGACGCCTTCGACGAGAACAACGACCGCTTCCGGGCCTACGCCGAACTGTGGAAGTGGAAGTTCGGCCTGCACGTCAAGGACTGGCGCTATGCCGTGCGCATCGCCAACGTCGACGTGTCCGACCTGGTGGGCCAGACCGGCACCCAGGCCGTGACGGCGGCCACCTGGCTGAACAAGCTGATGATCAAGGCCCTGGCGCGCATCCCGAGCATGGGCATGGGCACGCCGTTCTTCATGGCTAGCCGCACGGTCAAGGAGATGCTGAGCATCGGCGCGATGGACAAGAGCCAGAACGTCCTGAGCTTCTCGGCCGGCCTGAACCAGTACGGCAACGTCGGCCCCGGCTCGGTGGCCGGCAACGGCACGGGCATCTCGGGCGGCCAGCTGATGTTCCAGGGCGTCCCGGTGCTGACCGTGGACCAGATCCTGGCGACCGAGGCCCGCGTGGTCTAACCCCGAACCGCGAAACAAGGAGATCCCCATGGGCATGCTCGACGTCAACACCAAGCTCTCGGCCGCGCAGGCAGTGACGAGCACGGGCGACACCGCGTCCACCAACATCTACGACAGCGGCGGCGCTGCGTCGTCCGACATCGGCCTGCAGCAGGAGACCTGGCTGAACGTGGTGTGCTCCACCACGGCCACGTCCGGCGGCGCGGCCACGGTGCAGGCCGTCCTGCAGGACTCCGCCGACGCCAGCAGCTGGGCCGACGCCCTGGTGGGCGCCGCGTTCCCCGTCGCCAGCGTGGTGGCCGGGGCGGTGCTGTTGCAGACCGTCCCGCCGGTGGGCCTGCGCCGCTACACCCGGGTCGTGTACCGCGTCGGCACCGCCGCGCTGACCGCGGGCAAGTTCGAAGCGTTCTACTCGCTCGACGTGCAGCGCAACGTCTCGCGGCCCAGCGGCTTCACGGTGGCCTGATCATGAAGGTCATCGCCACCGCCGTCGGTTTCTTCGCCTGCCTGCGGCAGCCGGGCGATTCGTTCGAGGTGCCGGACGACACCAAGCCTGCCAGCTGGTTCAAGCCGGTGGACCCGCCGGCCGAGGCCAAGGCCGGCAAGGCTGGCAAGGCGGCCAGCCCTCCCAAGGCCGACAGCACCGACCTGGCCTGACCGCACGCCGCCCCGCAACGGCCGCCAGCCCACCCGGCCGGCGGCCGTTTTTCTTGAGGGGACCGCATGGCATCCGAGCTCGACATCTGCAACATGGCGCTGGGGCACCTGGGCGACAGCGCCACCGTCGCCAGCATCGACCCGCCCGAGGGCAGCGCGCAGGCCGAGCACTGCGCGCGCTTCTACCCGATGGTGCGCGACGCCCTGCTCGAGATGCACGACTGGTCGTTCGCCTCGCGGCGCAAGCGGCTGGCGCAACTGGACAACCCGATCAGCCAGTGGGCCTACTGCTACGCCGCGCCCACGGACATGGTCAACCCGATCGCGGTGCTGGACAGCAACGCGCAGAGCGACCTGGCGTCCTCGCTGCCGTCGGACGCGCCATCAGACCCCTGGGGCTACGCGCAGATCCAGGTGCCTGGTGCGCAAGTGCCTCAGCCCTACGTGGTGGAGGCGCTGGAGGACGGCACCGAGGTGGTTTACACCAACCAGGCCGGCGCGCTGCTGCGCTACACGGCGCGGGTCACCGACCCGACTCGCTTCTCGCCGCTGTTCGTGCAGACCCTGGCCGCGGCGCTGACGTCGGCGCTGGCCGGCCCGCTGCTCAAGGGTGACGCAGGAATCGCGGCCGCGCTGCGGTGGCAGGCCGTTGCGTTCGGCCAGGACGGCCGCAGCGGCCTGTTCGGCAAGGCCGCGTCCAGCGACGCCGGCCAGCGCCGCAGCATCGCGCGTGACCACCATCAGGTCGGCTGGCTGGCGGGGCGTTGATGCGCAGCGCTCAGTACAGCTTCAGCGGCGGCGAGGTCACGCCCGAGTTCTGGGGCCAGATCGCCGACGCCAAGTTCCAGACCGGGCTGGCGGTCTGCCGCAACTTCCGGGTGCTGCCGCACGGCCCGGTGCAGAACCGCGCCGGCTTCGAGTTCGTGCGCGAGGTCAAGGACAGCGCGCAGCCGGTGCGGCTGCTGCCGTTCACCTACAACAGCACCCAGACGATGGTGGTCGAGATGGGCGCCGGCTACTGCCGGTATCACACCCAGGGCGCGACCATCCTGGGCGGTGGCGGCACGCCCTACGAGACGGCCACGCCGCACGCCGCGGCCGACCTGTTCGGCATCCGCTACACCCAGTCGGCCGACGTGGTGACGCTGGTGAGCACGCAGTACCCGCCGGCCGAGCTCAAGCGCACGGCGCCGGGCGGCGTGTTCACGATGACCTACTCGCCCATCTCGTTCGCCACCTCGCTGGTGGCGCCGACGGCGATCAGCGCGACGGCCACGGTGCCCACGACCCACGGCACGCCGATCACGCACACCTACGCCCTGACCACCGTGGGCGCCGACGGCATCGAGGAGTCGCCGATCAGCAGCAGCGTGAGCTGCAGCAACAACCTCTTCGACACCGGCGCCTACAACACCATCAACTTCACGCCGGCGGCAGGTGCGCAGCGCACCAACGTCTACAAGTCCAGCAACGGGCTGTGGGCCTACATCGGGCAGTCGGGAGGGTCGTCGTTCGTCGACGACAACATCACCCCGGACCTGAGCAAGACCGCGCCCGAGGTCAGCACGCCCTTCGCAGGCCCCGGTGACTACCCGGGCGCCGTGAGCTACTTCGAGCAGCGCCGCTGGTTCGCGGGGTCGATCAACAAGCCGCAGACCCTGTGGGCGACGAAGTCGGGCACCGAGGCCAACATGAGCTACTCGATCCCGACGCGCGACACCGACGCGCTGACGTTCCGGGTGGTGGCGCGCGAGGCCAACCTGGTGCGCCACCTGGTGCCGATGGCGTCGCTGGTGGCGCTGACGTCGTCGGCTGAGTGGCGGATCACGGCGAACAACTCCGACGCCATCACGCCCAGCAGCATCAACGTCAAGCCGCAGTCCGGCATCGGCGCGGCCGACGCGGTGCCGGCGGTGGTCAACACCAATGTCATCTACGCCGCGGCCCGGGGCGGGCATGTGCGCGAGCTCGCCTACAGCTGGCAGGCCGGCGGGTACATGACGGGCGACCTGAGCATGCGCGCGCCGCACCTTTTTGACGGGCTGTCGATCGTCGACATCGCGCACTCCAAGGCCCCCTATCCGATCATCTGGTTCGTCTCCAGCAACGGCCGCCTGCTGTCGCTGACCTACGTGCCCGAGCAGAACGTGGGTGGGTGGGCCTGGCACGACACCGACGGGGCATTCGAGTCGATCTGCTGCGTCGCCGAGGGCGCCGAGGACGTGCTCTATGCGGTGGTGCGGCGCACCATCAACGGGGCGACGAAGCGCTACGTCGAGCGCATGCGGCCGCGCGCCTGGGCGACCCAGGCTGCCGCCTTCCACGTCGACGCCGGGCTGACCTACAGCGGCGCGCCGACCACGTCGATCACCGGGCTGGGCCACCTTGAGGGCAAGTCGGTCAGCATCCTGGCCGACGGCGCCACGCACCCCCGGCGCACGGTCGTCGGCGGCGCGATCACGCTGGACGTGCCGGCCAGCACGGTGCATGTCGGGTTGCCCTTCACGTCCGAACTGCAGACCCTGCCGCTGGCGCTGCAGATGCGGGGCTACGGGCAGGGCCGGCCCAAGGCCGTCAACCGGGTCTTCATGCGCGTCTTCCGGTCAGGTGGCATCCAGGCCGGCCCGAGCTTTGATCGGCTGGTCGAAGCCAAGCAGCGCACCAGCGAGCCCTACGGCACGCCGCCGGGGCTGAAGACCGAGGAGATCGAGATTGCGATCCCGGCGGCCTGGCAGCAGGGCGCGCAGGTGTGCGTGCGCCAGGCCGAGCCGTTGCCGCTGACCGTCATCAGCATGTCGCTGGACCTGGCCATCGGTGGCTGACCTGCGGGGTGTGCATGGCGGCGAGGTGCGCCGCGACAGTGAGGGCTGAACCATCACCCACCCCCACCGGAGCACACCTCATGGGAACCGATCAAGCCATCGAGCAGGAAATCCAGGCCAAGGGCCTGACCGCGCCGCGCGTAACGCCGGCCGGCATCGAGGCGAACATCGCCAGCGAGCACTACTTCACCGGCGCCGATGCGAACGCGCTGCTGTCGCACCCCTCTTTCGTGCTTCGCATGGCCGAGCTCGGCCGCGCGGCGCGCGTGAAGGGCCAGCTGGGCAAGGTCTCGTGACCCGCCGCGCCGGCATCCGTTGAAGGGCGTCTGATGGCCGACGACACGCCCCCCGACGAAGCCCTGCACCCCGCGCTGCCCCTGGTGCTGCCCGTGCGGCCGACGCGCGAGCAGATCGATCGGCTCGAGGCGGCCATGCTGGCGGCCGAAGCGGCGCCGGGATTCGTCGCGCCCGAGATCCCGCTGGACCATCACCACGCCGGCGGCCTGTACGCGCGGCAGATCACCATCCCCGCCGGCACGGTGCTCGCAGGACTGCCCCACAAGCACGCCCACCTGAACGTCTGCATCGGAGACATCACGGTGTGGACCGAGCAAGGCATGCGCAGGCTGACCGGCACCCACGTCGTGCCCAGCGCGCCCGGCGCCCGGCGCGTCGGGCTAACCCATGCCGACACGGTGTGGGTGTCGATCCACGTCAACCCGACCGGCACCACCGACGAACAGGAACTGGCGGCGCTGCTGGTGGAGACACCCCGCCGCCTGCTGGACAACCGCAGGCAACCCAACCCCGGACAGGAGCTTTCGCCATGAGCTGGATCGTCACCGCCATCACGTTCAGCGCCGTCACGACGGTCGCAGGCCTGGACCAGCAGCGCCGCGCGCAGAACCAGGCCGCCGACCGCGCCCGCGCGCAGCAGCTGGCCGCCGACGAGGCCAACAACAAGGCCAACGCGAAGACCCCCGACGCGACGGCGCTGATGGCGGCCAACCTCGCCGCCAGCAAGAACGGCCAGGCCGGCACGCTGCTGACCGGGCCGGGCGGCGTCGACCCGAACTCGCTGAAGCTGGGCCGCAGCACGCTGCTCGGGGGCGGC
>ERZ650310.131-NODE-131-length-21640-cov-7.476303_pt1 | contig 21640 bp, 27 predicted proteins | sample MGYA00376246_ERZ650310 | MGnify/ENA primary metagenome ERZ650310 (study PRJEB26733, sample SAMN07839286) | wastewater metagenome | biome: small river; feature: stream; material: water | place: USA: North Carolina | collected 2016-03-01 ...
TACACAGGCGAAGACACTCTTTCCCTACACGACGCTCTTCCGATCTGGCGGCGACTGGCAGGCGGCAGCGACCTACCCGACGCGGCCGGACTCTGCGGGGTATCTGATCATGCTGTCGGCCCGCGATCCGTCAACCGGGTATTTGTACGGCACGCCTCGAAACGACGGCGCCAAGCTCTACAAGTTCAATCCAGCCACCCTGACGTGGTCGAACATCGCAACGTCAGGAGCCGCCAACGTCAACATGGGCGGCAGCGCATTCGACACGACACGGGGCAATATCTACCACCTCTCCGGTGGGGTATGGCTCGGCCCGGCAGCCGGGGTATCAAGTGCCACGATCAACATATCGACCGGCGCCAGAACGGCCATCGGGTTCAATTCTTCGTCGGCGTGGACTGAGTTTCAGGCGGACGCCGATAAGTTCGTCCTAAGTTCGTTGCAGTACGATGCGACGGCGGACTGTTTCTACTTCTACAACGGCAACAGTTACGCCCTGACTGGCCGGTCTGCGAGGGTTTACAAGATCACGCCGAACGGTACATCGACCTGGGATATGTCGTCTTTGTCAGTCACTGGAGTGACGCCAACGAATGAATCCAATGACTCCGGCGTGCTTTCAAAATTCAGATACATCAGCCGCTGGCGAGTCCTGATTTACGTTTGTTCTGGTCAAAACATCTACTATCTGCGAGTCGCCTGATGGCCACGATTGTCAACATCACAAGCTGGAACGTCACGAGCGACGGGGAAGACCTCAACGTCACCAATACGGGATGGACGAAGAACACGACGGCCGGCGCCTACGGATCTGGGGCGATCAAGATCGCAAGCGCAAGCCCGAATACTGCATGGGTCAGCGCTGTGGATTCGGCAGGCTACCTGCGCAACGAGACTCCCGGATCGGCAAATCAGAATGTCCGTATCACGCTGAAACGAGTCGGTGCGCTGATCACGAACCAGCGGACCTACGTCGTTGCCCGGGCTACATCCGGCGGGGATGACTGGGCCGGTTTGTATGTCAGCTATGACGGCGGCAGCCCGACGATTCGCCCGATGCAGTGCGTCAATAACTCGATCAGTTCGCTCGCTGGTGAGGGAAACGTCAGCGGGCTTGCATCTGTTGGCGATACAGCAACGCTAGAGATTCGAGTGTCTGGCAGCGCTCCGACGATTTCCCTCGCGGCGTATTGGAACGGATCTCTCTACTACACCTGGACGATCACAAGTTCAGTGCTGGACCCAGTTGGCAAGGTCGGATGGATGGGGACGACCACGGCTGCGACTGCGACCACTGGGATGCATGTGACGACCTTCTTTGCCGAGGACGATTCATCCGGAGCAACCGGCGGCGGACCTCTCATCGGCGGGCTCGTCCGCCCAATCCTTACACGGGGCAGGCTGGTAGCCTGATACAACTATGTTCGATCTTGGCATCGTCAAACCGGGGTCCACGATTGACATCCCGTTCAGCAGTTTCGCGGCTGCTACCGGGGCGTCGTCTGCGACCACTGGGCTCGCAACGAGCGACATCCTAGTCTACAAGGACGGAGGGACGACGGAGCGCGCCAGCGCATCGGGCTTCACAGTCGCGGCGGACTTCGACACGAAGACAGGCATCAACCTGATCACCATCGACCTAGCCGACAACACCACGGCCGGGTTTTGGGCCGCAGGTTCTCGGTATACGGTGGTGATCGGTGATATCACCATCGATTCGCAGACGGTCCGATTCACGGCGGCGACGTTCCGAATCGGGCTGCCGGCCGCCGTCCTGAATACCACGATTGCGACCCTTGCCAGTCAAACCAGCTTCACGCTGACGGCAGGCCCGGCAGAAGACAATGCGCTCAACGGGGCCGTGGTCTACATTCACGACGTTGCAAGCGCGGTTCAAGGCGGTTTCGCCGTGGTGAGTGCATACACCGGGTCGACCAAAACCGTGACTCTGACAGCAGGAACGACGTTCACGGCTGCGGCGACGGACAACGTGATGATTCTCCCGCCTGCCAATGCGCAGTGGCATGGCGCGACGGCACAAACGGGCCGCGACATCGGCGCAAGCGTCCTGCTGTCCAGCGGCACCGGCACCGGGCAAGTCACGCTGACCAGCGGCCGGGTTAACGCCGACATGACGCACATTGCGACTGCGGCTGTCAGCACCAGCACGGCGCAACTGGGAGTCAACATCGTCAACTTCGGGGGCGCGGCGGGCACGTTTGCTAGCGGGCGTCCGGAAGTCAACGCATCGCATTGGAGCGGCACGGCCGTTGCCACGCCAGACACGGCCGGCTATCCGAAGGTGACTGTCAAGTCTGGCACTGGAACAGGAGAATTGAGCCTGTCGTCCGGCGCGGTGAAGATTCAGACCGGGATGAAGAAAAACCAGGCGCTGGCGAACTTCCCATTCTTGATGACCGACAGCACCAACCACAATCCGCTGACCGGGTTGACCGTCACTGCACAGCGCAGTTTGGATGGGGCGGCTTTTGCATCGGGGACCATCGCCAACATGACCGAGGTCAGCAACGGCATTTATCAGTGCGACCTCGGCGCAGGTGACATGAACGGCGACACCGTTTGCCTGAAGTTCACGGCAAGCGGCGCCGACGACCTGTTCGTGACGCTGATCACCGAACCCTGAACTCATGATGCAATTCCGCGCTGCGCGCGGCGCCATCATTGCATGGCGCCAGTCCACCGAGCCGCCGACCACGCATATCGCAGCGCCGACGCGCAGCTGGGTGTTGCTGTCCCGCGGGCGCGGCCGCGTGAACTGGTCGCAGCGACTGCCGGGCGCAACACCAACAACCTACACGACCACCGCCAGTCTAGCCGCCGCGCTGCAGATCGCGCGCAACACCAGCGCAGGCCTGGCCGCAGCGCTGCAGAGCAGCCGCAGCAGCAGCGCGAGCCTGGCAGCAGCCCTCCAGGCCGCGCACGCCGCCACCGCCGCGCTGTCCGTCGCCGCCCAGGCGCCGCACACCACCAGCGCCAACCTGGCCGCCGCGCTGCAGACCGCCCGCAGCGCCAGCGCCGTGCTCGACGCCTACCTGCAGACCGCCGGCAACACCGCCACCGCGGCGCTGTCGGTGGCACTGCAGGCCCAGCGCAGCGCCAGCGCCGGGCTGGCCGCCGCGCTGCAGTCGCCGCAGACGTCCAGCGCCACGCTGGCCGCGGCGCTGGCGCGCACCTACACCGCCAGCGCCAGCCTCGAGGCAATGCTCGCCATCCGCCGCGCCGCCACCTCGAGCGCCGCCGCCGCACTGCAGAAAGGCCGCAGCGCCAGCGCCAGCGTGGCCGCCTACCTGCAAGGGGACATCGCCGTCCAGCCGAACAGCGCGCCGCCGGCCGGCCGCCGCCTGAACGTCGGCGCCCGCCACCCGACCGGCGGCAGCCGCCGCAGCCCACACCGCGGAAACACCCGATGACACTCCTGCGCATCACCGCCCCCACGGTCGAGCCGGTGACCACCGCCGAAGCCAAGCTGCACCTGCGCGTCACGCACAGCACCGACGACGACCTGATCGACGCCCTCATCGCCGCCGCCCGCGAGCAGTGCGAACACCTGACCGGCCGCGCGCTTGTCACCCAGACCTGGGAACGTGTGCTCGACGCATTCCCAGCGGTCGAGATCGAACTCGGCCGCCCACCGGTGATCGCCATCACCAGCGTGACCTACACCGACGCCGCCGGCGACAGCCAGATCCTCGACAGCGCCGACTACAGCCTCGACAACGTCACCGAGCCGGGTTACCTGCTGCCGGCCGAAGGCGTCATCTGGCCGACCACGCTGGATACCGCCAACGCCGTGCGCGTGCGGTTCACCTGCGGCTATGGCGCCACCGCGGACAGCGTCCCGGCCGCGCTGCGGGCCTGGATCAAGCTGCGCCTGGCCACGCTCTACAAACATCGCGAGGAAATCGTCGCCGGCATCAGCGTGGCCGACCTGCCCAACGGCTACACCGACCGCCTGATCGACCGTTACCGCCTCTGGTCCTGATGACACCATGCCGCTCAACGCAGGACAACTCGACACCCCGCTGACGCTGCAGGCCCGCGCCGCCGGCGTCGACGCGCTCGGCCAGGCCAGCGGTGCCTGGGCCGCGCTCGCCACCGACTCGGCCGTCTGGGCGCAGCCGATGCCGGGCAAGGCGCGCGAGTTTTTCGCCGCCGGCCAGCTGCAGGCCGAGCTCGGCTGGTGCTGGCGCGTGCGCTACAGAACCGACGTCACCGCCAGCATGCGCGCGCTGCAGGGCAGCACGCCCTACGACATCGTTGGCGTCGTCCCGGCAGCTAACCGCGAATGGGTCGACCTGTACTGCCTGCAAGGCACCAAGGACGGCCGGTGATCGAGGCCCGCATCACCGGCCTGCCCGACCTGCGCCGCGCGCTGGCCGATGTCGTGCCCAAGCTGCGCAAGCGTGCGTTGCGCAACGCGCTGGCCGCCGGTGCGCGCATCGTGCGCGACGCCGCCCGCCGCGCCGCGCCGGTGCTGACGGCTGCCAACGCCATGCAAGCACCGCACCGCACGCCGCGCACGCTGCAGAAGGCGATCGTCGTGCGCACCAGCAAGGCCGCGCGCCGGCGCGGTGACGTCGGCGTCTTCGTCAACGTCCGCCCCGCCAAAGCCGGCCAGCGTGGCGCCAAGAGCCGAACCGACCCGTTCTACTGGCGCTGGCTGGAATTCGGCTGGACCCCGGCCCGCGCCGGCGACGGCGGCCGCAAGGCCCGCCGCTCGCGCGCCAAGGCGCCGCGCAAGATCCCCGGCCGCAAGTTCCTGCAGAACGCCGCCGGCCAGCTGCAGCGCGCGCTGGCAGTCTTCACCGACAAGATCGGCCCGGCCATCGCCCGCTTGAACAAGGGGCAGACGCCGTGAGCGCAGAAACCGAATTCCGCGCCGTGCTGGCAGGCTATGCCGGCCTCACGGCGCTGGTGAGCACCCGCATCGCGCAGAACAGCATCGAGCAGGGCGCGGCGCTGCCGTATGTCGTCTTCAGCAGCCAACAGCAGCCAACCCACGGCCTGAACAATACGCTGCTGGCCACCCAGGTGACCTTCGCCACCGAATGCTGGGCCGACACCGCCGCCGCTGCCGATGCCGTTGCCGACCAGGTGCTCGCCGCGCTCGCCGCGCAAGGCGTGGTGCACACCGCGCGCGTCAGCGGCTTCGACCCCGAACTCGGTCTGGACGCCACTGTCCTGACCGTCGAATGGTGGGACTGACCCCGCCGACCTTCCCGCCGTTCCCACCCCACCCCGCAAGGAGCTCCCACCATGGCAACGTCCATCACCGGCCGCAACATCAAGATCGAGGTCGCGCTGACCACCGCCAGCGCCATCACCGTCACGGCCCTGACCAAGGCCAATCCTGGCGTCGCAACAGCCACCGCGCACGGCCTGGCCGACGGCGCCGTCGGCTATTTCGTTGCCGCCGCCGGCATGGTCGAAATCGACAGCCAGGCCGTCATGGTGTCCGGCAGCGTGACCAACAGCTTCAACTGCGCAGGCCTGGACACCACCAATTACACCACCTGGACCGCCGGAACCTTCGTGCCGGCTGCCACCTGGGGCACGCTGACCGAGGCCGGCAGCTACGACGTCGGCGGCGGCGAGGCGCAGGCGCTGCCCGACCCGCGGCTGCTCGACGTCAAGGTCCGCAGCGTGCCCGGCCAGCTGGCCGAGCAGAACATGACGATCGGCGTCACGCAGCAGGAAATCAACGGCACCGCCCTGACCTTCGTCGAAGCCGCCGCCAAGACCGGAACCAAGATCCTGATGAAGGCCAGCAAGGGCAGCCAGGTGCTGCGCGTGTGGTACGGCACGCCGTCGATTCCCGGCGAAAGCGTCAGCGCCGGCGGCCTGGGCACCGGCCAATTCAACGTCATCTGCCCCGGATGGGTCGTGAAGCCGGGTGTCTGACATGGCCGGCGAGATCCCCGTCGACCGCTACCTGGCCAGCCGCGAGCGCTGGGTCGAACTCGACCCCGGGCTGGCGGTGCGCGTGCGGCGACCGGCCGAGGCCCGGATCCCAGCGCTGCTGCAGCGCGGCGACATCGAGGCCTACGCCGCCTGTGTCGTCGGCTGGCGCGGTTTCACCGGCGCAATGCTGCTGGGCGCCGCGCTCGCCAGCGACACCCCGGCCCCGTTCGACCCCGAGCTCTGGCGCGAAGTGGCACTCGACCACGTCGAGTGGTGCAACAAGATCGCCGAGGCCGTCGTGCAGGACTGCACCGCGTTCCTCCAGGCGCGGGACGACGCCCGAAAAAACTGACGGCCCTGCTGGATGCGCGGGCAGGCATCCAGTACGAGGGCGAAACCGCACCGACCTGGGACCATGACAGCGCCGCCGCCTGGAACGCCTGGGTCATGCTGTCCAACGGCATGGGCGCGATCGACTGGGCCGGCCTGCCGACCGTCGCCGCGCTGCTGGACATCCAGGACCTGGACCTGTTCGTCGCCCGCCTGATGACCATCAAGACCCACCGCCAGCCCCAGGAATCCTGAAACCATGGCCCTCGCCGTCCTGTCGATCGACCTCGAGGCCCGCCTGGCCAAGCTGCAGACCGGCCTCGACCAAGCCGCACGGCTGGCCGAAAAGGACGCCGCCCGCATGGGGCAGGCCTTCGAGCGTGTGCGCAGCATCGCCGGCGGCATCGGCGGCGCGCTGGCTGCCGGCCTGAGCGTCAGCGCCGTGACCCGGTTCGTCGCCAGCACCAACGCCGCGTTGCTGTCGATGAAGGACCTGAGCGAAGCCACCGGCGCCAGCATCGCCAACATCAGCGGGCTCGAAAACGTCATGCGCCTGACCGGCGGCAGTGTCGAAGACCTGACCCCGATCCTGGTGAAATTCAACGGCGCGCTGAAGGACGCGGACGGAAAGAACGGCATCAGCCAGGCGCTGAAGGCGATCGGCCTGGACGCCGCCGAGCTGCGCCAGATCGACCCCGCCGAGGCGCTGCTGCAGGTGTCGCTGGCGCTGCAGGGTTACGCCGACGACGGCAACAAGGCCCGCCTGGTACAGGAACTGTTCGGCAAGTCCATCAAGGAGGCCGGCCCGTTCCTGCACGAACTGGCCGAAGCCGGCCGCCTGAACGCCACCGTCACCCGCGACCAGGTCGAGGCCGCCGACAAGTTCGACAAGTCGCTGAACCGGCTGAAGTCCAACATCCAGGACGTCGCGCGCGGCATCGTCGGGCCGCTGGTAGGCAGCCTGAACAGCCTGTTCGCCGCCCTGAAGGCGCCGGCCGACCTGTTCGACAGCTTCAACGACAGTGCCCAGAAACTCATCGCCACCTATCGGCTGCTGGCGCTGGCCCGCGAACGCCTGACGCCGCTGGCGCTGCTGAAAGACAACCCGACCGACCCGTACGCGCTGCGCCAACTGTCCGACATCGACGCCCGCGCGCGCGCCATCCTGTCGCCGATGCAGGCCGCGCGCGACGCCCGCGAAGCCCAATACGCCGCCGGCAAGGGCCGCCCGGCCAACGCCAGCGGCGGCCGCTACCTGCCCAGCGTCGGCGATATTGCCGGCGGCGGCAGCAGCGCCGCCAAAGCCGGCCGCGCCGCCGCCGAGCTGCGCGACTTCGTCGGCCCGCAGATGCCCGACAGCCTGCGCGACGCACTGCGCGCCATCGAGTCGACCGACATCGTCAAGATCGCCGCGCTGCGCGACGAACTCAAGCAGCTGATCAGCATCAAGGCCGCCGGCGGCGGCGGCCCCGGCATCGACGAGGCGCTGCTCGACATCGAGGACGCGCTGACCCGACTGGACCCGGCCGCCCAGGCTGCCGCCGAACGCGTCAAGCTGCTGAACCGGCTGCTCGCCGACACTCCGGCGGCGAAGATCGAGGAAGCCACAGCCGAAATGGCGCTGCTGCGCGACGAGCTCATCCGCACCACCGACCCGGTGCTGATCGAAAAACTCAATGAAGCGCTCGACATCACCGCCAAGAAACTGCAGGCGCTGCCGCCCGAGGTCGAAAAACTGCAAGAGGTGAACGACCTCGCCAAGGACCTGGGCCTGTCGTTCACGTCCGCCTTCGAAGACGCCATCGTCGGCGGCAAAGGCTTGCGCGAAGTGCTCGCCGGCCTCGAGCAGGACATCCTGCGCATCATCACCCGCCGCCTTGTAACGGAACCGCTGGCCGGTGGCATCACCAGCCTGCTGCAAGGGCTGGGCGGCGACCTGCTCGGCAGCCTGTTCGGCGGCGGCGGTCTGCCCGGCTTCGCATCCGTCGCCGGCATCAGCGGCGGCCGCGCCGGCGGCGGCGGCGTCGGCTCCAACAGCTTGCACCAGGTCAACGAATACGGCACCGAGCTGCTGAGCATGGGCGGCCGCGACTACCTGCTCACCGGCCGCCTGGGCGGCACCGTGCGGCCGGCCGGCGGCAGCGCAGGCGCGATCAGCGTAAACATCTCGCAGAGCTTCGCCCCGGGCACCGACCGCGCCACCATCCAACAGGCCGCGCTGCGCACCGGCCAGGCCGTGCAACGCGCCATGCAGCGCAACGGGTGACCGATGGCCTTCCTCGAAACCCCGCGTTTCCCCGACCGCATCGCCGCCGGTGCCCTGGGCGGGCCGGCCTTCAGCACCCAGGTCGTCGTCGCCGCCAGCGGCCGCCAGTTCACGGACGCCCAGTGGGAATACCCGCTGCACAGCTGGGACGTCAGCCACGGCCTGAACAACCCGACCGACTTCGCAGCGCTGCGCGCGTTTTTCCTGGCCGTGCGCGGCCGCCGCGACGGCTGGCGGTTCAAGGACTGGACCGACTACAGCGCCACCGTCGCCGAGGGCTTTGTCATCGGCCTGACCTCAACGACCTTCCAGATGGTCAAGCGCTACACCAGCGGCAGCACCACTCTGGATCGGTTGATCTCCAAACCCGTGACCGGCACCGTCGCCGCATTCGTTTCCGCCGTCCCGGCCACGTTCACCGTCGACACCACGACCGGCATCCTGACAATCGCCGCCGCGCCGTCGCCCAGCAACGTGACGTGGTCCGGGGAATTCGACGTGCCCATGGCCTTCGAGACCGACAAATTGACGAGCCGCGTCGTCGGCCGAAACGGCGCCGGGCTGATCTATGAATGGGACGGCATCCCAGTCGCCGAGCGCCCGATATGAAGTCCATCCCCGCCGGGCTGCAGACCCACTACGACACCCGCACCACAACCACCGCCTGGGCGCTCAAGATCACGCGCACCGACGCCGCGGTCTACGCTTTCACATCGGCCCAGCGCAACGTCGAGCTTTCCGGCGTCACCTACCTGTCGGCACCCGGTCTGCTCGTCAAGGACTTCGTGACATCAGCCGGGCTGCAGGTCGACAACACCGAACTCACGATCCTTCCCGATGACGCGCTGATCACGCTGGCCGACATCCTGGCCGGCAGATGGAACAACGCCGCCTGGCAGCTCTGGCGCTACAACTGGGCCAACCCAAGCAATGGCGTCGAAGCCATCAACCGCGGCCTGCTGGGCGAACTGCAGCCGCGCGCCGGCGCCTACGTGGCCGAGCTGCGCGGACTGCAGCAGTACCTGCAGCAGCCGATCGGCAGCCCCAGCACCAAGACCTGCCGCGCACGGCTGGGCGACGCCCGCTGCACCAAGGTCCTCACCAGTTTCACGTTCACCGGCACGCTGACCAGCGTGACCAGCCAGCAAACCGTGACCGACAGCGGCCGCAGCGAGGCGGCCGACTACTTCGGCGACGGTTCGATCACCTGGCTGACCGGCGACAACTCCGGCCTGACGCACAAAGTGAAGACCCACGCAACCGGTGGCGTGCTCACGCTGGCCGCACCTGCGATCTACACGCTGCAGGTCGGCGACACCTACAGCATCGTAGCGGGCTGCCGCAAGCGCCTGGACGAGGACTGCATCACCAAATTCAACAACGTCCTGAACTTCCAGGGCGAGCCGCACCGCCCGACGCTGGACGACCTGACCAAAGCGCCAGAGGTCAACGTGTGACGGTCACCCGCGCCGATGTCTGTGCCGAAGCGCGCGCCTGGCTCGGCACCAAATGGACGCACCAGCACCGCGCAAAGGGCCTGGCGGTGGACTGCGCCGGCCTCATCATCGGCGTCGCGCGCGAGCTGCGGATCGTCGCCGCCGACTTTGACGTGCAGGGCTACAGCCGACAACCGGACGGCACGTTGATCGACCAGTGCGACCACTGGATGCGGCGCATCGCCAAGACCGCCATGCAGCCGGGCGACGTGCTGGTGCTGGCAATCGAGGAAGACCCCATGCACATGGGCATCGTGGCCGACTACCGGCACGGCGGCCTGTCGCTGATCCATGCGAGCAGCACCGCCGGTCGCGTCGTCGAGCATCGCCTGATGTTCGCTCGAAACCTACGTTTCCGGGCCGCCTACGCCCTGCCCGGCGTGACCTGAGATGGCACAGCTCATCGTCTCAGTCGCCGGCGCCGCCATCGGTTTCGCCATCGGAGGACCGACCGGAGCCCAGATCGGCTGGACCCTGGGCAGCGCCGTCGGCAGCCAGTTCGGACCGACGCAGCGCGCCTACGGCCCAAAGCTGACCGACCTCAAGATCACCGGCACCGCCTACGGCGACACCATTCCATGGATTGCAGGGCACCCGCGCAACGCCGGCCAGATCTGGTGGGCCAGCGACCGGCGCGAGATCGCGACCACGGAAGACGTGGGCAAGGGGGGGCCCAGCGCCAGTTACACCAGCTACACCTATGAGCTCGATCTGCTGATCGGCTTGACCGACTGCCAGATCGGCGCCGTCACGCGCATCTGGCACAACGGCAAACTCGTCTGGACGAACCTGGCGGCTGCCGACGACCCGAGCCGCATCGCCAGCGAAGGCACCGACCTATGGCGGCGCATCACGATCTACACCGGTGCATCCGACCAACTGCCGGACCCGACCTACGAAACCGCTGTCGGCGTGGGCAATGCGCCAGCCTATCGCGGACGCGGCGCGGTGTTCCTGGAAGGCCTGCAGCTCGGCGGACCGCCTGCCATCCTGCCGAACCTGACGTTCGAAATAGCGATGGATACAGCGCCGGCTGACGACATCGTGCTGCGCTGGCAGAACGAGGCCATCACCGAAATCGTGTTCAAGGACCAGTTTTTCGAGCGCGCTGGGCCGGCCGTCATCACGCAAGTCGAGGACGAGGTGCGAGTCGGCCTGGTCGACGATGTCGACACCACGATCTATCGATTCAGCCTGGTCGGCGCCTATCTTGGCACCGACACGCGCACCGTGGACGACACCTTTCCCGGCCCGACTGGCGGATCGTCGCCCGTCACCTCGCCGTGCGGAATGATCGGCGGCGACCCGCTGCGGATCTGCGCCAGCAATCGCGGTACCTTGCCTGCATCCGCGTTGATTCTGCCCATCGGAACGCTCAACGCCGGCGTCGGTATTACCGGCACCGACCTTGCCGACGTCCTGCCGGCGAACGAGTACGTCGGCGTGATTTCCATGGGCTGCAACGACAGCCAGCACTGCGTCATCTACACCGCACCGGTGAGCCCGATTCCAGGCGCCTCTGTGATCGACAAGTGGTATCTGGTGCAGTGGGACGGCACAACCGCCAGCATCGTGCGACAAGGCACCCTCGCGGCCAACTTCTCGACCGCCTCGATGTATTTCAGCCGCACCGGGGACGCCTCTGTCGGCGCCTGCAGCGCGCTGGAAAACGACAACCTGCATGTCTGGATCTGCAATGCCGGCAGCATCGACATGTACCGCCTCGACGACGATAACGTCATGCGGCTCAAGGGCCATCTGGACAGCACCAACGACGGCCTGACCACCGCCTACGCCAAAAGCATCCACGCCAGAGACGGCTATTGCGTCGTCGTCGGCGGCTGGAACAGCACCGAGAGCCGATTCGAATCCTACCGCCGCGCCGGCGAAACCATCGTCGAGGCGACGCTACAGGATACGGTCGACCGCCTGCTCGCCTTAGCCCAGATGCCCGCCGGCACAACGGACACGACGGCGCTGGCTGCGATCACCAAGCCCGTGCGCGCGCTGACCGTCGCGCAGACCAGCACGGTGCGCAGCACGCTCGAATTGCTTGCCGCCGGCTATTATTTCGATACTTTCGCGACCGACAAACTCTATTTCGTCCCGCGCGCAGCCGCTTCGGCAATGACGATCAGCGCTGCGGACATGGGCTGCGGCATCGACGAGGCCGCACCCGACCTGCTACCCATGACCGTTGGCAACGACGGCGAGATCCCGGCCCAGATCGCCATCAGCTACCTCAACGTCGACGCCGATTACAACGTCGCCACCGAGCAGAGTGACCGCGGCGGTGATGGACAAATTACCACCAACCCGATGCAGATGGCGCTGGGCTTCACGAGCAGCGAAGCCAAGGGCATCGCCGACGCCATGGCGCTGGACGGCTACGCCAGCCGCATCAGTGGCAGCCTCACCCTGCCGCTGGTCTACGCCAAGCTGGCACCCACCGATGTGGTGACGGTGCCGGACGCCGCCGGCAACACCTACCGCGTGCGCCTGGTGCAGCGCAAGGACAGCGGCGCGCTGCTCGAATTCGCATGGGTCAGCGACGATGCCACTGCGGTGATCAGCGCCGGCACCACCAGCACCGACTACACGCCCAGCGTCACGGTCTCCAGACCGGCCGCCACCGTCATGACGCTGATGGACATCCCCATCCTGCGCGACGCCGACGACGCCCCCGGGATCTACGTCGCCGCGCGTGGCGACGGCGGCACCTACCCGGGCAGCCGCATCCTGAGCAGCCCGGACGGCGTGACCTACGAAACCGAGGGCGACATCACCGCCAGCGCCGTGCTGGGCGAGGTGACCGCCTACCTCACCGACTGGACCGGCGGAAACGTGTTCGACGAATCGGGCAGCGTGACCGTCGACGTCGACATCGGAACCCTGAGCAGCAGCACCCGCGACGCCCTGCTCGACAGCGACGCAAACGCCGCGCTGGTGGGTAACGAGATCATCCAGTTTCGCATTGCCACCCTTGTGAGCGCCGGCATCTACAAGCTGACCGGCCTGCTCCGTGGCCGCCGCGGCACCGAATGGGCCATGACCGGCCACGCCAACGGCGAAGACTTCGTGCTGCTGCGAACCGCAGGCCTGCTGCGCGCGGCAATGACCGCGCCCGACATCGGCACCCAGCGGTATTGGAAAGGCGTCACGCTGGGCCGCAGCGTCACCAGTGCCACACCGCAGCTGTTCACCGACACCGGCCGCGCACTGCTGCCACTGGCGCCGCTGAACCTGCGCGTGGATACCTCGGTCGATGGGCTCTACACCGTCACCTGGAGCCGGCGCACCCGCTACGCCTACCGCTGGCCCGGCACGACCGACCTGCCACTCGGCGAAGCCAGCGAAAGCTACATTGCCAGGCTCTACGACGGCGGCAGCGCACTCATCGACACCCAGACCGTCAGCAGCGCCAGCGTCACCTTCTCGAGTGCCATCCGCAACCTGACGCTGGATGAAGGCATCGGCTGCCTGCAGGTGATCTCCGGCAGCTACTACGGAATCCAGCTCGAAGGCAGCGGCGTGCGCTACCTGCTCGCGATCGATGCGGCCGGCACCGTCACGTCCACATCTTTCAGCCTCGGCGACACCGCCGCCAGCATGGTGACCAGCGGCGGCAACCTCTTCGCGATCGGCCACGTTCTGAGCTCTGGCACGCCGCGCACCTACCTCGCCAGCACGATCTACAAGGTCGCGCCGGCCGCGCTGACCAGCGTCGCCGCGTCCTACACGCTGCCGACCGCCGGTGACGCGCAGGTGCTGTGCCACGACGGCACCTACCTGTGGACCGTCGGCTACTACAGCGGCAACCTCATCAAGCTCGACGGCTCCACGCTGGCGCTCAGCAGCGCCACCGCGGTCGAGGCCGGCCTGTGGGGCATCGCCAGCGACGCGACATGGCTTTACCTGGCCAACCGCGACACCGGCGACGTGATCGGCTACGACCCGGCCGCCGGCACCCCGGAACAGTGGCGCGTGACCCCCGGGACCAGCGCGGTCGAGCTGCTGGTGACCGGCGGCAAGCTGTTCGTCGCCAGCACCGACCGCGTCGACGTCCTGACGGCGTCGACCGGCGCCACTCTCTACACCCACACCGGCCCGCCGACGTTCGGCACCGGCACCGTGTCGCTCGTGCTGTTCGGCAGTTACGTGGTGTACCGCCGCGCCACCGGAGGTTATGTCGTGTTCCTGAACGCCAGCACCGGCGACATCGCCTTCGAGTCCAACCTGCCGGCCATCACGTACCTGACCGGCGCCAACGGCACCACGCTGATGACGGTCGGCAGTCCAACGCTGGACTTCAACAACTACGAGACCTGGGGCTACAGCCTGAACGCCTCGCTCGCCGGCTTCAGCGTCACGGTGGCACAGATCAGCGCCACCGTCGGCGCCGGCCGCATCGCAACCCTCACCCTGTAGAGCCGCCATGTCCGACAGCGCCACCACCCTCGACAGCCTGAGCACCAACACCGCCGGCAACGAGACCCGCGTCAACGAGCTGGCCGACGCGCTCAGCCCGTCCAGTCTGTTCGGCCGCCGCGCCAGCACCACCACTGGGCTGACCTGGGGCTACTACGGCGGCCGCTGGGGCGGCACCGCCATCGCGCACGGCACCGTCACGCTGACCAACGCCACCCAGTACGTCGTCGTCGCGCGTTCCGGCGGCGCGCTGAGCGTGTCCACTGCCACCACGAACTGGAACGACCCGGCGAACTACCTACGCTGCTACAAGATCGTTGCCACCGGCGGCGCGGTGACGAGCTACGAAGACCACCGCGCCGGCGCACTGGGCGCTGTCACCGGCGCCGCGCTCGGCCGCCGCTCGATCTGGATCGCGGCGCGCGAAATGACCCCCAGCGCCAGCGGCGGCTGCGCCGCGCTGGCCACCATCGCCAGCGCCGCCAACCAGCCCGACATCCAGACCCTCGACTTCGACACCACGACACAGGAATTCGCGCAGTTTTCCATCAACATGCCCAAGCGCTGGAACCTGGGCACAGTGACATTCGTCCCGGTCTGGAGCCACGCCGCCACCGCGACGAACTTCGGCGTCGTCTGGCAGCTGCAGGGCGTGGCCGTGAGCGACGACGACACCATCGCCGTGGCCTACGGCACCGCGCAGACCAGCACCGACACCGGCGGCACCACGAACGACCTTTACCGCGGCCCGGAGTCGTCCGCCATCACGATCAGCGGCACCCCCGCGGCGCAGGACGTCGTGTTTTTCCGGGTCGCCCGCGTGCCGGCCAACGGCAGCGACACGCTGGCCATCGACGCCCGGCTGCACGGCATCATGCTGCACGTCACGCACAGCGCCGAAAGCGACCTGTGACGCTGCCCGTCCGGGCTGCCGCGTGAACTTGCTGCAGATGCGCAGCGCCTGGCCGGTGCTGGCGGCCATCGCGCTGGGCGTCGCCGTCGCGCCGGCGCTGCAGTCGGCCTATCGCAGCTGGGCAGCAGATCGGCTGGCCGAGATCGAGCGCGGAACCCCGGTCGTGACAATGAGCGGCACGCTGATCGAACGCGACGGCGACGCAGTGCTGCTGCACATCACCGGCACCAAGCACCGCAATTGCCGGTATGTCGGGCTGCAGGCCTATGCGCTCGACGTGACCGGCGTCAGGCACGACGCCAACATCCAGCGCCAGGACCACGAAAGCCGCGGCGACACCAAGCCGCCCGGGGTCTACGACATCGGCTACTGGCGCGTCTGGCCGGTCGACCCAATCGCCGCGCGCGTGCTGGTCTACGCCGAACACGACTGCCGCGGGATTTCCGTGCGATCGATCATCGCCGAGGTGCGCTTTGACTAGCGCGGACAGTCCGCGCGATGACAAGCTCGCCGCGCTGCAGCGCCAGATCGTCGAGCTGCGATTGCACATCAGCCAAATGGACGAGCGACACGCGGCGCTGATCCGCCACGAGGCATCGCTGGCAGTGCAGGCCACCATCGGCGGCCGGGCGCTGACCGAGGCCGAGCGCGACTGGGTGCGCGATGCGTGCGCCGCAGCCGCCGAACGCAAGCGGGTCCGCAGCGACCTCGTCTTGCACTTTCTGAAATGGGGCCTGGGTGGCGCCGCCGGCTTTGCACTCTGGTCGATGTGGGAAGCCGTGAAAGCCAAGATCGGATTGAAGCCATGACCTACCTGTCGCCGCATTTCACCCTCGACGAGCTCACGCTGAGCCAGACCGCCGCACGCATGGGCATCGACAACACCCCGACCGCCGCCGCGCTGGCGGCGTTGCAGCGCACCGCACTCGGCCTCGAAGCCGTCCGCATGCGCCTCGGGGGGGGCCCCATCGGGGTGAGCAGCGGTTACCGCTGCCTGACGCTGAATCGCGCCATCGGCAGCAAGGACGGCAGCCAGCACGTTCTGGGCGAGGCCGCCGATTTCACCGCGCCGCGGTTCGGCAGCCCGCGCCAGATCGTCGACGCGCTGGTCGACAGCGACGTGCCATACGACCAGCTGATCCTCGAATTCGGCCGCTGGGTGCACATCAGCTTCGCCACCCAGCCGCGCCGGACGGCGTTTGCGATCGACCGCGACGGCGTCGGGCCGCTGACCGCATGACCTTCGACCACTGGGGCGGCCGCCGCTTCGCGCTCACCGTGCTGGCGCAGATCAGCGCCAACGTCCTCGTCTGGCACGGCAAAATCAGCGACGGCGTCTACAGTGCCGTCGTCCTGGCCACGGTGGCCGCCTACATCACGGGCAACATCAGCCAGCGCAGCATCGAGGCCAAAGCCCAGCAGGGCGAAGCCAGCCCCCGATGATCTGGACCCATGCCGCCGCCGCGTTGCTGGCTGCCGTCATCGCCTTCGGCAGCGGCTGGCAGGTGCGGGCCTGGAAGGCCGGCAACGACGACGCCGCGCGCCTCGAGCAGCAGGTGCGCGACACCCATCGCCGCGCCGAGAACGCCGACCGGGCGGCCGCAAGCAACGAGCAGCAGCGCGCCGCGCTGCGGCGTCAGGTGCAGATCATCACCCGGGAGGTGGACCGTGTCGTGGATCGCCCGATTTACCGCAGCGAGTGCCTGGACGCTGACGGCCTGCGCCTCATCGCCAGTGCCATCGGCACCGCCGCCAGTGCCAGCCAGCCTGCGCCAGCCGTGCCAGGACCTGATGCAGCCGACTGACGGCACAGGCGCGGCCGTGCTGCGCTGGGCCATCAACACGATCGAGGCATACCGCGAGTGTGCCGACCGTCAACGGGCGCTTTCCGCAGCCAGCGAAGGACCGCCATGAACATCCTGCAGACCATCCACTACGACAATCTGCTGCACGCCACGCTCGGCGCCGCTGCGGCCAGCCTGGCGGCCTCGCTGGCCGTGCCGCTGCTGCCCGGCCGGCAGGCCGAGGCGGCGCTGATCGCCTGCGCTCTGGTGGCGATCGGGCGCGAGGTCTACAACCGGGCCATGGGTGGCAAATTCTCGCCGGCAGACATCGCCGCGACGCTGGTCGGCGGGGTCTTCGTGGCCGCGCCGCTGGTGCTGCTGCGCGTTCTAGCCGCAGTCTGACGGCCGTCAGAATCTTCCCACATCCCCGAAACCGCCACCGGCCTGTTTTTGCCTCTAGTGCCCGGGAACGGACTCGAACCGTTACGCCTTGCGGCGGGGGATTTTGAGTGCCTTCCACGGACGCCGCGCGCATGCCGCCCATAGGTGAGCGCATGGCGCGGTGACCGTGCTGGCCGCCATCCGGGCACTGCGCATGGCAGATTTTGCCCACACACCCATCAGCGCCGACGGCCGATCCGCTGCACCGCGTCCGACAGGCTGCTGGTGTCCAGGTGGCTATACCGCTGTGTGCTGGCTGCAGCCTTGTGGCCGAGGACGGCGCCGACGGTGTAGAGCGGCACGTCGGCATTGATCATCGCGCTGGCCGCGCTGTGCCGCAGGTCATGCACGCGCACGCCGGCATGGCCAAGCGCATCGGCGGCCCAGCGGAACCAACTCTGCACCGTCCGCGCGGCGACCGCCGGCGGCCACTGCCGCGCGAGATACGCCACGCGCCGATGGATCGGCACCAGGCGCCGGTCGCCGTTCTTGGTGTCGACCAGCAGCCAGCCGCCGCTCGTCGCGCTGGCACGCAGGCATTCAGCCAGTCGCATGCCGCTGTAATACGCCACAAGCACGACGGCGCGTGCTCCCCGATGCGTGATCAGCCGGGCCAGGCGCAGGACCTCGACCCGCTCAAGATAGACATGGCGCTCGTTGCGCACCGGCGGCAGCGTGACGCGCTCGCCAGGATCATGCTCGCCAAGGCCGTGGTGCTTCCAGGCCCATCGGCAGGCGGCGCGCAGGTACGCCAGTCGGACCTTGACGGTCGCCGGCTGCAGAGCCAGGGCGTTCTGGGCGGCATATTCACGGGCGACGGCAGCCAGGTCCGACAGCGAACGGCCGGCATAGGCCGGCATCAGCAATGCCAGGTCGCGTTCCAGCTTGGCGCGGTTTTTCAGGTGCGGCGCGCGGTCTGTTAGGTACAGCCGCACCGCCTCGCTGATCAGCGGCTGCGGCCTGGTGGCACCGGTCGCAAGAGCGTAGAGATGGGCGTCGCGCTCACGCGCGTAGGCTTCGCAGCGCTCCCGATTCCACGCTGCCGGAAGTAACTTTGTAACTCGACATCGGCGTCCGCCAACGATGCGCGAAAACTCATAGCGCCAGCGGGCTCGCGCGGTGTCGCGGTAGATCGGCATGCGGCCTTGTATGCAGTAACGTCGGCGGGCTCGAATCGTACCGCGCCCCGTCCAGCCCCGATCCGGTAGCGTGGCAGATCGGACTCCGAAATGTCATAGACCGCGCGCACGCTAAGGCCGAGCAGCGGGCCAACCTGGGCGGCTGTCAGCAGCATCAGACCGTCGCCAGGCTATCGAGCGGGCTGGCGACGCCGGTCCCGCCCACCGTTGCCACGTGGGTATAGATCATGGTCGTGCTCACGTCGCTATGGCCGAGCAGCTGTTGGATGGTGCGGATGTCCTGACCGCTTTCCAGCAGATGCGTCGCGAAACTGTGGCGCAGGGTGTGGACGTGCGCAGGCTTGTGGATGCCGGCAGCCAGCACGGCGGCCCGCATCGCGCGCTGCAGCGTCTTGGGGTGCAGATGGTGTCGGCGTTCGACGCCGGTGCGCGGGCAGATGCTGTAGTCGGCCGCGGCGAACACATACTGCCAGGCCCATTCTCGCGGTGCGTTCGGGTATTTCCGATGCAGTGCGTCGGGCAGTTCGACGTCGACGCGACCGCGCGCCAGGTCCAGGCTGTGCAGGCGGCGGCGTTTCTCGACCTGGGCCTGCAGCGCGGTGATCAAGCCGCGCGGCAGCATGGTTGTGCGGTCCTTCCCGCCTTTGCCGTCGCGCACTGTGATGGTGAGCCGATCGAAGTCCAGATCCTTGACTCGCAGCCGCAAGATTTCCATCAGCCGCATGCCTGTGCCGTAGGCCAGATGTAGCGCCAGGCCAGTGCTGGTGCGCGGCAGGACGGCCAGCAGGCGGCGTACCTCGTCCACGCTCAGGACGCAGGGCAGGCGTGTGCTCTGCTTTGCCCGCACGATGTTCTCCATCCACGGCAGGTGCATCCCCAGGACCTGCCGGTAAAGGAACAGGATGGCACTGAGCGCCTGGCGCTGTGTGCTGGCCGAAACCTCCCGTTCGGTGGCCAGATGGGTCAACCAGCGCTGGACCATGTCGGCGCCCAGCGTGGCGGGGTGCTTGAATCCGGCCCAGCGCACGAACTGCTTGAACCACATCACGTAGACCTTTTCAGTCGACAGGCTGTAGTGGCGCACTCGACACGCATCCCGGATCTGGGCTTCGAGCTTGGGCGGCCGAGGCTGCGCTACCGATGTCCGGTTAACCGCTGGCTGCGTGGCTGTGGCTGTGGCTTGGGCGACTTGCATGGTTTGCCGTGTTAATGGACAGAGCGAATGAATTAAGCGACAGGGGATGTCGCTGAATTCACGTTAGGGCGCTTTCTCACTTCACGATTCCATACTTCCGGGTCGCGCCAGCAACCGCAGGATTCACCACCTTGGACCGCCAGCCGTCGCGGGTTTTCGCCTGGAAGCGTTCGGCGTGCGTTTCCTCGCGCAGCAGCTTCCCGCCCATCAGCCGGTCCAGCCGCTGCACGCCTTTGCGCACGTTCCCGCTACCGTTGCCAACGTTGCAAAGCGTGCGCAGGATCAGGCGCAAGTCGCTGGGATAGCCGTCGAACTCTCGCGCCACCAGAGCCACCGCTTCCTCATGGCTTAGTTGCGCGAAGATCGCCGCCGCGGTCTTGTCGGTGTTCTTGCCTCCGTGCCATGCTGTGCCTGCTCGACCTTCCGCTTCGAACTTGCGCCACTGCGAAAGCGGCACGTTCAGCGAAAGCATGCGAAGTGTGGTGCTCATAGTCTTTCTCGTTTCTCCACCAGCGCCCTAACCCTTCGCTCGAGCCGACGCGCTCCGGCAAGGCCCACCGGGCGGCCGGTGCGCCTCGCCTCCACGCGCGGCTCAGCTTAAACGTTAGGCCTGCTCATTTCTCTTGCCACTTGTCGTAGCGGTAGGCGTGGTCCGGGTGCACCACCTTGTTCCTGTCCAGCGCCTCGTGCACCCACTGGTCGCAGGCTTCAGCGCGCAGAATGTTCGCGTCCGTTGCTGCCGGGTCAATGTGTATGCTGTAGCGCTGGCAGTAGGTCGGCACTCGGTGCCCCGGTCTGTCGTCGGCGCAGTGGTAGTTGCACGCACAGGTAGTGCACGTCACGTACCCGCGCACGAAGGCCATGTCCCTTCGGTGCACTTCAAGGCCTTGCGCCTTGGCGTCTCGTTCGTCCATTTCGTTTCTCCAAGTCCGCAGGCCTAACCCTGCGTTCCAGCGGACCGAGTACGGCCGCTTAACTCCACGTTAGGCGTCATTCCTCGTGTTCGGTGCGCGGGTAGCGCTTGCCGCCACGCGGTGTGTCCTCATAGCCGCACTTGTTGCACTTGTGTGGGTACTGCGGCGGGTTGCTCAGCAGTTGAATGCCGGTCGGCAGCATCTCGCCGCCGTCGCACTTCTCGCACATCAGGCGCACCACGTATGTCCGCACTTCGGTTCGTTTCTCTTTCACGTCAGCCTCGCTCCGGCGCCAATGACGCCTAACCCTGCGTTCAAGCGGACCGAGTACGGCCGCTTAACTCCACGTTAGAAGGCTTCCATTACTCGCCGCAGAAGCACGCCAACGCTTCTTCGTCTTCGTGGCCGTAGAGGTCTCCCTGCACCGCTGCAAACTGCGCCATCTGCGCGTAGCTTGCCCGGTCGCTGCGGAAGCGGCCCCCGTTCTGAATCTTGGCGTTCGTGATGCTGCTCTCCATGCGCGCCCACCACACGGCACGCTCGGGCCGTTCCTGAATCAGGCTGAACACCTGCGCGGCCGGCTTCAAAAAGCACAAGTCACAGTTGCCGTGCATGGTCTTGCCGTTGATATTGGGCAACGCCAGGTCGAACCATTGGCGCCGCCAGAACGCGGCCACGTCATGCGCGCCAATGCCTGCGTCTGCAAGCGGCAGGCGGCAAGTCTCGGCCGCAGTTTCCGGGCTAGGGTTGGCTCGAAACTTCGCCACGCGGCGCGGCTCATCGGCTCGAATCCCAATGAGCGTGTCCCACTC
>ERZ650310.132-NODE-132-length-21528-cov-9.794626_pt1 | contig 21528 bp, 25 predicted proteins | sample MGYA00376246_ERZ650310 | MGnify/ENA primary metagenome ERZ650310 (study PRJEB26733, sample SAMN07839286) | wastewater metagenome | biome: small river; feature: stream; material: water | place: USA: North Carolina | collected 2016-03-01 ...
ATGCAATGGGCTGAGAAATACGGCGAGAAAGAAGAAGTTTGTAATGCTATTGGAGCGCACCACGACGAGATTGAGATGAAATCATTGTTATCTCCAATTATCCAAGTGTGTGATGCTATTTCAGGAGCTAGACCAGGAGCTAGAAGACAAGTATTGGATTCTTATATCCAACGTTTGAAAGACTTAGAAGAAGTAGCTTACGGATTTGGCGGAGTGAAAAGTGCTTATGCCATCCAAGCGGGTAGAGAATTACGTGTGATTGTAGAAAGCGAGAAAGTTTCTGATGATAAAGCATCTAACTTATCATTCGAAATTTCACAAAAAATTCAAACTGAAATGACCTATCCAGGTCAGGTTAAAGTAACTGTAATTCGAGAAACTAGAGCAGTAAATATTGCTAAATAAAGTACCTTGATTTCAAAATAGAAAGTCCAAATTTCAATCTTGAAATTTGGACTTTTTTATTCAATCCTTCCGCGGATGAAAGGTATTCATGACTTCAGTAAGAAATTTTCTATCCAAATGAACGTAGATTTCAGTAGTTGTAATCGATTCATGTCCTAACATCAACTGAATTGACCGCAAGTCGGCACCATTTTCCAATAAATGTGTTGCAAACGAATGACGTAACGTATGCGGACTGATAATCTTATTCCAATTGATTTTGGAAGCCAAATCTTTGATGATAGTAAAAATCATAGCACGAGTCAACTGACCTCCTCTTCTATTCAAAAACAAAGTGTCTTCAAATCCTTTTTTTACAGATATGTGACTTCTGATATTCTCTTTATATAACTGGATGTATTTTTGTGTTAGATTGCCAATAGGAACAAAACGCTGTTTATTTCCCTTACCTGTAATTTTTACAAATCCTTCCTCAAAAAACAAATCTGATATTTTCAAATTTACCAATTCAGACACACGAAGTCCACAACCGTATAAGGTTTCTAGCATTGCCCGATTTCGTTCTCCTTCATTAGAAGACAAATCAATAGCGTTGATTAAAGCATCTATTTCTTCCACAGAAAGCGTATCGGGTAATTTACGACCCGTCTTGGGGGTTTCAATTAATTCTAGCGGATTGTCAGAGCGATAATCCTCGAAAACTAAATAATTAAAAAAACTTTTTAAACCTGAAATGATTCGAGCTTGAGAACGAGGATTGACTTGCTTTGAGACACTATAAATGAATTGCTGAATCGTTTCTTCAGTAATTGAAACGGGGGAAACTTGAATTTGATTTTGATCTAAAAAAAGACACAATCGATCCACATCAAAAGAATAATTTTCGATGGTGTTCTTTGACAATCCTCTTTCGATCTTCAAATACGATTGGTAATTTTTAATATATGATGTCCAATTCACTAAACAAAGAAACGGAAATTTTGGACATAAAAAAACCACATCAATTGATGTGGTTTTCAATTATATTGGGGGATCGTTTTAGAAATGTAGTGCAAAGCCTAAATTCAACTGAAAAGTATCTGACGAGGCGTAATTTTGATTCAAGCTTACATTGTATCGGATGCCCGGCTCAATACTCACATTTTCTCCTAAAAACCAAGCATATCCCGCTTGAATTCCAAAATACGATGGGTTTTCAGAAGCATCTTTTATTGAAGCACCTGAATAGTCTAATTGAACTGGAAATTGACTTGCGATGTAATATTTTACTCCTATTTTATAGGAAAAAACATTAGTATCTACTATATCATTTTTCATACCTCCGTAACCTAATCCTAATTTCACAGCCAAATCATCAATAACAAAATAACCTGCTTCTGCACCTATATTATATATTGAATTCCCATTTTCTGTAGCATAACTAAAGTTGGTGTTGGAACCAACTGGGGTTCCAAAATTAGTATTGGCTTCAATTAACCATTTCCCTTCTGCCGTTTGACTTCCATCACTCATTGTTTTTGAATCTTGAGCATTACAAAAAACAGATGTTACGATTGTTGTCAGTGTTAGAATAATTTTTTTCATGATGTTGCTATTTAAAATTTATACGCACAAAATTACTTACAGAACACAAAATCACCATAACAAACTCGTTAACAGCTATATAAAACCGACAAACTACAGAAATCACCCTCTATTTTATCTACAAATTATTCTTACATTTGCAATTAGAATTATATTTCATATAATAAATATCCCAAACTGATGTTTTACAACTAAACCCAACACTAAAACAAAAATCATGAAAAAAAATCGTATCACAATCTGCCTTATTCTTCTTGCTTCGATAGCTACTCAAGCACAAATAGTAAAATTCGGAATTAAAGGAGGTATTAATTATGCTAATCAAACGGGTACCGATATTACTGTAAATAGCACCACCTACAAATCAGAGGCCATTACGAATTATCATTTTGGTCTTGTTGCTGAATTTCCGCTTGGAAATACTTTAGCCATACAACCTGAATTATTATACTCTACTGTAGGAGCCAATTACAAACAATCTGGTATGATGCTATATTATGCAGGTACTTCAAGTATAATAACTGACTTTAATAACAAACTAGGATATATTACAATACCAGTATTAGCAAAAATCAATTTAAGCAAAACTTTTAGTTTAGATTTAGGACCCCAAGCTTCCTTCTTACTAAGCAATAAAAGTGACGTTTCTATTAACGATACCAAATCATTTGATTTTGGAGCTGCGGCTGGTTTAGGTATAAAAATTACAAAAGGAATCTTTTTGCAAGGACGTTATGTAGTTGGACTTAGTGAAGTTTCAACCAATGCAAAAACAAAAAATTCAGTACTACAAGTATCTGCAGGTTTCTTCTTCTAAAAAGAAAAACAACTATTTTATAACAACCGTTCTTTTATTGGAACGGTTTTTTTATTTTTACAAAAATATAGTATTATGAAAATCTGCATCATCAACGGCCCCAACTTAAATCTTTTAGGAAAACGTGAACCTGAAGTATATGGAAGTCAAACTTTTGAAGATTATTTCGAAATTTTAAAGGCTAAATTTCTATCAATTACATTCGAGTATTTTCAAAGTAATATCGAAGGAGAGTTGATTGGAAAAATTCAGGAAGTTGGTTTTTCTTATGATGGGATCATTTTAAATGCAGGAGCATACACACACACTTCTATTGGTATTGGAGATGCTATCAAAGCAATAACTAGCCCCGTTATAGAAGTACATATCTCTAACACCTTTGGTAGAGAAGAATTCCGCCATCAATCCTATATTTCAGGAAATGCAAAAGGTGTGATTTTAGGATTTGGTCTTAAAAGTTATGATTTGGCGATACAATCGTTTATATAATTAAAACAACGTCTTTTTTACTTGAATTTTAAACTATAATCCAACAATATTTGCAAAACAGATGCGTTAGATTCTAATAAATATAACTCAACCCCATGAAAAAATGCTACGCCCCCTTGCTTTTTTTAATCTCCTTTATGAGCTTTTCTCAAATCAAAGGAACTATTTCTGATGAAAAAGGAAACTCAATTCCTTATGCAATAGTTTTTGAAGAGAACACCTACAATAGCACCACAGCTAATGAGAAAGGAGTTTACGAACTAAATGTAAAAAAAACAGATAACCATACTCTCATTTTTAAATCATTAGGCTATAAGACTAAGAAAGAAAAAATAACTCCTACTGAATTCCCATACACGCTAAATGCAGTTTTAGCTGAAGAAAATCTCGCCTTAAACGAAGTAGTTATTAATACAAAAGTAAATCCCGCATTAGCTATTATTAAAAAAGCCATTGCTTCGAAAAAAGAAAACGCAGAAAAAACCAATCGATTTACTGCTGATTTTTATTCCAGAGGGATCTTTAAAATAAAAAACTTACCCAAAAAAATTATGGGAATGAAGGTAGATATGGAAGATAAAATGTTATCCTATCTAGATTCTACCGGTAGCGGAATTATCTATCTATCCGAAACAGTTTCGAAAATTTCATTTGAAAAACCAGATCATTTTAAAGAAAAAATAATCGCTTCAAAAATAGCAGGAGATAATAAAGGGTATAGCTACAACACCGCATTGTCAAGCAACTACAGTTTTTATAATAATGTGGTTAAAATTGGAACAAATCTAATTTCTCCAATTGCTAACAATGCTTTTAATTATTACAAATACCAATTAGAAGGGTCTTTTTTTGACGAAAATAATCATCAGATTAATAAAATTAAAGTCACTCCAAAGCGCGATAAAGACCCCGTATTTGAGGGCTATATTTATATTGTTGACGATAGTTGGGCCATCTATGCTATTGATTTAACAATCAAAGGGTATCGAATGAATAATGAATTCACCGAATTTTTTCAACTAAAACAAAATTTTGATTATAATTCAATTAACAAAATATGGGCTAAAAGTAACCAATCCATAACTTTAGTAGCAGGTGCTTTTGGAATACAATTTACTGCAAACTTTAATCACGTATTTTCTAATTATAATTTTCTTGATTCATTTGATAAAAACACATTCACAAATGAAATTTTAAGTATTGAAACTACTGCTAATAAAAAAGAAAATCAATTTTGGAATACTATTCGTCCAATTCCTTTAACAACTGAAGAAGTTTTAGATTACTCTAAAAAAGATTCGATTGAAACAGTTAGAGAATCCAAAAAATACTTGGATTCAATTGATGCAAAAAAAAACAAATTTCATTTAATGAATGTCATTAATGGCTACACCTATAAAAACTCATACCAAAAATATTCGTTCCACTATAATGGCCTAGTTGATTTAAGCTCACTCAATTTTAATACGGTGCAAGGCATAAGTTTGTCTTCGGGCTTTTCTTTTTCTAATTGGAATGATGATCTTGGCAAAAAAACCAATATCAAAACTACATTTAATTATGGGTTTTCAGATGAACGTTTACGAGTAAGTGCTGAATACAAACACCAATTTAACAATCAAAATTACGCTAAATTAGCTATTTCTGGAGGAACAAAAGTCAGCCAATTTAATGCAAACGAACCGATTAAGGGCTTTATTAATGACATTAGCTCCACCTTTTTCAAAGACAATTATATGAAATTGTATAATAAGGAGTTCTTTGGTGTTCAATACAGTCAAAACATTGCCAATGGGGTAAATTTAGAAGGAAAAGTAGACTATTCACAAAGAAAGCCTTTGTTCAACACCTCTAATTATACATTCCTTAAAAATGACAAATCATATACCTCAAACAATCCGCAAGCACCTGATGATTATATAAACCCAGGATTTGAAACTCACCATTTAACTACATTTAATTTGAACGCCACAATAAATTTTGGCAACAAATTCATTACAAGACCTGACGGAAAATACAATATAAAAAACAAGAAATATCCTTCGCTTTTTTTAAATTATGAAAAAGGATTTGCGGCCAATGAAAAAAAATACGAATTTGACAAAGTAGAGGCTAAAATTTCTTATAATATGCTGTTGAAAAACAAAGGTGAGTTGGCTGTAAATTTCAATGTAGGGAAATTTTTCAATGCCGAAAACATTGCTTTTATTGATTACAAACACTTTAATGGAAATCAAACCCATATTGAATTAAGCGAAAAATATTTAGATGCTTTTCTATTGATGCCTTATTATTCCAATAGTACCAATACTAGTTATTTTCAATTGCATTCGGAATACAACGATAATGGATTTATAATGAATAAGATTCCATTACTAAATAAATTAAAATCCCAATTAGTAATGGGTTACCATGCTTTAGGAGTTCCAAATAAAAAACCATACAATGAATTCAATATAGGCTTAGACCGTCTTGGCTTTGGAAAATTTAAGATATTCCGAATTGATTACGTTCGTACTTATGAAAATGGTATAAAAACTAATGGGCTTGTATTTGGACTGAAATTATAAATACTTAAAACCAATAAAGGCGTTGAAAATTTCAACGCCTTTATTGGTTTATAGAGAATCATCTGGTTCAATATGAATCAAAACATGACCCAATTCAGGAATTTCAGCTCTCAAAGTGTCCTTGAGTTTATGAGCCAAATCATGTCCCTCTTTTACTGAAATAGTGGCTTTCACCCTAGCATGTAAATCAACATGGTATTTCATACCCGATTTGCGAATAAAACACTTCTCCGTATCGATAATTCCTTCTACTTCCTTTGCAACTAGCCTAATTGTATCAATCAAATCATCATACAAATGTTCATCCATAATTTCGCCCAAAGCAGGTCTGAAAATGAGAAAACTATTGTACAAAATAAACCCTGAAGCAAACAAAGCAGCCCAGTCATCTGCAGACTCATATCCTTTTCCTAAAAATAGTGCAATCGAAATTCCAACAAAAGCAGCTACTGAAGTAATTGCATCACTCCTGTGGTGCCATGCATCTGCCTTTAAAGACGAACTATTCGTTTCTTTACTTCTTTTCATAACCACTTGAAAGGAATATTCTTTCCAAATAATAATAGCTCCCAAAACATATAAGGTCCACGATTTAGGCAAATCATGTGGAGTGCCAATATTTAGAATACTTTCATACGCAATAATGGTAGCCGAAGTAATCAAAAAACCAACTACTAAGAACGTAATCAAAGGTTCGGCTCTGCCATGTCCATAGGGATGATTCTCATCCGCCGGTTTGTTAGAATATTTAATCCCAAACAAAACCAGAAAAGAGGCAAAAATATCAGTAGTAGATTCTATCGCATCTGCTATAAGTGCATAAGAATTTCCAAAAAAACCTGCTAACCCTTTAATAATAGCTAGTGCGGCATTTCCAATAATACTAAAATATGTGGCTTTAATAGCCGCTGCTACTTTTGGCATTGTATAAGTTTTATAAAAAAATCGTTTAGAGATTTTAAATGATAAAAAACTCTAAACGATATTTACTATTTGATTTATTTTGATTTATGCTCGAACAATATTAGCACCGATAGCTCTTAAACGCTCATCAATGCGCTCATAACCCCTGTCAATTTGATCGATATTTTGAATTGTACTTGTTCCTTTTGCCGAAAGCGCAGCAATCAACAAAGAGATACCTGCACGAATATCTGGAGACGACATCGTAGTAGCTTTTAATTGTGATTTAAAATCATGGCCAATAACCACTGCTCTATGTGGATCACACAACATAATTTTAGCACCCATATCAATCAATTTGTCCACAAAGAACAAACGGCTTTCAAACATTTTTTGATGAATTAAAACATCTCCTTTAGCTTGTGTAGCTACCACCAATACAATACTCAATAAATCAGGTGTAAAACCTGGCCAAGGCGCATCAGCAATAGTTAATATCGAACCATCAATATCCGTTTTAACTTCATATCCATCTACATGAGATGGGATATAAATATCATCACCTCGTCTTTCTAAAGTGATTCCTAATTTTCTAAACACATTAGGAATAACACCTAAATTATCCCAACTTACATCTTTAATTGTAATTTCTGATTTGGTCATCGCTGCTAAGCCAATCCAACTTCCTATCTCAATCATGTCAGGAAGAATTCTATGCTCACAACCACCTAAACTTTCTACACCTTCAATAGTTAGTAAGTTAGAACCAACTCCTGTGATTTTGGCTCCCATGGAGTTCAACATTTTACACAATTGTTGTAAATACGGTTCGCATGCCGCATTATAAATAGTCGTGATTCCTTTAGCCAAAACAGCTGCCATAACAATATTAGCAGTTCCAGTTACCGAAGCTTCATCTAATAACATATGTGCTCCTTGTAAACCTTCGGCTGGAGTTTCTACTCCGTAAAAATGGTCTTCTTTGTTGTATCTAAATTTAGCACCTAAATTAATAAATCCTTCAAAGTGAGTATCTAATCTTCTACGTCCAATTTTATCTCCACCTGGTTTTGGAATATATCCTTTACCAAAACGAGCCAAAAGCGGCCCAACAATCATAATAGAACCTCGAAGTGCTCCACCTTCTTTTTTGAAAGCTTCTGTTTCAAGGTAATTTACATTCACCTCATCTGCTTGAAAAGTATACGAATTAGGTCCGTTTTTTTGAATCTTAACCCCTAAATTACCTAATAAAGTAATCAGTTTATTAATATCAATAATGTCTGGCACATTGTTAATGGTCACTTTTTCTGTGGTCAATAAAATAGCACAAAGTATTTGTAATGCCTCGTTTTTTGCTCCTTGTGGTGTGATTTCTCCTTTTAGACGAATGCCACCTTCGATTTTGAAAATTCCCATTTATTTTTGTTTATTTTTTTGAAACGTTTTTGGTTTTCCCTGTTTATTGTTTTTATTACCTTGAATCTTAGGCTGACCCGCCGGCGAAATTTTATTAGACACTCGTTTATTGGTTCGCAATAAATCAGTAGTATTTAATAACTCCTCGGTACTTTGTAATAAATTTAATTTCCCATCTGACAATTCGTAAAGATGCTCAAAAATAACATCATCTTTTACAGTGTCTTTATTCCAACTCAAGTAGGATTTTTTCATATGATTGGCAATTACTTTTACCAATGCATTTTTCATTTCTCCTTCTTCCCATTTGTTCGCTACATCAATCATGTATTTGATGTTGTTACCGTAATATCGGTATTTTGGGAAATTTTGTGGGTATTGTAAAACATCTGGTTTTAATTGCAATACTTCACGAGAAGGAATAGGATATGGAGAAACTACATCTAATTTAAAATCAGACATAATGAACAACTGATCCCATAATTTATGTTGGAAGTCAGGCACATCGCGCAAGTGCGGATTCAAAGTACCCATTACCTGAATAATGTATTTAGCCGCTTTGTTTCGCTCCTCAGCATCTTCAATTACTGTAGCCTGATCAATTAATTTTTGCAAATGGCGTCCATACTCTGGAATAATCAAATGCGATCGCTCGGCATTGTATTCCAGGTGATGCACTACATCATTCGCATTTTCTTTAGTGTATTTTGAATTCATATTTTATAAGGAAACGATACCTTCTATTACCGAAACTTCGATGTATTTATCAATTATTTCTTGAGCGTCTTTCATTTGAACATCTACTGATACACTAGTAAATTTACCAGTTTTAGATTTAGTAGTTTTAATCACTGCACCCATACAATCAAAAGCATTTTCTACACGCTCTACATTATCAGCAACCGAAGGAACGATAAATTTGAATAAATATAGAGCAGGCCAAGTGTTACTCATATCCAACTCTACTTTTAATCTTTCGTAAAATTCAGCTGTTTTGTTTTCTTTCTCTTGATCCATTAGTAAGCTTAAAATAAAGGCAAATATAAGGTATTGATTTTAGATTTTAGAATTTCAAGTTATTTTTTGAAACGAATGACAATTATAGGTTGGATTAATTTTTAAAATCTCAATTACTTTAGGTAAATTTGCGACTTATTTACTAAAAGTGCAAAAAGAAATTGTAGTTATTATCGGAGGACCTGGCACAGGAAAAACAACTATTATTGACGGATTAGTTAGTAATGGTTATTGCTGTTATCCTGAGATTTCTAGACATGTAACTGCCGAAGCACAACAACAAGGCATCGAACAATTATTCTTAGAGAACCCGCTTCTTTTTAGCGAACTATTGTTAGAAGGAAGAAAGAAACAATTTCACGATGCGCATCAAGAACCACATAATGTTGTTTTTATAGATCGAGGAATTCCTGATGTTTTAGCCTATATGCACTATATTGGCGACAGCTACCCTGCTTTTTTTGATGCAGCTTGTAGAGAACATATTTACTCTAAAATTTTCATTTTACCACCCTGGGAAGACATCTATATCAGTGACCAAGAACGGTATGAAAATTTTGAACAAGCTAAATTAATTCACAATCATTTAGTCGAAACCTATCAAAAATACGGGTACGAACTTATCGAAGTTCCTAAAGATACCGTAGATAAAAGAATTCTTTTTATCTTAGATAAAATTTCAAACTAATTTAATGCAATACAAATGGAATTTCCCTTTGTATTGAACAACCCAACGTAGCGCACTGAAATCGATGCAAACAGCACTAGCTATTCTTCAGAAATATTGGAAACACGATCAGTTTCGATCGCTACAAAACGAAATCATTGATTCAGTTGTTAGCGGCAAGGATACTTTGGCTATTTTGCCAACAGGCGGTGGAAAATCGATTTGTTTTCAGGTACCCGCCATGATGAAAGAAGGGATTTGTTTGGTCATTTCTCCTTTGGTCGCTTTAATGAAAGACCAAGTGGCTAACTTACAAGCACGAGATATCAAAGCGATTGCCTTGACTGGCGGAATTCGTTCTGAAGAAATGATTGATTTGTTAGACAATTGCCAGTTTGGGAATTATAAATTTCTTTATTTGTCGCCAGAGCGCTTACAATCAGATTGGATTTTAGACCGAATCAAGAATCTCCCAATCCATCTTATCGCCATTGATGAAGCACATTGTGTTTCGCAATGGGGACACGATTTTAGACCTGCCTATTTAAAAATTTCCGATTTAAAAAAGCACTTCCAAAAAGTGCCTTTTTTAGCCTTAACTGCTACAGCTACCCCAAGAGTTAAAGAAGATATTATCACCGAAACAGGATTGCAAAATCCGCAACTATTTCAAAAATCATTTGCAAGAGACAACATTGCATATATGGTAATTGAAGCTGAAGATAAACTATACAAAATAGAGCAAATCCTCAAAAAGAATCCGCAACCTTCTATTATCTACGTTCGCAACAGACGTTCCTGCATTGACATTTCTACCCAACTGCAATCTTTAGGATTCAAAGCTACCTTTTATCACGGTGGGCTTTCGCCAAAAGAAAAAGATAAGAATATGGCGTTGTGGATGCAAGAAGAAGCTCAGGTGATGGTCGCTACTAATGCATTTGGAATGGGAATTGACAAAGCTAACGTCAAAACGGTAATTCATATTCAGCTACCTGATAATATCGAAAATTATTACCAAGAATCAGGTCGTGCGGGTCGTAATGGAGAAAAAGCATTTGCTGTCTTATTGACTAGTCCTTCAGACACGCTTCAAGCCGAAAATCAGTTTCTATTGAATTTACCCGACAAGCCATTTTTAAATTCGGTGTACATTAAATTGTGTAACTATTTCCAAATTGCCTACGGCGAGGGTATCAACGAACAATTCTCATTCAACCTGAATCATTTTTGTTTGAAATACAATTTTCCTACTTTAAAAACATATAATGCTATTCAGTTTTTAGACCGACAAGGCATCATTAGTTTGTCACAAGAATTTTCAGAGAAAATCAGCATGCAATTTTTAATACCTTCTAAAGAAGTCATTCGCTACATTAGTTTAAATCCAAATGACGAGGAAATTATTCTCACCATTTTAAGAGCGTATCCAGGTATTTATGATATGCAAACTGCTTTTAACTTGGACTTTATTGCAAAGAAATCAAATCACAAGGTAAATGAAGTACAAGCTGTTTTACACAAATTAAAAGAAAAAGACATTATTGATTACCACGCAAAAAATAATGATGCCTCTTTAATCTTTAACGAAATTCGCGAAGACGAACGTACCATTAATCGAGTAGCAAAATATTTAGAAAGACAAAATCAACTTAAAAAAGAGCAATTACAGTCGGTACTACATTATAGTAATGACAAACAAAACTGTAAGAATCGATTGATTCTAGCTTACTTTGGCGAAAAAACAAAAGAAGATTGCGGAATTTGTTCCTATTGCATTACCAAAAAGAAAGTACCGAGTAACACTCAGTCGCTTTCGGATGCAATTCTTCAATTATTGGAAACCGAAGAATTAAATTCGAGAGAAATTCAAGAACGAACGCAATCTGATTCCGCTACTGTTATCGAACTGCTTCAAGATTTATTACAACAAGAACGTATCGCCATCAAAGCGAATAACAAATATACAATTCAACACTAATGGAAAAATTACGAATCGTCTTTATGGGAACTCCTGAATTTGCCGTTGGCATTTTAGACACGATTTTACAACACAATTACGAAGTTGTCGGAGTAATTACCGCAGCAGACAAACCCGCGGGACGTGGTCAAAAAATAAAATATTCAGCCGTAAAAGAATACGCTTTGGCACAAGAGCTTCCTTTGTTGCAGCCTACAAACCTAAAAGACGAGAGTTTTTTAGAAGAGCTAAAAGCCCTAAATGCAAACCTACAAATTGTAGTTGCTTTTAGAATGTTACCCAAAGTAGTTTGGGAAATGCCTTCACTTGGCACCTTCAACCTTCATGCTTCGCTCCTACCTAACTATCGTGGAGCAGCACCTATCAACTGGGCGATTATCAATGGTGAAACCAAAACAGGGGTTACTACCTTTTTTATCGATGATAAAATTGATACCGGAGCTATGCTATTGAATGCCGAAACGGCCATTAGCAAAAGTGAATCAGCTGGACAATTGCATGACCGATTAATGCAACTCGGTAGCGAAACCGTAATTCAAACTTTAGCATTACTTGAAAAAGGAAATGTCACGACAACCATTCAACAAGATACGGCAGACATTAAAACAGCATACAAACTCAATAAAGAAAACTGCAAAATAGACTGGACAAAATCAGTATCAGAAATTCATAACCTAATAAGAGGTTTAAGCCCTTATCCTGCAGCTTGGTGTTTCTTTAGCGACAAAGGAGAAGAATGGAACATTAAAATATACGAGGCAAATATTCTTAATGAATCACATTCTTTGGCTATTGGTCAATTGGTTTGCACCAAAAAAGAAATGAAGATTGCGGTACAAGATGGTTTCATACAGGTTCTGAGTTTACAATTTCCTGGAAAAAAGAAGATGACTACTGCCGAATTATTAAACGGGATTCAGTTTACTGAAAATGCAAAAGCCTATTAACACTCGGAAAAGCGAGTGTTTATTACGTTTTCGGCTGAAAAAAGCATTGCTTTATGAACAAAAATATCAAGTTATTAACAAAATAGCCCTAAAATGTATTTTTCCCTTGCACAGAAAGGATTTCCTGCTAAATTTGTTTAACAATTTTTTTTTAACCAACAATTAATAACTAATTATTATGAACAAATCAGAATTAATCGACGCTATCGCTGCTGACGCAGGAATTACTAAAGCAGCTGCTAAATTAGCTTTAGAATCATTTTTAGGAAATGTAGGTGGTACTTTGAAAAAAGGTGGAAGAGTATCTTTAGTAGGTTTCGGATCTTGGTCAGTATCTAAAAGAGCTGCAAGAGATGGTAGAAATCCACAAACAGGAAAAACTATCAAAATCGCTGCTAAAAATGTAGTAAAATTCAAAGCTGGTGCTGAATTAGAAGGAGCTGTAAACTAATTAAAGTTTTCCTGATATAACAAAAACCTTCCTTTTGGAAGGTTTTTTTATGCCTTTTATCGATATATTTTCACCACATACGATTTTTATTGTTAATTTTAATAAAAATTGAAGCCATGATTTCAGCAAAATTAAAAAAAGGACAACTTCTTATAGCCGATCCTTATATAATTGGCGACGCCTCATTTGATAGGTCTGTAATTTTATTGACCGTCCACAATCAAGAAGGCTCTGTAGGATTCATCATCAACAAACCACTTAAGTATTCAATAAACGATTTAATTCCCGACATTAAAGCTTCATTCAAAGTCTATAATGGTGGTCCTGTTGAACAAGATAATTTATATTTCATTCACAATGTACCGGAACTAATTCCCAATAGTGTCGAGATATCTAATGGAATTTTTTGGGGCGGCTGCTTTGATTCGGTAAAAGAATTAATCAACGAACGAAAAATTACCAAAAATAATATTCGCTTTTTTCTAGGGTATACCGGTTGGGATGAAGATCAATTGGAATCAGAAATGGAACAAAACTCTTGGATTGTGACACCCAATAGCTATGAAAATAAAATCATCGGTAAATCGACAATCCATTTTTGGAAAGAAAAAATAATTGAATTAGGAGGCGATTATCTCATTTGGTCTAATGCTCCCGAAAACCCCTATATGAATTAGTTTTGAATTGATTCGTTCAACTTTTGCACCAACAAATTAGCCATTGTCGTAGCAAATTCTTTTTTTCTGTACTTGGTAATTGACTGAATTCCTTTGATCACATTGGTAAAAAATAACTCGTCTGCTTTTTGAAGGTCAAAAGGCGATATTACTTCTTCGACCACCTCAAGTCCCTCTACTTTTTTTGCCAATGCCAATACTTGCTTTCTCATAATTCCATTAATACAGCCTTCAGCAACTGGTGGAGTAATCAATTTATTCCCTTGGAGCATAAACAAATTTCCTTGTAATACCTCAACTACATTTTTACTATCATTCAGTAAAATACAATTGTCAAATCCATTTTCATCAGCATAAATACTGGCGGTAACATGAATCACTTTATTGGTAGTTTTTAAAGTCGAAATTAATTGTTTACTGATATAAAAATCTTTGTACAAATCGACTTCACACGTTTTTTCTTCCCATACATAGGCTTGATTATCTAACGAACTAGTATGAATTAAAAAAGAAATCGTATTGGTTGTAGGCAAATAATACCCCCCATCATTACGATAAATGGTAATTCTAGCGCGAGAAGCATCTTCCAATCCATTTGACTTGACTACAGAGAGTAGTTGCTCCTCAAAATATTCCATAGTAAAATTCATTGGAATTTCCATTCTAAGAATTCGCATAGAAGCCATCAATCTAAAATAGTGATCCTCTAAAAATAGTACTTTACCTTGTACAATTTTTAAGGTTTCAAAAACCGCATCACCATATAAAAAGGCACGATTTTGTGTTAATATATTGTCTGCTGTGCTACTGTCTCCGTTAAAATTAATCATAAAAAAGCCCTGAATTTTGTTCAGGGCAAATATAGTCTATAAAATATATTTTTTATACAGAACCGATAAGATGTTTCAAATCTGAAATTTGATTTTCCCACAACTGTTTAGCTTCATCTAACTCGTCTTTTGGAGCAAAATCAATTACCAGTAAAGAAACGTCTTTAGTAATCTCATCTTCCAAAATATGCAATTCAAAAAAGTACTCTGTATCTTTCCCGTTATCGTCAACCCATTTAAACTTTACTTTCTCACCTGATTTCTTAGAAGCTAATCTTGCTTTTTCTTGTGAATCATTCCAAATGAACGTAAAGAACTCACCGCGAGAGTTTACGTTATCCGCAAACCACTCCGATAAACCCGAAGGAGTTGAAATGTATTGATACAATAATTGAGGGGAAGAAGTGATGGGAAACTCTATCTCGTAACGTACTTTTGGATCCATGAATGCTATTTAATTTTTTGTGAAATATATAGAATATAAACTCAAAAAAAAAGTGTTTTCAAAAATATTTTTTTTCTCATTTTATGCTTGCAAACATTATTATTATTTCTATATTTGCACCCGCATTGAGAGATGCATGACCTATACAAATGGCGAGGTAGCTCAGTTGGTTAGAGCGCAGGATTCATAACCCTGAGGTCACGGGTTCAACTCCCGTCTTCGCTACAAAATGTAAAACCCCTAATACGAATGTGTTAGGGGTTTTTTAATAGATTTTTATTGTAACACCCATAAAAACATATTAATGAAACCTATCTATTTTTTATCCCTTATATTCCTACTATTGAGTACAACAAGTTCAATGGCGCAAAAGATAATATCACTTTTTAATCAAAATGATTTAAAAGGATGGTATGCCTTTGAGCCAGAAACAGGAAAACACAAAGAAGGATTAGACCTATTTGCAGTAGATAACAAAATGATTCGTTGTTATGGAAAGAAAGCAGGGTATTTAATGTCAAAAAAGTCATTCCGAGATTTCAAATTGACAGTCGATTTCAAATGGAATACCGACACTACATTTGTCAAGAAAAACAACAGCCGAAACAGTGGAGTCATGTACCTTGTACCTAAAGAAACCCCTGATGAATTGTGGCCAAAAGGTATTCAATTTCAAATTAAAGAAGGTGGAGCAACTGGAGATTTTGTGCTGCTTCAAGAAGTTACATTAACTATTAATGGAATTCAAACCCAACCTGGAAAAAGTGTCGTAGCCAAGCGTTTCCAAGAAGCCGAAAATCCAATCAACGAGTGGAATACACTAGTAATCACTTCTAACAACGGGACAATTACTCAAGAATTAAATGGGAAACTAGTGAACGAAGGCATTAATTCGTCTGTAACTAAGGGTCGCGTTTTATTGCAATACGAAGGCTTTCCTATTGACTTTCGAAAAGTAGAAATTATTAAATTGAAGTAAGCTTAATTCAATCCCTGAATACCTAAAACAATAACTATTTTAAAAAATATATTTTTATATTTTTAAATATCGTAATATTGCAATATATAAATATTACTCATGGGAATTACAAAAACAGAAAGTTTTACAACACAACAAAATGAATTAGCCATTCTTGCTAAGGCCATTGGTCATCCTGCACGAATTGCTATAATTGAATACTTATTAAAAACCGACTCATGCATTTGCGGGGATATTGTAAACGAATTGCCTTTAGCACAACCGACCGTTTCTCAACATCTAAAAGAATTAAAAAATGCAGGTTTGATTAAAGGAAATATTGAAGGAACTGCTATTTGTTATTGTATTAACGAACCAGGTTTTAACAAATTGAAAGGCTTTTTTGAAAATATAAATTCGTATCTTAATAAGAACCAATGTTGTTAACTTAAAACACCAAATTATGACACTATCAGCAATTAAATCCGAATTGAAAAAACTAGCTACTATCACATTTCAATTGCCTAATGGCGAACTGGTTGCTCCTCACTTTCACGTGACTGAAGTGGGCAAAATTACCAAGCATTTTATCGATTGTGGTGGTACAATCAGAAATGAAGAAGTGATGAATTTCCAATTATGGGAAGCGAAAGATTACGACCACCGATTGCATCCTGAAAAACTATTGCATATAATAGAATTGTCTGAACAAAAATTGGGCATCCCTGATTTAGAAATCGAAGTAGAATACCAAATGAAAGACAGTATTGGGAAATTTGGTTTGAAATTTGTCGGTACGCATTTTCAATTGACTTCCAAAATAACCAACTGTTTAGCTCCCGATCATTGTGGCATTTCAGAAAATAAAATACCCCCTGTTGGACAATGGAAAGCAAAAGCTAACACATGTTGCACACCTGATTCAGGCTGTTGTTAAATTAAAATGAATACAAAATGCATCAAAAACTGAACACAACTATCGAAAGCATTTCGAAAACTACAATTTCTGAAGAACGAAAAGAAGTTTTGACACCACTAGTAGATTACATTCAAAATAAGGTCAATGCAAACGAAGAAATGCGATTGAACTTTATTTGTACTCACAATTCACGTCGCAGCCATTTATCCCAAATTTGGGCGCAAACGATGGCATTTCATTTCAATATCAAGAATGTATTTTGCTATTCGGGTGGTACCGAGGCTACCGCTATGTTCCCTAAAGTGGCCGAAACATTAACTAATCAAGGATTTCAAATCCAACAATTAAGTAATACGTCTAATCCCGTATATGCCGTAAAATTCGATACAAACGAAGCTGCTATCCTCTGTTTTTCCAAAACATTTGACGATGCTTTCAATCCGAGTAGTGAATTTGCAGCCATCCTGACCTGTTCGTCAGCCGATGCGGGTTGTCCGTTCATTGCGGGAGCTGAAAAACGCTTCCCTATTCGCTACGAAGACCCCAAAGCATTTGATGGAACAGAATTAATGGACGCAAAATACGCCGAACGAAGCTTGGAAATCGCTTCGGAAATGTATTCTATTTTTTCGAAAATAAATAACTAATAATTCCACCACACACCAATTTCAATACTGAATGTATCTTAATTTCTTAATGGTTCAACAATGAAAAAAAGACTAGGATTCTTAGACCGATTTTTAACGCTTTGGATAGTTCTCGCCATGCTACTTGGTGTTTGTATTGGTTATTTTATTCCCAATACTGCTGATTTTATCAATTCGTTTTCGTCAGGGACTACCAATATTCCGCTAGCCATTGGACTCATTTTAATGATGTATCCGCCTTTGACTAAAATTGATTTTTCCAAAGTCCCTCAGATGTTTGAAAAACCAAATCTGCTTACCGCTTCCTTTTTCATTACTTGGATTGTAGGACCTTTTTTGATGTTTTCTTTGGCTATTTTATTCTTACATGACTTTCCAGAATACATGACGGGTTTAATCATTATTGGATTAGCGCCTTGTATTGCAATGGTCATTGTTTGGAACGAACTCGCTGAAGGCAACCGAGAACTCACCGCAGGATTAATAGGCATCAACAGTTTGATACAGGTTTTCTTTTTTAGTTTGTATGCTTATTTTTATCTTGAAATTATGTTACCGCTATTTGGTATCAAAGGTCTAGCGTTAAACATTACTATTGCCGAGATTGCTCAAACGGTTGGTATCTATTTAGGTATTCCGTTTGCATTAGCTGTGTCAAGTCGTTATGCTATCAAAAAATTCATTGGAGACAAATGGTTCAATCAAAAATTTATTCCGTTTGTTTCGCCCATTACATTGATTGCTTTATTGTTTACCATAGTGGTAATGTTCAGTTTGAAAGGCGAAATGATTGTTAATTTACCCCTAGATGTACTCCGCATTGCTTTACCCCTGGTTATTTTCTTTGCCATTATGTTTACCTTAATGTTTTTTGTAAGCAAAAAAATCGGCGCTAATTATCACGATGCGGTAGCCTTATCCTTTACCGCCTCTGGGAATAATTTCGAATTAGCCATTGCAGTTGCTATAGGTGTTTTTGGTATCAATAGCGGACAAGCTTTTGCAGGTGTGATTGGTCCTTTGGTTGAAGTCCCTGCTTTAATTACGCTAGTGAATGTAGCGTTTTGGTGGAGGAAGAAGTATTATAATCAATAAATCATTTAAGCAAACATTAACTTTATTTTAAAAATCAATCTTGAAAATTATTTTATATTTGTGTGAGATTGAAAAATTAAAAATCAAACCGATAAAAAATAAAATTATGAAAAAGGTAGTTGCAATTGTAGCCTTGGCTTTGTTTACTGTAAGCATGAATGCGCAAGAAACAAAACAAGAGAAAAAAGAAATGAGCGTAACCATGAAGCATGACAAAAAAATGAGTGCTGATGAAGTAGCTAAATGTAAAGCCAAATGCAAAGCAGAAGGCAAAAAATGTGATGCTAAAATGGAAAAAGCATCTGGTAAAAAATGTTGTGCTAAAGCATAATTCATCTTACATTTTACAATAACAAAAGCCTCTAAAAGAGGCTTTTGTTATTTAACACGCACACTCCATTCAAAATCCATTTCAGAAACTTGAACACCTTGTTCATTCATCCCTATGGACTTCATCCAAAAGGTTTGTCCTTCTCCTGTAGCAATAGTTTTTTGAATTGCTTCTTCAATTAAATGTCCGTCATTACAGGTAAACGTGATGCGACCAGTAGCTTTTTTAGTAAAATTACCTTTGTTATTAGCCACTAGCATCGAAATCTTCTTTCTACTTTTTTGAATATGATACATGACTAAAGCTCCTGTACTCAATTCAGCTCCCATGGCTTGAACAGCAAAATACATCGACTGAAATGGATTTTGATTAATCCAACGGTGCTTTACCGAAACTACACATTGATTAGCATCAATAGTTTTTACCCTAACCCCACAAATAAATGCAGAGGGTAATTTGAATAGTAAAAATTGATTTAGTTTTGAAGCAGTAATAGTCATAATGGCTAATTTTTAGTAAAAATAGCAAATTGAATTCAATAAGTTAGTTTCAAGAAAAAATATAGTTAAAATAATGATAATCAATATCTTAAATTTATCCCCTGTATTTCAAAATGTTAATATTATGTTAATATTTACTACTATGCAAAACAAGATACTGTCTTTTAGATATATATTTGCATAAGAAATTACTATATACTTTTACTATGCTAACAGATTCAGAAAAAAAATGGGCCGCTTTTACACATCTAAGTGCTTTAAGTCAGTATTGTCTGCCTTTGGGAAATTTTATTCTGCCAATTGTCATTTGGAGCTCAAAAAAAGAGCAATCCGATTATGTGAACCAGAATGGCAAACAAAGTTTGAATTTTCAACTAAGTATCTTATTGTACTCGTTGATTTTGGGAGCTATCATCGTACCAGTTTTCATAATTAGTTTTCTGAAACAAATTCCTTTGTATGAATTAACACAACACCATCATTTTACTAGTAACGAATTCAATTTTGGAGAAAATATTGGATTAATTAGCACAGGCTGTATAGCTGTTTTTATGCTTGCTGTAATAAAAATTACCGAATTTTTCTTGATTATTCAAGCTTCGGTCAAAACGGCTAACGGAGAACAATACAAGTATCCTTTAACCATAAAATTCTTGAAATAACGAAATCCCCTAGCCCCGATTATAATGAAAATCCTTTTTATGGAGCGCAGCAAAATAAAAAGATTGCAATGGAAAGCGGGATTAGCTTCAAATAAAAAAAATAAAAAAAATGAATATAGAAAACACTAAAGCCCAGATGCGTAAGGGTGTCCTCGAGTTTTGCATTCTCTCGGTTTTGAAAGAGAAATATGCGTACACTTCAGAGATTTTAGACACTTTAAAAAATGCTAAATTATTAGTCGTAGAGGGAACGATTTATCCACTATTGACTCGCTTAAAAAACGATGGTTTATTAGACTACCGTTGGGAAGAATCAACTTCTGGACCACCTAGAAAATATTATGGTTTGACCGAGGACGGACAAACTTTTTTAAATGAATTGAACGGCACTTGGATGGAATTATCGAATGCTGTAAACTTAATCACCAATCAAAACCAATAATCATGAATAAAACTATAACCATAAATTTAGGCGGAATTGTATTCCATATCGACGAAGATGCGTACCAAAAATTATCGCGCTATTTTGATGCAATCAAACGTTCTTTGACCAATGCATCAGGGCAAGATGAGATTATTAATGATATTGAATTACGCATCTCGGAATTGCTTAGCGAAAAATTAATTTCAGACAAACACGTAATTGGTTTGAAAGAAATCGACGAAGTAATTGCAGTAATGGGTCAACCTGAAGACTATATTATTGAAGACGAAACGACTAACGGAACTAGCTATCAGGCTAATAAAAAGTCTAAAAAACTATACCGCGATAAAGAAAAAGGTATGATAGGTGGTGTTGCCGCTGGATTAAGCCACTATTTTGGAATTGACGTGGTTTGGATCCGTGTAGTTTCTTTATTATTGTTCTTTGGTTTTGGAACTGGAGCATTAGCGTACATCATTTTGTGGATTGCTATTCCGGAAGCGGTAACTACGTCTGAAAAACTAGAAATGACTGGCGAACCTGTAACAATTTCTAGCATCGAGAAAAAAGTTCGTGAAGAATTTGATTCAGTTTCAGAGAAAATCAAAAATGTGGATTATGATAAATACGGTAACCAAATTAAAACGGGTGCAGAGAAATTTGGTAATTCGTTAAGCGAAATTATCTTAAATATCTTTAAGGTTTTTGCGAAATTTTTAGGCGTAATTCTCATCATCACAGGACTTACTGTATTGTTCTTTTTATTTGTTGGAATTTTCACTTTAGGCAC
>ERZ650310.133-NODE-133-length-21511-cov-5.220498_pt1 | contig 21511 bp, 25 predicted proteins | sample MGYA00376246_ERZ650310 | MGnify/ENA primary metagenome ERZ650310 (study PRJEB26733, sample SAMN07839286) | wastewater metagenome | biome: small river; feature: stream; material: water | place: USA: North Carolina | collected 2016-03-01 ...
GCCTAGATGAGCTCTTGGGCGAACTACAAATTAGCCACTTACGCGATAACCCGGCTCTCTCCTTATCTGGCGGTGAGCGTCGCCGCGTGGAGATCGCTAGAGCATTGGCATCTTCCCCGAAATTTATTTTGTTAGATGAGCCCTTTGCCGGTGTAGACCCTATTGCGGTTGGGGAAATTCAGCGGATTGTGCGCTTCCTGAGGGACCGTCAAATTGGCGTCCTCATTACCGACCATAACGTTCGTGAAACCCTGGGCATCTGTGACCACGCTTACATCATCAGCGAAGGAAGCGTGCTGGCAGAAGGCAAGCCCGATCAAATTATTCAGAATGACGCCGTTCGTCGAGTCTACCTAGGCGAAAACTTCCGAATGTAAGCTGGGCAAGAGTCTTAGCCCTTTATGTAATAAAAATTGCTTTCCCCTCTTGGTTTTCGGCAAATTCGCTGATACGCTGGAGGTTCATGAATTTCCTTTCCAAAGAAACAATCCAAAAATTTCAGGGGCTTGCTGCGCACCCCAGGTATGAGCATGCGCACGCGTACACAAAAGGAGTTGCTGATGAATCTGAAAATTAACAGCCGTCACGTAGAAGTTACGCCCGCCATGCGCACGCACCTTGAGGCAGGCTTAGCCAAAATTCGTAAGCACTTTGACCATGTGATTGATGCTTCAGCCTTTCTCGTTGTGGATAACGCCAAAGAAAAGGATTTGCGTCAAAGCGCCGAGATCACACTACACCTGAAAGGTAAGGAACTGTTCGCTGAAGCACATAACGCCGATCTTTACCATGCGATGGACTCAGTGGTCGATAAACTCGAGCGACAAGTGGTTAAGCACAAAGAAAAGATTCAAGATCACCATCACGAAAAGCATTTTGAGTAAGGTCTTGCGTCAGGACACCTATAATCATTTGACATATGAATGCCCTGACTAATCTTTTTACCCCCGACTGCATTGCATTAGATAGTCCCGCTAATAACAGGGCTGATGCATTTGCAGCCGTGGGGATATTATTTTCCAAACAAGTTGGAATCGATTCAAACGCGGTAGTGGAGTTTCTCAATGCGCGTGAAGATTTGGGTTCCACTGCATTAGGTGCTGGTGTCGCCATTCCTCATGGACGCGTAAAAGGCCTAAAGCAACCAATTGCTGCCTTCATGAGATTGCAAACTCCAATTGAGTTTGCTGCGCCCGATGGTGAGCCCGTCTCTATTTTGATTTTCTTGTTGGTTCCTGAAAAGGCAACTCAACAGCATTTGGAAATTCTGTCCTCAATAGCGCAACTGCTATCTGATGCAGAATCTCGCAATCTTCTTTCTACTGCGAGCGATCCAAACAAAGTTTGTGAGCTACTCCAAAAATGGGGCTTACCAAAATGACACAGCCTTTACTCTTAGATGGAGTAACTGCCCAGCAGATTTTTGATGACAATGTTTCTGATCTCAAGCTATCTTGGATTGGTGGTTTAGAAGGCGCTGAACGCACCTTTCCGCCTGAAGCAGTCAAGGCTGCAGCCGCCAGCTCAGACCTAGTAGGTCACTTAAACCTAATCCACCCCAGTCGCATTCAGATTTTTGGTGAGCAAGAAGTTAACTATCACGCAGCGCTCGAACCAAAACAAAAGCAAGATCAAATTTCCAGCTTAATTTCGAAGACGCCTCCATGCGTCATCGTTGCAGATGGCAAATCAGCAGATCCAGATTTACAACTCTTTTGCCAACGATCTTCTACACCACTATTCACTACGAATATTTCTGCTGCAGAGGTGATTGATCATCTACGCATTTACTTAACCAAAATTGGCGCGCCCCAAATCACGATGCATGGTGTGTTTATGGACATCCTTGGATTGGGTGTTTTACTCACCGGCGAATCTGGTTTAGGTAAAAGTGAATTGGGTTTGGAATTAATTTCCCGCGGCCATGGATTGGTTGCCGATGATGCTGTTGACTTTGCACGACTAGGCCCTGACTACATTGAGGGTCGTTGCCCTGTAATTTTGCGCAATTTACTTGAGGTGCGCGGTCTTGGCTTACTGGATATCCGCACCATCTTCGGTGAAACCGCCGTACGTCGCAAACTCAAATTACGTCTCATTGTTCAATTAGTTCGCAGAACCGATGGTGAGTTTGAAAGATTACCTTTAGAAGCCCAGCATATCGATGTCTTAGGGGTGCCGATTCGCACTGTCAAAATTCAGGTGGCTGCCGGACGCAACTTAGCTGTACTAGTTGAAGCGGCAGTACGCAATACGATTTTGCAATTGCGTGGCATTGATACCTTAAAAGAATTCATCGAGCGTCAGCGTGTCCAAATGAACGCTGAAGCTGACTCAGCCAAGTCACAGGGTCGCCTGCTTTAAACCATGCAAATTAATCTGATTACCGGAATTTCAGGCTCAGGTAAATCAGTGGCCTTGAGAGCTTTCGAAGATGCTGGCTACGATTGTGTAGATAACCTGCCTGTTTCCTTACTAGAAAGCCTCATCAGCACTCTCGAGAATGAAAAATGTGAACGCGTTGCTGTAGCCATTGATGCGAGGCGCGGTCAATCGATTGAGAATCTTCCCTCGATTCTAGAAAACCTACGGCGTAATCATCAAGTACGCGTCGTTTTCTTGAACGCAGACACCAATACCTTGGTACAACGCTTTTCTGAGACGCGGCGTCGCCATCCCCTATCCACCAATGCCAAGCAATCACAGTCGGCGACCTTAATTGAGGCCATTGATAAAGAGCGTCGCTTGCTTGAACCGCTGCGTGCACAAGCTCACAGCATTGATACCAGTAATATTCCAGCCCATGCATTGCGCTCTTGGATTCAGGATCTTCTCAAAGATAAGCCAGTTGGATTGACAGTCATTTTTGAATCATTTGGATTCAAAAAGGGAGTACCGAGTGAAGCGGATTTGGTTTTTGATGTACGCTGTTTACCTAATCCTCACTATGACAAGGTCTTGCGACCCCTGACTGGCAACGACAAGCCCGTAAAAGAATTTTTAGAAAAAATTCCTGAGGTTGTCAGCATGGAAAGTGACATCACACTTTTTATTGAAAAATGGTTGCCGCACTATATTGCTGACGGGCGCAGTTACTTAACTGTCGCCATCGGTTGTACCGGGGGACAACACCGCTCTGTCTATTTGGTCAATCGCATCAGCGAGCATTTCCGAGCACAAAAAGATCTTGCAGCGCTCCAGCTTAATTTTTTAGATCGTCACCGCGAGTTAGACTCAATTTCTGCAAAAGCACTTTAATCGGTTGCGGTAAGCCGTACTTACCCAATTGACGTAGCGGCACCCACTTCAGATCTGGTCCTGAAAATTCATGTGGCTTGGATACATTAAGCTCCCAAATCTGCATCCACAAACGACGATGGGTAAAGACATGTTTAATTTGCTCGCCCTGAATCATTTTTTGGGAGCCCTTTAATAGGGTTGCAGTCTTTTCGTTAGGTAATGCCGCCACCAATAAATCTTTAGCTTTGACATCAGGTGACTTGGCCGATACCCTCGGCTCCCAAGGTCCTTCTGGTAATGACCAGAGCCCGCCCCAGATGGCTTTGCTCGGACGCTTTTGCAAGAGAACTGTATTGCCGTTTCTGATGAGCACCATATCGCAATTGAACTCTGGTGATTTTGCTTTCACTACTTTTTGCGGAAACGAAAGTACTTGACCGCTCAAGTTAGCTTGGCAATCTTTCAGATAGGGACACTTTTTCTCACCACTCATACAGACAGGATTACGCGAGGTGCACCAAGTTGCACCAAAATCCATTAATGCCTGGGTATAGACCGGCATATTCTTTGGCTCTGTTGGAAGTAAATCAGTAGCCAACTGCCAGAGACGATCGTTCACCGCTTTATCTTGCAATGCTCCCTCTACCGCAAAGAGTCGAGCAAGAATGCGTTTGACATTAGCATCCAAGATAGGTGCTCGCTCATGAAAAGCAAAAGCAGCAATTGCGCCCGCGGTTGAGCGGCCTATGCCCTTTAGCTGCTCGAGCAATAGCGGGTCACTTGGAAATTTTCCAGAAAATTGATTGACTACTTGTTGTGCACAAGCATGCAAATTTCTAGCGCGTGAGTAGTAACCCAAGCCAGCCCATTCGGCCAATACTTCATCAACATCAGCTGCCGCCAATTTTTTCACCGTCGGAAAACGTTTCATAAATCGGGGGTAACGCTCGAGCACGGTAGCTACTTGCGTTTGCTGCAACATAATTTCTGAAACCCATACCGCATATGGGTCGCGGTTGCCTTGCCAAGGCAGGCCAGAACGCCCGCTTTGCTTATGCCAAGCAATTAGGGTTTTGGAAAATTGCTGCATTAACGCTTTTGACATTGCGGACAGAAATAAGTAGAGCGCTGACCCTGCACAATTTGTTTAATGGGTGTTTTGCAAACCTTACAAGGCTGATCTTTGCGATCGTAGACTTTAGTTTGAACCATGAAGTGACCGGGATCCCCGTCGCTATTCACAAAATCTTTTAAGCTGCTGCCACCAGCATCAATCGCTTTTTTCAGAATCAATCTCACTGCATTGGCTAGGCGAGTGCACTGAGGCCGAGTTAATTTACCCGCTGCTTTTGCTGGATGAATACCTGCTTCAAACAAACTTTCAGAACAATAAATATTTCCAACACCTACGACAGCTTGACCGGCCAATAAAAATTGTTTGACGGCAATACTGCGGCCCCGCGAATGTTGATACAAAATATGGGCGCCCAGCTCTCCAGCAAACTCGGGGGAGAATGGCTCTGTGCCCAATTTAATCAATAAAGAATTTTTCTCAATCGGGCCTTTGGTTTTGGGGTGCCATAAAACAGCGCCAAACTTTCGAGGATCATGCAGGCGCAAACTTAGTTTGCCAAATTCAAAGGTAACCCGATCGTGTAGCTTCAAAGGGTCTGAACTGGGTAAGACACGCAAGGTACCAGTCATCCCCAGATGCAATATCAAATATCCAAGGTCTAGCTCCATTAAAAGGTATTTGCCTCTACGGTCAATGGAATGGACTTTTTGATCTTGTAAGACCTTGGGAAGGTTACGCGGCACTGGCCAGCGTAGACGCCCATCAATCACTTTGACAGCCGTAATCTTGCCACCGAGCAAATGGGGGGCAATTCCTAATCTGGTTACTTCTACTTCTGGAAGTTCTGGCATAAATGGATTGTAGATTCGCAGATTAGAATGTGCTTATGAGCAAATTGAGATTTAAGGCACTTTTACAAGGTTTACTACTTGCTGCCCTCGCTGGAGGAGCAAGTCTTCCCGTGAACGCTCAACCTGATGGATTGCAGACTGGGGAAGCTATTTTTGAGGTCCTTGCCTCTGAGATTGCCTTGCAGCGCGGCGAAGCAGGTCTAGCCTTCAGTACCTATCTGGAAATGGCCCGTCAATATCAGGACCCCCGCCTTGCTCAAAGAGCCATGGAAATTGCGATTTCTGCAGGCTCTCCAAATTTAGCGCTTCAAGCTGCACAATCGTGGGATAGCTTGGTGCCCACTTCCGATACAAAGCCTAAAGAAGTTTTAATTACCTTATTAATCTTGAGCGACCGCTGGTCAGATGCCATCAAACCAGCAATCAATCTATTAAAGCTACAGACTCCCGCTCAGCAAGAAAATACTCTTATGCAATTGCAAGCATTGCTTGCAAAGACCAAAGATGAGTCTGGTGCCTTAACTGCTTTTTATGAAATTGTCTCTACAGTAAAAATTCCACCTAAAGACATCAATCTGCTTTACACCTACGCGATGTCCGCTGAAAAAGTAGGTCGCTTAGATGTAATGGAAAAAACCTTGCGCGAAATATTGCGTCAAAATCCAAACGAAGTAAATGCACTCAATGCCTTGGGCTATTCATTGGCTGATCGCAATCTAAAATTGCCCGAAGCATATGCACTCATCAACAAAGCTCATCAACTTTCCCCTAAAGATAGTTTCATCTTAGATAGCTTGGGCTGGGTGAACTTTCGTATGGGCAAGAATACGCTTGCACTAGAGCAACTACAACAAGCATTTAATACAAAACCCGAAGCAGATATTGCTGCGCATTTAGGTGAAGTATTGTGGGTAATGAATCAACCAAATCAAGCAGAAGAAATATGGCGTCAAGGGCAAAAATTAGATGCCAATAACCCAACCTTAAAAGAAACTCTCAAACGCTTAAAGCCTAACTGGTCTGTGGCTGAGCAGCCTGCTAAAGGCTCATGGGATGGTCGCTTTGCCGTCAAAGTCACTGGGCTGACAAATACGCAAAATCAAGGAGGATCTGGCGGGTTCACTCTGACACAAGATGAACTCAAAGACACCTTAGAGATTCGTAATCCTGTTGGCGGCTCGATTGCCAAAATTATTATTACACCCGGAGAAGCAAGTCTAGAGCGCGACGGCCAGGTTGTGACTGCAATCGATGCTGACTCACTTGTTCAAAATACTTTAGGTCTTCCGCTACCTGCGCGAGGCTTATCAGATTGGCTGCGAGGACAAACGCGCCCCGGTAGTAATGCGAGCGTTGAAAGAAATGCCAAAGGTCAGGTCAGTAAAATTGATCAAGATGGTTGGAATTTAGTTTATAGCTGGGATGACGCCAATCGCCTCGAAAAGTTAATCATGACCCGCAGTTCTAATGTGGGCTCGATCGATATTCGTTTAGTGTTTGATCGACCAAATGAGTAAGCTGTTGCAAAAAAATGTAGTGCTGCGATCACCAGCAAAACTAAATCTTTTTTTGCATATTGTTGGACGCAGAGCGGATGGCTACCATTTGCTCCAATCTGTTTTTCAGTTGATCGATTGGTGCGACACCATCTCTCTGAAACTCATTCCAGAAAATGAAGTGCGTCGCATCAATCCAATTCCCGGTGTTCCTCCGGAACAAGATTTGGTTGTTCGCGCAGCAAAGTTACTAAAAGATTTTTGCAAGATTCAGTCTGGTGTTGAAATTAGCCTCACAAAAGAAATTCCGATGGGTGCCGGCTTAGGTGGCGGCTCATCTGATGCTGCTACGACCTTGATTGGCTTAAATGCTCTATGGGATCTGAAATTAGATCGGCAGACCTTAAGCATGCTGGGATTAAAGCTGGGGGCTGACGTGCCCTTCTTTATTTTTGGCAAAAATGCCTTTGTTGAGGGTATCGGAGAGCAAATTCAAGAAATTTCCTTGGAAACCCAAGACTTTCTGGTGATTTTCCCAAATCAGGGCATCCCGACCGTTAGCATTTTTCAAGATCCTGAATTGACCCGAGACCACGCTCCGATTACAATTGATGGCTTTCTTGCATCGCCACAGTTAAATCAATCAAATGATTGTCAGGCGGTTGCGATGCGGATATGCCCTGAAGTGAAGCAAGCTTTGGATTGGATTAGTCAGGCAGTACCGGGCTCAGCGCCCAGAATGTCTGGCTCTGGAAGTAGCGTTTTTGCCGTCTTAGACCCTAAGACCGATAGCGCAAAACTCCAAAATCTTTTACAAAATCTTCCGAAAGGGTGGGTAGGTAGGATTGTTCGGGGGTTAAATAAAAATCCCGCTTACAATTTGATTTCTTCAGAATGACCTGTAGGGGAATCGCCAAGCTGGTTAAGGCACTGGATTTTGATTCCAGCATGCGAAGGTTCGAATCCTTCTTCCCCTGCCAAATACTGTAGAAACGCTTAAGAAACCACACGACCTTAACCCTTACCCAAACCCATACCGCCCCCATGAACGCTGATTTATTGACTCTATTTACAGGCAACGCAAATCCGGTTTTGGCACAGGCTGTTGCCAAAGAGCTCAATATCCCAATGGGAAAAGCCTTTGTAGGCCGCTTCTCCGATGGTGAGATTCAGGTAGAAATTCAAGAAAACGTCCGCGGTAAAAATGTCGTTGTAATCCAATCTACTTGCGCTCCGACAAACGATAGTTTGATGGAGCTCATGATCATGATTGATGCCCTGAAACGAGCATCAGCAAGCCGCATAACCGCAGTGATCCCTTACTTCGGTTACGCTCGCCAGGATCGTCGCCCCCGTTCTGCACGGGTTGCGATCTCTGCCCGTATCGTGGCAAATATGCTCCAGTCAGTAGCTGGCATTGAGCGTGTACTGACCATGGATCTCCATGCCGACCAAATTCAAGGCTTTTTTGATATTCCCGTAGACAACATCTACGCGTCCCCAGTTTTACTGGCTGACCTAGAGGCACAGAAGACCAAAAAAGATTTAATCATCGTTTCTCCAGACATTGGTGGCGTTGTTCGCGCCCGCGCTATGGCTAAGCAATTAGGCACAGATTTAGCGATTATTGATAAACGTCGTCCTAAAGCCAACGTGTCTGAAGTAATGCACCTGATTGGCGAAGTAGAAGGCCGTCATTGCGTCATCATGGATGACATCATTGATACCGGTGGAACGCTCTGTAAGGCCGCTGAAGCCCTCAAAGAGCGTGGCGCCAAGGGTGTTACTGCCTACTGTACTCATGCCGTCCTATCTGGCGGCGCTGTTGCCCGTATCGCAGCCTCAGAATTAGATGAACTTGTCGTAACTGACACCATCCCTTTGACTGCTGAAGCAATGAAAGTTGCCAAAATTCGTCAATTGAGCGTTGCCCCCATCCTGGCTGAAACCCTTTCCCGCATTAGCAAGGGCGATTCCGTCATGTCCATGTTTGCCGAATAAGCCAAAAAACGCAGCTTTACCCCGTTTTTTGGTAGTTTTGAGGCATTTGTAGGCAAAAATCCTCATTCCCACGATATAATCGAAGGCTTTTCTGTTTGGTCGCGAACGGAAATTAACCTTAACTAGGGAATTTAATATGAAAGTTGTAGCCTTTGAAAGAAGCGTACAGGGAACGGGTGCGAGCCGCCGTCTGCGCAATTCCGGTAAGACTCCGGGAATCGTTTACGGTAGTAAAGATCCAGTAGCTGTTATTGAGTTAGACCACAACGCACTGTTTCATGCTCTCCGCAAGGAAGCATTTCACTCATCTATTCTTGACTTGGAAATCGGCGGAAAAACACAACAAGTGTTGTTACGTGATTACCAAATGCATCCATTTAAGCCATTGGTATTGCACATTGACTTCCAGCGCGTTTCTGCGACTGAGAAAGTGCATATGCGCGTTCCATTGCACTTCACGAATGCTGAAACTTCAGCTGCTGTGAAACTGCAAGGTGCCGTTATTAGCCACATCATTACCGAACTCGAAGTTTCATGCTTACCAGCAGACTTGCCAGAGTTTATTGAAGTGGACCTGAGCAAGATTGAAGTGGGTCACTCTATTCATGCAAAAGATATCGCATTACCAAAAGGCGTTAGCTTGGTATTGCATGTTGAGCAAGAGAATCCTGTTCTTGCTAACGCACGTATTCCAGCTGTTAAAGTTGCAGAGGTTGAAGAGGCTGCTCCTGTGGCAGCTGCAGCTCCAGCTGCGGCTGAACCTGCAAAAGATAAAGCTTAATTCACTTAGGTCGTATTCTTTGCATCAGGAAGGCCCGCGAAAGCGGGCTTTCTTTTTTCCTTTTTTGTAGAAAAGCCTTTAAGTCTTTAAACTCCCATCATGACTAAATTAATTGTTGGCCTAGGTAACCCTGGAGACGAACACATAGAAGATCGGCATAACGCTGGCTTCTGGTTCGTTGACGCCCTAGCAAAACAATTAAGCGCTCGCTTTGAAACTGAAAAACGTTTTCTTGGAAAAGTAGCCAAAGCAAAGTGGGAAGGTGATGACCTTTTTCTACTCAAGCCTGCTACTTATATGAACCTCAGCGGTCAAGCTGTGAGTGCCTTATGCCGTTTTCACAAAATCACTCCTGAAAATATTTTGGTAGTTCAAGACGAGCTCGATCTAAAACCCGGATCTGCACGTATTAAATTGGGCGGAGGAACCGGTGGCCATAATGGACTAAAAGACATACAAGCCCATTTAGGCACTGCTGATTACTGGCGTCTTCGCCTGGGCATTGGGCACCCTAGGGACATCGCTGGTGATGGGCGAGTAATGGATGTTGCTGATTATGTTTTACGCAGGCCGCTGCAGTCCGAGCAAAAGCTCATAGAAACCAGTATTAAAAATGGTTTAGAAATTTTGCCGCTATTTTTGAAGGGCGATGCCCAGACAGCGATGTTGGAGTTGCACTCCAAGTCTTAAGCTGGGCTTGTCTTTTTGCTAGCCGTTAATAAGCGGTATTTAGCCATTAACTGATCTTGAGATTCGGTATGGTCAGGATTAAATGGAATGCAATCGACGGGGCAGACCTGACGACATTGAGGTGCATCGTAGTGCCCCACGCATTCGGTGCACTTATCTGGATTGATTTCATAAATCTCAAGCCCCATGTAAATAGCATCATTGGGGCATTCTGGCTCACACACATCACAGTTGATGCATTCATCCGTAATCATTAAAGCCATGATGACACTCTCTGGCCCTACTCTTTTTTCTGGCTATTGCTCGCCATCTTCTTAGCCAGCCATTTTTCCACCGACGGAAAAACAAACTTACTAACATCACCCCCCATTGAGGCGATCTCACGTACGAAAGTTCCAGAAATAAATTGGTATTGATCGGAAGGGGTTAGAAACAAAGTCTCTACATCAGGCAAAAGATAGCGATTCATACCGGCCATCTGAAATTCATATTCAAAATCAGATACCGCACGTAATCCACGCACAATGACACGTGCATTATGGGCGCGTGCAAAATCCTTTAATAAGCCGTCAAAGCCTACAACTTTGACATTGGAGTAATGCCCAAGAACTTCTGTAGCAATATCAAGTCGCTCTTCCAAAGAGAAGTACGGATGCTTGCTACGACTCGAAGCAACACCAACAATCAGCTCACTAAAAATACTAGATGCGCGACGCACCAAATCCTCGTGACCACGAGTAAAGGGGTCAAATGTTCCCGGGTAAACAGCGACAGTCATAAATCTCCTAAGGCTTTATCAGCTACAGGCAAGAGTTTAGCCCCTTCCAGCTCGAAATAGACAGGCTTTTACCTGTCCCGCCTCTAAGTATTTTCCACAATGCCAGTCTGGTAGTAGGGACTCTACCTCTTCGCGAGGGCGATTTGCAGAAAATTCCACATAAATACCTCCACCACGGGAATCGTCACAAACCCGACCTGCTTCGATGACTGCTCGATCCAACAATTGCAATTCTTGGAAAGGTGGATCTATGAAAATTAAATTACTTGATCGATCCGCCTGTTGCGTTAAATATTCCAAGCCATCTTTATGCAGAATATCAACTTGTCCTGAAACTGGTGAAGACTGCAGTAAGGCCAAATTTTGAATGAGATTCACGTAAGCTTTTTTATCTTTTTCCAACAGCACTACCCGAGATGCACCACGAGAGGATGCCTCAAATCCCAATGCGCCGGTACCAGAAAATAAATCTATGCAATCCAAATCCCTTAAATCCTGACCAAGCCAATTAAATAAAGTCTCCCGAATACGATCAGTTGTCGGACGTAATCCCCTTATATCTAAAACGGGTAATAGACGGCTTCTCCAAATGCCGCCAATGATGCGTACCTTCTTAGGTGGCTCTGTTTTTTGACTTTGAATGGGTTTGCTAATCATCTTGTTTGTAAGCTTATTTACTTGCACCCAGCACTACAATCTGCATCCGATCCATTGCTAAATATTTTTGGAAAGCCTTGGTGACTTGCTCCAGAGTCACTGCCTCAACTTGTTTAGTCCAAATATCCATCGTATCAAGCGGCAGATCATTCCAAGCAATTGAAGATATGTTATCGAGCAATTTACGGTTGTTATCAATGCGCAATGGATAGCCATTCATCAAGTTCGATTTAGCAGCAACAAGTTCTGCTGGGGTCGGACCATCAGCAATAAATTGTGCAATCGTTGAGCTCATTACCTCAAGCGCCAACACGGCCTGATCATTCTTGGTCTGTAGGCCAGCCTGAAAAATACCGGTGTCTTTGCCTGGCGCAAAGTAACTAAAGACGCTATAGGCAAGGCCTCGTTTCTCACGCACTTCAGCCATCAAACGGGACACAAATCCGCCGCCGCCTAATATGTAATTACCAACCAAGAGCGGGAAATAATCTGGATTGCTTCTAGTTACCGCCGTCATGCCCATGGCAATATGCGCTTGCTGAGAATCAAAAGGGATTTGAACCTCGCGTTGCGCCAATGGCTCTACAGGAGAGCGTTGTAGCTCTGGTAATTTAGCAATCGCTGGTCCAGATTCAGGAACTTTTTGCAGTAAAGCACGCACAATTTCATTGGCTTGCGCTCGATCAACATCTCCCACAATGCTCACAATCATGCGATCGCCGCGATAAAACTGCTTGTGAAATTGCTTTAAGTCGACAGCATTGACTGCTGCAACAGATTTAGTACTTGGAGTGTTTGCCAGCGGATTATTGCCATAAACCGATTTTTTAAAACGGCGTTCCAAAACAAATTCCGGCTTAGTTTCTGCTTCAAGTAAGTTGGTAACTGTTCTTTGCTTTTCGCGCTCAACTATTTTTGAATCGTATGTAGGTGCGCTTAACATTGCTGCCGCCAACCTCACTGCCCTGTCTCGCAAATCTTTTCTACTTAAGCTACGAATACGCAAAGTGGCACGTTCACCACTTACCGACAGCCCAATATTGGCTCCCAGATCAGCAATCTCATCTGCAATTTGAGCCTCATTTATAGGCCCTTCACTACCCCGAACGCCATAATTCATGAGGGCTGCCGTCATATCGGCGAGACCACTTTTACCAACGGGGTCATACCGGTCCCCAGCATCAATACTGACCTCGATATCCACCATTGGCAGTGTTTTAGTTTGAACTAAATATGCCTGGGCCCCGTTATATGAGTCCAATTTTTCAATCGGTAAAATCGCAAAGGCACTATTAAAGACACTAAAACTAAGCAAACAAATGCCAATCGTATTTCTGAGAGCATGCATTATTTGCTCTCCTTATTTGCATCAGATTGACGGACCTGAGGATCTAGTACGGCAATCGTTAAACCTTCATCAATCAGGTATTTCTTGGCTACGGCCTGAACCTGCTCAGGCGTAATGGTTTGCATTTTCTCCAACATATAGTCGATGTCTTTCCAGGAAAATCCAGCCATTTCGGTGCTGCCAATTTCCATTGCTTGACCAAAAATAGAGTCACGCTTATAAATTTGATCGGAAAGAATGCGCACCTTAATGCGTTTTAACTCAGACTCCAAAATACCTTTTTGCTTTAGTTCTTCCAGTGCTTTACGAATACTTACCTGAGCTTGTGCCACAGTTTTACCTTTGGCCATGGTGGTGCTTATCAAAAACAATTCTGGGCCTCGAGAAATCATGTCGTAACCAACTCCAACATCATTTACTACCTTCTCTTGCTTTACGAGGATGCGATTCAGGCGGGCATTGTCATATCCATCTAGAACTGCCGTTAAAAGCTCAAGAGCATATGGCTCAACATCATCAAGCTTCCCAGGCTCCAGCTTTGGGACCTTCCAGGCCATAGTCAATTGCGCACTATCGGCAGGAGCCTTTACCTGAACCTGCTTGATTCCTTTTTGTGGTGGCTCGATTTGCGGCTTACGCACTGGTAATTCGTGGGCATCAACAGTGCCGTAATATTTTTCTACCGTTCTTAGAACCTGCTTAGGATCTACATCGCCACTAATGACGACCGTTGCATTATTTGGTGCATACCAACTGCGATACCAATCACGTGCATCGGTAGCTTTCATATTCTGTAAATCATTCATCCAGCCAATTACTGGGTGTCGATAAGGAGAGCTCATATAAGCAGTTGCCATCATCGCTTCATTTAATAAGCTACTTGGATTATCTTCAGTACGTAGGCGACGCTCTTCCATGACTACTTGAATTTCTTTTGAGAACTCAGCATCATCAAAATTGAGATTAGACATACGATCTGCCTCCAGCTGAATAACTTCATCTAATTTTGATTTTTCAACTTGCTGAAAATATGCTGTGTAGTCGCGCGATGTAAATGCATTCTCGCGTCCGCCAACTGCCGCCACTAAACGAGAGAACTCTCCCGATTTAACCTTTTTCGTACCCTTGAACATCATGTGTTCAAGTACATGAGCGACGCCTGTTCGACCATTGACCTCATCCATTGAGCCCGCACGATACCAAACCATATGTGCCACTGTAGGAGCGCGATGGTCCTCCCGCACAATTAGCTTAAGGCCGTTACTCAAGCGATATTCGTGGGTATCTACAGAATCTGCGCCAGCAGCCCAAGCCAATGGGGTGCATATGAAGAGTAAAAAGGAAATTCGGAGTAAATTGGAACGCATCTGCTAAATCACCATATCCCAAGAATTAAATTGATAAGATGCAAGGTTTAAATTGTATCGATTATGTTCGGCTTACGTAAAACCCTCGGAACCCTTTTCAAATCCAGCAAAACTGATGAAGCTTGGTTTGAGTCATTAGAAGAATCACTGATTCAAAGTGATGTGGGCCTTCCTACGACTGAACAGTTGATTAGTAAGCTACGTAAAGCCGCTAAAACCGAAAAAGCATCTAGTCCAGAAGCATTACAAACTTTGTTGATTGATGAAGTAAGTAGTCTATTAAAGGTTTTAGAACCCTCCCCAAATCCCCTGTTTGAATCTCACAGTACCTCTACCCCAGAGGTATGGTTGGTTGTAGGGGTTAATGGGGCTGGCAAGACAACTACTATCGGCAAGCTCTGTAGACTCTTTCAGTCACAAGGCAAATCCGTTCTCTTGGCTGCAGGAGATACCTTCAGAGCGGCAGCGCGTAATCAATTGCAAGAATGGGGTGGCCGTAATCAAGTTGACGTGATTACCCAAGAAGGTGGTGATGCAGCCGCTGTTGCTCACGATGCGATCCACGCTGCAATCTCCCGCAAAAGCGATATTCTCATTATTGATACCGCGGGTCGTCTTGCAACCCAAGACCACCTGATGGAAGAACTCAAGAAGGTCAAACGCGTCATCGGGAAGGCGCTTCCTGGGGCACCACACCACACTTTGTTGGTACTTGATGGTAATACAGGTCAAAACGGCTTAAGCCAAGTGAAGGCCTTTAATGCGGCTTTGGGTCTCACTGGAATTATCGTTACTAAGCTTGATGGGACAGCTAAAGGTGGTGTAATCTGCGCCTTGGCACATACTCTCCAAGAAAGCCCAAAACCCGCCATATTGGCCCTTGGCAAAGGTGAAGGAATTGATGATTTAGCCCCCTTCACAGCAGGGCAATACTCATCCGAATTATTCAATTAAATCAGTAACTTATAGATCACATCAAGCATTAGCACTCTCTTGACAAGAGTGCTAAAATGGTTTTCTATTAACACCTCATATTTATAAGAAAAATGGTCCAAAAGAAATACGACAATCCGAATATGCAAAGACTGCCAGTTACGCAGACTGCGTCGGCGTCTGCATTTCCAATCTTGCCATCCTTAGGGGTTGGCACGCTTGATTCTTACATTGCTTACGTTAATCGCGTACCTATGCTTAGTGCTGCAGAAGAGTTACATCTTGCGCAGGAATTCCGTCGTACTGAAAATGTGGATGCCGCTAAAACGTTAGTGCTCTCCCATTTGCGTCTTGTTGTTTCTGTTGCACGCCAATATCTTGGCTATGGAATTCCGCACGCTGACTTAATTCAAGAAGGCAATATTGGCTTAATGAAAGCAGTGAAGCGCTATGACCCAAACAATGGTGCTCGCTTAGTGTCCTATGCTATCCATTGGATTAAGGCAGAAATTCATGAGTACATTCTCAAGAATTGGCGCTTGGTCAAAATGGCTACTACTAAAGCACAGCGTAAGTTGTTCTTTAATTTGCGTAGTAATAAACCTACTTTAAGTGCACTTACACCTAGTGAAGTGGAAGCTTTAGCCAAAGCGCTTGACGTTAAAGGCTCGGACGTTAAAGAAATGGAAATGCGCCTTGCTGGCGGTGATGTCGCGCTTGAAGGTGATGACACTGATGATGAAGCGGCATATGCACCCATTCAATGGCTTGCAGATAACTCTCAAGAGCCTACTGAGCGTATTGCCAGCAATGAGGCGGACGCATTACAAGGCCCTAAGCTTGATCAAGCCTTGATGGGTTTAGACGAGCGTAGTCGTAACATCGTTCAGTCGCGCTGGTTAGCTATGGATGCAGATGGCAATGGTACAAAAACCTTGCATGATTTAGCCGCTGAATATGGCATCTCTGCAGAGCGCGTCCGTCAAATTGAGACGGCAGCGCTCAAAAAAATGCGCGGTATGTTACAAGCTGAAGCAGCCTAAGCAAGCTTCAGACCCCAATCGCATTTCCTTACTTTAGAAGCTCTTTTAAGTCATGTGCCAGGGTCTCAGGACCTTGTGCATGCTTGATGTACAAGCGTAAATGTCCCTCAGGATCAAACGCATAGCTTCCCGCAGTGTGGTCTATGGTGTATGAGCCGGGACTACTACCGGGTACCTTCTTGTAATAAATCTTGAAATCTTTAGTGACTTTTTCTAGGCCAGCCTCATTTGCTGGACGTAATCCTAAGAAACGCGGATCGAAAGCGGGCACATACTGCTTCAGAATGACGTCGGTATCTCGTGCTGGATCCACCGTCACAAAGAGTACTTGTACCTTATCTGATTGAGGCCCCAATAGGGTCATGACTTGCTGCATTTCGGTCAATGTAGTTGGGCAAACATCAGGGCACTGGGTATATCCAAAGAACATCACCACTACTTTTCCCTTAAAGTCAGCAAGTGTTCTTACTTTGCCATCTGGATCCACCAAACTAAAATCTTTACCAAAGGCAGTGCTGCCGGTGATGTCAATATTCTTAAACTCGGGCTTTGGACTACAAGCTGTCAAAATCACCAGCAGAGCAGCAATACAGCCAATACGGAATAAATTCATATTCATCTCAAAGGAAATAGTGATCTATTAGCAGTGCTGCAAAGAGCAATGACAAATAGGTAATTGAAAAACGAAATGTTTTCTTGGCCAAAGCATCACTATAGGAAATAAATAAAGCGATGGCATAGCCCAAAAATATTAACCCAAGCACAATGGCTGAAACCAGATACACCATGCCACTCATGCCATAAAGGTAGGGAAGCATTGTTGCGGCGATTAAGATCAAGGTGTACAACAAAATATTGAGCAAGGTAAATCGCTCACCATGGGTTACGGGTAGCATTGGCAAACCCGATTGCACATAATCATCACGGCGATATAAAGCGAGCGCCCAAAAATGGGGTGGCGTCCAAACAAAAATAATTAACACCAAAAGCCAAGCTTCTGCAGACAAGGTATTGGTAACGGCCGCCCAACCAAGCGCCGGAGGCATTGCGCCTGATAGGCCACCAATCACAATGTTCTGGGGGGTTGCTGGCTTCAGTAGCCAGGTATAAATCACTGCATAACCTACAAAGGTTGCCAAGGTTAACCACATCGTCAGTGGATTACAGAAATTCCACAACACAATCATGCCCAGCGAACCAATGATGATTGAAAAAACAATAATATGGAAAGGAGTTACTTCACCTGTGGCCGAAGGGCGCCATGCGGTGCGCTTCATTTTGGCATCAACAGCCTGCTCTATCAAACAATTGACTGCAAAGGCAGCGCCTGCCAAGAGCCAAATACCCACAATGCCGCCAAAAAGAACTGGGTAAGGAACCATGCCAGGAGTAGCTAAGAACATTCCAATCACAGCACAAAAAACGGCAAGCTGAGTCACTCTAGGTTTAGTTAATACCCAGTATTGGCGCCAACGTGGCATTGATGCTGGCCTAGATGGTTGAGGCGTATTCATAACTATGTCATCTTCTTTTGAATAGATGGACCCCAAGATGCCCAATAACTCATTCTGACCAAACAGAATACTAAAGCGGCTGAACCGGCGGTGTGGAGTAAAGCAGCTAACAAAGGCCACTGAAAAACAACATTAGATATTCCAGTAATCACTTGCAGAAAAAGTAAAGCTAGCAATAGTTTTGCAAACCGGCCAAGACCAGACAAGACCGGGGTTGTTAATTGCAAGGCTTTCCAGCCCAATGTGCCCAAGACAACCAAAACCACAACAGCAAATAGACGATGCGCCCAATGGATTGTTTGTAAGGCTACTGGAGAAATAAATTCACCTTGACTATTTAAGCCCAATTGACGCCAAAGGCTGAAGCCCTCGCCCCAATTAGTTTCTGGCCATACGCTTCCTAAACACGTTGGGAAATCTGGACAAGCTAAAACAGCGTAGTTTGTACTCACCCAAGCGCCTAAAAAAATCTGTATAGAAAGAACACTAAAAGCAGTGAGCAGCAGGCCCGCAGGTAGAGGACGAATCCGTAGTGTATGCAAAGTCTTGGAGCCCACTTCCCAAGTTTGTTGAGCATATGCAGTAAGGCAAGCCAATAAAACCAAAGCCAACATTAAATGCATCGTCACAATCATCGGCTGCAATTTAAGGGTAACAGTCCAAGCTCCAAATGCACCTTGAATACACACCAATAAGAGGAGACCTAAACTACCAAACAAGGGAGTCTTACCTAAAGACCTCAGTTTGCTAAAAGCCAATCCCACTTGAATCAAAATTAAGGCCCCGACCGTCATTGCTAAGTAGCGGTGAATCATTTCAATCCACGCTTTCATCACCGTAACGGGCCCAGTCGGCAAGGCGCTCTCAGCCTGCTGGATTTCTCCAAGGGCATGAAAGGGATTGGATGTACCGTAGCAACCAGGCCAATCCGGACAACCAAGTCCTGAATCAGTCAGACGAGTAAATGCCCCAAAGACAATCAGGTCAAAAGTCATAAAGACTAAAACCCAGTTGAGTTTTTGGAAAAAACTAAACCCTGGCCTTGTCCACAAATAAGCCAAGGGCAGACCCGCAAATACGATTGCGATTGTCGCCAACTCTAGAATCAAAACAAAAGTGGGCATTACAAATTTTCGCCCTTGTGATTTAACTTCAAGAGCCTTTCTAAATCTTTCTTCATGCTCGAAAACTCTTTAGGAGAATTCGTAACCGGGAAATACATCATCTTGGCTGGACTAGGGTCAATCAGTTGAATCTGCTGACCTGCGCCCTCCTTATTAAGCCAGCCTTCAAAGCTAGCTCTAAGTTGGGGATCTGTAGGTAGTGCAACAACCTTCAAACCAGCAGCCTGTTCGTCATAAGCCTTAAGCACTTCTGGATCTACAGGCTTGCCATCCGTATTGACCCAAACTAACTGAACGCGCTTACTCTCCCTGGCCATAGCCACTCGCGTCTGCCGCATTAAAAATAAAGCCTCAATACACTTCTCATCTTTGATTTGGCACTCGCCTGCTGGACGTGCGATCAGAAGCGTCCATTTACCCTGCATTGGAATATCCAGCCAAGCCGTATTCCATTCTTGGGCTGGATACACTAATGTGCCGAAGTTGGTTTTGCCACCCTCAGGCTTAATGACGTAATAGGCTAAGTAAGAAGCAATGACTGGTGTAGCGCAGGCAAGCAACAGCAATAGCATTTGAATGCGGCCACGGCGGGTCTGCGCATGAATTGCAGAACTATCTGTCTGCGATGCAGGTATTAATAATTCTTTATCACTCACCCTTGATCCCCATTTGCCAAACCCCTGTGCCAATATTGACGCAAGCCGCTAATTAACCAAAATAACAATCCAGAAAAAGCTAAAGCAAACCACTGGAATGCATAAGCATAATGGCGATCGACCCCAGTCGTCAGGGGCGCCCATTCACGTAATAAACCATCGTCTATACCCATATCAACCTCACGCAAAATAAAGGGGCTTTGTCTCCAACCGTGAAGTTGCGCTTCTGCTCCCAAATCAAAGTTTTGTTCAATACGTGGTTTGCTAGCATCTACAACCGCCTTACCTTCACCTAGGGCATAGACCTTACCGGGGTGGGCAAACACAATGCCTTCGATATTAACTACATTGGCTGGCGTTTTAACCGGGGGTAACATTTCTCGAATCTCATTATTGCGTGGGCCCCAGCCTCGGTTGACCCACAAAATTTCATCGCGCCCCTCAATCCTAAAAGGCATCATGAGATAAAAGCCTGACTGCGAAACATTGCTACCCACTGGAGGCATTGGTCTTGGCCGGTTATCCAACCAAACTGCTGCCTCTGGAATGAACTGCCCACGAGCAATCATCCGTCGCTCACTAGCCTCTTCTAAGCTTACAGGTCCGGCATTAGCGTTCAAAATGGGCATTTGTTGTCGTGCCAATAAATTAGCTGCCAAAGCAATTTTGGTTTCAGCTCTATTGAGTTGCCATATCCCAGCACCGCAGCCAATCGCCATGACCAGTAAGGCTGATACAGTAGCAACTATGCGCTTAGCGATAAGTTCAGAAAAGAGATTATTCAAGTTAAGGATTTGAGATGAAGTGGATTATTCCGATTGTCCTACTAATGATTGTTGGCAGCCTAGGATCTGCGCTGTATTACATGATGAAAGATCGGGGCAATAGCTCCAGAATGGTTCACTCGCTGATGCTACGCATTGGTCTATCACTTGCGCTATTCCTGGGCATCCTGCTTGCTTACTACTTTGGCCTAATACAGCCAACTGGAATCAAAGTGGGTACAAACTAAAGCTAGATAAAAATAGAATTCCTAAAAACGAATCGGGGCTGAAGGCCCCGATTTCTTATTCTACTTACATCCAGTAGACAGCGATGTACAGACCTAGCCAGACAACGTCAACGAAGTGCCAGTACCAAGCAGCACCCTCAAAAGCAAAATGATGCTTAGCGGTAAAGTCGCCGCGAATCATCCGGCGCAAAACGATCGCCAACATCGTGCCACCAAGGAATACGTGGAAGCCATGGAAACCAGTCAACATGAAGAAGGTTGAGCCATAAATACCAGAGGTCAATTTCAAGTTCAACTCGTGATAAGCATGGTAGTACTCGTAACCCTGGAACAGTAAGAAGATAAAACCTAGAACAACCGTTGCAGACAGGGCAATGATCGCTTTCTTCATGTGGTTTTCAACTAAAGCATGATGCGAAATCGTAATCGTTACACCAGAGCTGAGCAATAACAATGTATTGATCGTTGGAATTGGCCAAGGACCCATGGTGGTGAATTTCTCAACCAAACCAGCAGGACCATCGTTAGGCCAAACGGCCTGGAAATTAGGCCAAATTAGTTTGCTCTCAACGTCACCCATCCAAGGCATCGCAATATTGCGCGCATAAAACAAGGCCGAAAAGAATGCGGCAAAGAACATAATTTCAGAAAAGATGAACCAGGCCATCGACCAACGGTAAGAGATATCGACATTAACGCCATTCATACCGGCATTGGATTCAGCGATCGTGTCACCAAACCAGTGATAGAGAACAAACAATATCCAAGCCACACCAACTAGGCTCAGAGGACCGCCCCAAGGGGTGTGATTTACCCAGCCAGACATACCAGCGCCAAAAGCAATTAAGCCGAGGGCCGCCATGGCTGGGTGCCGAGATAGTGCTGGGACATAATAGTATGGGGTTGAATTGGATGACATCTTATTCTCTCTATTCAATCAAAAAA
>ERZ650310.134-NODE-134-length-21497-cov-7.494030_pt1 | contig 21497 bp, 17 predicted proteins | sample MGYA00376246_ERZ650310 | MGnify/ENA primary metagenome ERZ650310 (study PRJEB26733, sample SAMN07839286) | wastewater metagenome | biome: small river; feature: stream; material: water | place: USA: North Carolina | collected 2016-03-01 ...
TGGCGCAGAAGTATCTTGGAGAAGGCAAAGAATCCAGCCTGCTCTACCGCTGGTGGGTGACGCTATACGCGGCCAACATCATTGGCCGGGCCGCATGGGCGCTGTGGCGCGCTCTTGGGGCCTAACGTGTTGTAGACGACTCGTTAACGATCCATGCTCAATCACGCAGCACTCAAGCGCATCGCTGCGCGCGATGCCAAGAACGAGGCCGCGCAGCGCACGCGAGCGCGCAACCGCATGGCCGTGCCACCCGCCGAACCGCGCGATGATCGCCGCCCGGTCGGCCGCCTGTTGCTCGACATTGGCAGCACGGTGATTGATCTAGAGCTGCGGCCCGACCAGCGCGACGTTCGCCTGTGGCGGGCATACCGCGACGGCGCACCGTACCTGCGCGCCGGCCTCGAACGCATCTGGCGCAAGATGCAGTCTGAGGTCGCGCAGCCGCTCGGGCGGGCGCATTGGGCCTGACTGGCATGCTCACCGCCGCCGTCGCGCCAGTGCTCGGCGTCTCAGACGTTGCCGAACTCTTGCAGTGCACAGAGCAGACCGTGCGCGATCGCGCGCCCTCGCTCTGTGGGCTGAAATACGGGCGCGACTGGGTGTTCCCGACGGCCGCCTTCCTGGAGGCGCTCAACAGCGAGGCCCGCGACACGATGAGCCGGGCGACCCAGAGTCGAACTGGGGCTGGGCGGATTTGCAATCCGTAGCCAGCCAATGGAATCAATGGCTTGCAGTTGCGCTACCACAAGCGCGACCCTGACGCCGGCGGCGTCAGGCGCTGAGGCTGCCCGCCGCCAAGCCGAGCCAGCGCTCGACCTCGGCCGCGGTGTAGCCCAGGCGTGGCAGGTCGTTGCGCAGCGGGAGCATGTCGACCGGCAGCTTCCAGCCGGCGGCCTCGAAGTAGGCCATGAACGCGGCACGGCGCTCGTCGTCAGTCGGTGGCTGCAGCTCGTCGCCCGGTGCGTTGACGCCGGTCGGCCCTGCCGGCACAGCGGGCGTGCCCGGGTCGTTGCCAGCAGCCAGACCCAGCTTGCGGCGCAGCGCGCTCACGCGCTCGGGCGGAAGGGCCTGGCCGTCGACCAACTCGGCGGCGATGGCGGCGATCAGCGCTTCCTGCTCGGCCAGGCGGTCGGACATCACTTCGGCACCGGTCAGCTCGTCTGTGTACGCGACGCGCAGGTTTTCGGCGCCGAACAGCATGGCGCTGTCGCGCTCGCTCTCGGTCGGGATTGCGGCGCGGATGTCATCGACCAGTTGAGCGAGCCAGCGCAACGGCACTGGCTCGCCCGGGTGGCGGCCGGATTTGGCGTGCAGGCTCGGCAGCTCGGCGGTCGGGTAGATGTTGCGGGTCTTGGTGGACATGGCGTTGCTCCTGGTGGTGGGCTGTGCGTCAGGAATTTGGCGTCACCTCAGCGGCTCTCGGGGCCAAGCCTCAAGCACGGATCGGAGGTCTCCCCCAAGGTCTTCAGCCTGTCCTGCACACGCTTGCGAAGTGCGCAGTGCGTCGCCCAGAAGCTCCCCGAGGGTGGCGGCGCGGCCGTCACAGGCGGCGATGGAATCCTCGGCGGGGCCACCGGCAAAGGCGGCGATGTCGCCGCGCAGGCGGTCAGCATCAGCGCGAAGATCAGCAGCGATGCGCTCGTTGCGGCTGTTTTCAGTCTGTCTTGCACGTTGGGCCTCCTTGATTCTTGCTTCATGCGCGGCCTCTGCGGCGCGGGCTGCTTCGCTGGCCGCGACCTGGGCCGTGACCTGCGCGGCCGTCGCCAGGTCCCACGCCCTTTGCTTGGAGGCCGACCCGCTGGAGTAGCCCCAGGCGAAGACGCCAAGCGCCAGCAGCAGCGGCAGTCCGATGCGCAACAGCAGCGGGCCCATCACGCGATCCCATTGGTGTAGGTGACGTCACCGCCGCCGCTGAAATGTGCTGTCATCGCTTGCGAGCGTGGCTTGCCGGCGGCGAAGCTCACATGCACCCACGAACCCTCGTAGATCAACTGGTCGAAGCGCAGTTCGCCGCTGCGCTCCATCAGGTGGCGCGCGATCGTGCGGGCCGAGCCGAAGGCCGGCGCCACGAAATCAGCCGCCAGGCCTTGCATGTGCTGGCTGCTGGCGCTGCCGCGCACCGCGGCGTTGACTTCCGGGCTTCGGTAGCCGCTCAAGATCAGCACCGGCGCGCTCAGGCAGCCGCGCACGCGCTCCATGCCGGGCGCCAACACATTGCGCAGGTTGGCCATCTCGCCGGCCTTTGGCGTGTTGTCCAGACCGTGGCGCACGGCCTCGGTGCTGCGAACGAACTCGCTCAACCAAAAGTGGCCGCCGACGCGCTCGTCGATCATGGCTTGGTAATCCCGGGCTGCGCCACCAGCCGGCCGAGGATTCCGGCCACCAGCAGGCCGATCGTGATCGCGTTCACGGCCCACGGCGGCACGACAGACGCCAGAGCGGGCGGCAAGGCAACCCACGCCCCTTGCAGCGCTCCGGCCAGCGTCATGGCCTGCACGCTGAACATGCGCCAGCCCTGCTTCCAGTTGACGATCGGCTTCACTTGGCGCGGGCCTCGATCAGGCGGTCGAGTTTGCGGGCGATGTCGCGCATGTCCTCACGCAGCAGCGACAGCGAGGCGTTGTAGGCGCTGTCCTGGCCATCGTCGCGCTTGGTCTGAGTGACCTGGGCCACCTCCAGCGCGTAGATGCGGGCGTCGAGCTTGCTCACGAACCACATGCCGACGAAGAACTGCGCCGCCAGCGCGAAAATCAGTGTGATGGGCACCGTCTTGTCGACGTGCCACCCTGGCTTCTGGCCGGGCTCGTTCATGTCGCGCATGCGCCTGCGTGTGATGTCTGCATGGGCCTACTCCAGAAGGAGCCCCACTCTAAAACTCCGGCCGGGCCGTCAAAGTGGGAGCGCTACCGGCGCGGCACGCAGGCCAGCAGGGTCGCCAGGTGCCCGGCCACGGCCACGAAGCCCCACAGGCCGAACTGCCAGATCAGGGCCACGTAGCCGGCCACGATCAGAGCGGCCGAAACGGTCACTGGATCGCCTCGCGCACGCCGGCGCGGCGCTCGGGCGCGGCCGAGGTGATAAACCGCTGCTCGCGCGACTGGCGCATCTTCTTCACCCGTTGCACGATTTGAGCGCTGGTGATCGTGATGCGGTCAGAGGGGTTGTCCCGGTTCCAGTCGGCCAGTTCCTGCCGGGCGTCCTTCACCGCCTCGGCGTCCCGGTCGGCGAAGCCGCGGGCCCACTTGGCGGCGATCTCGCCCTCGACGTTCTTGGCGAGTTGCTCGCTGCGCCGGGCCATGCCCATCTTCTCCGACTCGCGCGCGATGGCGGCCGGGCTGAAACCCATGAACTTCATCAGGCCGTCCACCTCATCGGTCGCCATGACCTTGTTGCCCTTGGTGTCGCGCGCTTCGCCGGTGGACCACATCTCCATCGCCTTGATGGCGTTCTGCGCGGCCACCGGCAGGAAGCCCTTCGCGCCGCCCGCCAGGTCGCCGCCGAGCATCTTCTGCGTCGCGTCGAGGTACTGCTTGGCCAGGCCACCGGCCGGGCCGGCAATCTCCAGCAGATCGCGCGAGCGGTCGGTGTTGCTGCGCAGCAGGATGCCGCTGGCGGGAACGAGGTTGCCCATGCTCATGCGCAGCGACACGTCCATCGGAATACCAGGCAGCGCCGACAGGCCGCGCCCGAACACGTCGGCCGTCTCGTCGCCCAGGCCCAGCGTCGTGGCCACGAAGTCGCGCCGTGTCTTCTTGGCGTTGGTGTTGTAGCCGATGGCCTGGCCGATGGTGTCGATCAGGTCGTCCAGGTCCGCGGCAAACGGCAGCCCGTCGCTTCCGGCCGCAACCATCAGCAGCGCCAGCGCGATCAGCACTGCGCGCCGCCCGGCCCGGCGCTCGTCGGAGCCAGGCTCGCCCGCGTTCCACATGCGCGTCATCCACTCCAGGTAGTGGATCGAGAACTGCTTGAACTGCAAGGCCGCCGCGCCGATCGCGTTGCGGGCGAGGTTGGGCTTGTTGCCGGAGTTGTAGAGGCCCTGCGTCTCGGTGACGGCCTTCTCGGCGAAGGCGAACGGGTCTTCGATGCCCTCGGCCTGAGCCGTCTGGTAGGCCGCGATGAACGACACGCTGCGGTTGAACTGCTCGGCCAGGCTGAACGGGGCGCCCCAGATGAATGCCGCCTGCTTGGACAGCGCATTGTTGCCCCAGGCGCCCATCGCCTGCGCCTGCAAGTGGTGGATTTCCTGCGGGCTCACCGTGCCGTCGTTCTCGGCGCGCTTGAGGGCGGCTTTCATCTCGGGGTCGCTCACCTTGCCCGAGGCAACCATCTTGCCCGCCGCCATCAGCCGCGCGCTGGCCTTGGCCAGGCCGCCGAACTGGCTCAGGTAGGGCAGCGTCATCGTGATCGGCTGGGTCAGGTTGACCACCGCCGAGGCGATCGAGCCGCCGATGAAGTTCATGAACATCAGCGCGCGCGCGGCGGCGGCCGTCTCGACCGGGTTCTGCACCGATTCGACCAGCGCGATCGCATCGTCCTTCACGTCGCCGTCGCGGATGTTCTCGATCTCGGCCTTCGCGCCGGCCAGGTTCATCGCCGCGGCTGCCAGGCGGGCGTTGGAGGTCACGAACGAAGCCAGCACCCGCGGCACGTCCTCGGAGAAGCCGGCCGTGCCCTTGCGATGGATCAGGCGCTTCATGGCGCTGCGGTTGTTCTTGGCCAGGCGCAGGTAGGCCTGAAAGACCTCCGACTGCTCGGCGCCGATCGCCTCGGCGAACATCTCCAGCGATTCGACGGGCAGCGAGTTGAACAGCTTGTACTGCTCCTGCGACAGCACGCCCTGCTCGATCGTCAGGCCCTTGAACTCCGGGTCATCGGCCAGCTCGCGCGCCATCCTGTTGGCCGCGGCCTTGGTTTCGTAGAGGCCGAAGAACAGGCTCTCGCCCTGGGCGTCGGCGATGAAGACCTTGTACTGGCCGAAGCGCATCAGCGGAGCGTAGCCCTCCTGCTTCAGATTGTCGATGCGCTCGTACTTGCTGCGGATGTCCTCGCGCAGATTGCTCAGGCGGTCCTTCTCGGCGCCGTCGGCCTGGCCGATCTGCAGCGTCAGGTATTCCTCGATGCCAGCTCGCATCTCGCCGCGGTCGGCCAGCGCCAGCTCGCGCAGCGCCGGGTTCTTGTCGCCCAGCAGCTTGAGCACGTCGGCGGCCACCACTTGGTCGAGCGATGTGTTCACGGCCGCGTAGAACTGGCGGTAGTTGGTGATCTGCGCTGCGCTCAGGCCGAAGTCGCGGCGCAACTCGGCATCGGAATAGACCTTCTTGTCGGTGAGCGTGCCCTGGAAGATCGGCTTGCCCAGCGCCTCGGCATCGGCCTTGCTCAGGCCGTACTGCTTGAACGACTGCTTCAAGTCCTTCCACGTTTCCAGCTTGGGCAGGATCGCCGGGGCCGTGTCGGCGGCTTCGTTGGCCAGCGTGGACACGTCCTCGATGTAGGACTGCACGCGCTCGAAGACGCGCTTGAAGGCTGGGAACTTCTCGGCCTTGGCGTACTGCGTGCCCAGGTGCTTGTCCCACCACGACACCTTGGCGCCCGCGTTGCCGATCAGGTCGGCGAAGGTGTTGCGCACCTTCTGCTGGTTGATGCTGCGCAGGGTGCCGGCGGCGTCGCCTGCGCGGCTGAACAGGTGCTCTACAGCCTGTGGGCGGTCGGCTGCGAGCTTTGCAAGTCGAGCCAGTAGGCCATCTCGTCGCCCGTCTCGGCCAACGCTTTCGCTGCCCGATTCGCGTAGAAGGGATCGCCAGATAGCCGCTCGCGCAATTGTCTTGCGGCCAGCGTTCGCTCCAGCAGCCATTCCGCTCGCCCAGGATCGATCGACGGATCGATCGACAGATACGCGCTGAACGGGTCTTCCGTTCTCTGCGTTGATGAACTGTCCGGTGTTGACATCAAAATCTAGCTTTCTGGACGATGGCATCGCATTCTCAAGCGCCGAGAGGCTCACGTCAATCAGGCGGCGGATGTTTCCGAGATCATCGCCCCACTCCCAGGCCAACGGCCCGACCCCGATGCTGGCCTTGCCTTGAACCTGATCTGGGTGCGGCGCCAGGTGCTCGGTCGTGCCCCAGCGCAGCGCCGACGACAGCATCTGCTCGGGCCGGCGGCGCATGGCGTCATCCGTCACCCCGGCCGGGTCGCCGATGAACACGCGCCCGGTGTTGTGCGCGAAGTCGCCAGCGATGGCGTACACCTTGGCGCCGAATCCCTTGCCGGGCGTCATGTTGCTCACGTTGACCCACACGTCGTCGATCACACGCTCGTCCCAGCGCTGTTCACCGGGCCGAACGGTCACCGGCGGCAACAGTTCGCCGTCCTGGTCCTTGGCCATGCTGTAGGCATGCGGGCCGTAGGCGCTCGGCTCGCGCACGAACAGCTCGGCCGTCTTGCCATCAAGGCTCAGCGTGTAGCGGTCCAGCCCCTCGGCAAGATGGGCCTCGACCTTGATGTCCGCGTCGATTTCGCGCGCAATGGCCTCGATCGTGTCCTTGCGCGACTTTTTCAGCGCGAACAGATCGTCGTTCTGAGAAATAGCGCGCCAGGCGTTGGCTTCGGCGGGGGTGCTGAAGACGGGCGCCATGTCCTGCGCGCCCAGCCTATCCTGCCGCGCCTCGCGCGCCATCGCGTGCAACCCGTCACGCGCCAGCCGGTGCAGCACCGCGGCATTGCCCAGGAGCTGGGTGCGCAGTTTCAGGCCCACGCCCGCGGCTTGCAGGGCGCGGGCCAGCCCGGCGCGCAACGCGGCGATGAAGTCCTGCACCCACTGGCGCACGCCAGCGGGCATCGACTCGCGCGCGTGCTGGTACTGCTCGACGGCGTAGGACGCCAGTTCCTGATTGCGCACCGCAGCCGGCGTGTCGGCCGGAACGCGCTCGGCCGCCTCGGCGAAGAAGGTCTTGTTGTCTGCGGCCAGCGCCGGCATGCGCGCCATCAGCGCGTCGAAGGCTGCATCGCCGATGCTGGCGCGCAGCGTCGCGTGCAGCGCCTCGTGGTAGGCCACCGCGGTAGAGCCGGTGGGGGTGTTGGCGGCGAACAGGCCGATGCGCCCGTTGTCCGTCACGCCAGCCACGTCGGCCGGCAGCGCGGCGCCGGGCTTGCCGCCGATCGTCAGCAGGCCGGCTTGTTCGAGCGCGGCGATGGTGTCTGCGCCGAATTCGGCTTCGAGGGCACTGCGCAAGTCGGCGGGGCTGGTTGGCGAGTCTTCGCCGCGGCTGAACGTCGCCTCGTTGCCTGCGGCATCCTCTCCTTTGTCGATCACCACCATGCGCGCATTGGCGCCCGTATTGACCGGCAAACTCGGATCGGCGAACGTGCCTTCTGGCAACTTTTCCTCTGTACCGCCCACCTTGTCGGCGTCGGTCAATCCGGCGCCAAACTTCTTGTTGGCGCGCTCGACCGCCTTCGACAGCGGCTCGGCATTGCCTTTGGGCACAGCGACTGGGCGTTCGGCCTTGTAGGCGGCGCCGAACGGGTGCCACAGGCCGTCGACGCTGAATTCGCGCCGCGCGTGGCTGATGCCATCGATCTCGCCAAAGGTCATCTTGTTGGAGCCGACCAGGTGCACGCTCACGTACTCGCCGCGCTCGAAGGTCACATCTTCCAGCGTGTTGTTGGCGGTGCCGCGCTTGAGCGTGAAGTGGTCGCGATCGTCAGGCGCCGCTGGAGCCAGCAAGTCTCCCTGGCCCGCGGCAGCGGCAACGTCGGCTGGCCTGCTGCTGCCCGTCAGCGCAAACTCTCCGCGCTCCGCATCGGCCTTGGCCTTGTCGGAGAGGCGCTTCTGTTCGGCGGCGTCGGCCTTGGTTGCAGCGGCAGCCCGGTCCTCTGCGGATTGCAGGGCTTCGGGAGTTGGGGCGGTCAGCCCTTCTTCGGCAGCCCCCGGCGCAGCCTCTCCAGCTTCAACAGGCGCGCGCGCTGCTTGGCCGGCATCTTGGCCAGCTTCGCCAGCGTCTCCTGGCGCAGTTGTTCCTTGGTCTTGTCCACGGCTTGCATTGGATGCCTCTTGCGGGGTGAAGTCAAACTCGATGTCGTCGTCGGTCAGCGCATCCATGCCCTCGGCGGTGATGGCGCTTTCGTCCATGATCGCCGCTCGCTCGGATTCGGCCTCGGCCGCGCTCTGCGCATCCAACTCTGCGTAGTAGGCATCGCGCTCTGCATCCTGACCGGCCTGCGCCTGCGCCAGTTGCTGGTCAATCGTTGGTGTCTCCTGCTTGCGCAGCGCGCCGCGGATCAGTTCGCGTGCGCGCTCGCCGGCATCTGTCGCATCGGCTTCTACGGCGCCGGGTTCGATGAATCCGTGGCCTTCCAGCAGTTCCGCGATCTCCTGGTAGTGCTGCGCCCCGCCGCGGCGGAACAGCAGGCCCAGCCCGGTCATCGGGTTGCGCCATTGCGTGATGCGGCGACCGTCCCGCCCCATGCGCCGGGTTTCGATGCGCTCGCTGAATTCCGACAGCAAGGCCGGGTCCAGGCCGCGCAGTTTTTCATTGACCAAGCCGAGCAGGCGCGAGCCCATCACGGTGGCCGGCGGCTTTGGCCCGGCGGTGGCGTTGGCCTGCGGTGCCGGCTTGCCAGCGGCTGTCTTGGCGTAGGCCTCGGCCACCACCTGCTCGATGCGCGAACGCTCGGCACGCAGATCGGCCAGCTTGGCGTCCACCACCTGCAACCAGGCCGCCTCGCTCGTCACGCCGTCGGCCACCAGGTCGGCCACGTCGCCCGCCATGTCGGCGCGGTAGGCCGCGATCGGAGACGAGGCACCGAAGTGCTTGGTGATGCAACTGGTGACGCTCATGGTTTGCCCATCTCAGCCGAAGGTGCTGTTTCGTTCGAGTTTGGGGCCGGCTCACACCGCCCGAAATGGGCTGGCCCGGGCCGGATCCGCGCAGAAAGCAATCGGTCGGCGCAGCACCGAGGACATCACGGCAGACATGATCACATCGTTCTGACGCCGGATGCGCTCGCGCTCTTGCTGCAAGCGATGATCGCGGCTGCCCCGAGCACCGCCGCCACCGCCGATGAAGACCTTTTGCCTGTCGCCAGCGTCGGGCACGACAGGGATGCCGTTGCCGATCGTGATGTCGCCGCTGGCCGTGGCCTGACCCTGCGCAGCGCCGCCCAGCGACACGCCGTGTTGCAGTTCGGCCGCGGCTGCAGTTTGGCCGACTGCGGCGCCGGCCAGCGAAATACCGTGTTGCAGTTCGGCCGCGGCCGTTGCCTGCGCCGCGGCGCTGCCGGCCAGGTCGACCGCGCTGGCGATGTTGATGGCCACGGTGACTGGCGCGCCGATGGCAATGCCGTCGACGTAGAGCTGGTAGTCGAAGTCGGTGCTCGGGCCCTCGTAGGTGAACGATCCGTCCTCGTAGACAACCAACGTACCCGCTGGCGCCCATCGCGTGATCAGGCCGCGGATCTCCTTGTTCGCGTCGGCAGGCAGCGAAAGGTCGTTGTACAGAAACGATGGGCCGTCGTCGCCGGTGGCCGGGATCAGCGCGCCGAGCACGCCGTGGCCTGTGTCGCCGACAACAAGCGCGCCGGCGATGAGACTGGCGCTGTCCACGCGCAGACTGTCGATCGACGACGTACCACCATCCAGCTCGCCAGCCGCAGTCGCCTGACTCGCCGCAGTTCCGCTCAGTGGTATCCCATGCGCCAAGTTGCCTGTGACTGTGGCTTGCGCCGTGGCGGCTCCGACAAGCGCGGCTCCGGTTCCGGCTATGTTGCCGGCGGCGGTTACTTGCGCTGTGGCGACACCTGCCAGCGGCACGCCGTGCGCGATGGCGCCGGTTGCCGTTGCTTGAGCCGCAGCATTGCCGGCCAGATCAACCGCCGTACTCATAGCTACGGCCACGGTGACTGGCGCGCCGATGGCAATGCCGTCGACGTAGAGCTGGTAGTCGAAGTCGGTGCTCGGGCCCTCGTAGGTGAACGATCCGTCCTCGTAGACAACCAACGTACCCGCTGGCGCCCATCGCGTGATCAGGCCGCGGATCTCCTTGTTCGCGTCGGCAGGCAGCGAAAGGTCGTTGTACAGAAACGATGGGCCGTCGTCGCCGGTGGCCGGGATCAGCGCGCCGAGCACGCCGTGGCCGCGATCGCCGACCACCAGCGCGCCGGCAATCAGGCTGGCCGCGTCGACGCGCAGGCTGTCGATCGTGCTGCCCAGCAGGTCGCCGCCGGCCAGGGCCTGGGCCAGCGCGGCGCCGAAGAGCGGCACGCCGTGCTGCAGCGCCGCCGCGGCGGTGGCCTGCGCCGCGGCAGATCCAGACAGAGGCACGCCATGTTCCAAGGCGCCGCCGGCCGCCGCTTGGGCTGCGGCAGCGCCGGCCAAGTCTGCAACGGTGCTTGTCAGGTTCACCGTCACCGGCGCACCGATGGCAATGCCGTCGACGTAGAGCTGGTAGTCGAAGTCTGTGCTCGGGCCCTCGTAGGTGTAGGTGCCGCTCTCGGCCGGCACGAACGTTCCCACGGAAGGCCAGCGTGTGACAAGGCCGCGGAACTCCTTGTTCGCATCCGCAGGCAGCGCCACGCGGGCGAAGAAGTAGCTCTGCGCGGGCACGAGCGAGCCGAGCAGGCCGTGGCCGCTATCGCCGACGATGATCGCGCCGGCGACGAGGCTTGTCGCATCGATGCGGATACTGTCGAACACCGGGGCGCCGCTTACTGCCAGGTCGCCCGCAGCCATCGCCTGCCCGGCGGCAGCGCCGGCCAACGGCACACCGTGTTGCAGCGCGCCAGCGGCGGTGGCTTGACCCGTCGCAGAGCCCGCCAGCGCAATGCCGTGCGCGAGTCCGCCCGCGGCCGTGGCTTGCGCCGCGGCAGCCCCCGCCAGCGGCACGCCGTGCGCGAGAGCGCCCGCGGCCGTGGCCTGGCCGGCTGCGGCGCCGCCGAGCGGCACGCCATGCGCCAGGTCGGCCGCCGCCGTGGCGCTGGCCGCGGCGTTGCCGCCGAGTTGCTTCAGCACGCGCAAGCGCACGATGGCGCCGCCGCCGGTCTGCGCGGCGCTGAGCGTCCAGCCCAGCACGGGCGCGGCCGTGCCAGGGCCGGCGGTGCACAGCGCGTGGCTGGCCGAGGCCTCGAGGTCGTTGCCGGTGGCCGTCGTGCCCTCGGTCGCGGGGCTCTCGGTGACGGTGCCGATGGTCGCGCCGGTGGCGCTGATGGTTGGTGTGCCGAAGGTCGCGCTGTCGCCGGCGATCACCGCCGTGGTGTCGAGCATGTCGTTCGCAACCACGCCCGGGTTGGCATCCATCGTCAGCGAGAACGACGTGTCGCTGCTCGTATCGCTGCCTTTGGCGCCGACCGGGGCGTCCCAGTCCTCGTCGGCCGCCTTGCTGTAGCCCTTGATGCAGGCCAGCGAGACGTTGCCGCTGGTGACGGTGACGGTGGGCGCGGCGTCGCCGCTCTGCCAATCGCGGTAGAACAGCGCCCACTGCACCGAGCCGGTGTCGATGCCGCTGCCGGTGGAGCCGTTGGTGCCGCTGGCTGCGGCAATCCGCGTCCAGCCCGCGGGCGTGACGATGGTGGCCGAGAACGGCTTGCACACCACGCGCAGCAGGTTGCGGTCACCCGCAGCGTTGCCCGCCGGCAGCGCGGGGGCCACCGAGGTCGAGCCGAAAGCCCAGGCGCCCGCGGCGCGCAGGGCGATCGTCATGTCAGGTCGCGCCGAGCTTGGCCAGGCCTTCGGCGCCCGAGGCCAGCACGACGACGATGCGGTACTGCGTGGCCGGCACGATGGCCGCATCGGTGATCGTCATCACGCCGGCGGCATTGCTGGTCTGCGCGGCCTTGGTCACCACCAGGCCGCCGGCCAGCGAGTACACGTGCACCGTGGCGCCGACCTCGTTGGCGAGCAGGGTGCCGGCGTTGTTCTTGAGCGGCGGCGTGGTCAGCACGCCGGCGCCGGTGACGCTGAGAACGGCGGAGGCCGTGGCCTGCGCCGCGGCGGAGCCGGCGAGGGCTTGGGGCCCGCCCGTTACATCGAACATTACCCCGAACCAGTCGTCGTGCAACGACTGCAGCTCGGCCAGCGACAGCTCCTTGTTGAACAGCAGCGACACGTACCTTGATGCCGGCTGGCGGCCTATCCCAATGCCGCCAATACCCATCACATACCCAACGCCGCTAGCCCAACCAGAAATCGCTTCTGTCCCATCGGTTTCCAAGCTGCCTGACTCCAGGCCGTAGTGGAATCGCGTGCTCGGGCTCGCGCCTTCCTTGTATGACGCGGCCACCGAGAATTTCGTTGTGCTGTCCGTCGGCAGCGTCGTCGTTCCGGCTCCTCTGTACCCACTTGAGTAGTACAGCGCAAGCTTGCCGGATGTGAACTTGACTAGGCCTGCCGTGCCTGAATCCGCTGTGCTCGAAAATGTAAGCAATCCGACAACGGTTCCTCCACCTGTGTTGTCGTGCGCGTGGTATGCCTCAAAGAGACTCCAGCCATTCGCGTTGGTCATGGATACAGCCGGCCTGTGCGTGTCTGTAAACCTCACGCCGTGATAGTCCGATGATCCGTTTCCCGTGCTGCTCCAATAATTCCGATTGGCGCCTTTCCAGGACCCGTTGGTGACGCTTGCCGCGACACCTGTTCCTAGCGTTTTGTTGGTGTCCACATCGGAGCTTACGAACTCCTTTATCGTGCCATCTTCTCCAACCGCAGTGCACATCACGGCGTTGAGCGCGAGACCTGATGTCTTGAGCGTGTAGGCCATATCAGTATCCTGGTGTTGCTGGCACGGTTGCGCCGCTAAGAACGATCACTTGTCCAAACCACACCGTCGCCAATGGGTGCACCTGGAATCCATTCTTCGATGTCATGAACGTCGTCAGGCCGAATTGGCCGTACCTCTGAACTCCTTGCGCACCTTGCACGGAGGCTGTATCTGTAGGCATAACGACGCCTTCTCGCTTGTGCATCGTTGTCCATGATGTCGCTCCAGACAATGCCACAAGCAGCTCGATTGAACTGTTCGCGTAGCCGGTGATGATCCCATCAAGACTACTTTGCGCAGCCACTGTGTGTGGGCCAAGTTTGATGTGCAGAGCGCAGGAGAACCACTCGTCATTCGGGAACTTGAACGCGCCCGCCGCATCTGCATACGTATCGCCGTCTCCGATCTGCGAGAACCAGCCTTTGGCTGCGGACCACGGGCTTTGGTACGTGCCTCCGTTTTGATACGTGAACTGCCCGCCATGCACCCCACTGCCGAAGGTCAGCGTCGAATGAAAATACTTGGAGACGTAGGAAGCAAAGTACGAGAAATTTGTCGGGTGAGACGCATTGGCCAACGCGAATTGCCGCGTCGTGACGATCTCTCCCTGGGAGTCGATTCGTGCGTCTGCAATCACGTTGTCGACCGCGTTGCTCGACGGCCCCTCATAGCCGTACCATGTGCGATACGGCTGTGAAGTGCGGTCTAGCACATACGGGTCCTGCATCCCCGCGCTGACCATCGCGTACTTCGGTCCTGTCGTGGAGCCGTTTGGCTGCTGGAACCACGTCTCGTTATAGGCTGCGTTCATTCGCATGCGCCAAACAAGCCAAAACTCGCTGTTGTCTCCAAACTGGTCTGCGTAGTTATCGATGCTGATGCGCCATGCATCGGCCCTTTCTCCAGTGCCTTGCGGGACATCAAAGCGCAGCGACGCTCTTGATCCTGGCGGAAAAATGGCTGTGTCCCGCACTCGCACACTGTCATACGCTCCCATCGCATAGACGGTCGTCTTCGGCGTGGCTGACAAGCTGCCCCACTTCCAATCGCCACCGTTCGCTGGTGGTGCAGAGAAATCGTATGCAGCCACCACGTTCGCTGCGGTCGAGCGGTCGAACCAGTCGTAGTACTCGGCCACTGCGCGCGGCACGAACTTTTCGACCAGCACGGTCGACTGCTTGCAGATCACCAACCCTCGCGCCGACTCGACCCAGCGCAACTTGTTGTTCGGCCCGGCGCCGTCGTATGTGGATGCCGTGCCCGTGAACACTTCCGTGGTCCAAACCCACGGATTGGTCCTCGCGCCGGTCGGCGTGGCGTAGTACAACCTGTTGTTCTCGAGCTGATCGATCGCCACCATGCAGTTCATCGGCGGGCAGTACTCGAGCCCGGGTCCGCCCGGACTCCACCCGCTGGTGATCGGGAACTCCACGCCGCTCGTGGCCACCGGAACCCACGCTGGGGTGCCCGCTGTGATCGAGTTCGGGTCCATCACGAAGATGCGATTGTTCGGCGTCTGCGCGTTGCCGCTGGCCACCATGACGTAGCAGTCCAGGCCCGGGTGGTAGCCGATGCCCTTGTTGTAGCCCATCGCATACGCCGGATCGGTGAACTGGATTTGCTTCGTCTGCCATGCCGTCGCGCCAGGGTTGGCGTAGGCCGCCGAGACACTCAGCACATCGATGTAGACGACGTTGCCGTCACCGGGGAATTTGACGATCCGGTCCCGCGCGGCATCGTAGAAGCAGTACGCGATACTGTTGTTCGGAACCAGTCCGCTGTTGGTGCCGAATCGTGACCACTGGCCTGTCGACGCCTTCCAGACATGCGCTTGCCGGGAGCCGAACGTCGCATAGGAGAGCGAGTAGCCGTGCGCCTGCACCACGTCGTCGCCGACGGCAACGAGATGGCAGTTGTTGTGTTGATCTGACGGCCTCCCCGGCAGCGCGTCGAACTCCCCGAACGCATTCGGCGTGCTGACAGGTGCGTAGCCGCTGTTGCCAGAATAGGGGCTGCACGCCAGCCTGGTGATCCAGCTCCCGGTCTGCGTGTCGAACTCGTAGAAGCCGTCATCGTTGGTGGCCGCATGGCCGCCGGACACGCCGGCGCACCAATACCTGTTCGCGCGCAGCACGGCGCCGCAATAGGCCAGCTGCTGATTTGGCTGCTGCATGCGGGATGTGGCTGCCGCCACGGTCTCACCGCCCGCATCCTGGATCGCCTGGCGATTGGCCTGGATGTGGGCGTAGAGCGTTTGGGCGCCGAGTTGAGTAATCGTGCCCGGCGTTGTCTGCGGCGGCGTGGCCGCCACCGTGAGGCTGCCGCCGGCGCTGACGATCGCGGCGCTGGCAGCGGCCAGCGCCTTGATCGTGCCGCCAGCGGCTACCGACAAGTCGCCACCGGCCGCGGCCGTGACCGCGGCAGCGCCCACCAACCGTTTGGACTTGTCGGCCCGCCCGGCGTGCAATGTCACGCCGCTCGGCGCGCTGTACGCGTCGGGCGTGGGAGACGGCATGGCTGGCGATCAGTTGTCGATCTGGATCGTCAGCGCCGCCGCGGCGAAGCTCACCGTGTCGCCGCTGTTGATCGTCTTGCTGGCGGTGAGCGCCTGGCAGATCAGCATGTTGCCGGCCGTGCTGGCATCGAAGATGCCGAAGTGCGTGACGGTGCCCCAGCCCGCGCTGGGCGTGGCGAAGTTGATCGCCGCGTTGTTGCTGGTGGTGCCGTTGGTGCCGGTGCTGGCGGTGGTGCTGGCTGCCGCCTGCGTGCCGGCCCAGTTGGCCAGCGAGCTGACCACCGAGGCGCGCGCATAGCTGCCGCCCGTGACTTCGGTGCCGGTGGCCGAATCGCTGCAGCTCGTGGTGTGCAGGCTGATGAACAGCGAGGTGGGCGGGGTGAAGGTCTGGCCGCGGATGAGCCAATCGACGATCTTGTTTTCTAGGTAGTCGGTGAGGCTGATGGCCTGGGCCGGTAGCGGCGCCAGGGTGCCGATGGCCAGCGCGCCCAGCAGGGCGATCTGCAGCAGCGCGGCGTTGAAGAGTTTCTTGATGGATTTCACTTCGGGTCTCCTTGCGGGGTTGGGTGAGTTGGGCGGTTGGGAGAACTGGCATCCTGCGGGTAGAGCAGTTCGCGCATCGGAATGGCCCTGACCGACAGGATTGCGCCGTTGGCTCCATATTCGGGCACGAACTCGATCGCCGAAGTGGGCGCGGTATGGTGCGCCGTCTGGTTGATGAGTTCGGCCAGCTTCAGGGTGGCGTGCTGGAGTTGCTGCGCCCACAGCGCATCGCGCGCGGTCAGCATGGACTCGACTTCGGCCCTGGTCAGGCGCTCGGGAGCCTCGGCAGGCGCCGACGCGGTGGGCGGCGGCGGCGCGGCGGCGATCGGTGGCAGTTTGCGAACAACGTGGACCATCGTTCAGCCGCCCGCGATGCACTTGCGAAACTCTTCGAGCTCGGCCAGATCCTCGTCGATCGCCGTGATCGCTGCGTCGGCGTCGATCTCGCGCGCATCGAACTGGGCCGATTCCTCGACGAACACGTCGGTCTGGACCTTGACCTTCTTGCGGAACGACTTGGGCGGTTTCTTGGCCTTCGTCGCCGGCGCCGGCGCCGGCGCTGGTGTCGTGGCGGGGTCCGGCGCAGCGCTGGCCTGGGTGGGCGCAAGTCCACCATCACCCGTCTCCAGGGCTTTCGCCGTATCGGGGGCTTGGCTTTCAGCTACAGGCGCAGCGCTGCGTTGCTCCGGGTTCTTCTTGTCCTCGACGCGGGCATTGAGCGATGCTGGCGGATTCGGCTGTGATGCCAGCTTGTGCCCCAAGTCCGACTCGGCCACGGTCATGTAGCCGTCGTTCTGCGTCCTGATCTCAAGCCGGCCATCCGGCAGGCGTTGAGTGATCGTGCCGGCGATGTTGACGCGGCCATTCAAACCAGGCTTGGTCAACTTCACGAGGTCGCCGACCTTGTTCGCGGATGGCGCGGCGGTGGACTCTCCCGTCGGCGTGTAGTAGAACCCGGCGCCATCCGCGCCGTAGGGCTTGAACACGGCCTTGTAGCCATCGCGCGGCGCAGCCTCTCGCATGGCGCGCTGCTTGGGCACATTGCCAGTGCGCTCTGCCTTGGTGGCCGCGCGCATGAAGATGTCGGGTTGTGCCGCCGAACCTGCCACGACGGCGGGGACGGAGCCGCTGGCCGGTTGGGTGGGCAAGTCGGCGGCACTCGTTGCGGCGGGCGCTGCGGTCTTTCGACGCGCATCGACCCGCTCCTTGAGGGGTGCAGAGGCATCCGGTGCTGGCGAGCTGGATTGCGCTGTTGGCGTGGCTCCGACCGGAACCTCTGCATTCTGGGTCGCGGCCTTGGCCGCAATGATCTGCTCGTTGATCGCTGCCGCGCCGGCCGTGTCGCCGCGCTTCACGGCATCCATCCATTGCGCCTTGAGGTCCGCGACCGGCGCGGCCTGGGCGGGCGCCTTCATCGCGTCCACGCGCACCCGCAGATCGGACAACCCGGCAACCGTTGCCGGGTTCAGTGCTGCATGGGGCTCGGCACTTCCATCTGCCACAGGCGCATTCGCAACACCGCCGGCATCAGGTGCGGCGGTACCGGGAACGCTTGGTCCGGCGACAGCAGCGCCAGGTCGAACAATTCCGCCGCCTCGACCAGGCTGATCGCCCTGTCCATCAATGGCAGCAGCAGGGCGGACGGCAGTTCCTGCCAGGTCGCTGACAGGCTCAAGCGCATTCTCCGGTTGAACGGCCCAGCCCCCCGCAACCGGGATCACCGTGCCGCCTTCTTTCTTGGCCCGCACGTAGGCCGATGAGCGGGTGCCGTAGGGCATGCCGTCGGCGGTCAGGAGCAGATCGCCTGCTGGCGACGGCACGGCGCTGCCGGGGACGGCCGCCATGTCAAGCGCAGCGGTTTGCATGACGCCGTGGCGCAAAACTCCACCGGCATTGGCCCCCACATCCGGCGTCACGCTGCCGGGGGCCGTGGCGCGCCGCGCTGGGGGCAGAGTTGGGGGCAACTCCACGTCTGCAACTGTTGAGACTCGTTGTAGATCAACGTCTTGCGGTTGCCGTTGCGACCCTGGTGCCGGGTCGTTATCCGGTCCGGCGTCCAACTCCCCGCGGTTCCCAGTTGGTGCCGCGGTGGCTGGCCGCACGACGAGGCCGTCGGCGACGCGCACGATCTCGTGGCCCTCGCCAGCCGCGGCCTGCGCGCGCATGGCTCTGCGCATGGTCGTGAACGGCTCGCCTCGCACGTTCAGGATGTCGGTTGGCAGAGCCTGGCCCGTCGGCTCGGGCGGCGTGTCGGCGGCGCGCTGCTCGAACGCTGCGCCGTCGTCGAGCGGCAACTGCACGCCAGAATCGCCAGGGCCGGGGATTGTGAAGCCCGCTGGTTGCGCGGCGGCACCGATCGGCGCCAGCGGCACCATCGCAATCTCGGCCGCGGCCTGCGTCATCTCGCCCACGTCGGTCGTGGTCTGCAACACGCGCTGCGCCTGCGCCATGAGGCTTTCGTCGCTGCGCCCTTGCAGCATTGCCATGCCGCCGCCCATAGCCGCGCCAGTGACCAGGCCCATGCCGGCCGCATTGCCAACGCCTTCGCCAGCAGGCTTGCCGGTGGCCAGGTTGGTGAAAACCTGCTCCTGCGCCGACTGCGGCATTTCTTCGAGCACGCCTTCGCTGAACATGGCCTTGCCAACGCGCGCCGGCAGGCTACCCTTGACGCCGGCCGACTTGGCGCCCGTGAAGATCGCTGTTTCTGCATCGCCCATCAGGCGTCCGGCAGCGCGCCCAATCAGCGCCGTGCCGATGCCGGCCGGCACACCGTAATACATCTTCGCCGGGTCTTCAGGGTCTGTCTGGCGTGCCTGCTCTGCGATCGAGCCAGCCGTCATCGCGCCCTCGGAGCCAGCGCCTGCCCACATCAATCTGCCGGCTGCGGCCTCCACCGCCGCCTGTCCTGCGGCCTGCCCTGCCGCCGTGCCAGCTCCTCCAGCAGCCGCAGCCGCCTTGGCGAAGATCGTGCGCGCCATCAGCGACGACGCCCCACCGCTGGCCAGGACCATCGGCGCCGACTCTGCCACGGCTCCGAGGATCGAGCGCGGGTTCTGCACTGCGGCGACCACCGTGTCGCCGAAGCCGTCGGCCTCTGCCACGCGCTGATCGGACACCTTCTGCGCATCGCTCAGGCCCTGACCGATGAATTCGTTGGTGGCATTCGGGTCGTAGCCGAGTGCGGCCAGGCCGCGGCCGGCGTAGCCGCCAGTGACCAGATCGGCCAGGCCGACGGCCGACTCGCCAAGTCCGACGACGCCTTGGCCGAGTTTCAGCGCAACGTCGCCAGCAGTGCGCAAGACGCCTGCCTTCGGCTTGTAGCCGATGGCATCTCCGATCTCTTGGAGCGAATAGTCCTGGTACTTGGTCGCTTGCAGCGCCGACAGAATTTCGTTGTCGTCGTAGCCTCTGTACTTCGCTCGCAGGTCGTCTATCAGAGCCATGAATCAGTAACCACGCTCGAAACCGCCGAAGTCTTGGCTGCCGCCCTGCTTGCGCCCAAGTTCTGAGAGCGCCGCCTCCTTGCTCGGATACCACTGCGGTTGACCGCGATAGCGGAACATCGTCTCGCCGTTGGCGGCTATGGTTGTTTCGATTGGCGCAGATCGTGCCGCCTCTGGCCCACCAGCCGGCGTGACTGCTGGCCCTGACGCACCGGCCGGCTTCCGGCCATTGGCGGCACGATCTGCGTCCATCTTGGCCTTCACCGGGTCGCCGCCTTTGTCCCCGGCCGCGCCGAGATCAACGCCCGCGCGCTTGGCGAAGTTCTCCATGATCGCGCGCTGCTGCTGCACGGTCTTGGCGGCCTCGGCCTTGGTATCCGCGTCGGCCATCGGGTCGGCCATGATCTTCAGTGCAGGTGTCATCGCAGCCGATGCGCGTTCTGCGATGGTGGCGAATTGCGCTGCCTTGCCACCCCTGTCGGTGAATGCGTCGAGCTGCGACTGGATCAACTCGGCCGTTTTGCGGTCGCCGGTTTTCTCTGCGGCAGCCAGGTCGGTGCGCAAGTCCTGCACTGTCTTGGCCGCGCCGAGTTGGAATTGCGCGAGCGCAGCCTGCGCGATCGAGCCGGCCGACTCGATGTGCTTTGCCCGCGCGAGCTTGCCCGCGGCCGAGATGGCTTGCGGCGTGCTATTGGCGGCGATGTCAGCGGCCGTCGCGTCTGCCTTGATCTTGTTCTCGCCGGGCGCGTTGGCTTGCCGGCGTTCCATGTCTTCGCGTGCCTTGCGATCAGCGGCATCCTTGGCTGACTGGGCCAGCGACACATTGTTGTTCGTTGCCGTCGCTGCGTCAGCCGCATTGGTGGCGTTGTTCAACACATCCTCGCGCTTCCACTGCACGTCACGCGGGCGGTTGGCCACCATTTCGGCGTCCACGTCGGCACGGGTGGCCTTGGCGCTGTTGCGCTGGATGTCGGCGATGGCCTGCGCGCGCTGCTGCGCGAGATCCTCGTCGATCCACTTGTTGGTCAACTTCGCCGCGGCCTCGCCGCCGCCAGCCAGCGCTCTGCCAAAAGCCGAACCCATGAGCCCCATCATGGCCTCCGCATCATCTGCGGCGCAGCCGGCGCCGGGCCTGTCGCCATCTCGCCAGCCGCGGGCTCGCCGGGCGCGGCCTCGTCGTCAGGGACTGGCTCGGCCTGCTCGTCGTCGGCGCCGCCGACCCACTGCTCGGCCGCGCCCATGATCTCCTGATCGTTCCCGCCCATCTTCTTGGCCGTCAGCACCGCCATGCCCATCGCGGCGTCGTTGAAGTCCTGCTGCGTCACGGTCTGCCCCGCGGACTGCGCCAGCTCGGCGGCCTCGGCCAGCAGTTCCATCTCGGCCGGGAAGATCGCGGCCATCGGCAGGCCACCCTTGGTCTGCTTGTCCAGCGTGAGCACCAGGCCGACGACGCCCTCGGCGAGCTTTTGCGGCATCGGCACGTCGCGCTGAAGTTCGTTCATCAACTCCTTGCGCATGGACGGCGAGTACATGATCTTCATGCCGGCGGCGACGATCCGGTCCACCGCATCGCGCATCTCCGGCGGGGTGATCTTGGCCAGGTCCGGCTTCTGGAAGGCGGGGCCATTGGCCGGCGCTGCACGCTCTTGCGCGCGCTGCATCAGCGGTGCTTGTGCCTGCATCATCATCGGCCCCTGTTGTAGGTGAGCTTCACCGGGCTGTTCAGGTTGGCCATCTGCCGCTGATAGATCGACTTCTTGAAGTCCATCATCTCGGCCTGGGGCCCGTACATGCTGCTGAGCATGTTGCCGCCCAGATTCACGAGTTCCGTGTTGCCGCGCGCGAAGTCGCCGGCGCCCGTGAGCGCCTGGCCCGCCTTGTCCCAGCCGGTTTTCAGCAGCGTCTGGAGTTCGCTCCACGGCATCGACGCGCCGGCCTCGGCGATGCGGCCAGGCACGTCTGGCACGGCCGGCGCGTCGAGTGCCGGCGGCTTCGCGGCGGTATCCCACAGGCTGGGCTTGGTCACATCGCCGCCGCGCGAGGCGCGCTCCGCGGCGATCTTGTAGTAGGGGTCGGTGGCCGCCTGCGCGGTCTCGGCGCCCTGCTGGATGCCCGGCGCGATGTCGTTGGCCGTCAATCCGAAGGTGGCGCCGTCGGCCAGCATTTCCGGGCTGAGGCTGGCGAGGGCGCCGGCCGCATCGTTGGCGGCAGGTGCCGCCTGCTGCGCGTACTTTGCGAACTGCG
>ERZ650310.135-NODE-135-length-21494-cov-7.768459_pt1 | contig 21494 bp, 35 predicted proteins | sample MGYA00376246_ERZ650310 | MGnify/ENA primary metagenome ERZ650310 (study PRJEB26733, sample SAMN07839286) | wastewater metagenome | biome: small river; feature: stream; material: water | place: USA: North Carolina | collected 2016-03-01 ...
ACCTCTTTTGAATTCCCTCTCTTGCAGGTCGAACTTGTCGGCGTCGATTTGGTTTTGCAATTCGATTTTTCCGGCATTGATGTCCGTGATGGCTTTGAGAATTATTGGCTTGGAGCGAATAGCCGTTCCGTATTTCTCGGCTTCTAAATCCTCAAAGTTTATCGACTTTTTTAATGCTTTACGAAGTACATCAATGGAATTATTACCTATTGATACAAGTTCAATGATATAACTTTTTAGCTTTTCGTGGCTTGGTGCATTGGGGCTGTTTTGCCACGAAACTAAAAGTTCTTTAATAGCTATAAAAGATTCAATTCTTGATTTAACAAGCGCAGACAGTTTCTCGTCGTTGACCTTTGATATGTCAACGTTGAGTTCCATTCCTTGTAGGGAATCTTTAATAGCAGATTCTATGTCTTCACTTAATCCTTTCATTGGTAACAAAGGTATAAATTTAACGTTTGCAAACGTTTGTTGTCGTTTAAATTTGGCAAACCAAAGACTACGCTTCCAGTTTTGCCAATATGTTTCGGGTCCTCATTCGGTACAATCGTTGGTCATTTATCACAAACTCGTATTCAGAATCTGTTTTGAAGGCTATTTTATCGCCCGTTTTTACGCCCTGTGCTTCCAAGATGCTGTTGGAATATTTCACGATTCCCACGTGTTCCAATTCCGTCGCACCAACCCATTTTTTTTCCTCGATTATGGGTTCGATAAACACGAAGTTGTCTACCGAAATCGTTTCTTCGCCTCGGAATATCAAGAATATCTGCTCCGGCAATACCTGAAACAAATTCTCCTTGATGTACGAATCCGATTCCCTGGTTTTTCCTTGTCCGTCGAAGTAAGTCCTGAATATGTTGTGTTGTACGACAACTTGGTCGCCAACTTGAATATTCCCCTCGTAATTCAACGGCAACGACACAACAACCCCTATTCGGTTCACATCTTTGGCGTTCTCTATGGAAGTATTTATGATAAGTGTTTTGTCGCCCACTTTCTTGGTAGTGATGAATTTCTCCCCGTTGAAAGGCGTAACAATAAATCTGTCGGTCATTCGCATCATTAATCGATATAATATTCAACGGTTACACTACTGTTTTTTGGAATGTCCTTCCAATGCTTGCTTTCGGCTCCGGATGAAATGTACAACTCGAAATGCTCGTCGACCAATTCAATATTGGTGATGGTTCGAGTCAATCTTTCTCCATTTATGGTGATTGGCCTTGGCTTGTCGGTTACGTAAACGAAAGGCTCCCTGTTGAATATCTCAACGGATAGCAGTCTGATTCTTTTGGTATCGGCCATTTTGTTTTTATTTAATTGTTTTATTTTCCTGATTTTGTTACTTTAAATGTAGATGGCGTTCCTATGGAAACTAAACCTTGGTCGTCAATGGCTTTGGCCCACATTGTCCATTCTCCAACAATTAACAAGGGAGCGGTTATCACATATTTTATGATTCCTTTTTCAGCATTATCAACTACCGCCGTAAACGAACCCATTTCTTCATTTGGATTTTTGGTAATGATAAAAACACTCCAAGTACCAACAAGGGACCTTCCTGTTTCTAGTTTAATAGTCAAATCCGTCTGTAAATCATATATTTGTGCCATATTAGTATAAGTTTGAAATTCTGTTTATTTCTTTTGTTATCAAGGATTGTTCTGAAACTTCATTTGTAATTATTGAACTCGATGAAATATTGTTTGTGATTATTGATTTTTGCAAAATACTGTTCAGCATATAGCTTTCAAAAAGGATTTCGTTTGTCATTAAACTTTGTAGCAATAAAACCTCGTTTTTAGAAACATCTATTTCTCTTGCTGTCGCATTGTTTAATGTAAATTCTAAATTTAAAACTGTAATAATTGCATTGGAATCTCCATAGGCCACTGCGTTTTTTAATGCTATGGATAATGCCGATTTTATTACATTTATATTGGCAACTCCAGTGGAAATACTATTATTTAAGGCAATTAATGTTTGAGATGCTGAAATTGTTCCTTTTGCACTTCCCTCTGCTACTGCATTATGAATGCTTACTGTTAAATTTACAGTTGAAGCAATTACCGTAACACTTGTTTCACTACTTTCAGTACTTGGGATAACATCGTTTAAAACAATTGGTATATTTAAAACACTTAAATTTACACTTGCGCTTCCATTGACACTTATGTCATTATTAATTATTGATAAATTAACAGGAGTTACGACGGCTTCGGCTCCGGCAATAGCAATAACAGAATTTAGATTTACTGTAATATTTTCTGTACTTACAACAGCAATTGCTATTCCTGTAGCAACTATATTATTTGCAGTTATCGCAATATTTTCTACAGCCGTTGTCGAACTAGCATATCCTGTATTCGTAGCACTATTGATAACAACACCTATATTTGATAACGATGTAGTTACCATAGCTATTCCTGTTGCCGTTGTACTATTTGTTATTGTTGGGGCATTAACTACCGTTGTAGTGGCAACTGCATTTACAATGGTATCTGTAAGCCCGTACCAATCTTTCCAAATTGTCATTCCAGCATCATTTACAGAATTAGGACAAAGGCACATAGAAAATTCCTGAAACCCATTACTCCTTAATTTTGAGTATTTAGTGGTGTTCCAAGCTGATTTAAACGGTGCTGTTCCTTTTCCTGTTAATGCCATTTTATCCTTGTGTGCAAATCATTTGAGCCGTAATATTCGATGTTGTTGTAGTTGACGGTATGAATATCAAAAAAGGCACTGTATTGTCGTACATTTTAGTCATTCCTCCAGTCAAAGCATCAATAGCCGTAGCCATACCACCAATAGGAATTTCCAATTGAGCTAAAACCCTATAAGCTACTAATCCTGCTGTTCCCGATGTCATAGAAACTCCTAACGTAACTGACTCAACTGATTTTACTCCAACATCTCCTGATTGTAAAGTAAAAGGGTAGAAAGTTCCCGTCAACGACGAAGCTACATAAGGAACAAGCATTGCTCCAGCTTTACTTCCTGAACCCGCTGAATTAGTATATACAATACTTGGCGTGGCTGTTCCCGTTCCTACTGTTCCTGATATTTCTAAACCAATGTAAACATCTACTCCATTTATGGTTCCTGTTCTATCTCTAGCCGGCCAAGCAGGAGTAGTAATTGCTTGCGCTGTAGTTGTAGTCACTACTATTGAGTTATGCCAAAGTCTATCGCATAACATTAAAGTTCCGGCCTGAGTAACTGACCCCTGAAATCTTCCCAAATAATTATTGGTCCCCGAAAAAGGAATTTGTCCTGCTAACGAAGTTAAAGCAACTCCATTTAATCCTCCTGCATAAACTGAAGCAGCAGCAGGAATTCCAGCCGTATATAAGGGTGTAAAAGGTCTTCCAGCCACAAGTGTACCCGAAACTGATTTTACTATTGATTGAGGCGGTTGAAATCCAGCGATAACGCCATCAAGTGTTGTAATTGCCATATTATCCTATTGTTAGAATTCCTGTTGAATCAAAAGCAATGTTGAAATTTCCAGCGGTAGAGGTAATGTCGGATCCAAAATCCAAATAAGCAATTAACTCGTCTGCACTGGAAGCGCCTCCTCTTGATTTGTACAATACAGCACCTCTGGCCGTTATGGTTGCAGTGGAAATGCTAATGTCATCGGCATCAAAAACACCTTTGTCTGTTGTCGTGTTTACCACCATTGTTTTATTGGATAACGCAACTCCTCCTGCCGTATATCCGGTTCCTGAAACCTCATTGGTCACATCACTTCTTTTGGTGTGTGTGTCAATATTTGGGGAGTAGGTAGATGTTACCAACATTAGTTTTATGGTATCGGTATCCAAATCAATACTTCCATTTGCAATATCTCTTTTAAAAGAGTTGTAGATTGTGTTTGCCATTTTATTGTTATTTTAGTTTTTCTAATTTTACATTGTTATCGTCAAGAATTTCTTCTATTGCATCAAATACCACATCTAATGTGTCTTGTGAATTAAGATTAATTTTTTCGGACGCAAATCTCATTTTCTTTTTCAGGTTGCACGAAATCTCGAATAGCGCATCAAACATACCTCCCGAATTATTGTAGAGGTTATAATCACGCAAATCCCTGTCGTTTTCCAAATCAAATACTATCGTTGCTTTTGCCATTTGTAATGTCTTTTAAGTATTTATAAACGTGTTCCTGATTCAAGCCCCAATACATTTCACAATCACCCAATTTATCTAATGGTGGAGTTGTAAAATAAGATTGCCTATTGTCGCTACTTTTTGCCGTATAACGATAGCATTTGTCCTTCAATTTACAGCCAATTCCAGTACATTTTGTTATATCGCTCATAATCGTTATTTTTCGGGTTTCACACCCCATTTTATGTACTCCGTTTAATTGTCCACATTTGTCACATTTTCCCATAAAAACAAACATTTGTTGTCGTTAAAAAATATGTGTGATTCTAGCAATTTGTCCATTTTCTTTACAATGTAAAAAACCTTCTACTGCTTTTGGAGCGTGTTGAAATCCATTTCTATGATGCCAACTATCCGTTCCGCTAGGACTTCTCAAACTTTCAATAGTAATTCCCGCATAATCTTTACTTGTTTTATGATGAACGTGATGCGTATAAATGTACCTATGTTTTGTTTCCGCCCATTCTTTACTAAATTCAACTGCCATTAATAATGGTAAATCTTGTTGTTTTGCTCCATCACCGTGAGTTGTTCCAATTAAATTAGTATGATATTGAAATGCTTTTCTATGTGCTATTGAACAATCGAATGTTATGTTTTCACAGTTTCTAAAGTAAGTTTCAATTACTTGGGCCAAAAAGAATCCATTAATATAATCGTGATTGCTTGGATTAAATTGAAAATGAACATCTGCAACTGTAATTAATAATTCTAAAACATCAACATAAAGTTGTTTGGCAATTAAAAAATTACTATGCCACATTCCATCAGTATCTTGTGGAGTTCCGCTTGTTGTTGTTCTTCCTGGATTATCAATATGCAAAATATCATTTCCGCCAATAAATAATATTTTATCAATATGGAATGATGAAACTTTACTTAATATCCCTCTAACTCCCTCTAAAACTCTTTGTACTGCGATTTGATTGTTATAACTTTCTCCACTTTCAAAAGCACTACATAATTTTCCGATGTGAATGTCTGCTGGGTCCAAAACAAGCAAATAACTATTGCTATCTTTAATTCTTTCTAATTTTATAAACTTTGGAGAATACTCTTGTAAACTTGCTATTAAATTAGCTTGTAAATCACTAAATAAGGTATCTTCTTTTTTTACATAATTAGGATTCACGATAAACCCACTTACTCCGCTACCATCCTTGTTTTTTGTCTTTATCCAAAGGTTCTTGGCCGACGAAAAATCTACGTCAATCTCCTTGCAAGCCTCGTAAATACCCTCATTTTTGTCTAATATTCGAGTTCTGTTTCTTCTGATATATCTTGAAACATCCTGCCTTCCGTAGCAATCAAGTCCTAAATTAAGGCGATTAACCACTTCTATTGGCTCAATATCTTCGTTTTCGTTCAGTATTTTTTTAATTTCAACATCATAAACATTCCACTTTCCTCCTGTATATTGATTTGACATATTTGATTGGATTTGATTTGTAATAAGAACTTACTGCGTAATCAATAAATATCCGGCACCGGCCAGTATTATTCCCGAAGTCACCTTCCAAAAAGTCTTATTTCTTTTCTCTTTCCGCAAGGATTTTTCGGCATTTTCGATGATTTTATTTTGAGCAAAAACTGCTTTGTGCAGGTCGATATTTGCCTTGGTGATGTTTCCTATGATGGTGTCTTTTAAAACTCCCTTTTTTTCTTCCAGTTTCAGTTGGGTTTCTGCTAATTTTATTTCCTCGAAACAACCGTCTTTCTGTATTAATTCCGATATGTTTCTTTTGGCGATGGTGTCGGACAGCGAAACGCCATATTGTGTGATGGTAACAGGTAATTTGTAGCGTTCCTGATAGTAATTGGCAATTTGCTTGGTATTTAGTGCAGGAACTTTTTTAACGTCGGATTTGGTCTTGTTTTGGATGTAGACGATTTCCTTTTTTACCTTTTGCTTTTGCTGTTCGAGTAACACGATTTTATCGTTCAATTCATTTACTTTTGAAGCATATTTATCAGCACTCAAAACATATTCCTTTACCTTGTATCGCAAATCGCGATTGGCGATATTCAATTCTTTTCCGCCCTCACAGGACTTGAAAAGGAAGAAACTCAAAATAAGAATTACAAGGTATTGCCCGTAATCTAAAACTAATGATTTTAATATGGCAATGTTTGTTTTCATAATTATACTAGTTTTTCGTAACGTTCCAATATCTCGGCAATTTTCGAAGCCAAAGTCATTTTGTTCTTTTGGTATTTTTGCAAGTCGTCGGCGTTGGAAATGAAACAAATCTCCAACAACGCCACCGTTCCTTGTTCCCGCATCAATCCCAAACTTCCTCTATGGCTGTCCGATTCTGATAACACACCACGGTTTTTTATCCCAAGGATGGATGCGTTGGCCTCTACAAGTTCTTTGGCAAAAGCTTTGTCCAATCTGTCGGCATCATTCCCGATCAAAGCAGTGGTTCCGGTGGCGCTCGAAGACGCTGCGGCATCAAAATGGAATTCCAACACTACGGAGCCACTACCGGTTTGAATGCGCTTTAAATACTCTCCAAGGCGCTCATCGTCTTTATCGGTAGTAACCGGTATTTTCTTGCCCTGCAACAAGGCAACGACCAAGTTCCGAAACTCGACGGTCAAGTCTGCTTCGTGAAACCCGTTTCCTATGGCTCCAGGGTCTTGCTTGATTCCCTTTGGATTATGTCCTGCTGAAATAAATATCATAGTTTATTTTGTTAAAAGCCAAGTTAAATAAGCAAACACAATCCCTATCAATCCCCGTTGAAACCATTTTAGATTATTCATAAAATCATCCGATAAAGCCTGCTTACTTTCTAATGTTTCAACACGTTTGTCAATAGCATCTAATAAATGAACCATTCCTTTGTTTCCGTTCAAATTGCTCCCAATTAGCGCATTTCTAACATCTCTGTTTAGATCCCTGTCAATCTCTGCATCTTTTCTAAACTCTTTAAAATGAGCTTCTAATCGGTCAATCTTTTCTCCTACAATAAAATTATTATTATTGTTGTTGGCTCTTGGCTTTTTCGGGGACTCTTCCATTATGCTTTGTTTTTAAACTTCAGTGCTTTTTTTGCCTACTAAATCTTGTAACTTGTTGATGAGGAAATCAGGTGAGAATAGAAACAATATTCCCACAGCTAATAAAATACTCATCACGACGTAATCCGGAGCCACACCCTTGAATAAAGAAAGCCCCACATAGCCCAATCCCGCCATAAAAAGAATTACTCCTATGACGGTGGACTTCCATCCTTTGTATATGTTTTTTATGCTCATTGTTTTGTTTTTTAAAGTTTGTAGATGCAAATCACTACAAGTAATATTAAGATTTCCATAATTAAATAGTAATTGATTTATAAAAATGATTACACCAGTTAAACATTGGGTATTTTTTCCCAATCAAAGAGCTCCCATCTTGTGATAGTGGTCTATAAGCTATTTTATAACACGGAAAAGTTGTGTTTCCATTTACCAAAGATTTAAATAAAATATCACCATCTATTCTCGGCAAAACAACCTTGTCATTAATAGCGTAAGTAGTAGCTGGATTGTAATAAGGGTGTCCGCTTTCAAAATTGTTAAATTCCCAATATCCATCTCTTGCTGATTTTGAGTAATCCAAAGTGTCGTTACCGTATGTATACAAACTTGAAAATGTATCGGAATCCCTTAAATTACCAAGACCCCCATCCCCATAAGTAGAGCCATATCCAACCTCAATAACTCCTAATAATTCATTTGGTAAAGTAAGTGTTACAACATTGTCTTTTATTTCAACGCTTGAAATAGTTTGTTTAACTCCATCGTCAACTACGTAAAATCCTTTCCCAGATATATTAGCTATTATTTTAGAGTCAAAAACTAAAGGCGAAACTGGAACGTGAAAATAAATATTAATTTTATTTTTAATTATTTCGTATTTTTTAGGATAAACCGCTTGAAATCTTTCTCCTTTTACCAAAGATTTATACATAGTTTTTGCGCATTGTTCACCATACCATCTATAGCCATTAATTGACAAGTGAGTACCTTCATAATCAGGTGTGAAATAATTTGGATTCATTAAAATAACGTCCTCATTTTCTTCTGCAAATTCTAATTGAGCCATATCAATTCCCAAGTCTTTGTTTTTTGCAAAGTCGCCACCAACCTGATAAATATAAAACATTGGTCTTGCTTCTTGACCGTAAATAGAAATAACATCGGCTTGCATATCATTTTTTAATTGCAATAATCTTGTTTTATAAGTCGCTTTATTTCCGTCACTTGACGTTGGATTAGAGCCTATTGCATCATAATCACTTTCCCCGTGCAAAAATAATATAGCAGGACAGGAAATTGTTTTCCCTTCAGCATCTGCAATTGCTTTTGCTCTTGTCAAGGCTGTTATAAAATTAGCCTCATAAGTGCCGTCTGCGTACGGTTGCCCTGCCTTGGATAAAATCCCAATTGTTCTACCGCCCAACCCACAACTTGAAGCAATAAATTGTTGACTCTTGTTAACAAATCTTCTGTACAATTTAGAAAATGAATTAGTAGTAGAAACTATAAAATGCTCTTTGTCGGTATTTACAAGTGCTGTTTTTACTGTTCCAACGTGGTCGTCAATTGAAGCCCCTACCATATAATTTCCGCTTATTGCTGTTTTGGTAAAAGCGTCGGCATTATCAGTTCCAGTTGACAAACTTTGCCCATAAGAAACTATATGAGCATAATCAGTATTTATGTCTTGTGTAGATGTATTTCCTAGGTCTGATTTACCATATTTTATTTCACTTATTACAGTAGATGATTCTATATTATCAATTAATATATAATCTTCTAATGAAGTTATTTTAAAAGAAGACAAATCAGCATCTAAACAAGTGAAATAAGCATAATAAGCTTGTGCTGGAGTAGTAAAATTAAAATCTGTTGATTCCGATTGAATAGAAGATATAAATACTAAATTTTTATCTCTAAAAACAATAGAGGCATAACCACCTAAACGACCTTTATAATTATAATCTGTGGTTTCTTTTACTTTTTTTGGCACAATTGTATAAGAGTATCCAGCGAAAGCCGCTTCGCCCCCACTTGGAGTTAAAAAATATCCAGTTTTAAATGTAGCTGTCGTATTATCTAATATAATATCGTTAATATTTACATTTTCACCACCTAAAGCAGTTAATACATTGTTTGAAATAAACAAAGCTTCATTTGCTGTATCTACGCTATCGAAAACGGCATCTAAATTATTTAATTCATAATCTTCTAATGATGTTATTTTGAAATACGGAAGTTCTGCATTAAGAACTGTATATCTTGCAAATAAGGTATTTGCAGGAGTCGTAAAATTAAAATCTGTAGAGGCAGGGTCTTTCTGTAAAGTAGAGATTATTTCTTTTTTCTTATCATAAAACACAATAGAAGCATACCCTCCTAACCATCCTTTATAATTGTAAGACGTATTTTCTTTTACAATATTAAAAGTATCGGTATATGAAAAATCTCCGTTTGCTGCTTCATTGCCGTTTGGGACTAAAAAATATCCTGTTTTAAAATTAGCATTTGTTATATCTAAAATTACGTCATTATTATTTACTTTTATACTTCTTGTATAATTTTGTGTTTCTGTTAATGCCTTTTTCTTTGCATAATCAGTTAGAATAATAGCTGTCAAAGAAACAGAATAAACCCCTCCAACTCTTTGAAGTGTTCCAATGTTATTAGCAGGAATAACCATCCCGCCCCAGTTAGGGTAAGTCCCTGCTCCAACTCCAATAGCGTGAATGTTTCCTGTAGGTGGTACAGAAGAAGAAGTGGTAACGCCGTTTATTAGGGTACTATCTACTAATTGTGCTTGCACGGCTGCATCAATGGCAGCTTGTTGTGCTGTAGAAACAGGTTTTTGTAAATCCGTGGTATCGTCTAAGTGGGATAATTTAGTTATTTCAGTATTGGAAACAAGTGATTTTCCGGTTACTTTTTCAACTCTTGTTTGAATGTCGGTGTCAAGTTCTTGTGCTGTTTTTGTAGAACCACCCGTGTTAGTTTTATCTTCAAAGTTTTCTTTTACGTCAAAATACAAACTGTATGAAGAAGTAGATAAGAGATTTCCGGAATAGAAGTTTTTGTACAAAACGACGTCGAACTCAAAATAATCAGTATGCGTAGTGATGTTTGTTATCTTGAACGTCACGAAGTTGTTGGCGTCAGATGGATTTCTAAGGCTTAAAACGATGTTTTGCAGCGTGTCTAACTTGTTAAACAACACGCTTAAATCTTCCTTGGAAGTTGATTTTTTATTCAGGAATAATTTGGTTATTTCCGTAGGATTTACTTTTGATCCGTTGGAAGTAAAACTCCCAACACTAATAAAATCAGCCGGCGAAAACTTGTATTGGATATAATCTTTTCCCGCAACACTGTTTAAAAGATTGATGACTGCTTCGATTGGTACATTTTGTTCTTTTCCATCTTTCGACCCAAATAGTAAATCAGATATACTTGGATTATTATTTACCGAATATTTTGAAGCTTTTCCCATTATTGCTGATAATTAGTTATATATCAGCAAAGATATAAATTTAACGACAACAAACATTTGTTGTCGTTTATAAATTGCGTAATTTTGCTCATTATTAATCAAATCAAAACAAATATGAGTAACACAATTTTAAGAGAAGTTGTTTCGGGTGACGAAGCAAAACAAAAACTATTAGCAGGTATAAATAAAAGTTGTGACATTATCGGCTCAACAATGGGTTATCGAGGCCAAAACATCCTTTTCGAACAGGTAGGCGGCTTACCCAACATTACCGCTGACGGCCACGACTCATTAGAACAATTATTTTTTGAAGACCCTATGGAACACATCGCTTGCGAGATATTGAAAGAGGCTTGCAAGAAAACATTTGAAATCGTCGGCGACAATACTACGCTTACTTGCGTACTTACGCAGGCTTTCTTCAAATACTCCTTGGAGGAACTAAATAAAGGTACTTCTTCCATTGAAATCAAAAAACGTATCGATGAATCAGTAGCCAAAATAATCGAATACATCGACAGCATATCAGTTCCCGTGGACGAAAAATTGATGTACGACATTGCCAAAACTTCGGCACACGGCGACGACGAAATTGCCAAAATAGTGCAGGAAGCATTCATAAAATCAGGAGAGTTCGGAATCGTTTCCCACAAACGAAGTTTTACCGACGAAACTTACATCGAACACATTGCAGGAAATCCATTGGATGCTGGCTATGCAAACGAAGGATTTATCAATGTAAACGATACACAATCCGTGGTCTTTGACAATCCATTGGTACTTTGTTCGCTGATTAATTTCCAAACCGCAAACGAGGTGATTCCTTTCTTGGAATACGCTTCTTCACAATCACGTCCATTGGTCATTGTTTCAAATATGGAACACGACATTTCGAATATGATACTCGAAAACGTGATTAAACACAAATATCCTTTCTGCGTGATTAAACCTCCGTATATCGGTAAAAAAGGACGTGAAACAATGGCTGACTTGGCCTTGATTTTGGGTTGCGAAGTTTTGCAGGGAATCGCCCGCGTGAACTACGACGGCAAAGAGAAATTATACCTTGGAAGTTGTGAGCGTATCGAAATAGGCAAAAAAGACACTGTAATCACAAAACACGAGGATTATGACGACACGGCCGCCAAAGGTAAAATAGCCGACCTAACCGCCCAAATAAAACTCCAGGACAACGAAGGAGAGAAAAACTACCTTCGCGAAAGAATTGCCAAGATTTCTGGAGGAATATCTACGGTGATGGTAGGCGGTGTAACCCCATCCGAAGTCGAAGAAAAAGTGGCGCGCGTGGACGACGCAATTTGCGCAGTGAGAGCCTCTAAAGACGGAGGAGTAGTTGCGGGAGGAGGTACAGCTTTATTATACTCTAGCATTGAATTAGACTTAGATGCCGTTACTTTAAAGTCAGTAATAGCTCCTTTTTCTAAAATATTATCTAACGCAGGTATTCCAATACCTAAAAAAGATGATAGAAACTGGTTTGAAAAATTATTAAACCTAAATCCAAAAAGCGATGTTATCCTTGAAAATGCTGAATATCCAATCGGCTACGACGTAAAAGAATACAAGGAAGTAAATATGTTCGATGCTGGAATACTTGATACCGCAAAAGGCGTGAAAACTGCCCTGATAAACTCCGTTTCCGCCTCAAACAACTTGCTAAGAACGAACAATGTCATCACCCTAAAAAGATTCGAACAAAATGGAAAATAAATTTGAAGGACAGGCACTAAATCTTAACGTGATAGTGCAGGAAGTGGATAACGAAAACATCACGGCTTCAGGATTGGATTTGACGGGAATCGTCGACGCCAACGAAAAACAAAAAAAGGGCAGGGTAGTGTCGGTAGGAACCGAATGTCCCCAAAAGTCGGACGGCTCCCAAACAATAAAAATAGATGATGTCGTTATTTTCGACAAGTTCAAAGTAACTCCATTCACCCAAAAAGGAATTGCCTACATACTTGTTGATTATCGTGACCTCGTTTGGGTAGGATAATTTAGGTTGTTGATTCAAAGAGAAACCCCAACTTCCGATAACAAGGAAAGATTGGGGTTTTTTATTTTGGATATATTTAAGTTTTAAGCCTGAATATATTCTAATTCAAAAGCCGTAGCATCTGCAATAGAAAGCGATCCGTCATTTTCTTTGACGATATAATCCCCAATGGTTACAGGAGTCATAGTAACTCCTACTTTCACATAGAGTATTCCATCTCCACCTGTTTCCATTCCTTCTTCTACAGGAGTATTATCGATGCTGAAATTTTCTCCTGATGCCGAATTATCAATTTTTGACCAAACTTGCCAGTCTAAAAATTCAAATATAGTAGAGAAGTTAGTTCCCTTCCATTTTTCAGCAATTGCTTTTTTCTGTATTGATATAAACTCTGCCATTACTCGGTTTCTTCAGGTTGGATAGTTTCCTCCATATCTGTTTCGTCTTGGTCTTCATCAACCTCTATTTCTCCTAATGGAACTTCTTTTTCGGCAAAGAATTCATCCAAAAGAATTTGTTGCTCTGGAGTGGCCTCTACGGTAATCCAATCGTTTCTTTCCTTAAATTCGTCGAATGGAGTATCCGTGATTTCGCCTTCTTTTGTCAAGACAAATATTTGATCCGTTTTGATGCTTTTGAACCAAAAACCACCCCATTCCGGAAGCGCAATAAGTTCTCCGTGGCCCATTAGTATTTCGGCTTCCTCGTAGGTGATTCCTGAAGTTGGTTCTTCTTCCACTTTCGGGGCAACCTCGTTGGCCGTAGCATTGTCAAAATTCACGTCGCCGGCGATTACGTAATCTTCTTCTTCAATCGATACAATGTCCGATTCGTATATTAGCAATCCGCTGAAATGCTCTTTTAAACTCTCGATTTTGAACAAAACTTTCTGTCCGTTAAAATGTTTCTCTACTCCCTTGGCAATCAATTTTTCTGTGTTCATATTTGTTTATTTAGTTATTAATTTTTCTTGTTTTCAAATAGGTCAATTTCTTTTTCTTTAAAAAATGTTAGGATGCCTGCTACCCATATTAGGATAAAAAACAACCCCATAACTCCATATAGCCATTCTGGAGCGTTCCAATGTTCTAATGCTAATAAGCAAGTTACTGTTTGCCATAATGGGAAACGAATTGGCATATTACTTCTTTTTACAACTTTTACTTCTTTCATAATTATTTTATTTTTTCTTGTGGTTTTCTTCCAGTCTGGATGTCCATTATTTGGTCGTTCATATCCTGAATCATTTGTTTTATTTCGGGGCTTAAACTCGAAAACAAAGGCTGATTTAGCTGTATCGTGTTCATTTTTCCCAATATTCTGTAGATATAGGTGAGTTTGTTCACGAAGCCCTGTGTCAGTCGGTACAAATGTGTTCTTTCGTAGGTATTTGGCGATTCATAGTGCTTTATTTTGTGCATTACCTCCTCCAAATACCCATTTTTAATGAAATGATGTAGCTTTCCGGCGCAGGTTCCAAGATGAAGTACAGCAGCATTGTCAAACCGGTCTTTGGTAAAAGGAATATTGGTGTAGAAATAAAACCCCAATTGAAAATCCTCTACGCGAACCCCAAATTTTATCGAACAATAATTGATTACGATGCCGTAATACCGCATAAAATCAAATTCCCTTTCCACGGGTTGCACCATAATGTGCTTGTTTCTGATTTCGGCTTTGTTGCGCTCCCTGTTCCTGAAATGGATGCGTAGGGGATTGGTCAGCGACAATTCCTTTATTTCGTCCACTTCCTTTACCCGCCGGCGACGCGTCCTTTTCTTCCATTGCTCGATGGTTTCTCCCTCACGAACCTTCATAAACTCGGCATTCGTCTTCTTTTGATAGTCGCTCAAACCATATTTCAACTTGCCCTTGTAGGTTAGTGGTTCGTATTTCTTGGGGCTGAATCCTTTTTTTCGCCCTTCCTTTTTTACCTTCTTCATACCGGGAAAACGAATCCTCATACTGCTCTTGGGTCTTTTTGGCTTTTCTTCTTCCATTATTTATCTTGTTTTATATTACCTATAAACTTGAAGTATTCAAAAAAATCTTCCTGCCCGTCCATTTCATGATAAACATCTGTTTCGTTATCTGTAATACAATCTTCTACCTCTGATAAATATTCTTTACCTTCAGTATATGCCACTTCTTCGGTATCGTACATTACATAATCTTGTATGCATAAAAACTTATCGTATTCTTTTATTTTATAAGTCATAATATATTTCTCTAATTGTTTATAGTTCGGTAAGGGATTTAATTCTTTTATATCCAACGTCGTATCTTTGATTATGAGGAGCGTCAAACAGGAAAGTGCATATTCCGGAGTTGTTTAGTTCTACAAAGTTTTCGTACCTATCGTCGATAAAAATATCTATTCCAGATTCTTTTGCCACTTCAACTTTTGAAACCCCAAACCCAACGCTATATACCGGTGTTGCAGGAAATCCGTTTTTTATAAGCCATTTTTTGGTCAATTCAACCGGTACGCTTCGGCTTGTAATGTAGCAATGTGGTTCGAATGAAAGGTCTTTCGGAAGTATTTTTGGGGATAAATTCAAGTAAAAATCTTCCATTTCTTCTTTCGAGAAACTATCAAAATGCTCTTTATTGTCATAACTAAAATTCCAGTTTTCAGGAATGTCGTAACCAAACTTTTCGCACCAAGATTTTGTCCAATCGCAAATAACTTCGTCAATATCTAATCCTATTTTGGCTTTGTTTAGATATTGGTGAGGCCTATCGTCGCCTTGCGGATATATTTTGTAGTATTCAGTAAGAAATGCAGCGTTACACATTATGTGAGCCGTATGTAATAATCCCGTTTCCTTGTCAAAATCCTCTCCACGTTCAAAAGCCGCCGTATGTCGTTTTAATGAAGCGGTTACTTTACTCCATTTCATTCCTAATTCCCAATTGCGTTCAGCATACTTTTCTGAACCCTTGGTAAGTACTTTTGCGTATTGCTCTTGGGCGAATTGCGGAACTAAATCGTGTCTTGTTTTCCCTTCGTTGAATCGAAGTCCTTCTTTTTTATTTTCCATTGTTTACACATTTACAGGTTCCATATTCATCCCAATTACCGCAACACAAACGTTTTTTACTCATTAAAAAATCATAAAACTCCTCCGATGTTTGCAATTCGTCGTCGAGTTGCCCAAATTCAATGAAGAAACAGTAATGTTCTATCTCGCAAAACCCGTGTTCGTCTTTCGGGAAGTGTATTTGCAGTAGTTTCATTATCGCATAGATGGCCATATTGTCCTTGTAACTGCATTTTTTTGGGATTCCAAAGGCTTCCTGTATGGTTTCGCCTATTCGTCGGTCAAAAAGTATTTGCTGTCTTAGCAGCTCGATTACTTCGCAAAATGTGGTCTTGTCAATCATTTTATACATTTTAAAATCAGTTCGTGTTGTTTTTTGAGTTCGAAATATTCCAACCATTCGGCAAGATTCCAATCATATTTTGACTTGTTCCATAATACGTGATTGTTGTTGTTCCTCAGGACGGCTATAATGTCCGCAATCAAATTTTCCTTGCAAAAAATAATGGTCGTGTGCTTTTCCCTTATCTCTTTGGCGGTCTTGTTTCTACCCATTGCGAATGATTATTTTCTAAATTTTACGGTAATTATCCAAGCAATAAACCCTATCTGTATTTCGTAGAAGTCAATCGCTATTCCGAGTACAAATCCCTCGCTTTGGTCCAGTTTCAATCGTGGCTTTTTCATATTACTTGGTTTTTATGGTTACTGTTGCTTCTTTCGATTTTGAATTTCTCTCGACCCATTCATCCAAGAAATCATAAAGCTCCTCCAACGGCTTCGAATGGCTTGCGTTGGGGCGATTTGCCCGGATGGTATTTCGCCCACCCGTCAAAATAATCGACAACTCGCTGTATTTTATTATCTTCTTGAAATTCGACATTTCGCATTATTTATAGTTAAAAAATGTAGTCTTTCCCACTGTAAGTCATAGAACGAATTAGATGGAATGATGACTATCTTTCCCACTTCCGACCATCTTTTAGACTCACGCTTCGTTCATAGCTACCTTGCAGACAGGCAAAGATTCTTTATCTCGTGGTAGGTGTTTGCTGTGTTTTTACATCAAAAAGGCAAATCATCTGGCTCGTCTTCATTTCCTGCCGTCGGCGATGGATTGGTTTTAGTGTTGTATTGCTCAACGGCGCTTTGCGGGGCAGGACTTTGTTTCGATGCGTCCTGTTTGTTTATCTTCCAACCCTGAATCGTGTTGAAATATACCGTTTCGCCTTGTGGATTAGTCCATTCACGACCACGAAGATTTATCCCTACAACCACGCTTTCTCCAACTTTGTAGTTGTCCAGAATATCGCATTTATCCTGTACAAACTGTACTAAAATATGCTGTGGATATTGTTCATCCGTGGTAACTACCATATCACGTTTTTTGAATCCACTCGTTCCGACCTCCTTGGTCGTGTCAATCATTTTAATTTTTCCCTCTAATTCCATTTTTTATGTTTTTTATTAATTTACTTTTTGCCAAAAACTCTTGTGAAACCACTGCGCAACCTCACATTCTATATCCGAAGAAAAATCCACCTTTATCCGGTCCAATCTGTCGTCGGTTTTCAATACGGTTCCAAAATACTTTTCCCCGCTTAAAACAACGAATACTTTATCCTGTGGGGCAAATCCCGTCGTGCTGAATAATTCCATATTATTGCTTTTTACCCGTTGCGTTTAAAAACTCAATCAAAGTTATTTTAGAATATCTCTCGTCAATTTTTTTTGAAATATTAGATTTCTTTACATTCAATAATGCCATACTTGATAGATTGTTCCAAGGCATTTTACGAATGCTTTCTTTTTCGGCTAATTCCCTTTGAAAATCTTCTAATTCTTCTTGTGCTGTCATAATTATTTTTTGTATTGTGAGAAATTTTTCTGAAACTCCTGGTACCTAAACCCTTTCTGCTTCACCATATTCTTTGCTTCGCCGTGGGTCATAAGTTTTGTTCCTACATATTCACCAGTTTTGCTGTTGTATTTCACTACTTCTACTATCGTCCCCGCAGGAAGCAAATCTGGAATGTATTTCTTTGTGTCTTGTTTTGCCATTTTGATAGGGAATCGGGATTCGAACCCGAAACGCAATAAAGTGATAACCTAATTTCCATTCCCTAACCGAGAGTTATTATCTTAAACTCACAAACAATAGACCTAAGTCTCGTGGAGATTACAGGATTCGAACCTGTAAGAAGGACTTATTTTCTTTTGCCTCTAACCGTTGCCGGTATAGCGTTTATCCGTTCCGCCAAATCTCCTACCACAAGTTTTGAATAGACTTGTAACTACATTAGTAGCACCTCCTTTTGCTACCTATCTCCCTACACATAAAGGCTCGCTTGGAGCGTATGTGTTTTCAGCTAACCTTTTATTAGCTAACAATAATTTATCTATTAACATTTCAGTTTGCTCTTGCTCGTAGGATATTTGTCCTAAAAGCCAATCTGGATAAGGCGCAGATATTTGTTCTTTTTCATCACAACTATTATTACTTCCTGCTATGGAAAATAAAACACTGTAGCTTTTGTCCAGTAAATCAGTTAATACACAGTTAATATCAACCTGCTTGTTTTTAATTTGTTCTAATGTCATTTTATTTAGGTTTTATTTGTTACTTCTTTTTTTATCTCGTGAGGAATAAATAAGCCATTCCTGCCCCCAAAACTCCCCCGACAAAGAAGGAAACAATAACCCAATAGCAAAACACGCTAAAGGTCCGGTTGGCGTATTCGTCGTCGTAGTTTTTCATATGTTTGTTTTTAGTTTCCATTGTCCAACAGTCCCTTCGTGTTTATAGTCATCTTCGTGCCACCAAACACAATGTATTTCATTAGTTTCTGTTTTATTTATAACCCTTAAAAACAAATAATCATCCTGAAAACTCAGGAAACTATTGAAATATGTTATTAAATATTTTGGCTTCATCTTGATAGTTTTTGCCTTATTAGTTTTCTGTAAACTTCATTAACCGATTCTTTATTCCCTCCGCGTCGGGTCAAATACTCCATAACTCCTACTATTCTTTAGAGCGGGGAGGTTTTGTGTGTTTTCTTGCTCATAACTACTTCTTGTTGGCGTTCTTCAATATCTTCCTGCAAATACCCTCAATAGAATCCTGGTCTGCCTTGTAGGCATTATGCATCGTCACGTAATTCTTCATTTGCCATATCGGAATAGAAGAAACCATCGAATAAAACTCGTCCGCTACATCATAACAAACTTCCGTGGCCTCTTCTTCCTGAGAAATGGCTTTGTCGAAATACCTCGCTTCAACATCGGCCAACTTGCCAATAAACGTGTTCACAAAACTTTTGAAGGCCCCAGTAAAGAAATTCTGCTTCGAGTTTTCCGCCCGAAAATCAGACAAATAATTCAACTGTATCTGGGCTAAGATTTTTATGTGCGTCAATTTTGTGTCGTGTGGGATCATAATATTTACTTATTTCTTTTCATTCGTTCCTCGGCGTCCAACATCCACTTTGGCTTGGTAGTTTCAACCACTTTCTTTTCCTGTGGGAGAGATTCCGTCGTTTCGCCGCCAATCTCATATTTCTTCAATCGGCCCGATATTAAATCCTGAAACTCCTTAACTCTCGAAGCAGGAACACGAGCGTTTATCTGAACTAATTTTTCGCCGTACTTTAAGGGGCGCATCCTATTTGTTTTTGTGCTGTTGGGGTTAGTTTAATATGAACATATTTTGTCAAATCTTCAACACATCCGTTTTCTAAATCAGAAATTTTTAAACAAGTATAATCGCCTAAAACAACTTTTTCTCCATCGGTATTTTCCGAAACTTCAAAATCATCAAACAAACATCTTTCTTTTTCTTTTTTATATTTTTTAATATAATCTAAGTCATAGTTCAAATGATTTGGTATGTCTAAAATATTTCCATTCTCATCATAAGGCACAAACATCCATAATTCTAAAGGTTGTTTTAAAAAGTTGGCGTAGCTAGCGCATCTTTCAAACAAAATGCCTTTGTCGTGATTTATATATTTATTTAAAAGTTTTCTTTGCTCCAACACAAAATCCGTCATTGATATTAGCTTCATAATCCATATTTGTTTTTGTTTAATTCTTCGATCAATTCCTTATTAGATTTCATCAAATCCCAAATACTATCACGATTATCCGTTTTTGAATAATAAATCTCTTGGCCGCCGTATAAAACCCATTTCCAATTAGAAAAAACTGCCATACATAAAAACCACACCACAGTAAATAATAATTTAAAAGGAAGGGTAATGATTCTAATTAAAATGTAACGCTTGTTTACTTTCATAATCCTTACTTTGTTTTGTATATACATATCTCTACTTAAACCTAGTTAATCGAGTTATGTATATACGTTATTAACCACTCTTTCAATTCAACAAGGCAAATTTATGCCTTTAGTTTCATACTACCAAACAAAAATGGAAATAATTTCACTTTTAATGGAAACTATTTCCACAATCCAAACAAAGCCTTCTAACGAATGATAATCATTTCAGGCATACAAGAACCAGCCAGAAGCCTTTTAATGCGTCAGGAACCTCCCTTTATCACGTATCGCAGCACAAGCCATCTATTTATTCCTGCGTATCAGTAAAACTTAGAGAGTGAGGTAAGGGGTGAGGGCTATACCCCATCTCTCGGCTGTCGTTTGCAATCCCGAAACGCTTTTATTTACTGGGGTGGGTGTGTTTTTTGGTTTTGGTTTCCAAATTGGTTTCAAATCGTGATCGTCTCCTAACTGGTGGTAATTTTAGCGAACCAATCCAGTATAATAGCACACAATTAGCGTATTAATTGAGTATTTAATCTTAGTATGATTAAGTTAGAACTACGCTAAACCCTTACTATCATTGACATTGTTAATCTGTAACACTAAATTACTCCGAGTTTTATATTTATCGAATTTGAAACGATATACATAATCTGTTATTCTGGTCCACTCGCTTAAGTTGTGCAGGTATGTGGGGCGAACTGCCTCATATCCCTATTATTTTACCCTTTGAATTCCCTACTAATTTAGTGGACTAATAGTGTTTAAATGTTGTGTGTTTTACTCTTGTGTTTATCTTCTCTCTGTGGTGTTGTAATCGTTGGTATTTGATGTCAACTCCTTTGTTTTGGGGTTTATGTTTGTCTTTGGGCTTCGTGTCTTAAATTGGCTTATTTGCTTTTATGTTTTTATTGTCTTTTTACTTGGGTGAATTTCTTTGATGTTGTTCTGGTATTTTTTGCGGTTGTTGTTCCCTGGTCTTATGTTTCTTTTTTGGGTGTTTTTGTATTGCTGGAATGCTTTATTTTTTGTTTTATGTGAAAATAATTTTTTTATCCTGCCTTTGTCAAGTATTGGTTTCACTCACTTTTTACGTTTATGTATTTGTAGTCGTTTGTAAACGGAAATAATTTCTCTTAATATGTTTGGATAACATATTTATTTGTGCTTATATTTGTCCAAGAAATCAAACAAACATTATTAATCTTATATCTTATTATTATGAAAACTAAAAACATCATACAACGCAATTTGGATTTATCAAAAAGCTACTTTTTTGTAAGTTCTGCGTTTGTGAAATCTGTTGCTGCTGAAGAGCAGTCAACTCCTTTTGCAAAGCGACGGTCGAGGCGAAATAACTCGCGATTTGATTGGCCGCATCGCGCGGCATCAGCACCAACATTTGCAGAGGATAGAGCGCAGTCGCCACAACTTGGCGCACCCGCACCAATG